>Ga0105053_10002201_pt1 | contig 30533 bp, 14 predicted proteins | sample BON01_FD_78093 | JGI IMG/M metagenome (GOLD analysis project Ga0105053, IMG submission 78093) | Freshwater microbial communities from Lake Bonney liftoff mats and glacier meltwater in Antarctica - BON-01 | ecosystem: Environmental > Aquatic > Freshwater > Ice > Glacier meltwater | place: Lake... | reverse complement strand
TCAAGAAAAAAAAGGGGCACCACAAAAAGACACCCCCCCCCCCCCGCTTGCTCGGCGGGGGGGGGAAACCGCCCCCGCGCGGGGGGGGGGTTCCCCCCCCCCCCCCCCCCCCCCCAAAAAAACCCCCAACCCCCCCCCCCCCCCCAACAACCAACAACGAAACAACAAACACCAACCACCACCCCCGTTCGCCACAACAAAAGGCGCCACCATGGAGGTCGTCGAGATGGTCCTGGGCGGGCGCGTCAACAAGTCGCTCGTGTCGCTGATCCAGCAGTCGGGCGGCCGCGCGGTCGGCCTGAGCGGCAAGGACGGCGGCCTGCTGCGCGCGCGCCAGATGGTCGAGAAGGGCATCGGCTTCGTGGGCGAGGTCACAAAGGTGGACCCGCAGCTCGTGCGCCAGCTGGTCGACGGCGGGTACATCCCCGTCGTCGCCACGGTCGCCTCGGACGAGCACGGCCAGGCGCTCAACGTCAACGCCGACACGGCGGCGGGCGAGATCGCCGCCGCGCTGAAAGCAGAGAAGCTCATCCTGATGACGGACGTCCCGGGGGTGCTTCGGGACAAGGACGACGTGTCGACCAAGTTCGCGGCCCTGTCCATCCGCGACTGCCGCGCGCTGGTGGACGAGGGGGTCATTGCGGGCGGCATGATCCCAAAGGTGCAGTGCTGCGTGCGGTGCATCGCCCAGGGGGTCACCGCCGCGCACATCATCGACGGGCGGTCGCCGCACAGCGTGCTGATGGAGTTGCTGACGGACGAGGGGGTGGGGACGATGATCACGGGGTGAAACACAAAGGGGTAGGCGGGGCGTGAGGGGGTGCAGGACGGATTGTGTCATGCTTTTGGCGTGCTCCTGTGCCTCGTGCGTCGCGTTGTCTCGTCGACGAAACGCGCGACCCGGGGGAACGAGCCGGAAACGGCACCACGACGCTTGTTTCGCTTTCCGCGACGAGATCAAGTAAAATCAAATAAAACAAATCAAATAATCAAATAAAACGTGTCGTATGCGGGCATTATGAGACTCTACTTTGGAAAAAGAGGAGGCTTTGTGAAACAGTCGGGCGTGTCTCTCCTTTCCGACAGCACGGCCGAGCACAACCCGCGAGGGCAAACGCCTGCCCGCCAAAAAAGAGTGCGCGCGCAGGGCTGACGATCGGGCGGCTCTGGCGAGAGAGGGCGATTGGCCGCTCCCGCGAGCCGGACGGCGTCGTTGGGTATGTGTCGACGGAGAGATGGAGAGAGCGGCGCGCGCGAAAGAGCCTTGCTATCGTAGAAACGGAAAAAGCGGGGGGCCAAAAAGCGGCGCCCGGCATTTTATGACAATTATCCACTCAGGGGGCGACGATTCCGACAGGTGAAAGGACGCGCGCGTGTGAAAGCGACAGGTGGGGAGGAAAGTCGTCTCGAGGCTGCGGCGCAGAGGAAAAGGCGGGCTCGCTGTCGGCTCCCTTCGGTGCGTGACGACGGAACGAGAGGGCGCGAGGGCGCGAGGGCGCGAGCGCGGGGGGCGGGCGAGCGAGGGCAAAGGGCCGACGGCGGCCGCTTGATCTCTCTTCGTCGGCCATCGCACCGCCCCGTCACCACGCCGACTTGCATACGGATCGATTCTAGCCCGAGAGGAGGTAGCCGTTCTGGCCGAACGGCACGCTCGCGACCGTGTTGGCCGCCTCCGTGACCGCGAGCTGCGTGGCCGCCGCGCCCGAGACGCCCGTCAGGCTCGACGGCAAAAACGCGCGCGCGATGGCCTGCTGCGCGTCGTTCTGCGCCACCTCCGCGCGCGTCTGTAAGTCGCTGGAGCCGTAAAGCAGCTGGAGCATCTTGCGGCTGGAGCCGGGGGCGGCAGCGGCGTGGGCGCCGCGCGCGAGCGCGAGCGCCGCGACGAGCGCCATGAGCGCGAGCTGCAGCATCGAGCGGGCCATCATGGTTTTGTTTTTTTTGCCGCGGGGGGCGCGGGAAGACGGTGAGCGTAGCAGGGGAGTGCCCGTGCGGGGAGTTCGGCCTGCTGTGGCGTTGTGCAAGGGGTTTGGTGCGTTGGCGGGGGGTATGTGTGAGCGTGTGTGAGCCCGTCTAGACGGCGTAGATGCTTGTCGTGTGGTCCGAAGACCGGGGCCTCACACGGGTTGAGGAAGAGAAGAGGGAGGGGGGGGCGCAAACAAGCAAGGAATCTCGCCGACACCCGCCGCGAATGCTGGGGCGCCGGGGCGGCGATGTCTGGGGCGCGGTGCGGTCGAGAGAGACATTTGACTGGTGGCCGCGGGTGCGTTCGCGCAGAAATGGCCTGGCGATTGCTTGACGGGTCTTTTCGCCCCTTGGTCGACGACATGGTTGAGTCTTCTCTCAAGAGCCAGGAAGTGGGTGCAGCGGCCGAATGCAACGCGAAGCATGAGCGTGACTGACCTTTGGTTATGTCTTGCGGAGAGAGCGAATGCAATGCGGATGGGATGTAAGGTTCAGAGAGAGAGACAGCGTCGCCCATTTTGTTTCGAGAAGAAAGAATGACCAATTTTTCCGTCTCCCTGTCACCTTTCGTCTCCTTTCCGAAAACGCACCCCCATACGCCGCCCCTCTCGTGCGGCGTTGTGCAGCTGCGGGTGCACTCGCTCACCATTCATCTTGCCACCGAAGTCGCTCGGTGTCGCTCGGTCTCGCTCCGTCTCGCCCGGCCACGACGCGATGATGCGGGGCGGCGACGCCCACGGCAGCGGGCCGCGCCTGGGTCGTCGTGGCGCGGTCTCGTAGCTCCCCGGCGCCCAGCCGAGTCGGTGGCCGGGTGCCGAGTCGCGGCCGCAACAAAAAATGTACCCTGGTCGGCCCGCCTCGAGCACTCTGGGGGACACTGCTACGCGCGGGCAGCAGGAGGCAGGCCCAGCCACCGCCCGCCAACCAGGGGACGGCCTTGGCGCGCCGACGGCGGTCGGCGGGGATTTGGCGCGCCTACAGCACCCTTGTTCTGTTTTGTCGACCCGCCATTCCAGACTCTTTGGTCATGGCCACAAGGGGGGGTGGCCATATTTCGCGTGCCGTAATAGAGGTGCCAGAAGGGGTCGTCGAGCGTCTCTCTCTGCGCAAAGGTGCCCGCGCGCTCCCCTTCGCTTTGCCGTCGAAATGCCGTCGCCGCCATTGACCGCCAGGGCGCGAGTCGCGCCGCGCGACCCCACCGTTGCTCCTTGTCCATCATCCAGGTTCACGCGCACCGTACCATAACCGCGGGGGACCACGCGACGCAAATAAAGACAGGCGACAGCACGAAGCCCCGGGCGTGCGAATTGGGCACATTGGCACCGCACTGAAAAATCACGCAACTGCCCGCATCCGCCCCCCTCCCCCCCCCCTTTTCCGAGCGCGGCCACAAGCCCGGCGCGCGCGACGGGCGGTAGCGCGCGCGCGCCTTCCATCTCCACCATGGCCCCCAAGCGCGGCAAGCCCGCCTGCAACGCGCCGTCGACGTCGCCGACGTCGCCGCCGGCGCCGGCGCCGGCGCGCGCGCGCCAGCAGAGCACCGCCGCCACCACCCGGGCGCCGACGCCGGCGCCGGCCGGGCGCGGCGACGCAGAGGCGGCGGACAAGCAGCAGCAGGAGCAGCCTGGGTCCGCGGAGGTGCGGGCGTCGGAGGCCGAGGACGCGACGCCGCCGTTCGCCAAGCGCCGGCGGTCGAGCGGGCCGGGCGCGGCCGCTGCAGCCGCCGGCGCGGCCGCCGCTCCTGCCCGCGACTCTGCCGCGCGCGCCGCCGCCGCCGCTCCCTCCGCGCCCGGCGGTGTCGTCGACGAGGCAGGCGATTTCTCCTCCGCCTTCGCCCGTCAGCTGGCCGACAACTACTTCCTGGCATCACCGGCGGCCCACGGGCTGGCGGTGGCGGGCATCGGCGGTGCCGGGAGTGGCAGCAATGGCGGCGGCGGCAGCGGCGGCGGCGGCGGCAGTGCCCCGACAGCAACAGCAGGAGGCACGCGGCGACAAGCGTCGGCGTCGGCGGCGGCAGCCGGGGGCAAGCGCAAGCTGGCACCAGATGCAGAGGCGTCGGGAGAAGCTGTCGGGGCAGCAGCAGCAGAGCGGCAGCAGCAGCGCAGGCCCGCCACCGCCGCCGCCGCCGCCGCTGCCGATGCCGCTGCCGCCGCCGCCGCTGCCGCCGCTGCGGATGCCGCTGAGGCGCGAGCGCACCAGGCCGCTGCCGCGGATGACGTGACCAAGACCACGCCGATGCCGCCGTCGCCGGCAGCGGGCGGGGGGCGCGGCCGGAGACGCGGCGAGGCCGTCGGCCGCAGCCGCAGTGGCTGCGGCAAGGCGGCGGCGGCGGCGGCGGCGGAGGCGGCGGCGGCTGCGACGCTCGCGGCGGCGGCAACGACGCCGGGCAGCGGCGGCTCGGGGCGCGCCGGCCGGTCCGCGCTGGGCAAGAAGGCCGCTGCCGACAGGGAGATGCCGGCAGAGGACGGCGGCGGCGGCGCCGACGATGGGAAGACGGAGGGCACGGAGGAGCGGCAAGCGGCCCCGCCGGGCAGGCGGCGCAAAAAGCCGGCCGCAACAGCGGTGGCGGCAGGGGCGCCGGCTGCGCCCGGCAAGCAGGCGACCACGGCGCCGCCGCGCAAGGGCAAGGCCGCCGTACCCGAGGACGGGGCGGACCAGGAGGACGAGCCGCCGCCGCCGCCCCCCCCCGCCGCCCTGCCCGCCGGCGCCGCCGACGAGGACTCCCCCCCGCGCTGGGACCTCAAGCGGCGGCGGTCGCAGACGCGGCGCGAGCGCAGGGGCGGCGGCGCGCTGGCTGCGGCCATGCGGTCGGCCGGCCTCGCCGCCGCGTCGACGTCCCCGCCGCCGCCCGAGGCCGGCGGGCGCGCGGGCGCTGCTTCTGGTGCCGCCGCGGCTGCTGCTGATGCTCCGGCGGCGGCGGACGCGACTGCTGCCGCGGCCCCGCGGCCCGGCCCCTCGGCCGACGCCCCGGCGGACCAGCCGGCGCTGCCTGCCGCTCCTCCGCCCCCTCTGCCCCCTCCGGCCGATGCTTTGCCACAGGTCGTCGACAAGGCCGCGGACGAGCAGGGCGGACGCGCAGGGCAAGAGCCGGCCGCTGGCAAGGAGAGGGGCAAGAGAGCCGAGCGGCGCCCGGCGGCTCCGGCGGCGGCCGCACGGGGAGGAGCCTCACAGCCACCACCACCGGCAGCCGCGGCAAGCCTGGCGGCGGCAGCAGCGGCGGCCGCAGCGGCAGAAGCAGCGGCGGCCGCAGCGGCAGAAGCAGCGGCGGCCACAGCGGCGGCGGCGGCAGCAGCGGCAGCGGCAGCGGCAGCTGCGCCGGTCTCACCCTCGCTTCCGACGGCGGCCGCCGAGGCCGAGGCCGAGGCCGATGCCGAGGCCGAGGCCGAGGCCGTGGCGGCGCCGACATCGGCAGTAGCAGCAGCAGCCGTCGCCCCTGCCGCCCCGGAGCCCGCCGCCGCCGCCGCGACGGACGCTTTGGCTGCTGCTGACGCCCCCGCCGCCGACGCCGCGCCTCCCGAGGCCGCCCCTGCGCCGGTGGAAGCCGCCGCCGCCGACGACGTCACTCCCGCAGGGCCCACGGCCGGCGCCGGCGGCGCAGCCGTTGCGCCCGCGGCCGCTCTCCCTGCGGCCTCGGCGCCCGCGCCCGTCGCCGAGCCCGCCGTACCCCCCCCGCCGCCGCCGCCGCCGGACCCCGCCTCCGCCGAGCGGCCGCAGCGCAGCCTCGCGGCCGGGATCATGGAGCGCGAGGCGCAGCGCCGGCGGTTGCAGCAGGAGCGCGTGCGCCTTCAGCAGCAGCGGACGCAGCAGGAGCGGCGGCGGCCGGGCGGGCCGGCCGCGGCGACAGAGGCGCCCGCGGCGGCGGCAGTGCCGCCTGCGCCGGCGAGCGCAGCGCCGCAGCCGGCCGTCCGCCCCCGTGTGCCGCCCGCCGCGGCTGCCGGGGCCGCCGCCGCGGCCGCGGCCGCCGCCGCTGCCGCTGCCGCCCAAGCCGCGATCCTGCCTCCAACCGCCGCTGCCGCCGACCACCCTACAGCCACCCCCGGCCCCGCCCTCGGCCCGCCGCGCCTCCCCCCCGTGCCGGCGCCGGCGCCGGCGCCGGCCCGGGCAGCAGACCCGCTCCTGCACCCGCTCGTGCGCCACCTCATGACGCAGATGCCCCGCCCGGCCGGCGTCCGCCCGCCCTTCGCGGGTCCCGCCGTCCCGCTCTTCGGCCCCGGCACCCGCGCCTCCCTCGACCGCGCCGACGCCGACCCGCTGAGCGTCGCCGCCGCCGCCGACGCCGTCGTCGCCGTGCTCGAGCTGGCCGGCTCGGCGCAGCCGCCGCTGGGCCTGGGCGGCCCCGTGGCGGCGATCGCGCGCCTCGAGGCGGCGCAGGTCCAGTGCGGCAGCGCGGCCTGCGACCGCATGGCGGCCGCGGCCGTCGTCGACCAGGTCATGCGGCGGGCGGCGCTGCGGCTGGCCAAGGCCGACGAGGCGGCCAGGGCGGCGGCGGCGGCGGCCGAGGAGGCGCGGCGCGCGGGCGCGCTCGGGGCCGGGGCCCTGGCGCGGGCGGCCCAGGCGGCGCGGGTCGCGCGCGAGCGGGCGCGCGCCCTCGTCAAGGGCCTCCAGTACGGCGTGCGCGCCCGCGGGCAGTCGGTGCTCGAGCTCGCCGCCTCGAGCGCCTCGCCGGGCAACGCGGTGGCGACGGCGCTCCGCATCCACGACGCGTGGGAGCGGCACGGCGTCCTCCTGGCGCCGGTGGAGGGAGGGGGGGGGGGAGCGCCCCTGCTGCCACTGCCGCCGCCGGCTCAGCCGTCACGGGCGCCCGCGGGGCAGCTTCCTGTCCCTCCTGCTGCCGCCGCCGCCAACAACGTCAATGGGGTCGGAGCCCGAGGCGGAGGCGGAGGCAGAGGCGGAGGCGGCGGCGCTCTCGCCCGGCCACCGCCGCCGACAGAGACGGCGGCGGCAGCAGCGGCAATAGCGGCGACAGCCGTCAGCGCCGCCGCCCAAGCAGCCGCCGCCGCCCCAGCCGGCGCCGCCCCTGGCCCCGCCCGTCCTCTGCCGCCGCCGCTCAGGCCGTTCGACCACCCGCGCCACAGGCGCATCAAGGAGGCGGCACGCCGAGCGCCGCTGTCGCCCTCGCGCCCGGCGCGCCCGCCGCCGCAGCCGCCCCGCCGCGTCTGCTTCCCGCTGCCGCCCTACTTCCCGCCCGGCTGGCGCCCGGCGCACTGCCCGGGCCTGTTCGGCCCGCGCACGCTGGACGAGGCCGCGGGCCTTTTCAACGGCGGCCGCCCCTACGCGCTGTGGCTCAACGAGGACGAGATGCCAGCGAGCGACGACGACGGCCTCGTCTCCTCGCCGGGCGGCGGCGGCGGCGGCGAGGGGGGCGGCGTTGACGGCGGCGGCGGCGGGGCCAAGGGAGGGGGCAACAGAGACGAGCTGGAAGCGGGGATGCGGCCGCAGCACAGCGGGGGTGCGCGAGCGGCGGCAGAGGGAGCCAACGGCACCAACGACCCAGCAGCGACTGCGGCCGCCGCCGCCTCTGCCGCCAAGGCCGCCGCCAAGGCCGCCGCCGACGACGACGCCCGCCGCGCCAAGGAGGACGCCGTGCGCCTGTGGGAGCGCGACGAGGCCTCGCGCCCGCGCAACCTCTTCGGGCCCGCCTTTGTCGCAGGGCACGTGCGCGAGATGTACGCGGGCTCGGTGCCCACGTACACCGAGCGCCTGGCGCGCGCGTTTGAAAAGTACGACGCGCAGCGGCAGCAGCCGACGGAGGGACAGCGGCAGCAGCAGCAGCAGCCTCAGCAGCATCAGCAGCCCCAGCAGCAGCAGCAGCAGCAGGAGCGGCAGCAGCATTGGCAGCAGCATCAGCAGCTGCTGCTGCAGGCGCAAGGAAAGCAGCGGCAGCAGCCGCCGCAGCCGCCCGGCCCCACCCCTCGCCACCGCGTCGTCGTCGAGGGCTTGCCGACGGCCGCCGAGGCCGAGGCCGCGGCCGCCGCGTACCGCGAGGGCGAGGCCGAGGCCGAGCGATGGCGCGCGATCGACCGCGAGTGCGCGGCGCGCGGCGTGCCTCCCCCGCCCGTCAAGAGCTGCTGGCAGCTGGTCGTCGAGGCGAGGGAGGCGGCGCGCGCGGCGCGGGAGGCGCAGGAAGCGCAGGAGGCGCGGCGCCGCCCCCCGCCGCCCTCGGCCGCAGCAGCGGCCTTTCCCCTGCCGCCGCCGCCGCCGCCGCCGCCGCCGCCCCTTCCTCCGGCGGCGGCGCCCGCGGTCGCCAGCAGCTCGGGTCGCGCCGCGTCGACGTGGCGGCCCATGATGATGCCCCCCGCCGCCCCCCGCCACGACGACAACGCCACCTTCCGCCGCGCTTCCTACGCGATGCACGATGGCGGCGGCTCGCCGCACTGGAGCGGCGGCGCGGCAAGGGGCGGCGGCGGCGGCGACCGCAGGGCCGGCGGCGGCGGCGGCGGCGGCGACTGGCGCGACCGCGGCCGCGACAGCAAGCAGCAGCGGCACGCAAGCGGCGGCGGCGGCGGCGGTCGGTACGACTACGGCGGGCGCGGCGTGGACCGCGACCGCGACCGCGGGCGCGGCCGTGACAGGGGGGAGCGCGAGGCGCGGTGGGAGCGCAGCCGCAGCCGCAGCCGCTCCCCCGCGCCGCGCCGCGAACGCTCGCCCGGCGGCGGCAGCCGGCGCCACGCCAGCGCTCGCGCCCCGTACGGCGGCGCCTGGGCAGACGAGGCCGAGCGCGAGCCCGAGGGCGCCGCCGCGCGCCGCGCGCCGCGCGAGATCGGCGGCGCGCCGCCGCCGGCCTCGGACAAGCGGTGAGACTCATGTCTGTGTGCGTGTGTGCCCGCATATCCTAGTAGTTTCGCGTGCAATCTCCCGCATCAACATTATGATCTCTCGACGAGCAGCAACGGCGGGGCGCCGAGCGCAACCCGAGCCGAGGCGACGCCGTTGTTTTCGATCATCATCAGCCGGTCGTCCGTCACCCGCGCGTCCATAACGTTACGCACCATGACGCTTGGTCTTTCGAGCCAGCCTCACACAAACACATTCATATCTGCTAGCGCCCCCATTTCACGCGCGCGGCAAAAAGAGACGGCGATTTGCTCGGCGACAGAGGGGAGACGATGTCGGGCGTGCGCGCGCCCGCGTCGCTGCTCCTGCTGCGGCTCGCGACGCTGCGGCGGGCGTGGGAAGAAGGCGCACGACGCAGCGCCCCTCAAGTACCGCAATCCAAGACGACTGCGGGCGCAGCATGCGGGGGTGCGCAGGTCCGGGCCGCCGCCGTCGCTGTCGCCGTCGCCGTCTCGCCCGTTGGTCGCCGTCGCGTCTCTGGCTCCCCGCTGGCGAATTGGCCGGAACACATAGGCCAGGCGCGCCCATACGCGGCGTCGGCAGCAGCGGCAGCCGCGGAACCCGCAGCGGCAGAAGCCGCAGCGGCAGAATCCGAAGCACCGACGGACCGGGCGCGCCGGCGACCGTCGCCGAAGCAGCGGGACCGCCAGCCCCCCGCTCGCGCCGCCGCCGCCGCCGCGCGCTGCTGCCTGACGCCGCGTAGGCTGGCCTGGGTCGCCCTGCCGGACGGCGCGCGCGGCGTGACGCTCGCCCTCTCGGACCGCGACCTCATGCTGCGGCGCGCCGAGGCCGCAGTGCGGCGCTGGCGGGCGGGGCTGCCCGCCGAGATGCCCGCGGACGAGGCGGCGTCCGCCCTGTCGCTCGCCCGCGCGGGCCAGGCCGACGGCCCCCATCTCGCCACAACGGCGGCGGCGTCGGCGGCCGCGGGCATCTGTTTCTCGGCGCGGCCGGGCTCGCAAGCGTTTCCCGCGCTCGTGTGGGTCAAGCCCCTGGCATATTACGTGGCGGTCGCGAGGGGAGGACTGGAGACGGGCGGGCCGAGCCCCGTCGCGGCGTTTTACGCGAGCTTTGATGGCAGCAGGACCGAGGAGGCGACGGTGGCCGAAGCAGCAACGGCGGCGGCAGCGGCGGCGGCAGCCAGGGGGGGCGGCCGCCGCCCGGGCAGCGGCGGCGGCAGCAGCGGCTCCGACCACCGCCAAGAGTACGCGGTCGAGCTCGAGGTGGGCGGCGCGACCTACGCCCTGGAGCTCTTGCAAGGCCCGACGCCGGCGGCGCCGACCTTTCTGTCGGTCGTCGCCCCCGCCTCGTCGTCGCCCTCGTCGCCGCTGCCGTCGCGCCGCGCGGCCGTGGCGGCGGCCGAGCGTTGGATCGCCGCCGTCGACCCGGCCGGGTGGCAGCTGCGCGAGCGGGATGCGCCCTGGCGCAACCTGCACATCACGCCCCTGCAGGCCCAGGCGCTCGCCGCGCAGGGGCACACGGCCACGGCCGCGTTTGCATCCGCCGCCGCCGTCCCCGTCGCCTCCTCTTCGTCGTCCTCGTCGTCCTCGTCCTCGTCGTCCTCGTCCTCGGCGGCCGCCGCCGCCGCCGCGTCGCGCCCGTCCGCCTGGTCGGCCCTGCCCGGCGGGCTCAGCCGCGGCGTGGCGGCCGACGCCATCGACGCGCAACGCATGGCGCAGGCGCGCGCCCCCTCGTCGCCCGAGGCGCTCTTCCTGGCGGCGCAGCTCGCGCCGTGGGCGCTCCCTCGGTACAGCGGGGCGGGCGCCGGCGCCGCGGCCGCGGCCGACCCCGCGGGCCCCGAGCACAGCAGCGACGCGGCGGCGCCGGCGCCGGCCTCTCCAAAGCCCGTGGCGCCCGCGGCGGCGGCCGCCCGCCTGTACGCGGCGGCGGCCGCCGCGGCGCTGGACGCGGCGGCGGCCGAGATGCTTCTCGCGGGCCCGTGGCAGAGAGGCGGCGGCGACGACGGCGGCGGCGGCGCGCGAGAGCAGGAGAGCGGGCGCAGTCGCGCCGACGACGGCGACCGGCGCCTGCTGGCCCGCGCCATGGCCGCCGCCCGCAAGGCTGCCGTGCGCGTGGGAGGAGCCGGAGGGGCGGTGGCGTTGCGCGCGCACCGCCGCTGGTCGCAACAGCAGGAAGAGAACGAGGGCGACGGCGAGGAGGAGGGCAGCAGCAGCAGCAGCGGCGGCGAAGAAAGTCACGACGACGACGAGGATAAGGAGGGGGGCGGCGGCGACGGCCAGGGCGCAGCGGGCGGCCTCTATGCCGCAGGCGAGGCGGGCGCGGGGGGCCCGCTGACGGCGGCCGCCGCGCACGCCGCGCTGCCGGTCAGGCTGGACGCCGCCGCCAATGCCAGGCGCATGTGGCTCGCGGGCCTGCGGCCGCGCCTGGCGCTCTGGTCGTCCGCGCACGCGGGCGGGTTTGGCTGGGGCGGCGGCGGGCACGTCGCGTGGCAGCCGCAGCAGCCGCCGCAGCAGCAGCAGCAGCCACAACCCAGCGGCGCCCGGCTCCCAGCGCCCCCTTCGCCGCACGACCTGTTTCTCGACCTCATGTCCGGCGGCTACCTGTGGCTGCGCCGCGTCGACCTGCCCCCAGGGGACCCCGCCGCCGCAGAGGCGGCCGAGGGCACCGGCGGCGGCGGCGGCGGCGGCATCTGCGGCGACAGCCCCCCGCCTTGCTTCTTCCTGCCGCCGCGGCTCGACCGGCACGCGCAGTACGAGGTCACGTACGAGGATCCGGGGGGGCGGCACCACGTCGCGCTCGCGGGAACCGCGTCGCTGTTGATGTCCGCGCCGCTGCCGTCGAGACTCCGGCAGCAGCAAGAAGCAAAGCAGGGCGGCGCGGGCGCGAGCGCGACAGGGGGCGGCCAGCCGCGTCCGCTGTCGCCGCGCTCGCTCGTCCTGCCCCTCCCGCTGGCCCTCTCGCGCGCCGAGCGCCTCGCCCAGCAGCTCGCCGCTGACGGCAAGGCGTTCCTGACGCGCACGGACGTCGCGCGCTGCGCCGCTATGGCGTCCGGATGGAAGCTGGACGCGCTGGCGCCGGCGCCCTCGGCGGGCGGCGCGCACGCTCACGCGCCTCTGGGCGGCCCCGCTACGGCTGCGACGGCGGCGGCCGCGCCCGGCGGACGCGGCGGCGGTGAGGGGGCCGCGCTCGCCGCCGCCGCCGCGCGCGCCGTGGCCACCCCGGCCCCTCAGAGCGCCCTCAGAGAGCTCCGCGACCTGGGCGTACCGGCCGAGGGCTTGGCGACGTCTGGCCGAGACGAGGAGGAGGAGGGCGACGGCGGCGACGACGGGGGCGACGGCGACGGCGGCGGCAGGGGCGGAGGCGGAGGCGGCGCCTCGGCCCCTCCCACGGGCCTCTGCTACTCGGCCTTCGACGCCCACCGCGCCGCCACGCGCCGCCGCCGCGCCCTCGGCCTGCGTGACCCCCCGGCCACGGCCAGCCAGCGCGCGCGCATGGCCGAGCTGCACCTGGTGCCGCCGCCGCCTGAGTCGTTCCTGCCGCCGCTGACGGGTGGGGAGAGGGCGAGGGCGGCGGCGGGCGCGGGCGCTGGCGCTAGCGGCGGCGGCGTCGAGCCCGCCGCTCAGCACGCGCCGCCGCCGCCGCCGCCGCCCGCGCCGCCCCTGACGTTCAACCTTGCGCGGTTCCTGCTCTACCGCCACGCGGCCGGGGACGCCCGCCTGCGGCACCACCTGCGCGGCCCGCCGGCGGCATCCGCGCTGTTTGGCTCGCCGGCCGCCGCGTCGCTGGCCGCGCCGGGCCGCGGCGCTGGGCGCCTGTGGTGGGAAACCAAGCGCCCCAACCGGCGGTGATGTTGTCTAGCGACGTATGTGTGCTTTGTTAGCTCGACTGCATATCGTACCCGTGCGGTCTCGTCCAACCTTTGCGCCAGAGACCGGCCGACTGCGCTCGTCGCGCGCCCTTTTTCCAGTGCCTCGAGCGCAGCCTTTCGTCTCTCTCGTTTTGTGAAACTCTGCGCGCGCGCGCGCTGCACACACTCGTCCCCCTCCCGGCGTCCTCGCCCCGCCTCCCTCGCACGTCCAATGATACACACACAGGCTCTACAGACACACCATCAAATAATAGACGCCCCCTCAAAAAAAGATAAACAAGAGACAAGTCCCGCTCCCCCGCTACCACTCCTCCGGCCGCCCAAAGCGCCCGAGCGTGGCGTGCGCCTCGCCCAGCTCCTTCTGCACCTTCTTGCGGCGGTAGAAGATGGGGCAGTCGCGGCTGGTGCACAGGACGTCGTCGTGCAGGGAGCCCTGGCAGCGCTGGCACTGGGTCCACAGGCGCGCGAACTGGCGCTCGAGGGCGTTGGCGCCCTGCAGCGCGCGGGCGTACACCTCGGGCCCGCGCGGCAGGCACGCCGGGCACAGCGCGCGCGACGCAATCGCCGCCGCCGCGCTGTCGCCGCCGGCAGCGCCGCCGCCGCAGCCGCCGCCCCCCGCCTGGTCGGCCGCCCCCTTGCCGTCCCCGCCCGCCCCCGCCCCCGCGCCCCCGCCCGATGCCGCGCCCGCGGCCGCCTTGGGCGGGTCCGGCAGCGGCGCCCGGCACCCCAGGCACGTGGCGCGCACCCGCGCGAACCGCATGATCCCGCCCGCGGCCGCGGACGGCGTCGCCACGCTGATGGCGCGCGTGTGCTCGCCCGAGAGCAGCTCGCGCGGGTTCTTCAGCACGGGCTCGAAGATGCGCATGAGCGGCTGCGCCAGGTGGTGGTCCAGGTAGTGCTGCACGTCGACGGGCACGTTGTGCTCCAGGGCGTAGATCGGGTCCTCGGCCTTTTCGTACGCCTTGGCGCCCTTGGCGCCCTTGACGATCACGTACGCGACGCGGTCGCCCACCGCGGGCGCCGTGGCGGCGTCCCGTCGGCGCATCTTGGCGGCCAGCTCGACGTGCGCGCTGCGCACCTTGTAGTCCTCGGCCTCCTGGGCGAGGGCCTGTTTTGATATTGGGTGGCGGTGTTTATTGGCGTGGTGGTGTGGTGATGGTTGTCGTGATGAGTTGTGGTTGAGAGCGAGAACTCGCTCCGACAAAGGAAAAACAAAGGAAAACAAAGGAAAAACAAAAACGCGCTCGAAACAGAAAACCCGCCGCCGCCGCCAAAACAGACAAGACACAAATCAAGCGCGCTGGCGCGCAACAAAGCAGCAAAAGCAAAGCAAAACAAGACGCACCTTGGTCACCACCAGCAGCGACATGTCCACCCGCCCCATCAGCAGATCCGAGATCACCCCGCGCACGTACGCCGCTGCCCCTTTTTCGTCCCGCGAGATCAAGATCATGTCGAGCACCGTGGCCACCACAGATCTCACGAGGCCGCAGTTGTCCCGCCGCACCGTCTCAATGCCCTTGCTGTCCATCTTGTCCCACTTGTCCGCGCCCGTCCACAGCAGGCCCGCGTACCGCTTCTTGTTCATCAGCAGGTAGGGGCAGTAGACCTTCTCGAACTCGAGGCGCACGGGCGGCGGGAACCGGCGCGAGATGAGCTCGGCCGCCTCGCGCCCGAGCTCCATCGCCCGCCCGACGTCCGGCACGCGAAAATCCACCATGACCGAGTCCGTGTCGCCGTACACCACGCACGCGTCGGCGCCGTAGCCGTTGGCCACCGTGTAGTGCTCCTGCACGCCGGAGCGCGTGGCCTCGATCATGCCGCGGCCGTAGGCGGTGGTCGCGGCGCTGATGGCCAGGCAGGGCATTTTGCCGACCGTGGCGCCCGTGAAGCCGTAGACAGAGTTGGCGCTGATTTTTAGGGCGAGCTGGCGGCCGTCCAGCACGGCGCGGCGCTTGGGGTCGGACTCGTTCTTGAGGTCGTTCTTGGCGCTGTCGTTGGTGTTTGTGTTTGTTGGTGTTGTTTGTTGGGGGGATAGAGAGGTTTAGATGAGGGTTCGAGAGACCGGGGGGCGGCGGGCGGTCAGGGGGAAACGAGGGAGCGGAGAGAGAGACACTCGTGCAGAAAAACGCGCGAGCGAGCGGCGCGCGCGCGTCGATCGCCCCCGAGAACCCCTGGATAAGAAATCACCCCCAAAACGATTGTCACCCAACCGACAAAGCCAACATGACGCACCGCTTGCGCGCCGCCAGCAGCTCCTCTAGGATCTCCGGCAGCAGGCCGCGCACCACCTCCTTTTTGGCAAAGGCCTCGCCCGACGGCGCCCGCGCCACGCTCTCGGGGGGCAGGCGCGCGGCGCTCTCCGGAGTCAGGAGGGTGGTGTAGCACAGGTTGTGCGCCATCATGATGGAGGGGTAGAGGGACGCGAAGTCGAGGGTGGCGATGGGCCCCTTGTAGTAGCCGATCTTTGGCTCGAGGACGGTCGCGCCCTCGAAGGCCGTGTCGCCGCCGCTGCCCGGGCCGCCGCCGCCGCCGCCGTTGGAGCCGCCGCCGGCCGGCTTGAGCGTCGGGACGGCGTAGCCGCGCGCGCGCGCCTTGCGCAGGACCTGGCTGAAGACCTTGATGGACTGGCCGCTGCGATGTTGAGGTTTGATTCGTTGGGTTGGGAAAGTGTTTGGTTTTTTTGGTTCGTTCCTTCTCTCTCGTGTCGCCGCGTCCGCGCTTTTTCTTCCCGCCGCGACGCCCCCCGCCACGACCCCCCGAAAAAAACAAAAAACAACAACACCCGGCCTCCTCCTCCTGCACACACAACTCACCGCGAGAGCAGGTACGAGTACGGCACCCCCGTCACCCTCGCCATCTCCACGTAGTTGTACACGTACATCAGCCGGTCCAGCAGCCGCTGCGGCAGGTAGGCGTCCTTTAGGCAGTAAACAGCCAGCCGGCGCCGCGTCTCGTCCGACCCCCGCTGCAGGTCGGCGATGGCGCTGTGGTGCACGTCCTCCTTTTGCTCGCCCAAAAAGTGCGCGGAAACGGCGTTCAAGGAGTAGCTGCTGAGCTTGTGGTCGCGCTGCACGGCCCACATGAGGTCGAACTGCACGCGCCCCTCGATGGCGATGTCCTTGTAGTCGTGCGTCCCGTACGCTTTTGAAGAGAACGTCGAGTCGCGCATGCGAAGCCGCGACCCCCGCACGCGGCCCCACTGGTGGCCGCGGCCGTCGGCGATGCCCAGCGCCTTGGCGCGGTCGTGCAGGTAGGGGAGGTCGAAGTTCTGGATGTTGTAGCCGATGAGGACGTCCGGGTCGGTCTCGAGCACGAGCTGCTGCCAGCGCTGGAGCAGGAGGCCCTCCTCCTTGAAGGACTGGACCTCGGCGCCGACGATGGGGGCGCAGCCGCCCAGAGTGAGCACGTTGCGCACGCGCGGTGCCGACTCGCCTTTTTTTGTCGCGTTTATTTTTTATTTTATTTGTTGGTGATGGGCGGTATTTGGTATCGGTCGGTGTGAGTGATACAAGGGAGCGAGGGAGAAACAGCGCGCGCGGGTTTCGGGCGAGCCAACGAGCAAGGGGACGGCATGGCTCGGGCGACGCCGCGATCAAGGAGAGGGGGGCGGAGGCTCGCGTATGGCGCGTTTGGCGCGTTTTCTCTCGTCGCTCGGAACGAAATACAAGAAGACGCGCTCAGCGGCAGCGTCGGCGCAAAAAAGGAACGCGAAGCTATAAAAAACCCAACCAACTCACCGATGACCGTGACCAGCGACGCGATCTGGATCACCGGGTCCTGCGACGCGTCAGGGAAGTGCCCCTTGCGCCCGCAGCACTCGATGTCCACGCTCAGAGCCCGTAAAGGCGCCAGGCGCGACCACTCCCCCTCGGGTGCGTGCGCGACCACGGACGCCGCGTGCACGTGCGCCTCGCGCTGGCAGTAGGTTAGCGGCGGCAGCAAATCGGGGGGGGTGTTGTTGTTGCCGAAGCCGCCGCCGCCACCCTGCTGCTGCTGCCGCCACCCCTGCCCCTGCCCCTGCTGCCCCTGCTGCTGCCCCTGCTGCTGCCCCTGCTGCTGCCCCCGCCGGCCCTGCCCGTCCGCGCCCGCTGCCGCGTCGCTCTGCCGCCCCTGCTCCTGCGTCCTAAGCGCGTACGACCCCGCGGGAAGCTCCACCCACGCCCCTCCTCCCATGGCGCTGTCGATCATGAAGCGCAGCGCGTAGAGCACGTTGGACTCGTATGTGGGGAAGCGCCACCCGCCGCGCCCCGCGACGGACAGCTGCCCGCCCTCGAGCAGGGCGCGGGCGGGCGCGACGACCGTGGGCAGGGCGACGGCGAGGCGCAAGAAGGGGCGCGGGCCGGCGCCCGCGGGCGGCGCCTGGCAGCCCCAGGCCGGAGTCAGGGTCTCTGTGGTGATGGCGCGGACCGCCGGGACGCCCGCCGACCGCGCCTTGTCGGCCAGGCGCTCGCACAGGGCCCGCCGGAGCTCCTCCACGTCCTCGGGCCCCCAGTCGCGCGGCCGCTCGACGTAAAAGTAGGGCTCGAAGCCGTGCACAAAAACGGCGACCGAGCAGCCGCTGTCGTCGACGCCAAAGAGGCGGACGACGGCGGCCTCGCGCTGCGTCGGGGGGAAGGATGCGGGGGAGAGGGGGACGGTCGAGGCGGAGGATGAGGCGCGGGGGACGGGGCGGGGGACGTCGCGGCGGACGGGCATAATGCAGTAGTCTACCTCGAGCTGCTGGAAGACTTTTGGTTAGTTTTGTGTTTGTTTGTTTCGCTTTGGGTGTTTGTTTGTTTGTTTGTTTGTTTGTTCGTTTCGGTTTGGGTGTTTTGGTTTCGGTGTCGGCCGCGGCCGCGTCGCGTCACATTCGTCGAGAGCGAGAGGGCGGCGTCGGCGTGCAGAGGACAGGGGGGCGGGGGCGAGCACTCCCTCCAGCGGGGCCACAACAACAGACCACGTCCTCCGGGCACGCAGTCCCTCCCAAGCAACTAAACAGCGGAACAAAACAAACAAAAACGAGACTCAACTGAGCGGCTGCGTGGCCGGGTCGAGCGGCGCGGGCTCGGGCCGCCGCCAGTTGCGGCCGGCCTCGCCGACGGCGGCGCCGTCGTCGCCGCTGGCGGCGCCGGCCGCGAGGCGCACGCCGTCCTCGTCGTCGTCCTCGTCGTCCTCCGCGGGGGCGGGTGGCGCGCGGGGCCCGCGCCGCCGGCCGCGCGCCCGCGCTCGCGCGCCTCCTCCTCGATCAGGCCGTCCAGGTCATCGCTGTCAACGGCGGCCGGCGGCGGGCCGTTGCCGGCGCCCTGCTTGCCGCTCGGGGGCGTCGGCGGCGGCGGGCGGCCCGCAGCGGCGCCGCTGCCCGGGCGCTTGGCCGCGGGCCGGCCGGCCGGGAGGCCGACGGCGTGGCGCTTGTCGCCGCCTGCCTGCATCGTCGAGAGACGGGCCTCCCTCGGGGAAGAGGGGAGTGTTTTGTCTCTCCTTTCTCGGGTGCTCTGCTTTTTTGAAAACGAGAGCTCTTATTTTTTGTCGCCTCCTCAAAGGGTACGGGGCGCCACGCGACAGGTGCGAGGTGGGTCGCAGCGAGCGCCTATGCGGTGTCTCTGTCCGAGTGCTGAGCTGTGCGCACGGAGATTGAGTATGGGGCGTGCGTGAGAAAGGAGGTTTTTGCTGGTTTCAAACGGGGGCTCTTTCCTTTGGGCCATGAGCAAGGCACAGAAGGGTTGTGATTGAGCGTGAAAATGGAGAGGAAGGCGTCCGACCGAACGATGCTGAGGGGCAAGGTTGTGTGCGAGCGATTTAAGATTATTCTTTTGGACGGCGTCGATTCCGCGAAGCCGCGTCGACGACGCCGAACGCGCAAACGGCGGCGCCGTCTTCTTCCCATTTCTCGTCCTCATTTTGTCTTCATTTCACAACCTCGCCCTAAGGCCCCCATCCGTTTGTCCCCCCTCCATCTCGACAGGCGCCATCAGCGCCCACACGCGCGCCGCCGCCTCCCCGCCCTCCTGCAAGGCACGCCGGTCCATCTCGCGCAGCGCCTCCGCGGCGCCCCGCACGTCAAAGGACGCCGCGCCGCCGCCGCCGCCGGCCGCCGCCGCCTCCGTCGCCCGCGCCGCCCACGCAAACAGCGGCCTCAGCGCGTCGGCCGGCACCGCGTAATTCCAGCGCGGCAGCGTCGACGCGACGCGCGCGGGGCCGACGTGGCGCGAGTTGCTCGTCGCCACGGCCGCCAGGCGCCCGGTCGACGCGCACAGCACCGCCGCGCCGCTGGCGCCCGCGTGCACGGCGGCCGTGGTGACGGCCATGAGGGCAGCGGCGGCGGCGGCGGCGGGGGGAGGGGGCGGTGGCGCGGGAGACGGGCGCGGGGCGACCGTTCCATTTGAGTTAAAAGCAGAGGGGAGGGGGGCGAGGGCCGCGCCGCCGCCCGCGTCAGAGGAGGGCGGCCGTCGGAGACGAACGAGGCGCGCGACGCTGCCGGCGGTCGCGGCGGCGGGCCAGCCGAGCGCGGGGCCAAAGAGGCCGTGCCCGGCGACGACGATCGGCGCGGGGGCGTGAGAGGCCGGCACAACGGCCTGGACGCCGGGCGCGGGCAGCAGCAGCTGCAGCGGCGCGAGCGCGTCCAGGCCACGGCGCAGCAGGAGCGTCGCCGGGTCCCCTGGCGGCGGCGCGCTCGCCTCGTTCCGGGAAACAGGCGCGTCCGAATCAGGCGAAGGATAAGGCACCGCCAGCACCGCCAGGTCGAGCTGGGGGCTGCGGAAGAGGTGCAGCGGCAGCGCGGGCGCCCACGCCCGGCGGCCCGTCTGGGGGCAGGTCACGCGCACGGCTGCGGGCGGCGGAGGCGGTAGTGCCGATGGCGGGACCATGGTGCCGGCAGAGGCGGCGCCGCCGCCTCCGGCATGGTCGAAGAGGTGCGCGATCGTGAGGACGAGGACGGGCGCGGGCTCGGCCGGTGAACCAGAAGAGGAAGAAGAAATGGCGCGAGGCGCGGGAGGCCCCGCTCGCCGCCGGCCCGCGCTGCCAACGTGCCCGCCGCCGCTGCCGTCCTCCCCGCTGCTGCAGCCCGGCCCGCGCGGCAGGACGACGCCCGTGGCCCACGCGCCGCCGCAGCGCACCATGACGACGCCGCGGGCGAGGGCGGCCGCGAGCCGGGCCGGCGGCGCGGGCTCGCAGGGGGAGCCGCAGGGACGACCGGTCATAGCGCCCGCTGATGCCGCTGCTGCTGTTGCTGCTGCTGCTGCTGCTGGTGCTGCTGTTGGTGCTGCTGCTGCAGCTGCTGGTGCTGCTTGGATCGCGCGACCCGCCCAGCTCCCGAGTGCGTCCCGACACGCGCTCAGCAGCAAATCCGCGGGAAAGCCGAGCGGCACCTCGATGGCGCCGCCGTCGGGGCCGCTGGGGCTGCCCTCCGGCGGCGCTCCTCCTCCCGCTCCCCCACTTGCCGACCGCGTCAGCGGGCGCGACAGCACGGCCGCGAGCCTGCCGCAGCGCCCGCAGGCGACGGGACCGCCCTCCATCCCCGGCAGCGCGGCGACGTCCAGGCGCAAAACCGGGGCGGCGTCTGCTGTTGCCGCTCCTGCTCCCGCTGCCGCTGCCGCTGCCGCCGCCGCCGCCGCCTCTTGCCAGTAGGGCGACGGCGGCAGCGCCCCCGACACGACGCCCGCGACGGCGCTGCCTTGAAAGTGCCAGGGGGCGAGCGCGCCGAACGGCGCGCCCCAGGCGACCACAGGGGCCGCCGGGACCAGAGGAGAAGGGCAGCAGTAGCAAGAGAGGTCTCCGACGGGGCAAGGAGGGGGGGCGCGCCGCCGCGCCCCCGCCGCCGCCGTCGCTGCCCCTCCTGTCGCCGCCGCAGCTGTTGCCCGGGCTCGTCCTCCTCCGCCGCCGCCGCTGCCGTCGCCGCCGCCGCCGCCGCCCACCCTCAGCACCAGGAACGTCGACGCCTCGTCCGCCTCGGCCGCGGACGCCGAGAAGGAGGCGCTCCCGCCGCCGCCGCGCGCCGGCGCCCCCGTCGCCAGCGCCCAGCCGAGGCGCCAAGGCGGCGGCCGGTGGGGCGCGCCGCCGCCGCCGTATCCGCCGCCGCCCGCCGGGTCCTCCGCCCCGCGAAGGCGCGTCAGGGCCGAGCGCAGCGCGGCGGCGGCCGCGGGCAGCCGCGCGACGGCGACGACCTCTGCCGGCGACCAGCGGCAGGAGGAGGAGGAGGAGGAGGAGGAGGAGGAGGTCCCGACGACGGCGCTGGCGGCGCCGCCGGCGCTGCCGGTGCCGGCGGCGGGCAGCAGCACGCGCAGCGACACGCCCGGGGGCAAAAGCGGCGGCGAGGAGAGGCGGGGGCCGGCGGCGGCGGCGGCCCAGCGGCCGCCTGCGCCGAAGTCCAAGGCGCTGCCTCCCAGGAACGGCGACAGCAGGGTCAAGGGGGCCGCGACCAGCAGGTCGACGTCGCCGCTGGCGGCAGAAAAGGGGGTGAGCGAGAGGCCGCTCGTCGAGAGGGCGACGCGGCCGCCCGTCGAGGCGCCGCCGCCCGTGTCGGGGTCGGCGGCGACGGCGCCATGGAAAGCCGCCCCGGCGGCGACCGCGCCAAGCGTGTCGGGTCCCTCGGCGACCACAAGGCAGCAGAGGGACTGGGCCGTGATCACGTGGGCGCTCGCTGGTCGTTGTTGTGGCGGCGAACTCGAGCAGTGACTGTCGGAACATGTGTCGTTCGCCATACCTCAAATGTGTCGCCTCATCATGGCGCGCATATGGTCATCGTACCATCATCGGTGCAAGCCCAGTGAGCAGGTGTGCGTAGGATTGGTGTGATGCGGCTCGCGCGCACCGAGTAATGGTCGGTTTCGTGCGAATAACTGTTGCTCTTGCCCTCTTGAAGAGGGTGACTTTCCCGGATGATCACCCGCACACGTCTACGCAAACCTCAATCGCGTCGTGCACGCACACATCCACATCGCACGTCGTTGGCAGTGCAACGCTCACGCAACACGCAAAACGCAAACAATCAGTTCCGACACCTCCAAACACCTTTCGCCATCCTCGCCTCCTCGTCCGCCATCGCTCTCCCCCGCGGGCCCAAACCCCGATCACTCACTGGGAGCTCGGCCGCGCCATCTCCCGTCGCGGCGTGACCGGAAGGGCCAGAGAGAGAGAGAGAGAGACACAGCTCCCTCGGGGGCAAGCGCGAGAACCCCCTCCCCCCTCTCCTCGTGCGTGGGTTCCCCAACAAACGCGCACAGGCGCACCGGCGCGCAGCATCCGGAGCAAGCACCAGCCGGCGCCAGCAGCAGGCCCCTCTCCACACACACCCACAAACAGCGACGATGGCCGCCTTCAAGAACGCTCCGTCCGAGCGCTTCCGCCTGACGCTGCTCGGCGGCGGCGGCGACGAGTATGGCGGCGGCAACGACCACGGCGGCAGCGGCGAGCAGCACCAGCGCGTCGTTGTGCAGATCGGCCTGGACGGCCTGCGCATTCTGGCGGCCGAGGGCGGGCGCGCCATGCGCGCCTACGACCTCAAGCACATCGCGCGCTGGCAGCACCAGGACGGCGGCGGCGGCGGCGGCAACGGCTACGGCCATGGCGGCCCGCCGTCGGCGCTCGTCTTGTTCACGCGGACGCCCGTCGACGTCGAGGAGCGCCGCCTGACGCTGCAGGGCGACCCGTCGACCGTCCGCTCGGCCCTGGACACGCTCACGTGCTGCTGCATGCAGCTCGCCGAGATCCTCCAGAACGAGGAGGAGGAGCAGGGCGGCGGCGCAGGAGGCGGCGGCGGCGGCGACTCGCGCGCGCTGCGCGGCCTCGCGCAGCAGGGCGGGCGCCGCCAGCGGCCCGCCGCCGCCGCTCAGGCCTCGCTCCCGACCGCCGACCAGGTGCGCTACTGGCACGAGCCCGAGAAGAGCGGCTGGTTGCACTGCCAGGGCGACGTCACGCGCATGTGGCGCCGCCGCTGGTTCGTGCTGAAGCAGGGGCACCTGTTTCGCTTCATGGCTCCGAGGGACGCGGCGCAGGACCCCTTTTCGTCGGCGGCGGAGAGGGGCGGCGGCGGCGGCGGCGACAAGGTGCGCGGCGTCGTCGACCTGTCGCGCGTGCAGGACGTGCGCGACGGGCGCGAGGCCACGGGCAGGCCCCACTCGATCCAGCTGGTCACGGCCACGGGCGCGAGCGTCTGCTACGCGTGCGACGGCGAGACCGAGCGCGTCGAGTGGGCGTCGGCGCTCGAGGGGGCCGTGCAGGCGCTGGTGCGGCGGCTGGCCAGGGGGGGGGGGCCCGAGGGGGATGGGGAGGAGGGGGAGGTGGGAGAGCGGCGGGGCGGTGGCTCCGGTGACAAGGGCAGGTCTGGTGGCGGCAGCGGCCACAGGCGGCACGAGGGGGACCGGCACGCCGCCGAGGACCGGCGGGCGGGGGGCGAGCGGCGCGGGCACGGCGGCGGCGGCGGCGGCGGCGGGAGCGGGCGCTCGTCGGCGCCCGAGTGGGAGCGCGCGAGCGCACCGCTGGCGTCGCCCACGCGCGGCGGCGGCCACCGGGCCAACGGCGGCGGCGGCGGCGGGCCGGTCATGGTCAGCGTGGTCGGCGGGTACGAGGGCCAGGGAGGGGGAGGGGGCGCTTACGGGGGCGCTTACGGCGGGGGAGGAGGAGGAGCGGCCGGCGGCGCGTATGGCAGCGGCGACGGCGGCGGCGGCGCGTCGGCGCCCGCGGCCCAGCACTACCACTACCAGCAGCAGCAGCAGCAGCACGCGTACGAAGCCTACGGAGGCGGCAACGGGTACGACATCACCAGCGCGGCGCAGATCGGCGGCGCGCAGGCGGTGGGGGGAGGGGCCGGCTATTACGGCGGTGCAGGGGGCGGCGGCGGCGGGCCCCACGCGGCGGCGGCACCTCCCGACCCTTACGCGGCGGCGGCCTACTACCAGCAGCAGCAGGCGCAGCAGCAGGCGCAGCAGCAGCAGGCGCAGCAGCAGGCGCAGCAGCAGGCGCAGGCGTACTACCAGGGGGGATACGCGGACGCACCGCAGCAGCCGCAGCCGCAGCAGCAGCAGCAGCAGGCGTACCAGCAGCACTATGCGCAGCAGCAGCAGCAGCAGCAGGCGCAGCAGCAGCATCAGCAGGCGCAGGCGCAGGCGCCGTCGCTGATCGACGCGCCGCCCGCGCAGCAGCCGTCCTACCCGGCGGCGGCGGCGGCGGGGCAGGAGGCTGGGGCGGCGGGGGCAGGCGGCCTGCCCGAGGGCTGGGAGCTGGCCGCGGCCCCGGACGGGCGCGCGTACTACTTCCACCGCGCGTCGGGCGCGACGTCGTGGGAGGCGCCGGCGCGGTGAGGAGAAGGTTTGGCGGCGTCTTGGGTTGCGTTGTTCGTTTGCCGTCGCGGGCGCGATTGCGCGTAGAACAAAAACGCCGACCACTTTGCCGCGGCGGGGGGCGCCTCTCGAAGAAGAGCGCGATTGAGAAAACAAAAGACGACCGAGAATGCCACGATGTTATGTTACGTATCCCTCGACAGCGTTGCTTATTGCGCGCGCTGCCGTGCTCTGAAAACGTCATGCGAGGCCGGGCCTCGGAGGCCACCCCCCGTGCGCCGGAAATGAAAGGGACAAAAGGGGGGGGGTGGTGAATGACGGCACAAGAGAGAGAGAGAAGGAGGCAAAGCGGGAACACGGAACGCCGAGGATTGGTTGACGGGAACGGGGAGAGAGGAGGCACCGGGATAGCAGGCGCGTCTGAGGGAGGACGCCGCCGCCGCCGTTGGTTCAAATAGAGATCGTCGCCGAAAATGAAAGCAAAAAAAAGGGTTGGGTTCCCACTGTCTGCGGAGGGGGGGCCGGCTGCTTCTGCCGCTCAAGTGAGCAGGGGGGAGGGGTGACGTGTCCATGAAATGGGGGTTGATGTGGCTCTTCGGGGGAAGGAGGGTAGGAGGGAGAGGTGCGGCGCGGGGGGGAGTCAAAAGGGCGGGCGGGCGGGCGGGCAGGGCGGAGCGGGAGTGGATAGAATGGCAGGGGGCGGTCGGTGGATATGGGCGGGCGGGCGGCGGCGGGGGCGCGCCGGCGAAGCGGCGCTCGCCGGCGGCTCCCTGTATGCCCGTGCCAAAACAGGAAAATAAAATACAAGGCGGCGGGAGGGACCGCCGCCGGGTTCCAAAAAAAACAAGAAAAGCCAAGAGGGAACTGCTTTCGCCGACGATCGATCATGCGCCCAAGAAGAAGCGGCGCAGGGAGCGGGCGGTGTGCTCCCCGGGAAGGTGTCCCGCCACGTCAAAGTCGTCCAAAGGGTCGTTGCCGCCGCCGCCGCCGCCGCCGCCGCCGCTGGTTTGGCGGCCGCCCGCATGGCCGCCGGGCTCGCGGCCGCCGCCATGGCCGCCGCTCGCCGCGGAAAAGAGAAAAGAGAGGCGCGACAGGCGCCGAGGACTGGCGAGGTGGAGCGGAAGGCTGCCGACGCAACCGACGCCCGCCGCCGACAGCAGCAGCGGCGGCAGCGGCGCGAGCGCGGCGGCCGCGGTGGCGGCGTCGGCGGCGGCGGCGGCGGCGGCCGCATCGGCGGCGGCCGCATCAGCTTGCCCTCCTTGATGCCCGCGCGGGGACAGCAGCACCTCGCGCGCGGTCCCGGACGCAGCCGCATCGGCGGCGGCCGCCATTGCCAGCAAGGGTGAGGAGGCGGCGGGGGGCGGCGAGGGGCGCGGCGAGCCGCCGCCTGACAAGGCAGCGAGGCAGGGCGAGGAGGCGGCGGCCGAGAGCGGGCGCGGGCGGCGCGTGTGGCCGCCGCGCACGGCCGCCTCGGACGGCGCTTGCCGAAAGCCGTCGTGCGCCCTCCCCATGTCCCCGCCCTCGCCCCCCGCCCCCCGCCCGTCCTCGCCCGCCTCGTCGCCCCTGCCATCGCTGCTGTGGCGGCGGGACAGGCGCGCGCGGCGCGCCTCGGCCCCGGCCGCGGCCGCCAGCTCGGCGAACGAGGCAAAGCGGGGGGGCGACGGCGCGGGCGGCGAGGGCGGCAGTGGGAGCGACGACAGGAGGAGGGGCGACGCCAGCGGCGAGGGCGAGGGCGACGGCGACGGCGCGCGAGGGGCGCAGGCCGCGCGCCGCGGGGCCGTGGCGGCGACGGTAGAAACGCCTGCGGCGGCTCCGCGCGCCACGGCCACGGCGGAGGGCGGCGAGGGCAGCGGGGGCGGGCCCGCGGGCCCGGGGTGGGGGTGGCTCTGGCGGTGGTGGTGGCGGTGGTGGTGGTGGTGCGGGGCCGAGGCCGAATGCAGCAGCAGGTGGGGCAGCGACGGCGACGACGAGGACGCGGCCGCGTAGCGCCGCGCGAGAACGTTGATGGGGCGCGAGGGCAAGGCGGCGCAAGAGGGGGCGGCAGCGCCGGCGCCGGCACTGGAGGCAGCCGCGGCAGCGGCGGCAGAGGGGGCGGCGCCGTGCGCGCCCTTGCAGCCGTCTGACGGCGGCGTGCGCGGCAGAAGGATGTGCTGCTGCTGATGATAATGATGATGATGCTGTGATTGCAGAGGCGGCGGCGGCTGGGGCGGACGGGGTGGGGTTGCTGCCGCGGCAGACCTCCGCGGCGGCGGGGGGTCCGCCTGCTCCTCCCCGTCGTCGCCGTCGTCGTCGTCGTCGTCGCGGCCGCCGTCAGGGGGGGGCAGGCGCAGGCCCAGCGCCGCCGCGGCAAACCCGCCGCCGTGCAGCCGCGGCTCGCACGAGGGCGCGGGCGCGCGACGGGACGCGGGTGCAGCCGCCTCGGCCGCGGCCGCCGCCGCCAGCGCGGCGGCCAGGCCGCCGCACGCGGCCGGAGCGCTTGCGGCGAGCTCGAGGCGCGGCGGCAGCGGCGACAAGGACGAGGGCGACGGCGGCGACGCGGCGCCGGCAGCGAGGACGAGGGGCCGGCCGGCAAACGCCCAGGCGTAGGACACGCTCCGCTCGACCGGCTGCGTCGGCCGCGCCAGCAGCGCGGCCGCGCCCGCGGCGTCGTCTGCGACGCCGGCGCCAGACAGCCCTCCGCTCGGGCCAGCGGCCGAGGCGGCGGCCGGGCGGCCCGGCGCCTCGGCCGAGCGCTGGGCGATGGCCACGGGCGCGGTCGTGGTAGTGGTGGTGGTAGTGCTGAAGGCGGCGGAGAGCGGGATCACGCGGGCACCTGCGGACGAGGCAGAGGCAAAGGGGTGGGAGGGAGGGCCGGCGATGCCGCCGCGGCGGCCGCCGCCCGGGCTCCGGCCCCAGCGGCCGCCGCTGCCGCCGCCGCCGCCGCCGCCGCCGCCGCCCCGCGCGGCCGCGCGGCGCAAGAGGCCCGGGCCCAGCGACGACGGCAGGCTGCCGCGCAGCAATGCGCCCAGGTCGTCGTCGTCGTCGTCGTTGTCGCCGCCGCCGCCGTCTTGGACGACGGCGCGCCGACGGGCCCCCGCCGCCGCCTCGCCGGCGGGGCTGCTGCTGCTGCTGCCGCCGTGCGCGCCGCCCGTGCTGCGCCGCCTCTGCTGCCGCCGCGGCTCCTCCTCCGCTTGGGCAACGGCAGCGGGGGCCGCCGGCGGCGGCGAGGCCGCCTCCACCGCCGCCGACGCCGCGGGCCCGTCAAGCGCCCAGCCGTCGAGCGCGGCCATCAGGCGGCGCCCGACCTCGGGGTTGGGAAGAGGACGCGGCCCGGGCGGCGGCGGAGGCCCCCGGGCCGCGGCCAAAAGGGGCGCCAGTGAGGAAGACGGCCGCGGGGCGGGCGCCGCGCCGCCCCCGCCGCCGCCGCCGCCGCCGCCGCCCATCTCGGGGGACGACATGGCGATGCACGACGCGGCGCTGCGCCGCGCCCCAGGCGACAGACCCGCGTGCTCGTCGGCGATCCATGCCGACAGGCCCACCGGCCGCGCGCGCGGGCCGCCGCCGCCGCCGCCGCCGCCGCCAGCACCTCCGCCGCCCAGCAGTGAGGGGCACGAGGCGGCCGCGCTTCCGGGCGCGGCCGTGGCCCGCGGCAAGGAGGGCGTCGGCATGGGCGGGGCCTGATGAGACGTCGCCGTGGCCGCGCCCGCGCCGCGGCCCGCGCCCGCGCACAGCGAGGGCGGCGACGAGGACGGCGGCGGGCGCGGCATCATCGGCGGCAGGGGCGGCGGGGGCGAAGCGCCGGCGCCGAATAGAAAGGCCGAGACGACGTCCCCGATGTCGCGCTGCACGGCCGCGGCGGTGGAGGCCGGCGCCGTGGCCGCAATGCTCAGCGGGCCGAGGCCGCTGCCGCCGCCGCCGCTCGTTGCGCCCGCCGAGGCCGGGGCGCCGCCGGCGCCACCCGCGCCGCCCACGCCGCCCACGCCAATGCCGACGTCGTCATCGTCGAGCGCCGCGCCAAACATGCACGGGTCCAGGGCGTACGACGGTTGAGCGAACGCGCTCATCTCTCGTTCCTCGCGCGCGCGGGTGCGTCCGTCGTCAGAGAGGGGGGGGGGTGAGGACGGCCAAGTGGGAGCCGCTCTTTCCTTCCCGTCTCTTCAAGCGCGACAGCGACGACAGCAGGCGCGCGCGGGCGCGATGGTCGCGGATGCGCGAATCATTGTGCGGATCTGGTCGGTTGGTTTCCAAAAAAGGGGGGGAAGGGAGGGAGGGAGGGAGCTTGATGAAGAGATTTCGACGTTGCGCCAGACTGCAGCCTCTTTCTTCCGCCAGGTCGGTGTGGGTCGGGTCTACAGTGTCAATGTGGGGGGGAGAGTCGTGGCTGGTGCTTGTGGGATTGTGTTTCGGATGTCGGGCGTCATCCACTCGAGACGAGATTTCATCCCTGGTGTTTTTTGGGAGGGGAGGGGAGGGGAAAAAAACAACGTGAGGAAACCAAAACCCCCGTCTCCTTTCCAGCAAACGAGCAACAACGACTGACATTCTCGTCGATCACATTCTGTCAAGGCGTGCCTGCCTCCCTCGTTCTCCATCCCAACCGACGTCAATCGAGCACTCTCGTTTAACGACTGTTCGTCGACGACGTCGTGCTGTCGACGAGAGAAAGAACAAACGCGTCGTCGTCGCCGGCAAACGTTCCTCACGGAAATTGTTCCATTCGCGCCAGACAAGCACGCGCTGCACACGAGCGATCGCAGCGCCAGCACCGGGGCACAAAGGACACAAAGGACACAAAGATCAGCACCCCCAGCCAACGATGGAGGCGGCGTACGAGTCCCAGCAACAGCCGCTGATGAGCGGCCTCGGCAGCGGCGGCGGCATCGGCGGCGGCGCGCCTCTCCCTTCCTCCTCCTTTGAGCAGTTTGCGAGCACGATGCTCGCGCCCGCCCGGTGGGGCTCGCTGCCTCTCGCCCTGCAGCAGCACCCCTCGGCGCTGATGGCCGCCCTCGCCGTCGCCCTGCTCCTGGCGCTGCAGACGACCGCGCCGGTCGCCGCCGCATGGGCCATGCTCGCGGCGGCCCTTTCGTCGGCGCTGCTCCAAATTCTGACGCACACGCGCAGCGGGGGGCGCCACCTCACGGCGGGCCCGCGCGGCAGCAGCGGCGGCCCGCGCGCGCGCGCCGGCGGCGGCAGCGGCAGCAGCGGCGGCGCCAAGATCGGCTCCCCCAGCGCCCTCGCGTCCCTGTCGCTCGACGCGGCCGTGGCCATCGCGGCGGCGTCGTGGCTGATCGTCTTCCGCTGGGCCGACCCGCCCGGCCGCGACTTTTGGCTCCGGTGGCAGCCGACGCTCGTGCTCGGGCTGCTGGCGACCGAGCTCCTGCTCGCGGCGCTCGTCGGCCTCCCCTGCGCCAGCCCGCTGCTGCACGACAAGGCGCCGCCGCTCTTGCTGCAGATGGACCTCGCCCAGAGGCCCGTCGCCGGCAGCCCCGCCGAGGCGCCGTGGCTGAGGCGCCTGGCGCGCGACGTGACGCTGACGTGGGCGCTGGTGGCGGCGCTGGCGGCGGCGTGCTGCTGCGTGCCCGCGGCCCTGGGCCGCCACGCGTTCGCGAACGGCGGGGGGCCCGGCGGCGGCAGCGGCGGCGGCGGCGAGGGTGGCTGGGCGAAGGGCGGCTGGGCGCAGCAGGCCGGCGCCGGTGCCGGCGACGACCAGGGCCCCGCGCCAGGCGACGCCGACCCCTTGGATGTGGCGCTGTCAGTGTGCGCCCCCTTCGCGCTGATCGTCCTTACGGCGGCGCTCAGCGACGCCGTGCTCGAGCGCGCGCGCCGCGCGCACCTGCCGCGCATGATGGCCGAGGCGTCGCGCGCGGCGGCAGCAGCGGGGGCCGGGAGCGGCAGCGGCGGCGGCGGCGGCGATTTGTTTGCAGCGCCCCCGGGCGGCGCCATGGGCGTCTGAAGTGAGATTTGCGCTCCAGTCAGGCACACGGCGGGCAGCAGCGTGGTCGAGAGCCAGAGCGAAAGCGAGATCAGGTGGACTCAAAAACAATTGCAGCGACAAGAGACAGTTGCGACCCTATTTTTTCCACAGCGCACGGGAATGCGCTTGGCGACGCAGGCACAGCAGCACCCTTCTCCTGCCCACCCCCACCACGCACATCTACTTGCCGCATCGATTTCAACTGCTCCGCAGACACGTATGAAGCACAATCACGACGTTGTAAAATCGGTTTTGTCCCGTGCGGGATTTTAATCCGATTGGGAACAACAGCCGTCACTCCAGCGCTCGGGGACGGGGAATCCGCGCCGCGTTGACTTTTTGGGGCACCGTCGGTTGTCGGCGCGATTGCCAAACTGACGACGGCATCGAACAGATCGCGTCTGATCTTGTATTTTCGTAACACAAAAAAGCGAGGGGGCGAGGAGGGGTGGCAAAACAAATCCTAAAAAAACTAACGGGGGTGAGCGGGGGCAAAAAGTACGGCCCGACACGGCGGGGAGGGGGAGAGGGGGGACGCTGGCTGGCTGGGGATGGTAACCTGTTGATGCTGTGGGGGTAAGGATGAAAAAGGGGGGGCGCGGGGGAGCGCACGCCGGGAAAAAAGAGAGGGAGGCAGGGGAGGCGAGTCGCCGCGATCCGAGAGGAAAACGGAAACGCGCGCGCGCGCCCGCCCCCCCCCCCC
>Ga0105053_10002192_pt1 | contig 30606 bp, 13 predicted proteins | sample BON01_FD_78093 | JGI IMG/M metagenome (GOLD analysis project Ga0105053, IMG submission 78093) | Freshwater microbial communities from Lake Bonney liftoff mats and glacier meltwater in Antarctica - BON-01 | ecosystem: Environmental > Aquatic > Freshwater > Ice > Glacier meltwater | place: Lake... | reverse complement strand
GGGGGGGGGGTGGGGGGGGGGTGTGGGGGGGGGGGGGGGGGGGGGGGGGGGGGGGTGGTGGGGTGGGGGGGGGGGGGGCGGGGGCGTTCTCTCTGTGTTGTGTGTGTGCAGCGCGCGCGCGTTTTTTCTTTTCCGCCTCCCTTCTTTTCCGCGCGCGCCGCTCCTGCACCTCCCTCTCTCTTATTCATAGAGACGACTGCCTCTTGTTTTCATCGACTGTTTTATTAGTGCGTCTTTCTCCTCCTGCGCGCCGCCGTCACCACCAAAGGGCCCGCCGGCACCTTGAACCCCACCAGGCGCGAGACGTCCGGCCGCGGCAGCAGCGGGTGGGGCGCCGCGGGCGCGTCGGCCAGGCCCGCGGGGCCGTCGTCGTCCGCCAGGCCCACGCCGAGGCCGTAGCGCGCGCGCGCCTCGCCCAGGAGGGCGGCGGCCGCGCGCTCCCAAGGCGCGCGCTGCGGCTGCGGCCGCCGCTGCTGCTTTTGTTGCCGCTGCCGCTGCTTCGGCCCGCCCTCCCGCACCTTGTCCGATCCCGCCGCCGCCGCCGCCCCCGCCCCCACGATCCGCAGGTCCAGGCGCCGCACCGCCATGGTCAGCAGCAGGGCGAGCTCCATGCCGGCAAACAGACGCCCGGGGCACCGCCACTGCCCGCCGCCGAAGCCCATGCCGACGACGCCGCCGCCGGGCAGGGCGGGCGTCCCGGCCCTGTCGGGGTCAAACGCCCCGGCGGGCGAGGGGCCGTCGGGGAAGAAGCGCGCGTCGGCGTGCGTCTCAAAGGGGCACACGGCCAGCACGCAGCCGGCCGGCACGCGCACGACGCCCTCTTCTGCTGCCGCCGCTGCCGCCGCTTTGTCACCCCTTGCGCCCGAGTGCGCGACCGGCACGTCGAATCCGCCGCCGCCGCCGCCGCCGCCCGCCGCCCGCGGATTCGGCACCAGCCGGATGGCGATCGAGTGTGCGCGCGCGCGGATCGCCTCGTTGGCCACGCGCTGCGCGGGGCCAGAGGGGTCGAGCGCCGCCTCCAGCACCGCCTCCAGCTCCCCGGCGCCGCCGACGCCGCCCGCCCCCTTCCGCCTGCCACTCGCACCACCAGCACTGCCCGCAGCGTCGGGGGCGCCGCGCACGCGCGCGAGCCACCCGGCGTTCTCCGGCAGCAGCAAAAAGGCGAGCGACCAGAAGAGGGCCGGCATGCTGTTGGCCTGCGACGCCCACAGGACGGACAGCAGCAGGTTGGGCCGCAGGCGAGGGCGGACGCCCGAGCATGCGGCGAGCTCGCCAGCGGCCGTGCCCTCAAAGTCGCCGGCGTCCAGGCTCCGCGCGAGGGCGGCGAGCAGGGCGCGCCTGCCGCGCCGGAAGGCCGGCAGCAGCGCCTGCGGCAGGGGCGCCGCCGCGCGCTCGAACCCGCCCTCGAACTCGAGGAAGCGGCGCTCGAGCTCGCCGGCGCCGTGCCGCGCGAAGAAGCGCTCGCCAAAGAGGGCGCCGCCCGCCGCGCGGAAGACCAGGGAGCGCACGCGGGGCCAGAGGTCGAATGCGGCTGTCGCCGCCTTTCCGCCGCCGCCACCGTCGTCGTTGTCAATGCCGTCCAGGCCAACCACGCCGCCACGGCCCGCCCCGGCGCCGTCGCCGTCGCCTTCGCCGTCGCCCGCCCCGCCGCCGTCGCCGCCGCCGCCGCCTGCGCCGCCCGCCTGCGCCGCCCACTCGTCCAGCATCGGCGCCGCGCGCGCCGCGATGGCGGCCGCGTGCGCCCGGAGCTTCGGCGCGGGCGACAGCAGGGCGCGCAGCGCCTCGAGCAGGGGCACGTGCGCGGACGAGAATTCGCCGGCGGGCAGGCCGAAGACGCGCTCGGTGAACCGACGGACGGCCGGCTTGAACGCCAGCGTCTCCTCGGGCGCCGCGAAAAACGCGGCGACGGCGCGCGGGTGGAACACGAAGACGAGCGGGGGGGCGAGCGGGAAGGCGCGCACGGCGAAGGCGTCGCCGTGTTCGCGGCGGGCGGCGCGGAGCACGGCGGCGCCGCTGCGGCCGAGGGCGAGGCAGTTGCCTAGGAGCGGGAGGCCCGGGAGCGTCGGCGGCGGGGGCGGGGGCGGGACCGGCGGGGGCGACGGCGGCAGTCTGCTGCCGAGCCGGTCGCCAAACAGCGCCAGGGCGAGCGCGGCGCCGATCAGCGCCGCCTGCAGCACGAGCGCGAGGGTCGCCTCCATGTTGTGTTGCTGTAAGATCACTGGCGCATCGTCCTCATGATGGTGGGGTCACGGGGGGCGCGCGTGGGGCGCGCGACAGGTGGTCTTCTCGTGTCGTGACAAACGCCGAGCTTTTTCGGTCTCTGGGGGCTGCGGCCCACCCCGTGCGACACAGGATATGATGTGGCCCCTAGTTTGCACACACGAGTCGGATCAGCAAGCCGTTATACTATGAGCGAGCTTTGCGAAGGGAGTGGTCGACGCCATGAAAACCGACGACGGCGCGTCGTTCGGGCTGCGCGCCCTTGCCGGTGACAAGCGTCGCTCCTTGCGCGCTGGTCTCTCATTCATCCCGGCTCACGGCCAATTGCTTGCACACACGCCACACTATGACTCCGACCTTGCGACCCTCCACTCCCGCATCATCAGCAGTGGCGGCCGTTGGAGGAAGAGGGCCCTCGATCCCGTGCTCTCGCGCCCTGATCGCGTCGCGGGCCTCCTTCCGTCGCGGCCTCGCGCGCAGCCGCGTCGTTGTCGCGGGCGCAGCGCCACCGCTAGGCGGGGGCGGCAGCGCCAATTGGCGGGTCGCCGAGTGGGCGCCCGCGCAGCCAGCGATCATCTTCTTTGGACTCCGAGAGGCGACGAAAACGGCGCCGGCCGACGACGCCAACGACGCCAACGACGCCGCGCCCCCCGCGGAGGATCCTCCCCGACGGCTGTTCCGAATCGCCGTCTACACCAAGCCCGGGTGCCCGCTCTGCGACAACCTGGCCGACCGCGCCCAGGCCCTGCTGGACCGCGCCGCCTTTTTGCCCGGCGGGGGGCCGCTGGGCCAGGCGGGCGTCGACGTGTCGCGCGCCGTCGAGCGGCGCGACGTGAGCGCGCCCTCCGCCGCCGGCGACGAGGGCGGGGGCGGGCGGGACTGGGCGCGCCTGCACGCGGGCGAGGTGCCCGTGCTGGTGCTGCTTCGCGGGGGGGCAGGGGCTGGACACGAAGAAGAGGAGGTCGGGCTGGCGAGGCCGCCGCCGCGCGTGACGGCGGACAAGCTCGAGCGGCACTTGGCGGCGGCGGCGAGAGAGGCGTCGGCGGCGGCGTCGGCGGCGCCTCTGGACGACACGCAGTAGAGGAAAATAGGAAAATACTTTTTTGTCGACAGAGGGACACTTTCGATCGCCTGCACATTGCTTCGACAAGAACAATCACCTCAGCGAGTTGAGCGAGAACGCGTGCTCCACCCCGCGCGGCATCATGGCCTCGCGCCCGGCCGACACCGCCGTCGTCTCGCCGTCGTAGCCCATCGCGCGCGCCGCCGCCTCGCCCGCGCCGCCCAGCGCGTTCTGCGCCAGGTACCTGCCCGCGGGGTCGCGGCATTTTGCGCAGCGCCCGGTCGGCAGCAGCACGCCGAGCGTCGTCAGCCGCCACCCGCACGCCCCGCACGACCACCAGCGCATGACGGCCGTGGTGCGGGACACGCGGTGGCCGGCGGCCAGGCACGCGCGCAGGGCGGACCGGCGGGTCGCCAGCGGCGGGGGGGGTGCGCCGCCGCCGCGGGCGCCAGCGCCGCCGCCGCCGCCGCCGCGGCAGGTGTCGCAGCGCCAAGCCTCGACGCGCGTGGCCGTCGTGCCTTCGAGCTGCGCGGCGAGCTCGTCCTTCTGCTCGTACTGCGCGAGGAGGCGGCCCGTGGCGGCGGCGGCGTGGGCGTCGGCAAGGGCGGCGAGCTCGCGGTCGCGGGCGACGGCGGCGTCGGCCGGCGCGGCGGGGGGCGCGGTGGCAGCGGCGCCAAAGGCGGCGGCAAAGGCGAGCGCGCCGGGGCCCGAAGGAATGGCTGGGGCGCGCTGCTGCCGCTGCTGCTGCTGCCGCTGCTGTTGTTGTGAGTGTTGTTGCGGCTTGGGCTTTCCGGCGGCGGCGTGGGGGTTGGGGATGGCCGCGCGCGTGGCGGCCGTCGCGTCGGCCTGAGACAGCTTCTGCTGCTGCCCCCGCTGCTGCTGCTGCCGAAAGGCGGGCTTGTCCGGGCAACGGCCCTCGAGCAGCGACGCGGCGGCCGCCGCCGCCGTCGAGCCCTTCCGCTTTGGCGCCGCCGCCGCCGCCGCCCGCGCCGCCAGCAGCCCCTGCTGCAGCTGCAGCGACTGCTGCTGCTGCCGCTGCCCCTGCCGCTGCCAGTCCCCCTGCCCGCCCGCGCGCTCCCGCTCGCGCGCCGCCATGGCCGCCGCCGACACGTCGTTCGGGTCGCGCGGCGCCGCCAGGCCCCCGTTCTGCCGCAGCGCCGCCGAGAGCTCGGCGCGCCGCCGCGCGGCGTCCGCCATCACGCCGCCTCCTGCCCCCGCTCCGCCTCCTCCTCCGCCGGACGCCGGGGACAGGAGGCGAGCGCCGCCGGTGCCGCCTCCAGAACCCCAGGGCGCGGAGGCGTGGATCAGGAGGCCGCCCATGCCCATCGCGGCGCCTTGCGTCGGGGTCAGCGCCGGCGCTGCTGTTGCCGCCGCCAGCGTGCCTCCGCCCCCCGCCATCGCCCCCCGCGCCATCCCGCCCGCCTGCCCCGCCGCCGCCGCCGCCGCCCCCGCCGCCGCCCCGCCCCCAGGACCCGAGATGCGCCGCAAGTCCGCGCGCAGCGACGACCGCTGCCCGACCGCGTGCAGCGAGCACAGGCCCGACCCCCCCTCGGCCCCGTCCACCGCGCGGCGGCAGCGCTCGCCCGTGCCGCGGACGACGCCGCGGCAAAAGGCAAAGCCGGCCGACGTCCCGAGCACCAGCAGCTGGGCCCCCGTGCGCACGGACATGGGCCCTCCGCTGCTCCTGCTGCCGCCACCGCCGCCGCCGCCGTCGCGCCCGCCGCCTCGGGGCGCGAGTTCCGGCACGAACGGCGGCGCCCTGGGGCCGTCGAGCCAACCGCCGTCGCCGTCGCCGCCGCCCCGCGCCGCCGCCTCGGCCTCCTCAAAGACCACCACGTCCGCCCCAGGCGCGCGCCACGCCCTCTCCATCCCGCCTGACGCGCCGCCGCCGCCAAAACCGGCCTCCCCGACCGTCGCCGCCACCACGCTGCCCTCGCACGTCGTGCCGGCGTGCCGCTCGTGCGCGTCGCCGAACAGCAGCAGCGTCGCCTCGGCCCCCCTCAGGTCCGCGAGGCGCCACGCGCTGTACGCGCCGCCCGCCCCCCCGCGCGCGCGCCGGGCCTCCTTGCGCACGAGGACGCCGACCGTCACGAAACAGGGCGGGCCCCGCCCCGCAGAGGCGGAGGAGGCGGCGGCGGCGTCGGCGTCGGCGAGCGCGACGAGTCCGCCCGGCAGGCGCGCCCACATGTGTTTGAGGTCCGTGCCGCCGTAGAGCGGGTTGCGGATCTTGATGCCCGTGGCGGTGGCGACGTAGTGCTGGGCCTGGGGCGGCGGCTGGGCCGACGAGAAGGAAGGGGCGCGGGCGGGGCCGAGCAGGTCGCGGACGTGGCTGCTGCCGCTGGCGGCGAGGGGCTTGTCGCGGCGGGCGGGCGGCGCAGCCGGCGGCGCCGCCACCGCCGGCCTCTTTTTCGTCGTCGTCGGCTGCTGAGGCGCGGCCAAGGCATTTTCGAGATTGTCCGCGAGCGCCAGGAGCGCGTCAAAGTCGTGCTCGGCGGGCAGCGCCGTGCTCATCCCTCGGTTTAAACCGTGCTTTTTTTATCGGGCGAGTTCGCGGCCCTTGATGCGCGCGGGTTGGTTGAACGCTTTGATGGGACACGCGGTATTGGTGCTGTGTGACGAAGGGTCGATCACGATGGTGATGCAACGCCAGGGTGAGTGCGAGCGCGCGGCCGTAAAGGGAGATCGCGAGCGAGAGGCAGAGGGCGGCGGCAACGGGCCAACAGCGGCGGACAGACGCCTGTCGCCTCGCCCGACGACGAAGCGCGCACCGCGACAAGGCACTTCCCCTTCCGCACATGTCCGAGGTAACTGTATACACATGTACACGGAACAAGGAGATGGAACGCGGTGCCGCATTATGCATGGAAAGGGGCAGTGGGAACAAAAGCGACGACGCCGAGAGAAGAACGACCGACGAGACGACGAGCGCCGCCGCTCCTGTTTCTCTCTGTTGTTCCCCCGCTCGCCGGACAAGGAGACACATGACGCGCGCGCCCTTGTTGTCCTCCCTCTCACACGCAACAACAACACACGCTGAAGACACACACGTATCCATCAGCGGACGCGCACACATAACGCCAAGACGCTCTCGACGCAACAAGTGAACGCGAAAGAAGCAACAAGCCGTGTTCGCTTTTTGCTCGCTCCTCTCCTCCTCCCCCTCCCGAAAAACACAAGAAGAGCGTGCGTCGTCGTCGGCGCTTGTTCCTTTTCCACCCGCCCCTCGCCTTGCGCGTGCTTGCAGCAACTGCCCGATCCTTTCGCACACAACTCAACCTGTCTGCGTACCGACGCTCGAAGAAGAAAACCAAAGCGTGACCAGCAAGCAAATGGCGGTCGCAGCAGCAACAACAACAACAGCAGCGGCCGGCGGCCCTGGCGACGACGCCGACGACTTTTCACGTGTCTGCAACGTGGTCGCCAGCGGCGCCAGCGAGGCAGAGCTGCGGCGCGTGATCGAGGAGTGCGCGCAGGGAGACGACCGGCGCCGCGTGCAGGCCGTCAACTACAGCTCCATCGCGACCGAGACGCTGCTGCAGGCCGCAGACCGCCAGAAGCGCGGCGACCTGGTCGGCGCGCTGGTCGAGGCCGGCGCAGACGTCGGCGGCATCTTCAACGGCAAGCTCACCCCCTTGGCCGTCTGCATCGCGTACGGCCAGGTCGAGAGCGTGCGCGCGCTGCTGCGCGCCGGCCACGACGCCATGGAGCAGGTCGGGTGGGGCGTGGGCTCGGGCAGCGAAACACACACCTGCTCCCCCGCCCACTTTTGCCTCGCGCCGCCGACGCTCGGCCTCCCCTCCGACCGTGTCGTCAACACTCACACAAGGATCGGAGCGCCGCAGATCGGCTGCCTAAAGCTCGTGCTGCGGGAGGGCAGCGCGGAAGATGTCGATGCACAAGACTCATACGGCAACGCGCCGATTCTCTGGCTCGCACGGTTAAGCTCGAGCTACGACGACGAGGAGGAGAAAGCCGCGCGCGACCTGCTCGTCTCGGCGGGCGCGCGCACCTTGGGCGTCTTTGGCAACAAGGGCTGTTCGCCGCTGATCATGGCGGCCGTGTACAACAACATTCGACTCGCGCGTTTCCTGGTCGAGGAGGCAGGAGCGCCCGTGGACGAGCGCAGCCCAAGCGACGGCCGCACCGCGCTGCACTGGAGCAGGGACGACGAATTGAGGACGCTGCTGCTGGACGCGGGCGCGGCCGTCGAAGCTCGGGCCTACGTCGGGGAGACGCCGCTTTTGTGGTGTGTTCGCCAGAACGACCTGGAGAAAGCACGCCTGCTGCTGGACCGAGGCGCTTCGGTGCACGTGATCGCCGGAAACGGATCCACGCCCTTGATCGAGGCTTGCGACGGCTACAACTGGTTGCGCGACGAGGGCTGGCCGCTCTTTCAAGAGATCCTGCGCCGCTCCTCCGCCAAAACGCGACGCTCCTGTCGGCGTGACAATTGGTTGAGGAAAAAAAAGAGCGCGCTCGACCTTCTGGCGGGACAACTCGACCAGACCGGCCCGCCGCCCGAGGGGGAGGACCTGCGCGCGCTAGAGCGACGCCGCCGGGCGACCGCCGAGCTGCTGGCGTCTGGCACGCCCGCGCGGCCGGTGAACGCGGCCCCCGTGCTCCCGATCGCGGCGTCGCTGAGCGCGCGCCAAGAGGCCGAGCTGGCCGCGCGGCGCGCCGAGCTGTTCAGCTGGCGCGCGCACGAGACCTTTGTCGGCCTGTCTCTGGACGTCAAGGAGCTGAGGGAGGCAGAGCGCGAGGCGGAGGAGAGGCGCACGCGCTTGGCGGCGCTCGAGCGGGAGCCGCGCTAGCTGGGGGAGCGGGCAGCGGGAGGCTGAATGCAGCAGCAGCGGCAGCGAGGGGGGCAAGGGGGATGACGAGCCCGAGAGCAACAGCGCGGAGGAGCTGCAGGCGGGGCGCGCGTGACTGGTGGCGGCCGAGAGAGAGAGACGGAGAGGGAGACGGACGCAAATACATAAAAACGATCGACGAGACGGACGCACGAGCGACGAACCACGACAAAAAAATTGAAACGCCAAAATTACACACAAGCACACGCGCGCGCGCAAACACGAGCCCCCCCCGCATTCACGCCGGCTGCGCGGCCGCGGCCCCGCCGCCGCCGCCGCCGAGCGCCCGCGCAAACTCGGCCAGCGCCACGCCGTGCCGCGACCGCCGCGCAACGTCAGCGGGCGTGGCGCCGTTGGCGTCGGCCTGGTCGAGCAGCGACGCCGCGCCGCCGCTGCAGCCGGCCGCAGCCAAGCCGCCGCCGCCGCCGCCGCCGCCGCGCCCGGCGTCCCCGGCGGCCCCGACGAGCAGCCGCAGCAGGCGTGCCGACCCCTTGCGCGCGGCGATGTGCACGCAGCTCTGGCCGTAGCGGTTGGCGGCGGCCACCAGCCCGGGGGCGCGCACGGGGCCCGCCGCGCGCAAGAGGCAAGCGGCCACGTCGACGCGGTCGGCCACGCACGCGGCCATCAGCGGCGACCAGCCGTCGGCGTAGAGCGAGGGCTCGTGCCAGGCGACGCCGGCGGCCTCGAGCCGCCGCAGCAGCAGGGCGACCACGCGCAGGTGGCCGCGCAGGGCGGCGATGTACAGCGGGGTCTCTCCCGCGGCGTTGGGGGACACGAGGAGGGCGCGGGCGGCGCGCGGGCGCTCCGACGCCGAGGGAGGACCCGCGCGGGGCTGGGGCGGGAGGGCGGCGGCGGGCGAGCCAGGCGCGGCGGCGGCGGCGGCGGCGCCCGAGGCCGCGGCGGCCCGCTGCTGCTGCTGCTCCCACTGCTGCTGCTGCTTGCTGAGCGGGTGGTGCGGGTGGTGGTAGTAAGGGCTGCCCGCCGCGGGCGAGCCGCACTGCTGCTGCTGGGATCCATGCTGCTGCTCATGGTGGTGGCGGGCGGGGATGGGCTGGGCGCACGTGCCTCCGCCGCCCCACCGGCCACCGCAAGGCGGTGGCGCCGGCGGCGTTCCTGCGCCTCCGGCCGCCGCCGCCGCCGCCGCCGCAGCAGCACCCGCAGCCGCAGCAGCACCCGCAGCAGCTGCCGCAGCAGCGGCAGCCGCCGCCTTGGCCCGCGCCTTGGGCGGCTGGTACACGCCCGCCGCAGAGGTGGGGCTTCCGCGCGGCGACGCGGCCGAGGACAGCAGCGCCGCCGCCGCGGCCAAGGGGGCAGGGGCGGCGGCGGCGGCGGGGGCGGGCGCGGGGACAGGAGCGCCGCGCGGCGGCCCCGCGATGCCGCCGCCTGGCGACGCCGGCGCCCACTCGAGCAGCGCGTCCGCGGCGGCGTGGTGCCCCGACTCGCACGCGAGGAACAGGGGTGTGGCGCCGCCGCTGTCGCGCGCCAAGGGAGAGGCGCCGAGGGCCAGGAGAGCGCGGACCAGGGCTCCGGCCCCTCCACCGCCGCCGTCGCCGCCGCTGTCGCCGCAGCCGCCGTCGCCGCCGCCGCCGCCGTCCGGGCCGCCGCCTCCAGCGACAACGACGGGCGTCGCCGCCGCCGCCGCGTGCAGGGGCGTCATGCGCCCGCCGCGCGCGGAGGAGCAGTTGGCGGCGCAGCGCAGCGCGAGCGCGACGTCCGGGTCGAGGCGCGCGACGCGCGCGGCGGCGCCGACCGAGCGCGCGACGCACATATCCCACACGTCCGGGAGGGGCGGCGGCGCGCGGGCGGCGGCGGCGGCGGCGGCAAGGGACGACGAGAGCGGGGAGGAGGAAGCAGGCGGAGACGCGACTGGCGGCCAGCGCCGGGCGGCGGCCGCGGCGGCGGCAGCCTCGTGGCCGCCGCCGGGCGCCGAGACGCCGGCCGCGCGGCGCGCCTCGGCGGCCGCGGCGTGCCAGCCGGGTGACGCGAGCAGCAGGCGCAGCCACGCGGCCGTCGGCGGGTCCAGGAAGCTGAGCTCGACCGCGCGGAGGCGAGGGAGCAGCGCAAGCGCGAGCGCGAGCGAGCAGGCGCCCCGCCGGCCCGCGGCCATCGCCAGGGGGCCAAACGCTGGCTGGGGCTGCTGCGGCTGCTGCTGCTGCTGCTGCTGCGGCTGCTGCTGCTGCTGCTGCTGCTGCTGCTGCTGCTGCGGCTGGGGCTGCTGCGGCCGCTGCTCCTGCGGCTGCTGCTGCTGCTGCTGCGCGGGCGCCTGCCGCTGCTGGCGCGCCGACCGAGGCGGCAGCTCGGACGGCAACGCGGCGGAAAAAGGGTCGCGTAGGGCCCCCCCGAGCAGCCGGTCGAACGACGCCAGCGCAAAGGGCAGCGCCGCCGGCGGCGGCGGCGGCGGCTGCAGCGCCGAGCCGCCGAGCATGAGGTACTCGAGGCGCGGACAGGCGAGGGCGATCGCGGCCAGGGCGCGCGGGGTCAGGCCCGAGGCGTTGTGGAGGCTCAGCACGCGCAGGGCCGAGGGGGGCGGCAGCGGGGCGACGGCGGGGACCGGCGTCGGGGCGTCGGCGGCGGCGTTGGCGGCAGCGGCGGCGGCCAGAGCGGGGGCCGGGCCGTCGGCGGCGCTCCCGGTGGCGGCAGCGTCCCAGGCGGCGGCGGCAGCAGCGGCGGCCGTGCCGGCGGCAGGCAAAGGTGCCGCGCCGAGCCACAGGGCGGCGTCGGCCGAGGGCGCGAGGGCGCGCAGGAAGCGCGTGCGGCCGTCCTCTTCCTCCTCCTCCTCCTCCTCGTCGTCGTCGTCGTCGTTGTCGTCGTCGCCGTCGCCGTCGTCGTCGTCCCTGCCATCGTCCTCTTCCCCGCCCGTGGTAGCCGTACAAAGGACATGTTGTTGCTGCTGCCGCTGTCGCCGCCGCCGCCGCTGCCGCCGCCGCCGCTGGCGCTCGGCCGCCACCGCCGCCGCCGACAACGGCACAACGGGCGCCGCCGGCAGCGCCGCCGGCGGCTCGGGCGGCCAGTCGGAGAGGTCCAGGTGGCTCAGCGCCACGGCCTCGAGCGTCTCGGGCATCCGCGCGCGCCCCGAGGCGGCGGCGGCCGGCGCCAGGCAGTCGCTCAGCGCCGAGGCGTCCAGCTGAAAGGCGCGCTGCAGATTGAGCGCGCGCAGGCCGCCCCGGCCGCCCGCCGCCGCGCCCGCGCGCGCGCACGCGCGCAGAACGACGCCCGGCGCGCGCAGGCCGCCCCGGCTGCCCGCCGCCGCGCGCGCGCACGCGCGCAGAACGACGCCCGGCGCGCCGCGCTCGAGCTTGCGGCAGCCCGACGCGTCGAGGCGGGCGAGGCGCGGCAGGCGCGCGCACGCGGCCGCGACGTCCCCGGCCGCGAAGGGCTGGCCCGCGACGTCGAGGGCCGTCGCGGCGGGCAGGCGGGTGGCCGCGGCGACCAGCGCGGCGCCGAGGGCGCCGGCGGCGCCCCGGGCGGGCGGCGCGGGCGCGCCGGCGGCGGCCGCCGGCGCGCCGCCCACCCTGGCGCCAGCGCCGGCGCCGCTGAGGTCGAGGCGCGCGCTGGCCGCGGCCGCGGCGTCCGCCCAGCGCGTGCAGACGAGCGAGGCGCGCAGGGCGTCGGTGGTCGGGAGGCGCGCCAGCACGAGCGCGAGGAGCTGTTTTCGGGTTTGGTTGTGGTTGTGGAGAAGAGAGAGAGAGAGGAAGGAGGGGGGGTGAGAGAGACGACGCGAGACTGCTCGGCCCCGTCGCCGCCGCGCCCCGTCGCCGCACACGTGCGTCGGTCGGTCGTACCGACGACGAGGGAGAAAGGCAAAGAATCGCAAAGACGTGGGGGGCCGGGGGGGACACGCGCCCTGCATGTCGACAGTTCCGAGAGTCCTCACCTCGAGCGGCAGGTCGGAGATGTCGCGCGCCATCATGCCCCGAGATTTGCGGGCGGGCGCGGAGAGGTGAGGACGACAGGAGGGACGAGGACTCTTCCCTCTATCGTTCCTCCTGCCTCAGAGGAGCCACCGTGGCCCGGGCGGCGCCCTCGTGGCTGGACGAAGAGCGACCCCAGCTTGCCGTGCCCCAGGTGCGGCCCACGGCCGAGTGCCGCAGTCTGCGCTTGGTGTTTGGTCAAGTTTTCGAGTTAGGGAGGCGTTCGGCGCGCCGGGGAGCGAGGGATTGAAGGGGAGGCTGCCGAGGCGGGATGAGAGAGGGCTGACGGGAGCTCGACGGGCGATGAAATTCGTGTGCGCGATGACCAAGTGTGCGCGCGTCGAGCTGATATAGTGCGGGTCTCGGCGACGGCGACGAGGCGTCCCCCCTTGAGCAGGCGGGCGTTCGCGCCGAGAGAGAGAGAGCCGGTGAACGGCATTGGCTGCGCGCCTCGCGCGCTTTTCGAGGCAGCAGCTCTCCCCGCGTCCCGCCTGTCGCGCGCGCGCCGGCAGCGGCGCGGGTGCGGCCGATCATGCGACTTCCGCGTGCTTCGTCGTCCGACGGGTCGGGGCTCGAGGGCGCCATCCAACGCGAGGGCAGGCAGGCAGGGGCGCGGCGGTCCCGTGCAACAGGCGGGGGCGGCGGCGTTGGCAGCGTCGGCAGCGTCGGCGCGCTCGCGCTTCCGTGGTCGAAAAAAGGGCGCCTTTGTGGTGTCGTCGATCACCATGGCGGCCTTGCGTTTGAAGAGGGTACGGAGGCGTGTGTTGCGACACTTTTCAAGGGAACGAGAAAGAGCGAGCAAACGGCGGCGCCGCAGCGCTTCGCCGTCGCCCCTCGCTCCCTCGCCCGCTCCACAGACGACGGCGGCCGTCATCGCCGCCGCTCCAGCTAGCCGCCGCTGCCCCTGCACTGGCCTCCCTCACACAGCATTTCCCCAACAGACGAATCCCCGCGTCGCGCTCATCAGCGCACACAACACACGAACAACCAGCAACCGACCTTTCCTCGTCCGCGCGCCGACTCTCTTGGTCCCCCCCATCAATCCTCCCCAAAAGACGAAGCGCGCGCGTAGGGCCGGGCGCGCGTAGGGCCGGCGACGATGACGCTCGATGGTGCGTGATGGCTGAGCACCGATGAGACGGGTCTGCACGCGCGCTCGCGCCCCGCAGAACACGGCCCGAGGCTCGCAAGAACACGAACACGCTAAGGGAGGGGGAAGGAGGTCCTCCTCCGATCGCGCGCGCCCCCGCATTCCCTCGGCGCGCGCCTTCTCGCGGCTGGATTTCGCGCGGCCGGCCGTAGCCCTAGGCGCGTCCGCGCGAGGGCCGGGTTGCCATCGCGCGCGCGCCCGGCCGCATTGCGCGCGCGTTCGTAAAAAAGGCTGCGCCTTTCCGTCGGCGCGCCTTTCGAAACGCCACACGAGCTACGCCGCCGCCGACGACGCCCGCCGCCGACGCCGCCGCCCTTTGCCCTCCCGCCCCCGACCCCAAAACAAACCAAACCAAAAAACAAACAGCCGAGGCCATGGCGGCCGCCGACCCCATCGCGCCGGGCGCCCCCCCGGCCTCCGCCGCGGTCCCTGGCCCCGGCGGCCACGGCGGCGGCCCCGTGTACCCGTGCGCCAAGCTCAAGCTCGACCAGCTGTTCCTGCAGTGGCTGTCGCTGCCAGAGTCGCAGCGGCTGGTGTCGCAGCTGGTGGAGGACGCGCGGCGCGAGGCTGTCGGCGGGGGCACGGCAGGAGGGGGAGGGGCAGCAGGAGGGGCGGCAGCGGCGGCGGCTGCGGGGACAGCAGCAGCGGCGGCAGCAGCGGCAGCAGCAGCGGCAGCAGGGGCGCCGCACGCGCACGCGCAGGCGGGCGGAGGGATTAACCCGCTGCGCGTCGGCGGCGGCGGCGGCGGCGTCGGCGCCGGCGTCGGCCTGGCCAACGGCGGCGGCGCGGCCGCCGCGGGCCTGCTGGGCGCGGCCCCGCCCCTGTCCCCGAGTGCGGCGCACGCCATCTTCGCCTCCATGCCGCCCCTGTCGCCGCGCAAGGGCGGCCCGTTGAGCGGCGGCGCGGCCAACGGCGGGCTCGCGTCGCCGCACTCGCCGGGGTCGGCGCGCGCGGCCGCGCTGGCGGCGGCGGGCGGCGGCGGCGGGGGCGCCTTTGGCGCGGCGCTCGCGCTCCAGCAGCAGCAGCAGCAGCAGCAGCAGCAGCAGCAGCAGCAGCAGCAGCAGCCGCAGCAGCAGCCGACCACCCCCGTCGCCGGCGGCGGCGCGGCCGCGTCCCCCTTCCAGGCGCAGCGGCCGCAGCAGCAGCAGCAGCAGCAGCAGGACCAGCAAGAGGGCGCGGGCGGCCGCAAGGACGACCAGCAGCAGCAGCCGCAGCCGCCGCCGCCGCCGCCGCAGCAGCAGCCGCAGCAAGAGCAGCAGCAAGAGCAGCAGCAGCAGCGGCAGCAGCAGCCGGCGATCCCCCGTTTCTACGTGCCGCCCGCCGAGCGCGCCGAGGCCGAGGCCGACGTCGCGGCGCGCGCCGACTTTCTGGCGCGCGTGGACGCCCTGTTCGACCCGCACGAGGCCGAGGGGGGCCTGAACCTCGAGCAGTTCTCGCGCGTGGTGCAGGAGGTGTGCCAGCTGCCGACGATCGTGGCGCACCAGTGGTGCGAGAGGCTGGCGGCGGCGGCAGAGGCGGGGGCGGGGGCGGCGGCGGCGGGGGCAGAGGCGGCCGGCGCCGGCAAAGCGGGAGGGGACAAGGGCGCGGCGGACGAGTCGGCGGCGGCGCCCACCAACATGGACGCCGACGCGCCCGCGGCGACGGCGGGGGCGGACACGGCCGAGGAGGCGGCGGCGAGCGGGGCGGCCATTGCTGCTGCTGCTCCCGCTGCCGACGCCGCGCCTGCCGCCTTTGCCGCCAGCGGCGATGAGGCGGCGCAGGCGCCGGCTCCGGCGGGGGCCGACTCTGCCGCCGCCGCCGCCGCCGCCAAAGCCGACGGCAACGTGTCCCCCCCCGACGCCGCGCAGCAGGACCAGCAGCCCGCGCGGCCAGACGGCGCGGCCGCGGACGCGACCACGATCGCGGCCGCGGCCGATGCCGACGGGGCCGCCGCCGAGCCCGCCGCCGACGCCGCCGACGCCGCCGACACGGCCGAGCAGCCGGCAGAGGACGGCGCGCCGGTTGACGCCGCCGCGCCCCCGCCTCCCCGCCTCGTCCGCAAGGACGTCTTCGTCGACTGGTGGCTCTCCCGCGGCCTCCTCTCCGCCCCGCCCACGCGCCGCCTGTGGGCCGTGCTCGCCCGCGACGGCGCCGACGGCCTGTCGCCCGAGTGCTTCCGCCCTCTGATGGCCGCCGTCTTGCAGTACCACCCGGGCCTCGAGTTCCTCGCCGACACGCCCGAGTTCCAGGCGCGATACGCCGAGACGTGCGTGTGCCGCATCTTCTACGCGGTCAACCGCAGCGGCTCCGGGCGGATCAGCTACCGCGAGCTCCGGCGCTCCGACCTGCTCGAGGCGCTCTTCGCGCTCGAGCGCGAGGAGGACATCAACCGCCTGACGCGCTTCTTCTCGTACGAGCACTTTTACGTCGTCTACTGCAAGTTCTGGGAGCTCGACTCGGACCACGACTTTGCGCTCGACCGGGCCGACCTCGCCCGCTACGGCGGGTGCGCCTTGTCCTACCGCGCCGTCGACCGCGTGTTCGAGCAGGCGCCGCGCCGCTTCTGCGGTTCGGCGCCCGCCGGGCAGATGGGCTACGAGGACTTTGTCTGGTTCATCCTCTCCGAGGAAGACAAGGCCTCGGACGCCGCCCTCGAGTACTGGTTCCGCGCGGCCGACCTCGACGGCGACGGCGTGCTCAGCCCCAGCGAGATGTGGCACTTTTACGAGGAGCAGATGCGACGGCTCGAGGCCATGAGCCAGGAGCCGGTCTTGTTCGAGGACGTGCTTTGCCAGCTGCACGACATGCTGCAGCCGCGGCGCGAGGGCGCCTACACGCTGGCCGACCTGCGGCGCGGGCGTCCCGCCAGCGCCCTGCTGTTCAACGCGCTGTTCAACCTGCACAAGTTTCTGGCGTTTAAGAACCGCGACCCCTTTGCCCTGCGCGCCGAGGCGCTGGCCGAGGAGGCCGCCTCGGGCGGCGGGGGCTCGGGCTCGGTCGGCGGCGGCAGCACGGGCGGCAGCAGCAGCAGCGGCGGCGGCAACGTCCCCAGCGGCCCGACTGAGTGGGACCGGTTCGCGCGGGTCGAGTACCTCCGCCTGGCCGTGGAGGACGACCCGGACGCGGGCGGCGTCGTGGTGGGCGGCGGGCCGGGCGACGGCGGCCTGGGCGACGGCGGCGTCGGCCTGGGCGTCGGCGGCGGCGGCGGCGGCGCCATGGACGTCGACGGCGGCGCGGCAGCGGCGGCGGCGGCGGCGGCGGCGGCGGCGGCCGCCGCTGCTGCGGTCGGCGGCGGCGGCGGCGCGGCTGGCGGCGCGGCGGGTGCCGGCGCGGCCGGCGGCGCCACCGGCGGCAGCAGCGACGACGACGACGGCATGGCGTGGGCGGCGGGCGGGAGCGCCGGGCCCATGGACCCTTGATTCACCGGAGGGTTCGTTTTTTGCTTTCTGCTTTGCGATTGCGAGCGTCTCTCTCTCTCCCCTAGGGCGTTTTTTTCCTTTTCGTTCGCACCATTTGAGCGGTCAGCCGCCCCCACCCCCCCTCGACCTACCGAATCTCCTCCGCCTCTCTCCTCGCCCACCACCCTCCCATCCACGTTGACCCCCTCTCCTACCGACCTGCGTATGCCCCTAAACCGCGCGCGTGCGCCCTCCTCCGTCCCCCCGCGCTCTTCCCTCTCTCCCGTCTCCCCCCGAGCGACGGCAACGGCGACGCCCGGCGACCTTGGTGTCCCCCGCGCCCCCCCCCCCTCTTGTATCCCGGGCCTCCCGCCCTTCGATTGACCGGCCCCGGATGCGCTTGACTCACCCTGCGGAGAGGACCCATTACTCCTGCCCCTCGGTCCGCCCCCCCCCCTCCCCACATTTCGTTCTCTTTGCCCGCGCTAAAGCGACGCGCACAGCACGCACGCGGCAGGGAGGGGCGCGGCGGCGACGCCGTCTTCTCCTCTCCCGACTCGCCTCTAGAATCCAGCAAGCCGCTCCTAAAACTTGATGTGAAAAAGAATGCAACCGGGCCTCCTTGTTTAGGTGTGGTGCTTTACATCCAACGGCGGCAGAACGAGAGAGAGAGGACAAAAAACACGATCAAGAACGAGAAAAAAAAAGGGAGCGGGCGACGCCATCGCCGCCGCCAACCCTCCATATGGTCGCGTCGTTTCGCCGAGAGTGGCATACGGCACACGACACGCGGCACGAAACGCGGCACGAGACGCGGCAGTCTCTAGTTGCCCGACGACCCCGCCCGCAGCAGGTCCGACATGCCGCCCGCCATCTTTTCGGCCACCGCGCCGCGCTCGGCCGTCCGCACGCGCACCACCTCGGCCACGGGCAGCACGAAAACTTTTCCGTCGCCCACCTCGCCCGTGGCCGCGCTCGTCGCCACGCACCGCACCACCACGTCCACCTGGGCGCGCTCGACGACCACCTCGACCTTGGCCTTGTCGACGAGATCCGTGAGCGAAAACTCGCTGCCCGTATAGCGCTCGCGCGACCCCCCCTGCACGCCGACGCCGCGCACGGGGCTGGTGGTCAGCCCGCGGATGCCGGCGGCGGCCAGCGCGGCGACCACGTAGGGCGTGCGCCAGGGGCGGACGACGGCCTCGACGCGGAAGAACTGGGCGGTGGGGAAGGCGGACAGGTCGCACTCGATGGACGCGAGCTGCGCGTAGCTGGCGGCCTCGGCCTCGGCGGGCGCCTGCGCGGCGCGGGCGCGGGTCGAGGGGCGGCAGCGGCGCACGAGCGCAGCGGCGTGGGGGCTGAGGTGTTGGCGTTGGCGTGTTGGTCGTTTGGTTTGCGTGGAGGAGTGGGTGTGTTTGGGTCGACGGATCACAGACTGTCAGTGTGGAGCCTCTTGGTCGCGTCGAGAGCGATCACGCGGAAGCGAGAGAGGACTTTGGAACACGGGGGTGGGGAAAAGAGACCTGTCATGAGGTCGCCCCCCTCTTTCTACGGCGCCCGCCCGCGCGCGGCAAGAGCCCCACTCACCCGGCCGAGCGGGTCGCGCAGGCGCCCTGGGCGCGCGACGCAGCGGCCAAGGACATCGTTGGCGTTTGCAAAAGGGTCACGGGACAAGAAAACACGGGTTTTGGTCGCAGGGGGGATGGATTCGCAAACGCACGAGGAGCGCGACCTTTGTAAAGCTGTTGGTTTTGAGAGAGAGAGAAGTACGTGGAGGTTCGATCGCGGGGCGCGAGGATTGGGTGAAACGGACGGAGCCACGAGTTTTCTTTGCTCGTCGGCGGCGAAACGCCCGCGCCTCCGCAACGACGGCGACGCTCCCGGTGATCGGACGGCGCGCCGCGACACATAAACGTGGGCCCCACATCTGCATCGGCGGGCTACCGGTCCACACACACGCACAGCCACACCAAACCACACGTCCACGACCACCACGCGTCGACTCGGGCAGAGAGTCTCGCGCCCCCTCTTTCCATCCCCCAAACTTGGTTCAAACACACAAACACTCGTGCCCTCCTCCTCCTCTCTCGAGAAACAGGCGCCCGTCCTCCCTGGCCAGGGGCAGCAGGCGCGCGCTCTCGAGAGGCGGCCTTTGGCCGCCAAAGGAGAGGAGGACAAGCAGCAAAACAAAAGGACCAGCGACCATGAGCACCCTCTACCTCGAGACGTACGTCGAGTCGACGCTCACGCTCCCCTCGGACCTGCAGCGGATCCTGGCGACCATCCGCTCGCTGGACGATCGCTCGGCGGAGATGCTCGAGCTGCTGCGGCGCGACACCGAGGAGCTGGTCGCGCTGCCGCCGCAGGGCGGCGTTGCGCCGCCGACCGCCGCCAAGACGGCGACGACGGACGCCGCATCAGCAGCGGCAGCAGCAGCAGCGGGCAAGGCAGACGGCGACGCGGCGGCGGCACCCGGCGAGCGCGGGCGCGGACGAAAGGACGGCGAGGGGCGCGCCACGCGCGGCTCCGCGTCCAAGTCGCCCCCCCCGGCGGCCGCCAAGGACGCCAAGGGAGCAGCAGCAGCGGCGGCCGCGTCCGACGCCGACGCCGCCAAACCCCAACAGCCGCCCCTGCCGCCAGGCCCCGACCCCGAGCTCGTCAAGCGCCAGCAGCGCCGGTACGTCGAGCTCGTGGCCCTGTGCCGCGCCCGCGAGCACAGCCTCCTCCAGTGGGGCGAGGAGAAGGTGCAGCTCGCGTACCAGGCGTACGACCTGCTGCTGATGCACGCCGCCGACCTCGACGGCACGCTCGACCGGTTCGAGGCGGAGCTGGGGGCCTACCTGCCGCAGGGGGGCGGGGGGTACGGGGACCACAACGGCCAGCAGCAGCAGTGGGACCACGCGCTGGAGCCCGCGCGCGGGGGAAACCGGGGGCAGCAGCTGGCGGCGGCGCCGAGCGGCGGGGGCAGGGCGGCGGCGGCGGGCGGCGCCGGCGCGCGGCAGCACGTCGTGACGGCCGGGGCGCCCGGGGGGGTTGACGTCGGGATAGGGGGCCAGGGGGCGCACGTGTCGCGGGTGCACACGGGCACGGCGGCGGCGCTGGCGGGGGGCGAAGACGACTATGGCGCGGCGGCGGCGGCGGCGGCAGCGGCGGCGCACCACCACCAGCAGCAGCAGCAGCACCAGCAGCACCAGCAGTACCAGCAGGCGCAGGCGGCGGCCGCGTACCACCAGCAGCAGCAGCAGCAGCAGGCCATGGCGCAGCAGCAGCAGCAGCAGCAGCAGCAGCAGCAGCGCCAGCAGCAGCAGCAGCAGCAGCAGCAGCAGGCGGCCATGGCGCAGCAGGCCGCGCACCAGCAGCAGCAGCGCGCGCAGATGCAGCAGCAGCAGCAGCAGCAGGCGCAGGCGCAGCAGGCGCAGCAGGCCGCCCAGACCGCCGCCGCCGCCGGCAGCGGCGTCGCCCCCCCGCCGCCCCCGCCCCTGCCCCCGCCCCCCAGCGTCAACATCGGCGGCTCCCTCGTTGGCCTGCCCGCGCCGCCCCCGCCGCCCCCCCCGCCCCCCCTGCTGCCGCCCGGCGGCGCCACCGCCGCCCAGATCGCCGCCTACGGCACCACCGCGGGCCTCGCCTTCGTCAACCGCGAGGCCACCGCCGGCCTGCTCGACGCGGCGCCCGAGCCCCAGCTGCCCGGCCGGCTGCTCACCGCCGCTGACCTCACCCGGCCCGGCCTGCGCGGAAGGCACGCCGAGATGTTTTGGCCGGACGACCGCCTTTGGTATTTGATCGAGATCCACCGGGTCAACGTGGAGGACCGCACGGCGACGATCGTCTACCGCACGGGCGAGGTGGAGGACCTGGACCTGGCGGAGATCGCGCGGGACGGGCACATGTCGCTGATCGAGGGGTGAAAAAGGAGACCCCTCTTTTGAGTTTTTGTTTCTCGGGGGCTGTGCAGAGCCGGCGCTTTCCGTCGCTTGAAAGAAAAGGCGGCGTCGTGTCTTTGTGTTGCCCGCCTTTTTGCTTTCTGGTGTTGTTGCAAAACGAAATGGCGTCGATACTATCCCTGCGCCCGCGCCGCTGCCGCCCCCGACCCGATTTTTGGCCTCTGCGGCACGGGAGGCGGCGCCGCTGCCGCTGCCGCCTGAGCCGCCGCCGCCGCCGCCGCCGCCGCCACCGCCGCCGCGTCGTCCTCGTCCTCGTCCTCGCCGCCGCCCGCCAGCCAGATCGACAGCGCGTGGCACGCCGTCGCCGCCATGAGCCTCCGCGGCGAGAACCGCGCGCACATGGACACGCCCACGTGCGACCGCAGCGCCAGCAGCTCCGCCCCGTCCTCCACGCGCCACAGCCGCACCGCCCCGTCCTCGCAGCCGCCGAGCACCGCCAGGCCGTCGGGCGTGAACGCCGCCTCGGGCGCCCTCCCCGCCTCTGGCGTGCCGTTGCTCAGGCGCTGGACCACCGCGCCCGTGAACGCGTCCAGGACGTAGATGCGCCCCTCGGCCACGGCCAGGAGGCGCTTGCCGTCGGCGGAGAAGCGCAGGTGCGAGAAGGGGACGGGCGAGGCGCGCAGGTCGGGCACCGCAAAGGCGTCAAAGGGGCCGCGGCTAAACTCCCCCGCGTCGTAGAGCTTCACCGCGCCGGCGTCCGCCCCGACGGCAAACACCAGGCCCTGGTGGTCAAAGGCGGCCGTGGCCTGCGACGGGGCCTGCAGCAGGCCCGTGCACTGGGGCGCGCGCAGGTCCCACAGCCGCACGGTCTTGTCCTGCGACGCGCTGAGGAGGGTGTCGCTGCGCGGAGACACGGCGACGCAGGCGACGCAGTCGCGGTGGCCGGGCAGGGTGCGCACGAGGCGGTTGTCGTGGAGGGAGTGGTACCGGAGGGCGTGGGGGTCGTGCTGGGGCGGCGGCGGCGGGTGCTGCTGCTGCTGTTGGCACGGGTGCTGGGAGGGATTGTAGCCCCCTCCCCCTCCTCCTCCTCCCCCTGCCGCGCCGCCGCCGCCGCCGCCAAACGGCGCGCCGCCCCCGCCTTGCGGCGGCGCGAACGCGCCGTTGGCGTGGTGGGGCGGCGCGAAAGGATGCGGCGCGGCCGCCGTCGGCGCGACGAACGGGCACGGCGCGTACACCACGGCCGCGGGCGCGTGCGTCCACGCCACGCACGCGCAGCCCGCGGGGCCCGCGCCGGCCGCCGCCACGCGCTCGCCGGTCTCGCAGCTGTAGGCGCAGATCACGCCGTCGTCCGAGGCGGTGACGAGCAGGTCGGCCGTGCGGTGGAAGTCGAGCGAGTTGATGCGGCCGGGGGGGCCGCGGACCGGCGGCTGCTGCTGCTGTCGTTGCTGCTGCTGCTGCGGGTTTGGGCCGGCGGCGGACTGCATCGCGGGCGCGGGCGGGAACAGCGCGGCGGCCGCCGCGGGCCCGCCGTTGTGCACGCGCCCGAGGTAGAAGGATCGCAGGACGGCGTCCGTCAGGGGCAAGGTGATGGGGGCGCTCATCATGAGTCGTTTTCCGAGTCGATATTGGAGTTGAGACAGTGGGGCGGGCGTCGCGCGCGCGCGCGCACGAGAGAGGGAGGGGGCGCCCGACGCCGCCGCCGCCGCGGCCAACGCCGACGCCGACGCGCGCCCTTGTTGTCGCGCCTCCCTCTCCCTTTCGTGCGTGTGGGAGCCGGTTCACCAAGTAAGTGCAGCTGCGGATCGGCAGCCGGCAGGTGCGTCGACGGTCGTCGGAAGGAGCGTAGAGGTTGAGGGGTCGTCGGAAGGAGCGTAGAGGTTGAGGAAGGAGGGGCGGGCGTCGCGCGCAAGAGAGACAGGGGACGTCACCGTGATGGGTGCCGCGGGAGGAGGGGGAGGAGAAGGCAGAGAGAGAGACAGAGAGCCTGTGTGTAGAGAGAGGTCGTTGAGAGGGGGTCGCTCGCGCGGTGGAGGGGGCCGATCACCGAGGAGGGGGAGGAGGGGGAGGCGAGGCCTCTCTTCCGCCAAAATCAGGCCGACCCTCCCCTCCCCTCCCCTCCCCTCCCCCTTAAGGTCGACCAAAGCACTTCCATGCGCCTAGCGCCCCGCGCGCCCTCTCTAGACCGTTTCGCCCCCTTCCGATCGCGAATGCGCGAGCTCTCGACCCGTATTCCAGTAGAGCAAATCACTCAGGCACGCACGCACGCGCCACGCTAAGCAAGAGAGAAAAGCACGAGGGAGAGCGCGAGGGCGAGAAGCGGCAGGCTTCGAAATCTCCGCGCCCCCCCTACCTACACGCAGTGCCATGCCCGCCGAGGACTACGACCTCCTCGGAATCATTGGGTACGTCGGGCGCCATTGCTCGGGCCTGCGCGCGCCGCCGCCGAACGGGCCCGGTTTGGCCGCTGCGGTCGCCGGACGGCGGCGGCGACCAGGCGCACGCTGCGCTCTCTCGCGCGCCGCGCTCCCGTCGTCGTCGGCAGACCGCGCCGCCGCGCCGGCGGCCTGCGCTCACCACCCTGCTTCTTGGCCTGCCCCCTAAACCCCAATTAAACAAACAAAACACAGGACCGGCCAGTTCGGGACCGCCTACCTCGCGCGCTGCCGCCTGGACGGCCGCCTCTACTGCGCCAAGCGCATCAGGCTGCGCGAGGGCAGCGGCGGCGGCGCGGGCAGCGGCGCGGGCGGCGGCGCGGGCGGCGGCGGTTGTGGCGGCGGCGGCCCCGGCGGCCCCGCCGCCGCCGCCGCCCTCCAGGAGGCGCGCCTGCTGGCCGGGCTCGACCACCCCAACCTGATCGCCTACCGCGAGAGCTTCCTCGAGCCGCCAGGAGGGGGCGCCTGGGGCGTGCCGGCGGTCGGCGCCGCGTGCGGGAGCCAGGCCCTAGCGGCGGCCGCCGCGCACCCGGCATGCGGCGCCCCGCCCTCCGCCGCCGCCGTCTTGCAGCAGCAGCAGCAGCTGCAGCCACCGCAGCCGCGCAACTCGCGGCAGGCGCCGTCGTCGTCGCCGCCGGCGGCGGCCCCCGCCGCGCTGCGCTCGGTCCACTCGTTCTGCATGCCGACGCTGCAGCCCGCCACCTCGTGCGCCCTCGCCCTGGCCGACGTGCAGGCGGGCATCGCCGCCGCCGCCGCCGCCGCCGCCGCCTCGGCCGCCGCCTCGGCCGCCGCCTCGCCGCCGTCGTCGACGGGACTCGGCCGCGCGGCGGCCGCTGCCGTCGCCGCCGCCGCCGCCGCCCGCAACAGCGACAGCGGCGCCCACGCCTCAGGCGCCCTGAGCGCCGCCCCGAGCTTCTCGCGGCCCAACAGCGTCGCCAGCCTGCACGCGCCGCCCGCCCCTTCGCCGAGCGCCTCCCCCCTGCCCCCGCTCCGCCCGCCGCCGCCGCCCGCCGCCGCCGTCGTCGGCTCTCCGCCGTCGCCCCCCCCGCCTTCCGCTGCTCCCCCCGGCCTGCATCCCCGCCTCCAGCCCGCCTCCCTCTTCGGCGGGGCCCGGTACCTGTGCGTCGTCACCAGCTACGCCGAGGGCGGCGACCTGGCCGGCCGCGTCTGCCGCCGCCGCGCCGAGCGCCGCCCCTTTGCCGAGGACGAGGCGATGGACTGCTTTCTGCAGATGGCGGCCGCGCTGCTCTACCTGCACGGGCGCGGCGTGCTGCACCGCGACCTGAAATCGTCCAACGTGCTGCTGGGCCGGGGGGGGCTGGTCATGCTGGCCGACCTGGGCGTCGCCAAGTTTCTGGGGTCTAGCGGCGGCGGCGGCGGCGGGCCGGGCGGCTTTGGCGGCGGCGGCGGCGGCTTTGGCTGCGGGCCGGGCGGGCACGGCAGCTTTGGCGGCGGCGGCGGCGGCGGCGGCGGCGGCGGCGGCTTTGGCGGCGGCTTTAGCGGCGGCGCCGACATGCTCACGTCGACCATCTGTGGTTCGCCGCTCAACATGGCGCCCGAGATGTGCGCGGGCGTGGGCGGCTGCTGCAGCGGCGGCGGCAGCGGGGGAGGCCGCGGATTCGGCGGCGGCGGCGGCGGCGGGTGCGGCCCGACGCTCGGCCCCTCTGCTGCTGGCGCTGCCGCTTCTTCGGCGGCGGCCGCCGGGCGCGGCGGCTACTCGAGCCGCGCGGACGTGTGGGCCCTCGGCTGCATCATGTACGAGATGATCGCCTTGCGGCACCCCTTTGCCGCGGCCGACTCGCTCCTGTCCCTCGTGCTGCAGATCGTCGGCGGGCGCGAGATCGCGCCGCTGCCCGAGCAGTGGCCGGCGGCACCGGCGCCGGCGGCGCCAACACCCGCCGCAATGGGGGACGCGCCCGGCGCCGACGGGCCGGGCGAGCCCGCGCCCGTCGTCGTCCGCTACAGCCCCGAGCTGCGCGCCCTCGTCGCCTCGCTGCTGATCCGCGACCCGGCCAAGCGCCCCTCGGCGCACGAGCTCTTCCTTGACCCGTTCGTGCAGCGCCACGCCCTCCGCTTCGAGCGCGAGCACCGGCGGCGCGCGCGCGCCAAGAGGCTCGAGGCGGTCGGCGCCGCCGAGCGCTGGGCGGCGACGGCGGCTGGCCGCGGCGCGCTGGCGGCGATGGCGGCGGTGGCGGCGGCCGCGGCGAAGGACGGTTCCGACCCCGCGGCGAGGGACGGGCCCGCGAGCCGCTTGGCGAGCTCGGGCGGGGGCGGCGGGGCGCGCGCGCCGTCGTTCGAGGCCGAAACCGCGGCGGCAGGCGCGGCAGCGTCGGCGCTGGCGTCCACGGCCGCGGCGCCGGGCAGGGCCGTTCTGCCGCGCGTCCCCTCGCTGCTGGGGCAGCCGCTGCGCTCGGTCTCGTCTGGGCAGTGGCAACAGCAGCAGCAGCAGCACCACCAGCAGCAACAGCACCACCAGCAACAGCAGCAACAGTTGGTCTCGGTCGAACCGCCAGCGGGCCGCAACGTCCCGCCCCCCGCCGCCGCCGCTGCCGCTGCCTGCGGGGACGGGGGCCGGGACCGCAGCTCCAGCACCGCCAGCGACGAGGAGGGCAGCGCCGCCCACGCCGCGCACCAGGTCGCCGGCGGCAGCAGCAGCAGCACCAGCAGCCCCGCGCGCCCACGCTGGCCCCTGTCGCGCGCCCCCCGCCCCAGCCCGTCGCGCCCGGGCCCCTCTGCATCGCCGCCCTCGGCCGTGCTGCTGCTGCGGCGCCCCAACTCCGCGGCGCGGGTGGCGGCGGCGGCGGCGGCGGCGACGGCGGCGGCAGGCGCGGGCGCGGGCGCGGGCCCCGGCGCCGGCCTCAGCCCCTCGCGCCGCAGCAGCAGCGGCGGCGGCGGCGTCTTTGTCGGGCAGCGGCGCCCGGACAGCGGCAGCAGCGGCGGCTCGCACGGCGGCGCGCGGGGCGGCGGCGGCGGCGGCGCGGGGCGCGGCGCGCACGCCGGGCGCGGCGTCGCCGCCGGGCGCTCCGGCGACAGCGCGTCGGTGGTCCTCTGCCGCGCAGCGGCGGCCGTGCTGGCCGCAGCCGTGGGCGCCGCCGCGGCCGAGGCCGAGGCCGGGGCGCGGCAGAGGCAGCACCAGCAGCAGCGCGCGGACGAGGACGAGGCGCGCCGCTGGCGGTCGGAGGAGCTCGAGGAGTGCGCCGAGGAGGCGCGCCAGTGGCAGCGGGTCCAGCTGTTCTCGGCGGCGGCGGCGGCAGCGGGGGGAGGAGCAGCGGAGGGCGAAGGCGGCGGCGGCGGCCCCCCGGACGAGGCTGCAGCGCCCCCCCCACCGCTGCCGGCAGCGATGCTGCTTCAGGGCCCGGTGACGTCCGCGGGAGCGCTCGCGACCGCCGTAGCTTTTCCGTCGCCCTCCCCGCAGCTGCCTTCCACCCGCAGCACGAGCTCGCCCGGGGGGCGCGTGGCGCTCGCGGCGGCCGCGGCGGCGCGCGCGGCGGCGGCGCCCGCGGCGGCGGCGCAGTTCAGCTCCCCCTCGCGGCGCCTCCACGCCGGCGGCGGCGACGGCGGCGGCGGCGGCGACGCGCTCGAGGCGCTCCTTCGCACACCGCTGCTGCCGCCCCACGGCGCGAGGCTCGGGCGCGCCAGCCGCTGCGTTACCTCGCCGCTGCCCCCCGTCCCGGACTTGGGCACCGCCGACGACTCGGACGCCGACGCAGAGCCGACGCCGTTTAAGGCCGCGCCCGCCGGGGCCGCGCCGCCGCCGCGCTCGCTGCCGCTGCCGCTGCCGCTGCCGCTGCCGCACCCGCACCCGCCCCCGCTCGAGATCCCCTCCCCGGCCACGGTCGGCGGCTTCCGCTTCGGCCTCTCCGCGGCCGAGCGCGCTTCGGCGGCGGGCACCGCCGGCGGCGGCAGCACCCCATCGCCCTTTGCGACCGCTGGCGGCGTCGCGGCCTCGGCCCTGTGGGGCGGCGGGCCCAGCAGCGGCGGCGGCGGCGGCGGCGGCGGCGGCGGCGGCGGCGGCGGCGGCGGCCAAGGGGTCGGCGGCGGCTTTGGCTCGTCGCCCTTTGCTGGCGGCGCCGGAGGCCGCATCACGTTTGGCCTGCGCACGCGCTCCCGCCCTCTGGCGGCCTTTGCGTACGACGCCAGCGGCGGCGGCAGCGGAGGCGTGGAGAGGCTCGAGGGAGCAGAGGCGGAAGGCGCGGGGGGTGACGGGGAGGGAACGGCGCTGTGGCCGCCGCCTCCGCCTCGGCCGCCGCCGCCGCCACCGCCGCTGCCGCCGCCGCCGCCGCCGCCTCCGCCTCGGCCGCGAAAGCAACCGCCGCCGCCTCCCGCGGCGGTCCTCGGCGCGCCCGCCCCGGAGTGGCGCGTCGACGACGACAACCCGGAAGAAGAGGGGCACGACGAGCAGGAGGCCGCCGTGGCCGAGCTCGAGACCGAGCGCCTAGCGGACGAGCTGACCGCGCAGCTTCGGGTCGTGAGCGGCGTGAGCGGCGCCGTCGGCGCCTCGCTCGCGTGGCGGCGCCAGCTGCAGCAGCGGCAGCAGGAGGAGGGGGCCGGGGCGCAGCAGCGGGAGCTGCCCCGCGCGCCGTTGCGGACGCGCTCGGTCAGCACGGTGGTCCCCTTTGTGGGCGCGGGGGACCGCGCGGCGCTGCTGGCCGCGGCAGTCGCCGCCGGCAGCAGCGGTGGCGGCGACGGCTGCGGCGGCGACGAGGAGGAGGAAGAGGCGGGGGCGCTCGCGACGACGTTTGAAGATGCGGCGGGCGGCGGCGATGGCGACGGCGGCTTTGCGAGCGCGTCTTGCTACGTCATCGGGGCGCCGCCGCCGCCGCGGGAGGCCTCGGAGGTCGGCGGCTTTGACGTGGGCGGGTCCCGCCGGCGGTCGGAGCAGCCCCACCAAGCCCGCCCGCCCGCCCTCAGCCTGGCGCCGACCCCGCTCTTGCCGCCGCCGCCGCCGCCGGCCGCCCTCGCTGCGGCCGCTGCGCCGTCGGCGTCGGCAGCGGCCGCGGCGGCGGGCACGCCCACCCCCGCCGCCGCCTTTTTCGCTCGGTTGCTCGGCAAGGTCAAGCGCGCGGGCAACCACGGCAGGAGCCTGACCAGACAGAGCTCCGGCAGCAGCGACACCCCGCGCTCGTCCGCGCTCGCGGCGTCGTCGTGGGGCGGCTCGTCGTCGCTGGCGACAGCGGCATCGGCGGCGGCGGCCACGGCGGCCGAGGAGGAGGCGTCGACGCCCGGAGCGAGCCCGGCTGGCGGCGGCGGCGGCGGCAGCGGCGGCGGCGGCGGCCCGCTGTGCTCTCCCCTTGCTTCTTCTTCCCCCTCGACCATGGGCGCGACCTCTCCGGACTGCCCCATCTTGACGTCGGCGCGGCCCGCCCCTCCTGGGGGACTGTTTGCGGCCGCGCGTTCGCGCTTTGCCTCGAAGCATTTGGGCGGCAGCCTCAGCGGGCCGCCCCCTCTGTGCCGCGGGTGGCAGCTGCGGCCGGCGGCGCCCGGCAACAACGAGACGCCGTGAATTTGATTGGAAGCGCACATTTTATTAGAGAGTGGTGTAACGACAGATACAAAGAATGCGCGTGTGTGCGTGTGTGACTATATGATGAGACTGAAAACAGAGGAGAAGGGATTGGTGCGACGTGGCGACGGCCTCCCGCCGCCGCCCGAGGGAAAATACGCCAAGACTTGAAAGAGCGCCATTATCTCACAGAATGCGCGACGACGACGGCGGCGCCATCGCCTGCCGTGGGAACCCGCCGTAGTCGTACGTTTGCTCCGGCGCGCCCGCGGGCGCGTTCACCGCCGCCGCGGCGGACGCGGAGGAGGCGTCAAAGAGCGGCCTGGCGGCCAGCTTTTTCTTGCGGCGGGCGAGCGCCGGCGAGGCGCCGAGCGGGTGCTCGCCGTTGTAGATCGACGCGAGGCGGTCGGCGAAGATGAAGGGCACGCGGACGAAGCCGGCCACCATCGTGTAGAGGAAGTCGAGGCCGCCCCAAAAGAACGCGCTGACGACGCCGACGTATCCGCCGAGGAAGAAAAAGAGCGTTGTGGAGACGAACGCGACGGCGTCGCCGACGAACGCCATTTTTGTTTCTTCTCTCTCTCGCTTTGTGTCTCGCTTGTTGGTTGTGTTTGTTGTGTTGCTTCTTAGGGCGTGTGTTTGTTGCTTGTCCTTTGCCGGGCGTTTGTCTCGTTGCGTGTGAAGGCGTCTGCTGATTGCATGCGTTTGTTTTTCTTAGGGGAGCGAATTTGCGCGCGCGAAAAACGCAAGAAGGCGCCGTCGGATTTTTTTCGCGTTCCGTTCGTCGTCGACATCGACGCGATAAAGGCGTGATCGACGTCCTCTCGATCGATTCATCCCCCGGCCGTCTCTATCGCGTGTCGCGCACACATCACGCGCATCTCCTTTTGGCACCTCTATTGGTCCTCGTCATCGGTTGACGGGCCACGTTTCGGGAAAACGCTCTCACTGAGGTTTCCGCGCGCCTCTTCCGTCCTCCCCCTTGTCGCCTCGTTATTTCCCACGAAGGAGCAGCAAGCGCTAGATAGCACCGCCACGGCCCTCTGGCAACGAAAGGGGAGCCCCTTCGTTTTCTGGGGGGCACTCCCCGTCGAGCACTTTCTCTCGCGACGCGAGACCCACCCAACCCACCACCAGTGCCCACTGACGCCCGCCCAATCGCCCCAAGTCGGTCGCAATCGCCGATCATCGGCGCGGGCGCGCCTACAGCCGATCGGCAAGGGCGCGATTGCTTGTCGGCGCGTTGGCGCGCGACGCACGAAGAAAGCGAGAGCGGCGGCGGGTGGGCGCGCTCGACGCACGCGCGCGTTTTTTCGGTATCGCGGCGGCGTGCACGCAACCCGTTACCCCTCTCTCACGATCGGCCGTCGGAATCCTTCTCATCCCCTGTCGCTCAGCACGATGCCGAAAGACGGCCGCCGGCAGGCCAACGGCGCCGGAGCCGCCGCCGCCGGAGCCGCCGCCGCCGGAGCCGGCGCCGCGGGAGGCGCCGCCGGGGGCTCGCCGCCGCCGCCGCCTCTGCCGCCGCCGCCGCCAATGACGGAGGAGGAGCTGCTGCGCACCAGCCGGTACCGCACCTGGACGGCCGAGGTGAGCCGCAGTGTCGAGGCAACCCGCTCATCGCGCCGTCGCGAGCCCAGTTTCGTCCATTCGACGAGCGCGCGCGCCGCCGCCGCCGCCGACCGGAAAGAATCAACGGACCCCCGCAAACGCGCGCGCCCCGCTCACAACACCCCCACTTGTCCAATCCAACCGAAACCCACAACACCCCCACTTGTCCAATCCAACCGAAACCCACAACACCCCCACTTGTCCAATCCAACCGAAACCCACAACACCCCCACTTGTCCAATCCAACCGAAACCCACAACACCAACTCCTCGACCCACACAACAACAAAACAGGAGGACGAGCGCCTCGTCGTTCTCGTGCGCGACCAGGGCGCGTCCAACTGGTCCTCCGTGGCCGAGCAGCTGGGCGGCGGGCGCAACGGCAAGTCGTGCCGCCTGCGGTGGGTCAACCACCTGCGCGCGGACATCCGCACGGAGGCCTTCACGGAGGCGGAGGACGCGGCGCTGATGGAGGTGAGGGGGGCGCGGACAGGAGGGGGGGGGGGGGGGGGGGGGGCGAGCGGGGGGGGGGGTGGCAGGGGGGGGGGCGGTGGCGGCGGCGGCAGGGGTGGCGGTGGGGTGGCTGCGGTGGTGGCTGCGGCGGTGGCG
>Ga0105053_10002185_pt1 | contig 30670 bp, 21 predicted proteins | sample BON01_FD_78093 | JGI IMG/M metagenome (GOLD analysis project Ga0105053, IMG submission 78093) | Freshwater microbial communities from Lake Bonney liftoff mats and glacier meltwater in Antarctica - BON-01 | ecosystem: Environmental > Aquatic > Freshwater > Ice > Glacier meltwater | place: Lake... | reverse complement strand
TTCTCTACCTTCAAAACGGACAGTATGGGAGACCACAATCACTCGTGTAACCTCACCTAACCGTCAGATTTTATTTTTTTTTTCGAAAATATTAGCGTCATCATTCGGGGATACAGACTCTTATAAATATTTCCTTCAGTGTTTTAAATTTTAAATGTTCTTGTGGCTGCATCGTAGATAATGTTAATAAATACAAAGATGTCGACAACACCCTTTAATTCTCTTTATCACATATACCGTGTGGTTTGCTGATGATATTGCTGTGAAGTAGAGGTTGCAGCTAGACTCATTCAGATGCAAAATGTGAATTCAGAGATTTATTATTTGGTTGCTTATTCTGATTATTTCATGAGTAAATATCAGGAGCAATCCAAATCTAGCTAAGTTACATCGTACTCTCATTTGATTCTCATTTTCGAAGACATATCTGCTTTAGTAGGAAATTCAGCATCAATAGTATCATGAGAGTGGGTACCATGCACTGAATATGGTATCCTGGTACAAGGTGCTGAGAGTCTCTTGTTTTGCTCTACCCTTAACAGTTTACGCTTTCTACCCTACTACACTGCTTTCGCCAACAATAATTTGTTCTGGATCTTCTTTCTCACTTGAATATTGTATTTGATTATTTCATTTTCAACTAGCGCAATAGAAAAGTCGTCCTCCTCCTCGCGACACGCTAATGTATGCTTTAATGATGCCAATTCTAAACATAAATCCTCCACGTCTCGAACAAGGTTTGCATTTGTAACTTCCATCGCTTTTATTTTATCCAGTGATTCAAGAACCGATGAATTGTTCATATGATTGCAATTTGTTTGGGTGCTTTTATTCAAAAAATTGCTTTGCATTCCCCAAGTTCCAAATAAATCGTCTACTGTCCCAAGTTCCAAATAAATCGTCTACTGGGCGAATCTCTCGTTTCTCAATAATTCTAATGGTTTCTTGATATTCATTGCACTGAGTTTCAAGTAACCCAATTTGAAATTTCATGTAAGCAGGGTCATTTCTGTCAACAGGATCGTCAGTCTCTGAAAACATCTCACTCTTTCTGTCCACCATGTCTATTTTGTTTTTACCAACCCCAAGAAGTTAGTAATGATCGGGGCGGCTATCCTCATATTTTGTAACGGTCATAAATTGATATCATGGCAGACGAGAGTACATATTCTCCATTTAGTAATGAAGCCGGATCATTTCTTGAAGAAGAGGAGACACCGGTGATTGATTGGACAAACCAAGTTCAAGAATCTTTCAAGTTCTGCGGTCTCACGACTGAGCATGTCTTCATGAAGTTACAGAACGACGAAGGGAAAGACATCAACAGACCGATTCGATCCAAGGAGTTTTTCCAGAATTTAAACATTGGCTTTGGTATTGATGTTCCATTTTCGGATCGGAGAGAAGTATTTTCGAATTTCGACCTGAACAAAGACGGGTATTTGGATTTCCTCACTGATTTTTGCAAGTGCGATCTGATTGAAGATAGGAATGTTTCCGCGCTGGGAAGCATTGGCCGATCAAGAAGTGCAGCTGGTCGCGAGAGATCGACTGTCTTACTGATTGCGCGAGCCATTCATATCGACAAATTGCGCCTCAGGGATATTTGGAATGGCAAGGAAAATATATCGGTTGCAGAATTTATAAAAACGCTTCAAGCCAAGGTTTCTAAAAGCATCGATCAACTAGGAATTTATCCATTGTTGTACTCAATGGATATTGACCCAGTGAAGGATCGAATGGTCAACGTGGTTTGTTTTAAAAACTTTCTTGAACCAAAGTATACCGCTTTGCTAGAAGCAGGGGAACTGGATCGCATTAAAACTCAGACTGTGACTTTCAAATCAATCAATAAAACTCCTCGTAAAATCTTTAGGCCGACCACCGCCAAGTCGATCATTGCTATGAAGGAAAGTTTCAGCGGATATATGTTCGGGAAATTGGAGGACAAATCTTGTGTAGTATTGATTTTGGATCTATCGCCTAACGGATTCCGTAAAATTACTGTAGATGGCGCTGAATTTAGCAGAATAGCTTTTGTGGTGTCTGAGATGGTTGCTTTTATTAAGGATGCTGTGAGAAGAAGATCCAAATCGAGTGTTAATATTATTGGATTTGGTCATGTCACAGGAATTGTCAAGTGGCAGCAGCGCGCCGTGACTATCGATGAGCAAGTGGGAACTCGAGCTATCTTGTATTTGCATAAACTGATGACTCAGGCATCATCCAATACAAAGGTGTTGGACAGTAAAACATCATCGAAAGTGTATGGTATCGCAATTGCAAACACCTTGAAACAAGAATCGTCGCCAGTTATCATCACCCTTTGTCCATTGGATAAACTGACCGGAGGGCTTATAAATACGAAGTCAAAGCCAATTATAAAACAAATGAAAAAGATGATGGCAAAAGACCTGCGTAAACTGACGTTGAGTAAACCCACATTGAATTTTTGTGTGTTCGGAACTTTGCAGGACAATCATTTTTCATTATGTGGAAAACTTTCCCGTTTTTCAAATGGGTTTCATACTAGTTTCATGGATAATGGACAAGTAGAGGAAGTAACTTCGGACTCAGTTAAAGTCTCAAATCAAAAACCGAGACCAGCCAGTGCCCATATATCTCGGTCCAAAACAGATCATCCTGATTTAACATTTGGTTTCTGGTGGAAGTATTTAGATTCTGATGCCTCAGCGAAGAAGATATACAAAGCTGTATCAACTTTATGCGCAGCTATTAGTCAATTAAATGTTCCTTTAGATGAAAGTTTTGATGCGTTTGACAGAAATCTAGACAGAAGAATATCCATTTCCGAGTTTATGTTGGTATTTAGAGATATGATGAAAACGTCCAGGTCTAAAATAAGATTGTCAAGACTGGAAGAATACAAATTATGGAGATGTTTGGATGCTACTGAAGCAGGTGAGATTGATGTTGCGGCCTATTGTGGATTCTTCATGGGGGCGTTTCAAGTTCTGAAGATTCCTTGTCCTGAAATTCAAGACTCAAAAGTTGACGCAAATGCCCGCAAGCATTTAAATGCTTTGAATAAGAGAGACAAGAATCCAGCTGAAGTGGCTTCACCTTTAAAGAAACTTGCGTTGATAGCAGACACATTATGCACTTATGAAACAGCCGACGAACTTTTGCAGACTGATTTGTTTGTTTTTGAAAAGAACCCGCCAAAGGAGACCATTGGTTCGTCGTCATCGGAGGAAGAAGAAGAAGATGAATTCGAAGAAGAAGACGCGGATGAGTTCCAACAAGGAGTACAACCTGTGGTAGATCATGACGATATGGATTGGTTACCACCTCCGACTACAGAAAACAATCAACCTGTGGGTTTCAAAACTAAAAACGTGGAAACAAAAGACGATGAATATACTGAAGATTCAGAATACGAAGATGAAGATGAGTTTAATGCAACAGAAGTGGATGACACAGTGAAGGAAATCGTAGCAAAATCCCCAGATTCATCGCGACGCTTGGCACCATGTCCACAATTAGTTCAACTGGGGTTTGATTCTATTTTCAAACTCGGTCCATTTGATGTTAATTGGGCCACTTTTTGTGCAAGTTACAATGAATCACCTACTCAACAGGGTCTTGATTTTAGTATACATTCTCATGGTCGTTCATTCAGCCACAGTTGCACTATCGCGGCAGTAGTACAAGAGTCAGCACGATACACAAGTCTTAGTAATTGTTGGGCTATTTCCAACCCTATGACACCTTCCACTAGAGATAATGTGTCGTTCTCTCTTCATTTGAAAAGTTCACCAGGCTGGAGTGAATCCACGAACCAAGATTTATCTAGTGTGTCCTTGCAGAGATTTGCGACTTGTCATCCTTTACTCATGAACGAATGGCTCGTAAAACATAGTATGTGGAATGTATTAGTTAGCGCACCATTTCTATCTCCTGAATTTATTTGCGGATCATCCAGTGATTTGAACCGATGGAGTACTGGTAAGAAACTTGGTCCACTGGCATCAGGTCAATTGCGAAGCATTTTGAAGCTGACACCTTTGCTAAACAAGACTCTGAGTCTGATCGCGGATGGTGAAGTCAAAGTAGTGGCTGTAACTACTCTACCGCCCGAGCAGAATGATAATAGAATGTATCGGGAAGCGATTGAGATGGATAATGGTGAGGTAGTGGATGTTTCCAAACTCAGAAGAAGAATTAGTGTGAAATTAGAATCCTACTGCTCAAATGGGAAAGAATTGATGCCTCCTGGTACGCACCTTCCGCTCAAAAAATACTTTGGAGATTTGAGCTGCTACTCATGTGCGAAGATCGAAACTGTGATACGGTTTCCTTCTAATTTGAATTGCAGTCGATATGAGTTGGGTCTTCCCGGCTATATGCCCTTTGCAAGCGATATTGATACTGAGGAGGGAAGCATAAGAGTTGGTATTCGAGGTAATACGTGGCAGGTGGGATGGGATCAACCTGTTTGCAATAATACAGTCACCTATGAAGGCATTCGACTGTCTTGCACTAATGCAGGGTCTACCAATGCTTCTCTGAGTGCATACAGTTTGGCACACGAAAATGTAAACATAACCCGCGGGTATGAAGAACTTTACAGATCCTTTTTTGAAAATGATACGAAAGTTGTTTGTATTTCAGGTTCAAATTCAAATGCATTGTGGCTAGTTGAATGCGATCCCCAATGGATCACATCGTCGCTTTCGAATGTTGCGAGCAGCGTGCTTCATAGTTGCAAATCGAGTGGCAAGGTATCGACAAGATCGAGACAACTTCACGTATCGCTGCCAGAGATTCATTTTGAATCGGGACTAGTTCCGTGTGAAAGTATTGAAAAAACCAAAACTACCATGTCGCTGAGTATCAACTTGGACGGCTGTGTTTTGAAAAGTACTACCGTTTCATCTTTTGAACTGAAAACAGAAGTTTGTTCTTCTGAGTCTTTTCAAGGCGGAAATATTGTTCACGCAAGTGGCGAGATGTCTCCGGACTCATTGCTAGTGTTGGAACAAGACCATATTGTGTTCTCTCGACCTTTCATTTGTTTCTCAACTCAGCACGAAGTAGTTACTTGCGCCTTCTTGGTAGGACGTGATGCATGGGTTGGTAGGGAGCCAGCAAGTAAGGAAGTTGTTGCAGTTCATAGTTCAATACCTTCGTCACCAACCAAAAGACTCATGAAAGATGCAACACCCACAAGGAATACAAAGGTATCAATCAATGCTTCCACGATAGATATTTGCCAACTGATTGAAGACACGCTGACAGTTGGGAGAAGAGATCCGGTAGAAAATTTACTGAACGAGTTCTTTGAAACAACTCGAGCGATTGGCAAATCAAATGCTGCAGGCATTTCCAAACGCCAATTGTATAGCGCGATGCGACAACGGCTTGGTTTGGAGATCAGCATGCAGCAATTTGAATCGTTTTTTAGGCATGTGAATGGGGACAAAGAATTTATTTCGAAATCAAAATTCCTAAAGTTGTTTAGTGGTTCCGTTAATAAACGAGTTGTGAAAACGACTCATGTGCCGGACAAACAAAACCTTACATGGATTAGAGATGCTTTATTTGACATTGCAGAAGCTCTTCATTCATTTGACGAACTACCACAAGTGGTTTTCAAGAATGGTGCCTCCATTGCAGAATTTGTTAAGCTACTTCAAGCTTTGGATTTAGGTCTTGATAAAGTCCAACTATATCAACTAGTTGGACTCGTGGAGAATCAGAGGCGTTTGTCAAGGCAGGAATTTTGTTCCTTTATTGCTATCATCTATTCTGAATTTCTCAAAGATCTTCGAATCTATCGCGAGAACTGCGATGATAGAAAGACACTGATAGGCATTGAGGCGCAGATTGAGTACTACTCAAAGTCACTGCAAGAAATTCTTCTTGACGTCTTCCGAACCAAAGTGTCCAATGCTTTTCCGATAGATAAACAATATGTATCACAAGTTCATCTGACCACGATCCTTAATAGCGAGCTTGAGGAAAACTTTAAGCAGCTCCGGCTGGTAACTCCCAAATCGAGAAGAGAACGAGATAAGCTCAAGTTGAAGATAAAAGAGCTGCAAGATCGTGCTGAGAAAGTGAGTCGGGCCTTAACAACACTCTCGAACAAAGTAGGGCGAGCATATGGTGACCACACTGATCTAGCAATAATGGAGGGAACCTTTCCATGGATTCAACTGTCTGAACTTGGCATAAACTCTGCAGGACCTTTCAAGCTTCTATTAGAGCAAGCTTTGATGCTGGATTCCTCTTCTGGAGAGTCCTCAACTCGCCAATCGCTACTCGCGAAGCGGGTTGAAAAGAACCTGTTCAAATGGGTGCCTGTGGAAGCTACACCAGTCAAGGAGACTCCCACCATGATGTCTCGATCAAAGTTGCATGTTCACTGGGGCCAAACGCTGGCTGTAGTTCCAAGAATGGCAGCGATTCAGGAGACTGTGAAGGCACCTCCGAGAGATCCGATTCCTCCTGTGCATTCTTCGTCTGTGAATAATGATTCGTTTTTATCATCGCGTACTTGCATGCTGGATGACAATGGTGCTCATTCTAGTGTCTGCGAAAGTATTCCAACCACTCAATCAAAGTGTGTTTTCGAAAGCACTTCAACGACTGAACAAGTCGGTACCGAAGTTGATACTAGTATATGCGAAAGTGCTGTTACTACAAGTATATGCGAAAGTGCTGTTACTACAAGTATATGCGAAAGTGCTATGAAAACAAGTATATGCGAAAGTGCTATGAACACAAGTGTATGTGAAAGTGTTGGTGGTTCAAACACGGATATTGGCGACGAAGTCAGTACTGTTTCAGGACCGGAACTACCATCAATTATCTCGTCACCTACCGTTAGCGATAATATATCTGATGATGATGGGTTTAATAGTCCAAGTGAGCAACAAGAGGAATACAACTTTTCAGAAGATGATGATGATTTAAACAGCCGAACTGAAAAACAAGAGGAATACAACTTTTCAGAAGATGACGATTTTGAAAGGTACTCTGACTAACTATACACTTCATTTAAAATAAAAAGGCTAGAATTAGTGAATAGGAGCCATCAGTAGCTAATTTCTTAAAAAACAAGAGTTTCTTCTTTTATTGCTTGGGTAATTAATTACAGGAGAATGGGGAATTGGTTTCTGCGTTCAGTATTTCTACCATATTGGAATACAATCCTACAATCATCAAAAAAACAGTCAACACAATAAATAAATACAGTATTGGAACTTCATGGTAGGCTACAGCTGTTTGAAAAGTGGATCCGTTCCTCGATCTTCCTTTAGCCACGCTCAGAACCATCATGGCTGGAATTCCAAATGTTAGAGGTGCGGTTGATATAGCTCCAATAACTCCCATTAAATTCTTGAATATGGGCACTCCATTGGCCAACGCGAATGAAACAAACAGCATGAAGCAAGTTATACGAGCCCATTTAAATTTCTCCTCTCTAGAATCAGTGTCAACTATTTTAGAATTCAATCGAACATGAATCGCTCTGCCAATAACTTGTTGAGCGAGTACATAAGATATACAAACGTGAAAGAACAGCAGACCACTCGCTGCACGTTTAACCCATCCATTTTTAAGCCCGTATAGGATGTTCCCAGGAACCTGATCCCCGTAAACTGAATAGCAACTGATAGCAACAGCCAAGTAGACAATTAAGATCAATATCGTTGTGAGAGAAATTGCTCGAGGAAAATCTTGAGGCCGTTTCATCTCTGCCATGGTTTCAAAGTACAAACCTTGCCCTCCGAAAGCGAAAATTGTGGTGGTCAATGAGCTCATGCTTTTCAAAAAAGATCTGTCAATTGCAGGCTGCAAAGCGATTTCATGATGAGTTTCACTGAAGGTGTCGAACAATATCAATAATAGTGCTAAGAAAATGGAAACTGCGGACGCAGAGGCGGCATAGGATACTTTGTGGAGTGTCCGAAGTTGGCAAAATGGAAACAAAAAAAGAACAGTGAACACCGTAAAGCTCCATTTGCACCAATCTTGGTGGTCATAGAAAACGTTCTGTAAAGCTTCCGCGCAAGTAAGAATGTAAATGGCAAGATTACCAAAAAATGCAACATAAATAAAGACGAAAACGGCTCGTTGACCTGACTTCCCAGCAACCTCTAATGCGATATCACCATACGTGATCCCATCAGGAAACCACGATTGAAGCCGGTGCAATAAAACACCCGAGTATAAAGTTAGAACTGCAAAGATTAAAAGGGCCATAACTCCATTCCCCATCTGTAGAACTGCGAAATTGTGTGCCAAGCCAAGCACACCGGTTCCAACCAGCTCAGCAACAAGAATGAATGAGGCATTCACCCACGTCTGTTCTCTCGGTGGAGGCACATATCCGCTCTCACGTTGACGGTGACCGATCGGCAATAGTGAGGATGTGCTATCCACTTCGGATGACATCTATCTGGAGATTGCACAAAATTCTCGTGGCACAAATTCATCACAAGTAGACCATTCTTTTTTAAAGTTCCTGCATGGTGCTGTCGTTCGCGAGAAGTACTTTTCGGCGATGTTTTTCATCTTTGAAACCATCCAAGGTTACGAAGTCCATGGCCATCTCTGCCTTCAGATGCATGAAGAGAGCGCACTTCGATTATCGCATCAAAAAAATAGAACTGCCGGAATTTGCACTTTTGATGGGAAATGCAATGAGAGAAAATTCCATGCTTATGTATGGTGAAGGTGTGGATCTGACTCATATCATGAGTCGAAAAGATTCGTTGAAGGCCACTATGGATGCACTGAACAATTCAGAAACGAATATTATATACGAAGCTGCTTTCGAATGGAATGACGTGTTTGTGCGAGTTGATGTTCTTCGTCGAGTGTCAGATTACGAATGGGACATTATTGAAGTGAAATCAGGGAAGAAAATCAGTGAAAGACATTTATTGGATATCTCCATTCAGAAAGAAATTGCGGTGAATTCGGATATGATTGAAGTTCATGGTTGTTACTTGGCGGTGATCAATCCAGAGTTCATTTTTGATGGGAATTCGTATGAAAACATTCTCGAAGAACATAAAGTTGGTATCGGGAAGAAATTATTATGGGGTTCAGCCAGATTGGAGGAATTTATTGAAATATTGAAGTCAGACATTATTGAAAACGATATTGCGCCTGCAGTCGAAACTGGGCCGCAATGTCGCTCACCGTCTCCCTGCTCCTACATTCATTTGTGCCACAAGTATACTGCTGAAGTCCCTATATCTATTCTACCTCGAGTCGGGAACAAACTAGCTAAAGAATGGGCTAATAGGAATGTTTTTGACTTGAGAGAAATACCGAGAGAATCATTGAATAAACCGCATTTACAAAGGATTTGGGATTGCCATGTGGAGAACAAGTCTTGGAAGGATCCACAAATAAAAATTGTTCTTCAAAACTTAGCATGGCCGCGATACTTCATTGATTTCGAAACAATACAGCAAACGAAGCCTTTGATATTAAATACCAAACCCCTTGACGCAGTTCCATTTCAATGGTCGGTTCATTGTTGGGAAGAAGAACATGCTGAATTGGAAGAGGGTCAGTCTTTCTTACAGTATTTGGGTTCTGATATTCATGTTAACTTTCTGACTAGTTTATTGCAGGCAGTAGGCACAAGTGGTCCTATCTTCGTCCACAACGTCGGAACTGAGAGAGGAGTTCTTCAAAAACTCATTAAGCGTGAAGAATGTACACATTTAACAGATAAAACGAATAAGGTTATATCACGAATGATAGACACGTTGCCGTTGACGAGAAATCATTTTTACTCGCCTGCAATGATGGGGTCATATTCGTTAAAGAACATCGTCAAAGCCATTCCCACAACGGTTCAATACAGTGGAGATAACGGTGGGTTAGTCAAGGACGGTATGGATGCACAATGCGCGTGGTTCCACCATGTAGATGCCACTACAAATGCCGCTAAAAAAGAAAGATATACGAACGATCTGATTGAGTACTGCGCGAAAGATACCATTGCTCTTGTGGATCTGATTAAACATTTATCCAAAGATTGAATATATGGTAGTACCATAAATAAATAAATAAATCATTTCTTCGTGCAATTCTCTTCCATTTGTCGACTAAAGGACGCTCGGCGATTCAAATCAATTCTTGCTCTTCGTTCCAGTTCATTTAGAGGAACAGTTCTACGAGCATGTCGTCGTAGTTGCTGAGAAACATAATCATGGCCTTCCACCAGTAGGTCGATGGTCTCAAGTGGGATTTTACTTACAATAGAATTCTGTGATGAACACTCAGCAGTCTCTGTAAATTTCACCCCTGCACCTATTCTTTCCAATCCATATGTATCACCAGGATTTAAAACCCGGGTCTTTTGGTCGCTGCCAGTAACTGTAAAACTACCTCGGTGGATCATGTAAACTGCATCAGCTGGTGCACCTGCCTTGAACAAAAGTTCCCCAGGCTGGAAAAAGATCCTTCTAACTTCGTTCATTTCCTTCTTAGGTGGTTGGTGTTTATCTTGATCAAAACCCTCGGTGATCTTTTCTATCTCTCGCTTAAATGAATTCTGGGGAGATTCTTCGTCGTCACGGTCGAAGAATGCAAATCTATCGTCATCTTCGATTTCTATCAGATGTTTACTGACATTCATTCGAGCTTCCTTTCTGGATATTTCATCTTTTCTTCGTTTCTCATTGGCATTGATCCGCCTCTGTTTTTTATCTTCTTTGGCTAGTTTAAGAAGGTTTCGAACCCAACGATGCTGGCGTAATTGACTAGCCATTCTAATTGCATTTGCAAAGGTACTATTGCCGTCACCGCATAGTTCATTGAACTCTTTCTTATCCATCATCAAAATCTCCGCTCCAGTTACACACCGCACAGATATGACGTATGAATCAATTCCTTCTAATAACGCGGCTTCTCCGAAATGATCTCCAGGTCCAAGTGACGCGAGACTTAATAAACGACCAGAGGTAGCAGATCTGAATTCCACCGATACTGTGCCCGTATCCACGATAAAAAAACCATTCGGCGTGTCTCCTCGTTTAATAACGTAATCACCGGCTTCAAATTGAAGATGTTTCATCCGACTAACTGCACGCGCATAGCTTTGGAATGTATCTAGATGCTCCGTAATCACCTGATCCACTAGTCCTCCTAATTTGTTTCCTACTTGATTGGGTGGATCGGTACTTGTGGCGGTACTACTAGTGCCACTACCCATCCAATACCCTGGTGATACAATCCACCACCATGACGTATTTGATTCAGGTTCTTCTACAACAGGAGCTACTTTTTTCTCGATAATTTCGACACCTCGTTCTTTTTCAAGTAAAAGTGGCAGTAATTGAGGCTCACTGACTCCTCGTTCCAGATCGGCAATGCGAGATTGCCAAAATTCTTTCCTTGCCTGTATCAAATTTGTCAGATAAAACCGAAACACCGGTTCTTCTCGACGAAGTCTAGTGATTTGATCCATGGGAATCGCCAACACACTAACTGGAGTAAGGCATTTGGCTGTGCTATACCGTGTTCCCCCCCCGCCAGTTGCAGCCGAAGTTCCAATAAGATCACCAGGACCGCGTTCAGCAATAGTGACACTCATCTCTTCAGCCCCTCGAGCTCTACTAGATGGCGCTCTTGAATTGCTCCCAACAATTCCTTCTTGGATAAGATACATGTAATCGGCACTCTCCCCTTGTTGAAAAAGCATTTGGCCGGGATCATAATGTCTCACTTGCAATCCTTCTGGATTCAGATGTTCCACCAATTCATGTAATCGCTTAGCTTGTTGCCGCATCGCCACTTTGAATAGAGATTCAAAAAGCGCAGGTGATCCGGCTAATGCTCCAAGAAACACGTCCTTTGGGATGTAGAGAACTTCTGAATCCTCTGTGCACCTGATAGTAGCACTACGATGCTTCTCCCCTTTTACTAGCGCCGTTTCTCCAAATATGCTACCAGGATGTAGCACAGCATATGCGTGGTTCTGCTGATTTCCCCGCTTCTGATCGTAGTACTCCAACCGGGCTTTACCACTAAGCAGCGTGTAGAATCCCTGTGGCGTGGAACCTTGACTGAATACAACTTGGTTGGCTTTGAAAGATCGGGTCACGCAATCCTGTTTCCGAAGAAAGGCTTTAAACTCTTGGAAAGTGATAGCATCGCCAACGATGATATCGTCCGACGGTGTTGTTGGAGGATCCGAATGTGGCTCTGGGGCGCGTTTAAAAATACCACGAAATCGATCAGATAGCGAGTTTCTTGATTCTTCAAGATGTGGCTCGTGGTGTTTGTGGTAGGAGGTGACCACTTCATCTTCAGCTTCATCTCCAGTGGTTTTCAACAACTTTTCAATTGCTGGGATCGTCACAGTGTTGTCAAGATCTTCAAACATATCGAATGCTTCTTTATATAAACTTTCAGAGTCAATGGATGATTGGCTATTCTCTCGGTATTGTTTCCTTCCGTTGACTGTGACAGCCATGAGCAAAACCCTCGCAAATGAATCTCCTACACGTTTGGTGTTGAACAAACTCAACCGATGATCTTTGTCTGCTTCTTGGATTCGCTTATCCACTTGCAAATCGCGTTTCACGTTATAACCTTGTTGGGTCCAGCTCGTGGGCAATGTCTCTTCTGCTTCATAATTCCGTCCGGACTGTAGAAACGGGTGCTGTAACACATCTGACGACGTGAACCTAGTAGCCGGATCGGGGTCCAACAACCCGGTGATTAAGTGCTTGGCGTGTTTGCTAACCTTGAGTTTATCTCCATGAATGTCGAAACTATACTGTCCCTTCATGATAGCTTTTGCCATTTGCTTTTCATCTCCACGACCATACGGGTCAAAAGGATGGCAGCCTAGGAGCATAATGTACAGTACAATTCCTAGCGACCATAAATCACATGCTCGTGGATCAGATTCAACCAATGCTCGATCCACATCAGAAAGATTCTTGCCGTCACTTGACATGACTGCTTTCAATTGTTCTGGCGCCCAGTAAGCCATCGTCCCAACTCTGCTCCCTTTCTCATTTTTCACCATCGATAAATGACCTGCGACTTCACTTATCTTACGAGCCATACCAAAATCAATAATACGGCATTCATCATCGTTCTCTTTGCCTGTAAATACAATGTTCTCCGGCTTGATATCGAGATGTACATAGCCACACTTATGGATATGTCTGACTGCTGAAGCGACCCTACGAGCTAGTACGGCGGCTGGTGATTCTTCAAATGGACCATTAGCAAGCAAGTGATCAAGAACTTCACCTCCTTCACACAATTCCGTCACTACGTAGTAGTTTCCAGCGCAATACATTACATCAAGCAAATGAATAATATTGTCGTGACCGCGAACCCTACGAAGAACTTCAACTTCTTCAAGTAAACTTTCAGCAGTCATAGCTGTATGAGGTACAACTTTCATTGCAACCTGAACACATAAACTATTATATGACCCTATACGAATAACGATTCACTTACCTTTCGACCTGTATTTCTATCCCATGCACTCACGACTCTCCCATAAGCCCCTTTCCCTATGACATGCATATGTTTCTTTTGCTTCTTCGCTTTGGGAGCAACATTTGATCCTCCTCCGTTCATTTCATCTTCAAAAGCATACCGAAGCATCAACGCTTCTGGAGTGATTTGCTCGCCCACTGAAAACGCCTCAATAGTAACCGCAGTACCTGCACTGCCACTGGTAGAATAGCGAGGCATTCTAGCAGTTCCTTCTCCATAAGGCAGTGACAAATATTGTCTACTGACCACTTGGTCTTTGCCATCTTGAGAGACGAGGATGAATGCCCCAACTGATATACCAACGGAGGCAATCAAAGCTACAGCTGACATGGTGCTGCCACTCAACAAAGGGTCGTCCGGCGAAGGGGGTTTCTTATCAGATAAACCGCTCATCAAACGACCTATTCTCGGTGGTAGGCGTAACCCACGTGAGATCATCAGCCGATAGCTTATTTGGGACTTGTTATTTGGGTGTAGGGAATGTATTAGTAGTTTTAATACACATGATGGATTGTCCTCTCAATGCTTTTGGGAATTACGTCCACTATGAAGTCGGAACGTCTGTAGAAGTGAGGGCATGCAACACTGATGAATTGTTCTACGAGGCAACTATCATCTCCTACGATCCTGATACGAATACTTATCAAGTTGAATATGAGGATGGGTCGGAAGGAGATGGCATTTGGTACAAATCGATGATGCCGTCCCAACGATATGTTGTGTACGAAGATGATTTATTAAAGGTTGTAGATGGCCATGTATATATTAGAGATGAGGTTCGCGAGGCACGATTGTTGGCCTTTCAAAACTGTCCTCAATTGTTCCAATCAGCAACCATCAAAATATCCGACCACGAGTTTGAACACGACACTGTTGTTTTCGAGTTTTCACAAGGTCTTTTATTTTCAATTCCTATTTTCAAAATTCAAAATTGTGCTCTCGACAAGGTTTGTGTTCTTGGTGCTGGAGCAGGATGCATTTCAATGGCCCTTCGACTCTTGAGTCCTGATGCTGATATTGAAGTAGTAGAATTATCGTCCCAGGTGGTTGAGATATCTCAAACTTATTTCGGTGTGCCAGTTGATGGACCCAAATTTAAGACCCATATTATGGATGCATTGCAGTATGTGGATTCAAAGCAATTTACGGAATCGTTTAGTCTTGTCGTCATTGATGTTACGTCGGACGACGCCGTGCCTTGCACACAAATAGAGAGCAACGGACTAGAAATACCTCCTCATGCATTTGTTGAAAATTCGTTTTTCAAAAAAGTTAAATCTATGTTGAAGGCTGATGGCTGGGCCTCCATGAACGTCATCGCGGAAAATGAAGTGCTCTTGGATTTGCTTCAACGTCTGGAAGCCGTTTTTAGTTCAGTGTATGTACTTGCTGTGAATCCAAACGTGGTTGTTTTTATGTCAATGATGGCATCAGGTATCGGCTTTTCTGAATTATACTCTGAAAGTCAAGCATCAGGCTTCAAATACCATGCGCCCGCTGTGTTGAAGAAAATTAAGAGAACTCCAAAATACAAAAATAGTCCCACACCGTTGGGATGGTTTTCGTCTCAGCAATTTCAATCAAATTTAAAAATAAACAAGATTTAAAATTTCAAAAATCGGAACAGTGAGAATTAACGGAGATGCTGTTGGACAAGACTACAGATAATCATTAAGTTCTTTTTCTTCAAACATGATACTCACTCTCTCGTGTTTCAAGATTTTAGCTTGATGGACTTTATATTGAAAAGTTTCAAATTCAAAAGTAAACAGCAAGCACAATACAGAAGAGTATCGAAGCCAACAGAGGGAGGTTCGATTGACGAGTTATCAACATGCCGGCTACAGCGGAATCTAAAGAGTCTCCAAATGCATTTAAAGAGAAAACATTTTGAACACGTTCCCTACCCTTGAGACCCATCGTTTTCGCCAAAGCTGCATCGCTGGCTAAAATCCCAATCGCTTTGGCAAAATCATCACTAGTTTGCTTTTCCAAAAAGCCGGTTTCTCCATGTACAATGCTTTCTAGAGGTCCTCCACTTGCAACAGCCACAACAGGACATCCCGCATACATCGCCTCGATTGGCACTATTCCGAAATGCTCTCTATCAGGGGTATAGACAACACAACGTGACATCGACATCAATAACAATCGTTGGTCATTGGTGAACGATTTCAAAAAAGACACCCGGTTATTTAATCCTGCCTCGCTCACTGCATGGGTCAAATCCTGCATGTAACTAACGTTTTCTTCGACTCGGGGGTCGTAGCCGCCTGCTAGTAACAAATGCAGCGTATCTGTGTTGAAAGCTTGGGGTTCATTCACCAGCTTCTTCAACGACTCAATAGCCAATAATATGTTCTTCTTCCTTTCAAATCGGTTTATGGACAGGAGGAGAATAGAATCCTTTTGGTATCGAGATAGATGCTTCATAAAAGGTTCAGGGAGAGACTGAAAAGCATCGTCGTGTTTTTCAGGGGTGAGTTCCCGATCAAATTCCGTTAGATCAATTGCAGGATACAGAACTTTGGTATCCAAATTCGCTAAACTCGTAAAAGACCGTTTAAAAACCTCTTGAGTGAATTTACTGTTCACGAGTACCAAGTGAGCCATCCCTGTAGTGAGTTCCTCTAAAAAATCAACTGGTGCTCGATACAACCGTTTCAATAAAGATCCCCTTTCAACACAAAGTAGCTTATCTGGGAAATGGCAATAGAATAAAACGGGAACACATATTCCGTATCTCAACAACGGCACCACATGTGACACTTGATCACAAATGACAACGTCTGGGGAGGACATCCCGCCAAACCACCTCAACAAAATCATACGGCAACTGACCCATATCATTCTCAGAACAGCACACACCACGTGCAGCCTCCCCGCTATCGTCCTTGGAATAAAATCTCCGTAAACCTGCACATTGGTGTAGAGGGATCCACCGACTTTGGTCTCGGCGAAGCAATGAGAAACGTCATGGTGGCTGGTGAATATAGAGACCTCATAACCTTTCTTCTGAAGGGCTACTGCCGCATTCACCACTAGCATTTCTGCTCCACCAATACCCAAATCAGGGTGAATGAACCAAACTACCTTGCTCATCAAATCCAAGAGACGTGTGACAGGGGACCGTACCGTATGTTAGACAACCTCAATGCCACTATTTTGGAGGTATTCTCGAACGGATAAAAGAATTTCTGAGCGTTTCTGCATGAATCTAGGATATGATATTGGTGCTCCATTTCGAATTTCAATTGAAAATGTTGGAAATTCCGGATAAGCCTTGGCACCTTCAACTGTGATTACTTTCACTTCTCCTGGACATGAATAAAACACTTTTGCAAAAGCATATCCTTGCTGCATTCGAAGAAAATATTCAAGCTTTCGAATTACATCTGGCACGTTTTGCAATTGAGACTTAAGTGCAACTCTGATATTCTGCCAATTCTGAATCTCAGTCCTTCGAGAATGATTGATCAAAGGGTGCAATAGGAATTGCTTGCCGCATATTTCCGTGAAGCCTCCACCAGATTTTGAAAGAATCAGAAATTGACTCTTAGCTGAGAGGACCTCACCGGAGACATTCGATATCTCAATCTCATCTCCGATATCACATGGTCTATCAATCATCAGAACAGCAATTCCTATTATGTTACTCAGTGAACTTGTCAATGGTAAAAGCCACAACAGAAATATAAAAGTCGCCACAAATGCTCCTTTTCCGTATTTTTCAATCAGATACACAAGCGAAACAAATAAAATAACCAATATAGGGACTACAACTACAGCTAAGGCAGCGATATCCCTAGTGTAGTGAACCAACAACCTATCCTTCAAACGCCGATCCAACACAAAGAGCAATATTAACTGACATGCATCTAGCAGACGATACAAAGCAAAGATTCCAATGACGACAAGAATAACAAGCATCGTAGTGACAAGCATGTCTCGTGCCACGTATGCATCGAATATAACGATGCACAAATAAATCCATGTCCACCCTAGGATTAATATCATGGGCACCTCGAATCGCTGTATGCATTTCCTGAACTCGTCACAAACCATTTCAAAAAAGGAGTCTTGAACTTACCGTAACAACGCTTTTACATCGGGCCTATCAGGCATGGCAACCTCCAATGAGAGGATAATAGCTCTAACCTGAACACGGGTCAGGAGTAAGGCTGTCAATAAAAAGGCCAAAAGTACTACCTGCAAGCTGAAGGTTAAACTCATATCAAATCATATCAACCAAAAATTATTTAAGGTGTGTACTAACATACTAATACCTAGTGTACTACTATTCTTTTGAATTGGAACGAAGAGAAAGCAATAAAGGACAATGATCCGATCCCATGAAGGACGGATCATTGCTTCCTTTCCCTTGACCACATATTTCAATATCTTCAACATTGTTCATCAATCCTTTTGAATTGGAACGAATAGAAAGCAATAAAGGACAATGATCCGATCCCATGAAGGACGGATCATTGCTTCCTTTCCCTTGACCACATATTTCAATATCTTCAACATTGTTCATCAATCCTTTTGAAACCAATACATGGTCGATTCTCATACCTTTCATAAAGAATTTTCCTGCCATGGGGTTTCCCGCTTTACCGGGATGACCTCGCCAAGTAAATCTTGGAGCTGTAATATTTTGATCGTATTTTTGAAATCTTTCTTCAAATTTACCTTGATTCTCAAACTCACGATAGATATCCACAAGATTACCTTCTTGTACCATGTGTTCAAACCGGATTCGCTCATTTTTTGTAACCCCCGGCTGACCTCTATCGTTCAAATCTATTCCTGGTTTTGAATTCTGTTTTGCAAACCATTCTGGATGACTTACATCTCGATCCTTGCACGGAGCACAATTAAGATCACCGAGATAGACGACGTGTTTAGGATTTGTACTCATTAAGGCCAACCAATTTGTAACTAGAGAATCCCATGCAATTCGGCGATGAAATCCTTTCAAATCACTTCCATTGTTAGGACTGTAAGTGTGCAATACGTAAAAAGTATCGAATTCTGCTACGATAATCCTACCCTCGGGATGGTGGTGGCATGTAGTTGAAGCACCTTTTAGCGTTTCTGCATCTGGTAAATGATACCATATATTAATGGGTGCCGGTGATCCAGTTTTAATAAACATTGCAGTCCCCGAGTAGCGTTTTGTAGGATGTAACGAGAGAAAGGTTTCATAATTAGCGAAACAACCACTTTTCAATGCGTGGTTCAACAATTCACTTTCTTCACGAGTCTTTTTATCCATGGTAGATAAATTTTGCTGCTTTCCTGCGCCCCCAATCAAACTTACTTCTGACAAGAAAAACAAATCTGGTGATTTGTCACAGAGGAAACTTGAAATTGCCTGCTCGTTAACTTGCAATCTCGATCTTAACCCATTCACGTTCCAGCAAATTATTCTCATTGGGTCTCCTGATACTCGCCTCCTAGGTTTCTTACTGACAGTATTTTCGCTGCTTGCACTCCTCTTCTTTGTGAAGAACGAATCCATGGCAAATTCCAATGCATGCGAATAGTCCCCCAAATCTGTGAATATTAAAACCAATACAAGACACAGTAAAATACCTTAACAGTTATTATAAAAATATAGTACTTTGTGCCGGTTTCGGTATTGCAGGAATAAAGAACAAATTTTGAAGAAGACTTTGTTCATTCATAATCGATTTGTGTTTCGTCTATTTTCAAATCAATTACTAGTTGAAGATGATTTGCAAAGTAGTGACAGTTATCGTAGGACTGATTGCAGTTCTGATGGGACTGATTGCCACTGGTGTCCTCCATAAAACAGATATTGTTGCCAACTTAGTTGCAAAGAATAAACCAGAGTTAATCGGAATGGTTCCATTGACGACGAAGCAATCTGATCTGAAAAACTGCTTCAAAGTTGAATCGCTTCCTTCGTTGACTGGGAAAGTGGCGCTTGTTACAGGCGGTAATTCTGGTATTGGATATGAAACGGTGAAATCTCTAGCCTCTAAGGGGGCAGAGGTTATTATGGCATGCCGAAGTCAAGCCAAGTGCACAGAGGCAGCTAGTATGATAAAGGGCAAAGTATCCACTATGCTAGTGGATATGTCTTCAATGAAATCTGTCGGCGAATTTAGCAAAGAGTTTTTAAAACGGTACAAACGATTGGATATCTTTGTTCAAAATGCTGGAATTGGTGTTTTTGACGACCATACCATAACACCGGAAGGTGTCGAACTCATATTTGCCACCAATTTCCTCGGTCATTTTAAGATGCATCTCGCTTTTGAAAAGTTACTGGAGACAACTGCTAAATTGACTGGCGATGTTCGTATCGTGCTCGTGTCTTCTGCTGCAAGCTTCGATGCAATTCCTGAAGTTGGAGTACATCTGAATCTGAAAGATCTCAACGATAAGTCAAAATCCTCCGGCGTGAAAGCATACGGTCAATCAAAGTTGGCACAGGGTAAGTTGTAATTTTAAATGTGTATATATACTCTTACGAGCTTCAACAGTCCTGATCGCCCAAAAATTCGCTGCGAAATATCGAGCTGAAAACAAGAACATTTTCATCAATAGTTTACATCCAGGAGCAGTTGCAACTAATATTTGGGGTCCTTTGAACGCATTTCCGAGTATTAAGAACTCGTTGTTTTGGTCCATGGAAGATGGTGCGCGAACCCAGATCTATCTATCTGCTTCTCCTGAAATCAAACAGAAACGAATATCAGGTAAATACTTTCATCCTATCACTACTGAGGTAGAACCAGCAGCTCCATTTGCATCAACGGGATCAACATATCCAGAACGTCTCTATGACTTCTCTGAAGAGCTTCTTAACAAGATAAATTAACTATTTGATTTTAAATACCGTATCAGGTAAAAGGAAATACAATTTAGAATACATTTTCCGATGTGAGTGGGACTATTTGGAGCGTGGAACCAGACACCCAATGTTTCTTAGCATCATCGTAATATATATACCCTTGACTGGCAGGACTGGTGTACCTTCCTGGAATGACAGCAACTAAATCCATGGTGAATTTAACTATTTCTTGAGGGCCAAATCCTCTCCAATAGAATGTCACAAACCCATGCTGCACTTCGTAAAATGAAAACGTTTTCGAAGCTTGAAGTTCTTGCAATTTTTCGACTCGCGGTTCTGTGCCAGCTGGGTAACCGACTTTCACAACAGTCATAGGTACCCCGTCCTTTATTCTGGTATTACGGACAGATACTTCCAGCGATACAATTTCGCCTTCTGTAACAGTGTCCGCTGAAATGCTGGTTTGAATTTCAATGGTGCGATTTGGATGTGAAGGAGGAGTGAGGACTAAAAATGAAGCATCTATCATGAATGGCAACAAAAATAAATCCTTTATCGATTCGCTTTCGTCGGTGGTCAAACGAACCTGAATGGAAACTTGCCGATTGGAAGGAATAGTATCAACAGCGAATGAATGTTGGATAGTGTCCAATGAGTTGCTTTGAAATGGTATGTATACGCTTTCTTGATTGATACTCAAGTGCAGCTCACCTGAAGGACGAATGGCATTCGTAAACTGGGTATACTCGATAATCGCTTCGAGCCCTAAAGCAGTAGCTTGGGTTGAACCGTAAGTTCCTTTTCTTGCTGCGTCGCCTATGAACCGTGCAGCTTTAGCCATATGACTAGCGTATCTACCGTGATCCGGACTCCTTACCCATGCCATCATCGCCACTGATGTGGCTTCAACTCTCTTCGACACGCCGTTCGAACTAGTAATGGTGGAGTAATTGCCATTTCCCGTAACTGCTCCACTGGTGACGTTTTGTAATTCAACAAGCGTTTCCAGCAACTGGTTCGCTAAAGGAATTTCTTCATGCATATCAAATAAAATGCATGCACTCAATGCAATGATATAGGGATCCCTAAAACCAGGTTGTTTTACCGAATTTAACAAGAATTGGATCTCTGTTTTGATTTGGGCCCATGGAATAACTTTTGCTTTTGCCAATGACCACAATATATAAGCACTAGTTGTATGATGGGGGGCACGACCAAATGAATCCAGTGATTTAGGATTAACCTTGAACTGTCCAAATCCATCCCGTCTTTCTAACAGCCATTTTTGAGTCCGTTTTAGCATCAATGGATCCACCAGGTCATCAAGGCCAAGTGCTGGATTTGCCATTTCAGTAAACTGCAACAAACCATAACTGGTGAGTGCCTCGTGACCTGGCGATTCTCCGAACCACTCAAACCCGCCGGTGCTAGTTTCATAAGAGGCTAACTTAAAATATCCCTTGGTGAGAAGCAAACGAGTCTTGGTAATAAGATCCGTAACAACCGTTTCCTTTGAGTCGAGAAGGACGAGGTACTTAAGAGCAAGGATCATCGGATAAGTGGTGCTGCTCGTTTGCTCAAAACAACCACACGGTTCACGCAGGAGTGAAGCAATGACACCGAGGATCTGGCCTACAGGCGAAGGATAGGCCTCAAATCTCACGGCAATGGATCCTTCAACCACATCTTTCGGAATATCAAATTTGAATTCAGACGAATTCGTTTTAGACAGAGTGCCTCCCGTGCCAGAATTCATAGGGAAACCGTGTGACAGAATCTCGATGTGTCTCGACACTTTATCCACATTGGATTGTCCACGAAGATGAGATTCCAAGGCGCTAGAAACCTCAATTGAAGTTACGGAAGATAGATTTGCATTCTTTGCGCTTGACACGAAAGTAGTCTCTAATGGAATATACATCCTTAAACTACTTCGGTACCGAACCGTAGCTGATAATATATTCGCATTCGCGATGGTTTGAAATGTGACACTTTGGGAATTTTTGATCTGAGGTTTGAAATGTATCTGGTGCCTTCCACTGGATGGACCCAATGCAAGCTCTACAACGTGTGAGGCGTCTTTAAATAAAGATTCTATCGCTACTGGCATCCAGATTGAGTCTCCAACATAAGTCAATGCAGGTAGCTTTACATCGACGGTCAGTGGCTGATTGGATGAAATCTCAAATGAATACGTTCCAAGGAATCCCTCAAATGAATACGCATCCAAAGAGCATCGATACCTTGTAATACTGTCGCTCATGTCGAACTTGATCGTGGAGGAATAGATATCACCATCAAGAACAGATACACTTCCGGGGTTGAAATAAAGAGTCTCTTGGAAATCGTTACGAACACTGGAGTGCTGGCTTACATGAGAATAAACTCTATCGTACAAAGGATAAAATGGTCTGCGTTTCATCATTGGGTCCATTCGCGGAGGCATGAAGAGCGGTTCAGGAATAAAACCACCATCCATCATGACATCATCCATCATTACCGCCATTGGTAATGCATCAGCTTCTGCCATTTCCATGTTGGCAGCAGCAGCAAATACCATATCTTCTGGAGCCCCTCTATTTTTAAACAGTCGCATCATTGGTCTCCCGAATCTACTCGAATCTTCATGAGTATCTAATCCCATCAACTGAAGCCTCTTCATCCGCTCTGTATCATCAATACCTTCTTTCAATAAAAAACTCGTTACGTTACTGTAGGCCATTCTACGCCATCCCTGGGTACATAGCAACAAATCCATTTTCATACCGTCGTACATATATGATTCCGCGTCAAATAACACATTGACTTCGTCCTGTAAAAAACTAGCTGCTACAAGAGATGGTTGTTTCTTTCGAGATTCTATCAAGTCTTCTCTGCTGATATCCGTCACCCGAGTGGAAACAAATGCTGCTATCGGAACGCGCTTACCAGTAATAGTATCCTCGGTGAAGGTTTGTACAGCGATTTCAACGGTTTCCCCTGGTGTCGTCGTATCGTGACCTTGAAAACCACTCTTCAGCTCGTGAGTTAAGTGAAGTTTTGTTAATGGCTTCGAAAATACCAATCGTTCTGCCACGGGTATTTCCAACTCCCCATTGTGCACGGAGTACAAAGTGATGCCTAGAACACCGGAAGTATCTTCAGGGATGGATAACTGGTATCTTCCGTCCGCGACAATATCAGATACGGTAGCTACTGTACGCTCTTTGTGTGTCAAAGTCAGTTTGTAACTTCCTTTCCTAGTTTGAACGTCTACACTTATGCTGGATCCACTAAAGAAATTCGTTTTTCCGACGGTGATTGTCGCCGACACAGGAAGCAGCGAATTTACAGGGTTATCAAGAGAGGTATGAGCCACTTTCAAAGCCGGGGAAATGACACAAAATTTGTAGAACTTTTGTTCCTTGACGAGAAAGGAACCACTGACACCTCGACCTTCATGATATGTCATGAACGGTGCCACTGCTGCTCCTTGACAGTCTTCTCGGTCGCTGTCCTGTTCAATGATCTCCGCCGTAATATCAACTGGTTCCATCGTGTTAGGGTCTCTGGCGAGCACAAACACTCGATTTTTATGACCGGGAACAAGAACACCTCCTTCGGGGTATGTCTCCACCAAGATATTCCAGTAGATGATGGGAATGGATTTTGACACCGATTCCACCGCACTACCTTCAATTACGGTTGCGGTAATAACTGAATCATTTATAAAATCCTCTGTGGTTTTGAATCTACAGGTGGATTGTCCCTCTGCATCAACTATGGAACTCAACTTGAATGCTTCACCTCCTTGGTATGTCACTCTCCATGTCACCAGAGAACCAGAAGCAAGAAGCCCATCGGCTAAACGAGTAACATTTTTCAAATGCGCTATTGCGTAATCTCCTATTCCATAGGACTGTTTTTCAAAATCAATATGCATCCCTAACTTGTTATTGGATTTGGTGCTCGAAAGGCGCACTTGGAATCGACGTGATGAAGGCGCAACAAAAACTCCTGGTTCGTCAAAACTTCTTCGCGTTCCCGCGACTTTGAATATATAGTCCCCCCCTGCTGCATGATCGTCCAACTTCACAGATGTGCTGCAAGAATCTGTGTTGTTAATCTGCACACATCGAATCGATCCTTGCTTCTTACTATCCATCGGGTCTACAATGGTATATGATAAACTCCAATGGGTGTTTGAAAAAAGGGGTTTTCTTTTAAACACATCCAAAAGCAACACGCGGACAAACATAGTATCTCCCGGTCGATAGACTTCCTTGTCCACGGTGATGATAGATTGTGTTCTCGTTCCGTTAAGTTTCGTTTTCAATGAAACAGAAGGGTTAACGACATTTATAAACTTTGGAGTTCGCTCAATGATTCTGGGGTGTGGTATTTGATTGTCAATCCCAACTTTATTGACGATTTTATCCTCCCGAAGGATTTCCTGCTTTGTTGTATTCAGAAGCAGCATAAGTCCGACAACAACGAGAACAAAGCCGCCAAGAAGGTACGAGGGCCATCCTCTTTTAGTAGAACCAGCAGTTTGCAGTTTTGTTTCGTTACGTTCTGGGGGAGGTGAATGCGATTTGCGTCTCCTTAGTGCCATGATCATTTTCCAGGATTCTTTTGTCAACGAGGCGGTCCCCCACACGTGATTCTAAAAAAATCTTCTTTTGAAAAAAAAATTCGAAATTAGATTCGAGTATTATTACTAGTCGATGAAGGTTTGAGAATGATTTTCATGGATACATTGTTGTTGCTTGGAAGATTTAAAGGAATAGGAGAGCTAAAAGCTGTGAATTTTTTAGCGACATCGCTAATATCCTTTCTGCAAGATCGATTAGAACCGTAGCGTAGAGCGGCCTTCTGTTTGGACGAGTTTCGAATCATTGGTAACTTCGCTGGTGTCTCATCGTTCTTTTCGTGATCCAGCACCTTATCTCCCAATACAGTTGCATTGCTGTTTTGGGCGCGAATTTGCTTTCCGAGACGCATAGCAATCATCATTTTTTGAAATCTGTTTTGAAACAGGATCGCCACCACTCGCACCGCCCCTTAACAGCAAAAGAAAAGCTCGCATGGATCAATGTTCATTAACCGTGTTTGTAACGTTTGTGAGTCGTTTGGATCGATGTATTTCCCCATTAAACCAAAATAATTTGAAAAATCGAACCAAACGGTACCAGGAGTAATCCAGAGGCTCCTTGCTTTTCTTGCCTTTTTTTCGCTTAAAAGAAGGACCTCGTGCACCCATGAATATCCCAGTTTTTCAAGTAGACTTTCTTTCGTTTTCTTTGCACCGGCAACTCCAGCATCTTTTTGTTGGATGATAGAAGCAAGTATGTAAAGCATGAAAGTAAAGACCCCATCAATGACTTTGTTGGCTTCCTGGAAACTGTTGACAATAGCATAAGAATTGAATACATCGTTGAAAGCATTAGTCATTCTTAAGAAAGGAGCGAGTTATTCTGCGCCGTCCATCTTTCGAGTCACAATATATTTGGTAGTGGTATTGTTAAGGAACTTGAAACGCCAGGAAAGAACGCATCCTGGAGGCTCCGCACAAATACACGTGACTTTTCCTAAGCTTGGTGCATTCAATATGGGCAGGACCGAGGTCAACGACATACATGATTCAGTCGCACAGCTATGGTACGCCATTGACCCGTAAGAAACGCGTAACGATTGCCGCTTGAAGTCCACAGGGAATTTCTTAAGGGAATTTTCAATATTCTTGCAATTGTGCACTGGATCCATAGTAACGAAGCACGTATCTCCAGCATAGATACTATAGAAACAATTACGGTACCTGGATACCTCTTCTAAAGCCTCCAGATTGGTGAGAAGCTTCTGCATTTCTCTTGAAATACAAAACCCAATATTTCTATGACAATATCCAACTCTTGTAAACGCTATATTAAATCAATATCTTAGAGAAGAGGTCTTATTTTCAAGAGTTCGCTTGCTTGTCTCCTTCTTTTCTTTTTCATTGAACTCTACGAATTTGTTGTGCTCCGAGCCTCCGCATCAAATATCTCTTGTATTGACATATGTATCGACCCAGTCGGAACTTTTCTGAATACTTGCTTGTTCAGTTCAATCTGGGGCAATCGCCACGGCTATGGAAGCGTCTAGTAAATTGCTTGCGAATCGTCATTCCGTCGATGAAACAATAATTTCCTTTGAAGGGATACGGTTGTTGTTCTTGAGCAAATTATACTTTTGAAACTCCTTGCAGTTGGTTCCAAGTTCCGTCAAATTGGCGAAGCCATACGCATCGATGGTCCGGTTACATGGCAGCAGTTCTAGACATTTTCCGCACTTCGTCCTTCCCAGACGTAAACATTGATCGACGTCTATACCGATTTCTTTGGGGTTGTATCGACTGCCTTTCGCATGTCTCTCATCATTTATTGCAATACCAATCAGCATCATATATTTGGCCAAACCCGTTTTCTTGATTTTGATTTCGCCAATTCGTGGACGTGCTTTGGCAATGTCTGATCTGCGTATATTGGTTCATCAAGTTTGGCATTCAGATAGAAATTTCTGCTTGCATAATCAGCGCATTTGGCCACATGGACCTTTAATTGGGTTTCCATGCTTAGCAAATATAAGTTCTTTGATTGCGGCTTGCTTCGTCCGAGTCTTCTGTTCAAAGCTTTAGAAATTGCAGCTCTCCACTTTCCAATATCATCTTTTCATTTTGAGCACACTGCACAATCATTTTCAATGACTCCAAAGCAATCAAGACTTCTTAACAATAGAGGAGCATCTTTGACGGTTGATGAAGCTTCGATCTTCGCATTCGCCTGTTCTTTGGTCCACGGGAAAACTCCTACTACACTCGATCTATCCTGAAACATGATATTGTTGCGAATATCTTGCAATTACTGAGATTATTCCTTGTCAACTTGATTCAATACACTTCCTTCACTGCAGAGATCTTGGAATTGTGCAACAGCTGAACATACTTTTACAAACTCCACGTAATTAAGAAAATCGCTCATTTCAAAATCAGTGCTAATGGTTTTTGGTTCCAAAAGTTTCTCGGCAACCTTCAACCTGACAACGCGAGGCCCCTTACCAGAATCTTGTTCCAAGACAACTGTGAGCAAGAAGTAAGGGTCTGTATGTCTGCTGGAAGGTTGTCTGGTGTACGTTGTCACTCCGGTATTCTCATCAAGATTCGCACCCCAGTTCCATCTAGATATTCTTTGATGGGATTTGAAAAGTCCTTTGAAACGTACTATGGGCACTTGGCAACTTCTCCTTTTTTTACTCTTGTTGACAATATTGGCTTCCAGGTTCTTCAAACGTTTTCATTTTCTTCACAGTGTCTGCAATTAGAACTTGGAGCATCTTGATCGCATTCTGATAATCTTCTGACCGGATTTTCTTCTTGAACGCTCCCTTGATTCCCACCATTTCGGTTTCGCTTTCCACAAGGATGGCTTCGATTGCAGCTTTGTTACTTTCATCCATGTCTTGAGGCAAGGAAACAATTTGTGCCCAATTTTTACTAAATGTTCTTGGCTTGGAAATAATCATTTTGCGTTGATCTAGGGACTTCAAAATCCAAATACGCAAACCTCTACAAAGTCTTGCAGGTTTGCAAAACCATTGAGCAAAAAACCCATTAGAAGAGGCGGTATTTATTGAAGCTGGAGCAAATAAACGTGATTCGAACCATGTACACAGCAAATCGTCCTTCATATCCAGAACCAATGCTTGCAAATATCCGCCAAACACATCGCTCGTTTCCTTCAAAATGTTGGTCAGCACTTTAATTGAACAGTCCTGCGGCGCTTGATTGGATAAGTTCGAAGACACAGTTCTGAATAAGAAAGTATAGAAGTGCCGCACGATGTAAGCTGACCAACACACAACACATCTGGTTGCGGTTTGGCGTCGCTTCAGGTTTCAAAAAGGGTAGCCCCACCCTTTTCAGAACTATTTTTTCATAATTGACGAGCCGCTTCGCAGCTCTCTTCGTGTGCCCAGTCCCGCTGTTCAAAAGACTCTAAAAAAATAACGCGACCAAAAAAAAGGGATTTTCATTAGGCAGACCCTGTTTTTACCACGGTCATAAAACAAAATCAGAAGCAAAAATCCCTTTTTTTGGTCGCGTTATTTTTTATAGTCTTAGTCTTTAGATTATTAGTGAGGATCTGACCTGTCGTGATGCTGTTATGGATACTGCTGGTTTTATTACTATTATGTTTATGGAAACTGAAAGCTGGTCAGTTGAAGGTCGTAAGAAGTACAACAACACCTAGTTTCGAATCTTCTTCGATACTGAAAGTGGTTCACATCAACGTCTGGAGTGGCTCGACTTATGAATTTTCAAAAACGAAGGAACAAGGTTGGCGATATTTTGGATATCGTGTATTTGAATTTCTAAGTGGCATTGGATACGATATTGATTATTATCCTGGAGATGATAAAGAGCATCGATATGAAATTCTGTGTAAGCAACTGAAGGAACTTCGTCCTTCGGTTGTCACAATAAATGAAGCGATGCCTTGCATGTCGTATACATCCAGACTAGCAAACGAGATCGGATTTGATCATATAGCTCATGTTGGTGTTGGCGGTGTCTCGTTCCCGTTTTTCCAGTTTCCAAATTTCGCCGAAGGCGATGCCATTCTTGCCCATCCCAGTTTGAAATTAAAGCCTATGGGTCGATCTCGATTGAGCGGTTTTGTGTTTTCAAACAATTTTTCGATCAATACAGGGGATGCAACTCAATTATTGGCTGGTATGGTGACTGTGAATGCCCAACAAGTCATCATCGGCGTCACTCATTGGCATGCGGGGGTATTGGAGGCTCCTGAGGTAATGAAATATATCAGGAACCATCTATCACCTGACGAGCAGCAACTTGGAATTACGAGTATTGCAGAGAGCACATCAATGCGAGTATCAGAAGCTCTACAAACGGTCACCTTGTGCAAAGAATTGGTATGTGCACAGGGAGGGAAACCGTTAATTCTCTGCGGGGATTTCAACACCACGAGAACAACTCCGGAGTTTATGATATTAAAGCAAGCCGGATTTCAGGACTATGGGTGTGACCAATGCACGTGGGACCCTAAAAACCGAAATGTTCAGTTGCAGTTCAAACATGGAGTTGAGGCATCTGGTTCCCGAAACGCCGTAGAGAATAAGTTGTATGCGGTAATGGGCAATGAACAGCTCAAACTAGACCACATTTTAACTCTTGGTTCATGCATGAATTTTGAATCGTCTTCCACTGTATTGAATAGTCAGGCACCACCTTCTGACCACTATGGAATTGCAGCAACTTTTCAAATTCAAAAGAAAGCAGGCCCGATTCGCGAGTAAGGCCCTCGTATATCCAAACGTGCTTCGAATTATAGAACACCCGGTTGTATCTAAGGGAGCCTTGAACTTCTTGGACCTAGTGATGGGTTTGGATGTCGTTACTGTGGAGGAGGTCTTGCAGCTATTCCCGCTTCAATTGCGGATCCATCGAGAATTTTGAAAGGTGACACAGTTGAAGCAGCGCTGCTTCATAGACAAATTTTATCTTACTAATGAAAAGGATGGGTTTTCTTCAAGAACTTGATGCTTCTGACTCAAGAATCAAACCGAGGTCTTCTAAATGGATATAAAACATAGAAGTACATTTATCAGCCTCGCAGGACCTTCAATGATCCGCCCTGCAATATATATTATATTTATATATTCTTTGGATGATTGAGATTTTAACATGCAACCGCTTCAAATACCACCAAAATTGCGTACGTGATGAATCAACATGTTCTCAAGCAACCTCGTATGATAAAGTATTCTAAATCCCTGTGCTTCTTGATTGTACTTGAATAAATATCATGTGATTCGATATACTAGGACCACAAACTGAAGAAGTTTTCCCACATATTATTCGAAGCCCAACCGTTCGCATGTGTTAGCAAAACTTAGTATGCTGAATCTCTTCTGACATCGATGAAACCCGCCGCTCCTAAACCCCTTGAGTCTTCCATGCTTATGACGAACAGCAACTTGCAAAAGTCTATCGAGTCGTTCCCCTACACTAATATCACTGCCAAAATCAACTTGAGCCGCTTTTCCAAAATAAATCTGCTTGCCTCAGGATCGCCACAAGTTGTCGAAGGCCTTTCACAGCACGTGAATCAAATAGCTTCGTGGAACTTTACTAGTATTTTAATTCTTGCTTCTTCGTAGGAACATTCTCCACCGGCATTTAACGAAGAAAACTTGATAATACTTCCGTAACAGTCCTTATGGTTACTTTAAAACTCTTTGCCATCTTGTATAACACTGCCACTATTTTCTATGCACTCACCACCA
>Ga0105053_10002183_pt1 | contig 30698 bp, 23 predicted proteins | sample BON01_FD_78093 | JGI IMG/M metagenome (GOLD analysis project Ga0105053, IMG submission 78093) | Freshwater microbial communities from Lake Bonney liftoff mats and glacier meltwater in Antarctica - BON-01 | ecosystem: Environmental > Aquatic > Freshwater > Ice > Glacier meltwater | place: Lake... | reverse complement strand
CCGCCTCGAAGGCAACAACGTCGCCGCCGGTAAAGCCACCCTCGCCAACTCCGGCCTTCCTCTGATCTCCGGCGATAGCATGGCCGATGCCGCTCAGAAAATCGTTAACCTCGTCGCCTAATCACCATGAGCATTGGAGTAAAAGAAATAGCTTACTCGGTCTATGCCGTCAGCGATTTTGACCGCAGCCTGAAATTCTACCAAGAGACTCTCGGTCTCAAACTCGACTTCGCGATGCCAGAGTGTGACGGCCCCTGCTGGGCTGAATTCGATGTCGGTGGATCCGCCCTCGCCATCGGCAAGAACGCCGATTGGAAGCCCAGCACCGCAGGCTGCACCGTGGCCCTCGAAGTCGAAGACTTCGAAACCGCCATCGCCAAACTTCGCGAAGCCGACGTCAAGTTCATCATGGAGCCCATGGATACCGGCGTTTGCCAGATGGCCTGCATCGCAGACCCCGACGACAACCCGCTGTTGATTCACAAGCGCAAACCACAACCAGCCAACGCCCGATTGGTCCCTCGAAACGCTTAAAATAAAATGTCCATTCTCATCACTCCCACCACCAAGATCATAGTCCAAGGCATCACCGGTGCCTTCGGCGGTCGCCACGCCGGCCTCTCCCTCGATTACGGTTCCGCCGTTGTCGCTGGAGTCACTCCCGGCAAGGGCGGTCAATTCTTCGAACATGGCGATGTTAAAATCCCCATTTTCAACACCGTCAAAGAAGCCGCGGCCGCCACTGGCGCGACTGTTTCCGCGATCTTCGTGCCGCCTCCTTTCGCCGCTGACGCCATACTTGAATGTGTCGATGCCGGTCTCGATCTCGCTGTCGCCATCACCGAAGGCATCCCGGTCAAAGACATGGTCCGCGTAAAACGCGCCATGGCCGGTAGCAAAACCCGCCTCCTCGGTCCTAACTGCCCCGGCGTAGTGACTCCCGGTGATGGCCCCGACTCCTCCGGCGGCTGCCGCATCGGTATCGCCCCGGGTTACATTCACAAGAAAGGTCACGTCGGCGTGGTTTCCCGCTCCGGCACTTTGACCTACGAAGCGGTTTACCAACTCACCGTCAAAAACATCGGCCAATCCACTTGCGTCGGTATCGGCGGCGATCCGGTCAACGGCACCTCGCATCTCGATATCATCAAGCTCTTCAACGCAGACCCCGAGACCCACGGCATCATCCTCATCGGTGAGATCGGCGGCAATGCCGAGGTGGAAGCCGCCCGCTGGATCAAAGACAATTGCACCAAACCCGTCGCTGGCTTCATCGCCGGAGCGACCGCGCCTCCCGGCCGTCGCATGGGCCACGCCGGCGCTATCGTGGGCGGGGTTGAGGATACCGCCGCCGCGAAAATCAAGGTCTTCGAAGAGTGCGGCATCGAAGTGGCGATCACTCCTTCCGATATGGCCGACGCGCTCCTTCGTTCCGCCAAAGCCAAGGGTGTAGCGCTCAGCTGAGCCGCCCACGATTCCATCCTCCCCAAGCCCGCCTTTCTCCGGCGGGCTTTTTGGTAGCTGCGAATGACTTACTTCCGGCGCGCCGAATTTCCCGGATAATTGAACGTATGCCTTCGGGCGTAATAGGAACCCATCCCACCGGTTCCCCCGACTCGATTCGCTCAGCCCAGTGCGCCCAATTATTATCCCCCAATTCTGGCAGCTGGTAGCGAGGCAGCGCCCCGAGCAACATCCAACCCAATCCAACCAATGCCGCCTAACGATCCCAGCGCAGACCGATCGCCGCCACTTGGATCAACCTCCAAGCCACCAAGATCTCCGGCACGAAAAAATAGCGTTCGCCATTAAACAACCCCTGCAGTGGACGCAGATCCGTTTGAAATCGATAGAGAGTCGCCGCCATTACCAGACCGCCCAAAAACCACCAACCCAGTAGTGGCCACCAGCCAACAGATTTAACCGCAGCTGCTAGGCCGCCTCCCAACATTAGCAAGGCCAGTCCGAGCCCGAGCCATGTCATGAGCCCCCCCCTGCATCAACCGGCACAAATAACGTTCCCCAAACTCGCTTGCCTATTATCAGCACTGCATCGCCCCAAGCGAAATCCCCTGCGGTCCCCCCCTCCGTTTTCACTCCCACCCGCGCGACGTTCCCCTGCACCCCAGCAGTGACGGCACACCTCAAAGCAGCCACAACCGAATACCAAGTGCGCTTCATTCCCGCCCGAATCAGCATCAAGGGTGTCGCAAAAATCGCGAACACTCCCGTCAGTCCCACCAACGTCATACTCACCAATTGGCTGACCACGCCCACCTTCGTGCGCGGAGCATCGGCTCGCCACCACAAGGCCCACAACAACGCGGTAACCCACTGCACATTAGTGAGATTAAACCAAGTCTCGTTGGAGGGTCTTAACCGCACCAAAGCCAGCATCATGGCGCCGGGCCATCGCACCCGTGAGGCCGGATCAAACGTCACTAACAACACCCCTATCCAAGCCAATACCGCTCCCAACAAAAACGACGTCGGCCGCCACCCTACCGGAACACCCGTCCCTATCCAGCCACCAGCCCACCACCGCATCAGCGCGTGATGGTAGTCCGCATGCGGCAAAGTCAGCGCCGCGCTCCCCATGGCATCCGCCTGCGAAAAAAACACCCTCCCATCCTCCGCCCAGAACTGCGGCGAAAAGAATGCCGCCGGTCGCCGTCCGACGGCTAAGAGCAACCCCACCGTCGCCCCAGCCCGCGCCCAAGGTAGACCTAATTCAGCAGGCTGAATAGGTTTCGATTTGGCTGCGCGCGGCGATTTACTCATCATCTTGGTTTTTCCCGACACTCCGTATCGGGGTGATCACCATTGGGTGTCGCGGAACCGCACTCTCGTCTTTTTTCCCTCCCCTGCTATGAGTCGAAACGACCACTTCTCCTCCTTCGCTTCTACCTATGCCCAGTATCGGCCAACCTACCCTACCGCTCTCTTCGAGTTATTGGCGGCTCGATCCCCCTCCACCCATCACGCTTGGGATTGCGCCACGGGCAACGGTCAAGCCGCGGTATCCCTTGCGAGTCATTTCAACCATGTCACGGCCACCGACATCGGTGCCAACATGATCAAGCACGCGCTCCCCCATCCGCGTGTAACCTACCAATCCGGATCAGCTGAAGCCCCTCCGTTAGACGAAAATTACGCCGATCTCATCACCGTCGCTCAGGCCCTCCACTGGTTTGATCGCCCGGCCTTTTGGACGACCTGTCAGCATATTCTTAAGCCCGATGGAATCCTCGCTTACTGGGGATACTTGTTGCCCAAAATCACTCCCCCCATCGACGCAATCGTTGACGACTACCATTAAAACAGCGTCGGCGACTACTGGCCTCCCGACCGCGAACCACTCCTCAATCTCTACGCCGATCTTCGGCCACCGGCTGAACTAATCCTCGAACGACATTTCACCATGACCGCCCACTGGAACGTCGATCGTCTGATCGGAATGCTCGACTCATGGTCGGCCACTCACCGCGCGCGTGCCCAAACTGGGCACGACCCGCTCCCCGCCACGGCCACTCGACTTCGCTCCGCATGGCCGAACCACAATCTCACTCTTCCCGTGGAGTGGCCCTTGAAAGTGCATGCATTTCGCTTCACCCCTTCTCCATGAACGTCGACGGTAATCCCACTCGCACCATTTGGCCCGCCGCTGATGGATCCTCTGTCGAAATCATCGACCAAACCCTCCTGCCCCATCGCTACGAAATCGCGACATTACGCACGCTCGACGATGCGGCTCACGCCATCAAAGCCATGCTCGTGCGTGGCGCGCCGCTCATTGGCGCCACCGCAGCCTACGGATTCTGGCTCGGTCTCCGAACCGATTCATCTGACCCCGGCGTCGCCCACATCCACACCACGCTGCTCTCCACTCGTCCCACCGCGGTAAATCTGCGCTGGGCGCTGGACCGTGTCCGCGCCCACGTTTTGCCGCTGCCTCCCGCCGCCCGCGCCGCCGCTGCCCGTGAACTCGCCGCCGAAATCTGCGACGAAGACGTCCGGATCAATCACGCTATCGGCCAATCGGCGCTACCCATAATCGAGGCCATCGCCGCGACCAAAACTCCCGGCCAAGCCGTCAATATTCTCACCCACTGCAACGCCGGGTGGCTGGCCACCGTCGATTGGGGCACCGCCACCTCCCCCATCTACCAAGCTCACGATGCCGGCATTCCCGTGCATGTTTGGGTAGATGAAACCCGCCCGCGCAACCAAGGCTTTAATCTCACCGCTTGGGAACTGCTCAACCATGGCGTGCCCCACACCGTCATCGTCGACAATGCCGGTGGCCACCTCATGCAACACGGCCACGTTGATCTCGTCATCGTCGGCACCGACCGGACCACCGCCTCCGGCGATGTGTGCAACAAAATCGGCACCTACCTCAAGGCACTCGCGGCCCACGACAACAATGTGCCGTTCTACGTGACCCTTCCCTCCCCCACCATCGATTGGACCGTCAGCGACGGCGTGGCCGAAATCCCCATCGAAGAGCGCGACGGCCGCGAAGTCACGCACATCACCGGCTTGGATCCGAGCGGTGACGTGACCACTATTCAAATACCGCCATCCGGCAGCCTCGCCGCCAACCCCGCTTTTGATGTCACCCCCGCCCGCCTCGTCACTGGTCTGGTCACCGAGCGAGGCATTTGCGCCGCATCCGCGGAAGGTCTCCGGAAACTATTCCCGGAATTTACCCGTCAATGAACCTCCTTCGCCAAGCGGTCGTCGATTCCCTCCCTTAGCCCTCCCCGCGAAGCGGTAAACCCTTGCCCGCCCCGATCCCATCGCGTTGGCTGCACGTGTTCCCCACCATTCTGCCCGCGACGAAATGAACCGCGTGATCGATCGTTTCGTAGACTTCGGCTACCACCCCGTAGAATCTTAACCCCTCATTATGTCCTTCCCCCGCATCATTCTTCTTATCGGCGCCCTCTCCCTCTCGTTACGCGCCATGGCGCACGACGATCAGCAACATGCGCTGTCCAACCAGATGGCCGATCTCGCGCAAAACTTCCTTACCTCCCTCGACGACAATGGCCGCGCTGCCGCCGTATTCCCGCTCACTGATCCCGAGCGCGAGAACTTCCACTACGTGCCGCTGGACCGCCAAGGTATCGTCTTCAAATCCATGAACGGTTCGCAGCAAGCCGCCGCCATGGATCTGCTACGAAGTGGCCTCAGCACGATGGGGGCGGGAAAAGTTCAACAAATCATGGCCCTCGAATCCGTGCTCCATGAACTCGAGAACCAGGCCCCCCACCGCGACTCCGAACTCTACTACGTCTCAATTTTTGGCGACCCCGGCCAGCTCCCTTGGGGCTGGCGCTTCGAGGGACATCACCTCTCCGTTAATCAAACCATTACCGAGGAAGGCATCTCTGGCACGCCCCTCTTTTTCGGCGCCAACCCCGGCCACGTCGCCGCCGGGGAACACGCCGGACTTCGCGTCCTCGGCACCGAAGAAGACAAGGGCCGTGCGTTCGTCTCCGCCTTATCCCCCGCCCAGCGCAAACAAGCTATCATCAACTCCACCGCCATTCGGGAAATTTTGACTGGGCAGGAATCCGAAGTGTCTTCGCTCGAGAATAGCGGGCTGCGTTACCCCGATCTCAGCCCCGCCCTTCAAACCCAACTCCGCGAGCTACTCCAGTATTACCTCGATCGCCACGAACAACCCATCGCTCAAGCCGCGCTCGATCGGATCAAGGCTCACGGCATGGAAAACCTAGTCTTTGCCTGGGCCGGTTCCACTCAACTCGGCGAGAAGCACTACTACCGCATTCAAGGGCCCACCTTCGTGATCGAATACGCGAATACCCAAAATAATGCCAACCACCACCACACCGTTTTTCGTGACTTCGCCCACGACTTTGGTCGCGACGTGCTGCTCGAGCACTACCGGAAATCCCACTAAGCTTTTGCCCCGCGGGACGGCAGGAATAGAGCGCCATACGGGGCCCTCTGCTTAGCTTCTCCGGACTCGCACTTCTGGCTGTTCTAGCGGGATCTGCTCGCAGTCATTTCTCGCGCGGCAAATGGATCGAGAACGATTTTGTTCGCGTAAAAGTCCCTCCGGGGTGGGCCGAGTTGATCACTCCTGGGATGCCCACCCAGCGCACGAGCATTCCCAGTATTGTCGTCCTCACTCCACAGATGGAGCACCGCGATATCCTGTTGATCGTAAACGAGTCCGTGAAGTTTTCGATTGAGATCTATCCCCAAGACGATCGGCCCAACCGATGGTCGTGTCGTCGTTAGACGCCGTGAAACAAGTAAATCGAAGCCAATCAGAAACCACTCAATTAGAGGAATTCTCGTCCTGGGGGAAGATACCGGGACGAGGCTTCGACCTCGCGAAGGAATATCCCCTTCCGCTTCACACGAGGGCCCGCTTGTTCGAGTTCAAATCGGGGAAATTTAATATCCTGATCAGGGTAAAAGCACAGAGTACGCTTACGAGGAGGCCGCAAAGAGATTCCAAAAAAACATCCGCACATTTGAACCGCTCCTCCGCGAGATTCAGATCATCGAGAAGCGAGATAACACCCCAGCACACTAGGGAATGAGCAGTCGCTGACCTGGTTGCAACGAGTTCGAGGCGCTAAGCGTCCCTCGGTTGGCCTGATAAATTTCCTGCCATCTCGACCCCGTGCCGTAGTAGCGCAAACTGATTCTCGTCAGAGAGTCGCCTTCCCTCACCACATGGAATCGGTCTGTTGCGCTATTATCGCCTCCGTCGTCGGAATTTTCCCTCGAAAATCCTCCGGCGCGCGACACCGCACCGCCTGGGTTCGTATTAGGATTCAATACTCGCGCCGCCGATGCGATTTGATCGAGCGTTGTCTGCGCCTGACTCAACCTCCCGCTCAGTGAACGGTTGTCACGGCTCAGCGACGCGATCTCCCGCTCCAAACGATTTCGCTCATTCGTCAGGGTCTCCTGCAAATTGAGACTGGTGGTGCGGCGAGTGGCGATTTCTGACTCCGCCTCGCGCACTCGTCGGGAAAGCTCTTCTACTTGTTCAGCTAAATTCGATGTAGTCGCCAACTGTCGTTCCAGGGTCGCTACCCGAATTTCTGAGCCGTCGCGAGCCGCGTTGGCCCGCGCAAGATCACTCCGGCTCCTCTCCAATTGGGCCGTTAAATTCGAAGTCGCCTGCGTAAAACTCGTCAATTCCGACTCCAACTTAAATCGCTCCGCCTCCCGCGCTCCATCCACCGCCGCCTGTTGCTCGTTTAGCGCCACCGCAGCCGCCGAAAGCTCGGCTTTCAAGTCCATATTTTCCGTGGAAACGACTTCAAACTGCCCCCGAATCTCCGTCATCGCCGCGCGCATGCTCGCCACTTGCTCCGGTAAATTCGACCACTGCGCTAAACTCGACTCCACGTTGGCCCGCGCCTCCTTCTGCTCGGCTATTTCCGATTTTAACGCGGACTCGCGTGATCGCGCTTGATCATCTCTCGAGTTCGCGTCGGCCAATCGATTTTGCATCTGGCCCATCGCCGCCTGTAATTGCTCATTCGCGCCCGAAAGCTCGTTGACCGTCGTCACATAGGATTCCGCCGTCGCGAGATCACCCGCCAGCGTTTCCACCTGACGCACCAGTTGACTCTCTCGCTGTTGCCAATCTGCGGTGGGTTTCGGTGCTGCTCTTGCTTCGCTCAGTGCCCGCTCCAACGCCTGATTGTCCGCCCTGGCATTGGCCACGGCCGTTTCCAACGCCACGACCTGCGTTGGCATACTCACCAATCCCGCCAACTGGCGCTCCAACTCGGATTGGGCCTGGCGCTGGTCCCCGATCTCCCGTTCGAGACGTGCTTGCTGTTGCGCCGACGCCTGTTCACTCGCCCCTGCGGCAGCGAGACGACTCTGCATTTCATTGATCGAAGCCTGCAACTGCGAGTTGGTGCCGGAAAGTTCGTCAACCGTCGTGGCATACGATTGGGCGGCGGCGAGATCCCGGGTCAGGGTGACTAACTGGCGATTCATCGCGGACTCACGTTGTTGCCAATCCGCTGGTGGCTTTGGGGCCGCCCGCGCTTCGGCCAATGCCGTTTGCAAAGCCAAATTCTCCGCCCTCACATCGGCCAGATTCTCCGCCAAACCAGAGACTTGCTCCGGCAGTCTGGCGACACCCGCAAGTTGAACCTCCAGCGAGGCCAATTGGATACCTCGTGCATCAAGATCTCCCTCCAACGCCGCTTCTCGTCGCTGCGCCTGCTGCTCGCGCGCGTTGGCATTGGCTAGTCGAGAGTCCAACTCGGCCATCGTGACCTGCAATTGTTCGTTCACCCCCGTCAGCTCCGTGACCGTGGTCGCGTAGGTCTCGGCGGTGCGCAAATCTCGCGCGAGGGTCTCGAGTTCCCGCGTCAAAGCCGAGTTTTGCAGTTGCCAATCCGCCGGGGCCTTCGGTGCGGCCTGCGCCTCCACCAGAGCGGTCTGCAGCGCCAGATTTTCCGCCCGTAAACTGCTATTTTGATCATCAAGCACCGACGCCTCGACCTGAAGTTGCGTGACCTGTGAGTCGGTGCTCTCGGCATCGACCTCCCGTGTTGCCAACAACGCTCGATTAGCTTCACTCAGTGACTTCGCGGTCTCCCGGGACCGTTGGAGCTGAAGGGTCAACGCCGCAAACTCCTTTGCCGTCGACGCTCGATCATCCGACATCTGTCCCTCGTAATTTCTCACCTGCGCTTCCAAATTCGAGACCTGCGAGCGAAGAGCTTCATTGGTGCCCGCTGCATTCACCGCCGAAGCCTGAGCTGCCAGCGCCGCATCCACGACTCGCTGCGAAGCCTGTAAGTCTTCTCCCAATCCCATCTTCTCCGCCGTAAGATCCGCGATGAGTAAAGTCTGCTCATTAATCGCGACTTCCGCCGCGTCCAATTCTTGGCTTATCGCCGTTGCCGCCGAAACCGCCGCGTCCCGTTCCGATCGCACACTGGCTAACTGGCTATTCAATGGGGCTTGCGCTTGCACCTCTTGGATCAGGGCTTCTACCCGCCCATTGGCCCGATCCAGTTGAATCTGGACCTGTTGGAAACGCTGCTCCGCCGTTTCCTTTTCCGTCCTCAGGCTATTCATCCCTGCCAGCCCAGATCGCGCTGTCGCAATTTCGGTTTCTAATCCCGCAATAAAGCCCCGAGCCCCTTCCAACGATTGTCGCGTGGCCCCGAGTTCAACTTTCACGGCACGTGCCAACTCAAGTTCGTCGGTAAGTGTGGCGATGCGTTGCGTCTGCTCACTGATTGCCGTCTCCGCCGCGCTCCGTTCCGCACGCAAGGTTTGCAATTGGCTGTCGCGCGACGCGTTCGCCTGGACCTCACGCGTCAAACGATTGAGTTGCTCATTCGCCGCGATCAATTGGCTTTCAACTTCACCAATCCGCCGCTCAGTGACCTCGTTATCGCTTCGAAGTTTGTCTGCCTCCGCCAAATTTACCCGAGCCTCATCGATTAACGTCGCCACCTCGGTTCGAGCAGCGGCCAACGCCTCCTTGGTGGTCGCGAGTTCCGTCTCTACCATCCGAGCGATTTTGAGTTCATTCGAAAGCTCAACCAGACGTTGATCGATCTCCTCGGCGGATTCTGCGGCAGCACTTTCGATCTGATCCCTCAACGCGATAATTTCCGATTCGAGCGCGCCGATTTGCGAACGATCTATTTGACGCCGCGCCAATTCGGTTTCGAGCACCCTCACGCGCAACTCCGCCTGAGTTAATAGAGCCGCAAACCCCTCGGCCTCCTTACTAATTTGCTGACTTACCTGGAGTTCCAATTCGAGGTTCTCGACTGTTTCGCGGGCGACCAGTAGTTGCTCTTGGCCATTCGCAAGATCCACCAACTCCGCTTGGGCCGTCGTGAGCTCAGCGGTTAAACGATCCACATTCAAACGCAGACCATTTGCTACGGCGTTGTCCTCCGCCGTCTTCTCCCTCCCCAACCGCTCCACTTGTCCTCGGAGATTCGTGATCAAATTTTCACTGCGTTCGATCTCAAATCGTGCCGCTTCCAACGCGGTGACAGCCCCTCGGGTTTCGGTCACTTGAGTTTCGAGAACCACGTTCTGCTGCTGCAGTCGCCCAATCGCTTCTTCATCGAAACCGGCAATCTTCTCTTGGCTTGATTGTAATTCTGCTTCCAGCGCCGAGATATGCGAACGAGCTTGGCTCAGCGACTCTTCCGCGTCCGCCACCTGTTCCTTCAGCGGTGAAGCCTCCGCCAATCGAACCCGAAGTGTTTCCGCCTCCGAGGAGGCATCCGTGAGCCGAGCGTTTAAGGTGGTTATTTCAATCTCAGCTTTTTGAGCCGCTAACAAATCAACCTCCACCATTCTTTCCCGCAACGATTCGGTCTCCGCTCGAGCGGCCGCTCGCTCTGTCCTCAGGGCATCAAGCTCTTGCCCTACGGTGGATGTCGCGGTGGATTCTGCATCATTCGCCCTGCTCTCCGCCGCCGCAATTTCGGCCTGCAACTCCACCATCACCAACCGATTCTGCGTCATTGAAGCGCGAGTGCTCACCAGCTCCGTCTCGAAAGCCTGCGCCGCGATGAGTTGTGCTTTGAGTTGCGCAATCTCGGACTGGGCCAGTTCCGTGACCGATTGTTCGATCTCCCCGTTTTGTGCCCGCAAGGCTTCCACCTGTTGCTCTGCCTCAACCAACTGAGAGCGCAACGACGCAACCTCCGCTTGAGCTCTTTCCTCCACCGCCGCCTCCGCCAACGCAACCCGATCTTCTTGATCTAATAATTCGGTCTCCGCGCGTGCGAGTCTCACCGTCAAAGCTTCGATCTGTTCGCCCGCCTTCTCATTCGCCAACTCATCCACCTCCCTCGCCCCGAATCGGGCCCGATTGAGTTGTGCCTGTAGCTCCACTACCAAATTCTGGCGATCGGCCAAAGCCTGTTGCGCGCCCGTGAAATCACTCACCATTCGTTCTAACCGAACGATTTCCGTTCGCAGGCCGCCGATCTCCAGCTCACGTCGTTCCACCGCGATCGATTCCGTCGCACGCGCGTTCTGTAAACTCGCCGCCAAATCGCTTTCCAGTTTGGTGACTACTCCCTCCAATTGCTCAATTTGTGCACTCAGTTCGGTCTCGCGCTCCGACCACGCAGCCGCATTCCCTTCTAGTGATCCGATCAACACGGTCTGTTCATCCAACCGGGCAATAAGAATTTCTCTTTGTTCCCGCAGCTCGGCCAACTCACCTCGCGCGATCTGCAAATCCGTCGAAATTTCGTCAAGGTGAGTTTGCCGTAGCTGGTTTTCTTCAGTCATCGACTCCAGCACCGGGACCAAGCCTTCGGCTTCCGCCAGCCGCCGCTCTAATTGGGCGACTTGGCCAAAAATAGCCGCCTTCTCTTCGGTCGTCTCCGAGAGAGCTTCAGCTTGTTTGCGATACTCCACCGCGGCTGCCCGCGTCGAGGCCAACTCTCGCACTAGATCAGAAACTTTCGCTGATAATTGCCCCGCAACCGCACTCGCACTGCGCTGGGTTTCAACCGTCTCGGTATGGGCGTCAGCTAACCTTACCCGCAGTATCCTAATCGACTTGTTCAATTCGCTTTGATCAAGCTCTGCTTTTTCGAATCTTGGCCGTAATCGCTCCAACTCCGAGCCGCGCTCCGCCGCGGCGGTCTCCGCTAGAAGCAGCTTGGTTTCAAGTTCCTCCGCCGCGGCTAACCGACCGGATGCATCAGCCAACTGCCGTTCCAACGTCTCGATCACCACCACCCGAGCGTTCTGTTCCGCAGTCAACGTCGTCAGCTCGTCGTTGCGGGCACTGAGATCACTGCGCAATTGCACAAGTTCAGTTTCATTTTGTTCTATCGTTTCAAGCTGAAGGCTGGAAACGGTCTGGAAATTGAGAATTTCATCTGCTCGCGCGGCATTCTCCTCCTTGAGTGCCGCTTTCGCCTGAGTTAACTCGATGTCACGTTGGGCCGCCATATCGCGCCACAACCCCAGCTCATCGGAAAGCCGCTGGACCTCTGCGGCCATCCGCTGCTTTCCCGCTTCATCACGGACTTCCGTCACCAGATTCTGCAGCTCTACTTCCCGCTCTCGAGCCGTCTCTAATTCAACTTCAATTTCCGTCTTTCTCGTGGTTGCAATTTCGAGATTCTGTTCACTCGTCGCCAAACGGTTTTGTAGCGTTTGCCGCTGCGTATGCAGTGCGCTCCCATTCTGCTCCGCCAGCATGAGCTTCTCTCGGGCCGCACCTAACTGGCTCGATGTATCATTAATCTGAGCACGCAAAGCATCGAGTACACTTGTCTTCGTTGCGATCTCCGTAGTGAGATTATTAATACGAGCCTCTCCTGCCGCTTTTCCCTCACCAGCCGCACCAAGTCGCGCTTCCAAACTCACCACTTGGGCTTGGAAAGTTGCCAAGTCCGCCGCCAAGTTTTCCGCCTTAGAAAGGCTCGTCTCCGTTGCCACCAGTCGATCACGCAACGTCTGCAATTCATCGCGCAATTCACGGTTTTCCTTCTCCCGAACATTCGCCGTGTCTGTCGTCGCTGTCAGCTGAGACCGCAAGGTTCTCAGATTTTCATCCCGCTGAGCCACGCGTTGATTTTGCGTCTCAAGATCTTGCGTCAAAGTAGTCACTTTTTCATTCGACGCCTTCAGTTCTGCGTCCAAATCAAAGCCGGTCTCCGGCAGTAACCGCAGGTCATCGAGCTCAGCCCAAGTCGCTGCCAACTCGTTGCTCCTTTGATCCAACTGCAGCTCTAACTGTGCGGCCATGGCTCGCAGTTCATCGAGTCGAACGGCATCGGCATTTTCGGATTCCGACGCCACCTTGAGCTGGGTATTTAACCCCTCAATTTTACTCCGTGATGCCGCCAACTCGATTTCGGTGGCTTCGAGTCGCACCAAAGTTTCGGCAAATTGACCTTCGGTGACGATGGCCCCAACGAGCTTTGATCGGGTCCCTTCAAGTTGCTGCGTGAGGGAAACTACCTGGCCTTGGATAGCTCCATTTTCCGATTCCTTCTGGTCGAGGATACCATCCAATTCGGCCACCCGCAGCCGTAGCGATTCGTTTTCAATATTCTCGGCCTCAAGCGTCGATTCAAATTCACCCAACCTCACGCGTGCCGTCTCGAGCTCGGCCCCCATGCTCTTGGCCTGAGCACCACTTGCTTGAGCGGAGGTGACCGCCTCGGTCAGAGTGGCAATCTGAGATTCAAGTAAAAACCGATTGGCCTCCTGCCGCTGAATCGCATCACCCGCCGCAATCAATTCCTCGCTGACGCCCGTCAACTCGGTCTCCCGCTCCGACCACGCAGTCTGCGCTCCAACAATTTGCAATTCCAACTTAATGACTTCCTGCTGGGTCCGCTGCAGTTGCGCTTCGGACTCTTCTAGCGATTCAACTTGCTTCGATAAACTGATCAACTCGGTCCGAGACGCGGTAAGTTTTTCCGCCGTTTGCGCTAACTCCACCGCCACAGACTGCAGGTGTTCTCGCATGGTGCTGTTTTCCTGCGCCACCCCCTCCGCGATTTGTTCACGCTCGACGAGGCGCCGATTGGCTTCGCCCAGTTCGCTCTGGATTAGCTGGGTTGATTCGAAACTCGAAGCCAGCTCTGTTTCTCTCGCATTTAAGCGCGTATCAGCCTCGCCGAGTCGCTTATTTAAGGCCGCCATCTCCGCCGTCATACTCATGGCTGAGTTTCCTAACTCTGCGATCCGCGCTGTCGCGCGAGACAGATCTCGACTCGTCTTATCTGCGGTGGAGGCACGCGTCGAAACGGCCTCCCATTCCATCCGAAGTTGCGCCAGATCCTCCTTCAGCGTCCCATTCGCGTATTCTAGGCCTTCGTTGGCTAAGGATGCCTGGGTGATTTGTTCACGGAGGGCGGTCGTGATCGAGTTGGTATCGCCAAGTTGGGCTTCAAGCGATTGCACCTCAATCCGGACGATTTCGAGACTCGTGCTAATTTGGGCAGACTCGGCCAACTGACTTCCGCTCTCTAACAAATCTGATTCCAGCGATTCAATCGTCGCGACCAGCGTGGCTTTTTCTTCGACCAGAGCGGAGGTCGCCGATTCCGACGCCGAAATCCGCTTCGACATAGTCTCGATTTGCGCCCGGGCTTGGACCAGCGATGAGCCCAGGGTCGCCACTTCCGCTTCGGCCTTCGCCAAGCTCCCCGCCACCGCCGCCCCTGCCACTACCCGAGATTCCAGCGCATCCACCGCCTGACGTAGTTCGCCCACCTGCTCATTCGATCCGGCCAAATTCTGTTCAAGCTCCGCGATCCGGGCACGCGCAGTCGTGATCGTTTCAGCATAAATGTCTGCCGCCGCATTTGATTGCGCCGACTTCAGCTCACGTTGCATCCCGGCGATCGCGCTGTCTTTCCGCAAAACCACCGCCTCCAAACCGGCAACTTGGGTTTCAAATTGTGCCCGGCGTTCGTTCGTCGCTTGCAGTGCCGCTTGCAGTGTTTCGATTTCGACGAGATTTGCCGCGAGCTCCGCACCACCGCTTTCCGCGAGCTCCAGTCGATCAGTCGCTTGAGCCACAGCTGTTTCAAGCCGGGAAACCTGGGTTTGCGTTGCCTCCAGAACTTCCGCGGCCGTCGCCGCAGCCTCGCTGGCTTGATTCGCCTCCCTCTGCGAGGTGGACACTCGATTCGACAGATTCGCCAATTCACCGTCGCGACGCTCAATTGCAAATTCAGTATCCTCTAAAGACTTTCGGAGCGAGGTGATTTCCTCGTTCGACTTAAGCGCAGCCGACTCCAAGCTCGCGACTTTCGATCGCAGTGCCTCTGCTGCCGGCTCATCGACCGCCACTCGCACCTCCATCGTCGAGAGTTGTTCACGAAGTGAGCTGATCTCGATTTGACGCGCTGAAGCGGCCATTTCGGCGTTGGCCAGTCGTTGTTGCAACGCTCCCGCTTCGGCCATCGTCCGCTGCAAATTCGTTTCAAGTTGAGCCCGTGCAGTGTTCGCTATTTCCAGTAATCCCTGCAGATCCAGAACCTCACCATTTGCTTTAGTGAGCTCCGATGACCACGTGTCGGCATCTGCTAGCCTGCCTTTCAACCACGTTAATTCATCATCTCTATTTTTTAGCTGGGCATTGAGCGATTCCATCACCTCAGAATCCGGAGATGCCGCGATACTTTGTTGGGCGCGGCTTAACTCTGTGCGAAGTCCCGCCACCTGCGCTCTGAGTTGAGCCAATTCAACGATCGACGATGACATTTCGACCGCCACCCGTTTCTGCGATGCCAGTAACTGACCGATTGCTGCATTTCGCTTTTCAATTTCTAATGCGAGAGTTGCGGCGTCGCCAGCTTCTCGTTGCTGAGCGCCCAGCGCATTTTGCAATCCCACAATCAGCCCCTGAGACTGGATTAATTCACCCTCTAATTTCGAAACCCGAGCCTGCGCGAGCTGCAGAGCAGATTGCGCGGCCAGCAATCCCGCGGATTCACTTCCCGCTCCCGCGGCCCCGCGCCCCTGTTCCATCAACCGTAATCGTCGACCAACGGCACTGATCTCGAGTGTCGCTCGTCTCACCTCAACATTGAGCTGACGATTATCATCCGCCAACCGTTCCAGCAAAACGACCGATTGACGCACCGTTCGCTGATTCTGGTCCCCCGGAACCGTCAAGTCAGACAAGGTATCAATCACACTCTTGATATGCGCCAGGTTCGCCGCCTCGGCACCAGTCAGCACCGGAACGTCTGAGGTCAAATTCGTGAGGTCTGCTTTCTCCTGGACCAAGGACTGGTTCGCCGCAACTAGACCGGCATTTTCTTGGCGCAATCTTGCGATTTCGGCGTCAACTTGAACCATTTTCGCCGAACCTTCGGTCGACGCAGGATTTTGCGGAGAAGTAACCGCCGCATTGTTTCTCGATGTCGCTGAAGTTCTCCCTGGGCTAGTCTGCCCCAGCAGCCCCAATCGATTTCGTAACGCGGACAGCTTGACATCCGCATCCGCCTGTTGGATACGATCCAACCGGGATTTTACGATATCACGCGCCTTCGGATCATCGCCATTTTCGACCGCTAACTGAAACCACGGATACGCCTCGACCAAACTCTGCGGCAATCCGCCTCTCCCTTCGGCATACATGATGCCCAAGTTATTTTGGGCGGCGGCAAAATTCTGCTCCGCGGCAATCCGATAGAGTCGCGCGGCTTCTTCGTCATTTTTTTCTACCCCTCTGGCTTCTTCGTACAACAGCGCCAAGTTGTAAGCCGCCCGAACGTAACCCTTGTCCAAGGCGGCATTATACCAAAACACCGCCTGCTGTGGATCGATCGATACGCCCACCCCTGTTTCGTAGGCCATCGCCATGTTGAACTGAGCATCCGGAATCCCGGCATCAGCCGCCTGCCGGAACCAAAGCACCGCCTCAAACTGATCGACTTCCACCCCCAGCCCCCGCGCATACATGTTGCCAACATTGAACTGAGCCGCGGGGAACCCCAACTCCGCCGCCCGCAGATAATATTGAAACGCCCGCGTGATATCGGTTCTCACCCCGCGACCGATCTCATAAATCAAGCCGAGATTGAACGCCGCCGGAGCAAATCCGCGATCGGCCGCCTGCTGATAGGCGCGGATCGCGGCATCAGTATCAACTTCAACGCCGTCGCCACTGACGAGGGCGTTGGCCAATGTATTCAAAGCCTTCGAATCCCCTCCCTCGGCTTGAGTCCTTATTCGATCAATATCGACCTGCGCCAGCACCGGATCCGCAAACGCCAGCACGCCAAACGCCGCCGCCAAACCCGTCCACTTTCGTAAACGTGGCTGATTGCTTGAGTTGGCTTTGATTCTGTCCGGCAAAAACACAGTCTTCCTTGTGGAGAATTTGCGTCAGGGGGCAAGGCGCCGTTGCAAGAGACTTAATCGATGATCCGGCAGGGTAATAACGCCGCATCTTGCATCCCATGGATGATCTTTTTGTCAGGCGGGCAAAAAGTGGCTAAAGCACCCGCCAAACTCACCTCGCCGTCCCGCACAAAGTAGTAGGGACAAAGTCGCAATCGTCCCTGCTTGATGGCCGGACTCGCCGGATCATCACTCCCCGGTTCGCCTCGGACTGCCGGGTAGAGCGGATGCTTTAACCGCTTCGGCTTCCGATATTCCTGCAACAGGTGGAAATTCTCCGGAGCGTCCTTCAAGGCGATAGCCAAGCCCGCTTGCCACTCTTCCTTCGAACAATCAGCGCCATAGACGACACTCCGCGCCCCCCACGCAGATTCGTGAAAACCTGAGATTTTCAAAATCAATTCGCGCTCCTTCTTTGAGGCCTCGCCCAGCGCACGCCAATCGGCCAAACCACGCCCCCCCACCAACGGACCATCGAGGACCGACCCCGGTGGTAGCGGCACCGGGTCAATTACCCAAGACTTTGGGATCAACTTTTGCAGCCGTTTCAACACTTTCCCCGGCAGTGCCTCCTGCCAATAATCGGCCAAGAGGTGATGATGAAACAGCGCCAAGCTCAGTTTTTCCTCCTGAAAAGGTCTCATCGGAGGGGTGATTATCACTTCTCCCGCTTCCCATGCTTCAAAAATATATTTCGCCGAGGGGATGTTCTCGAGGTCGAACAATTCAAAAAATCGATAGACGATTTCGATTTTTTCGGGATTCCCTTCCAGATCGAAACAAAGCGACGAGCTCAGCGGGAAAATTTCATCCGGCTTAATACAAAACACCCGACGCCCCTTTTGCTGCAATTCCTCCGCCAACCACCGCATCTCCGGGCGATAGGTGGCCGCCTCTTCGCTGACCACCAAGGCAATCAGCGGATTCCGTGATTCCGGTCGCAGATTCGCGAGTGACTGATAAAACGCCTCAACCATCTGGTCCCCCGCTCCCAACACGTTTCCTTCGCCCTCATAAAGACGATTCAGAAACGCCGTCAGTCCGATCCCCCCGGGCACCGAGTCCAGTTCACTCATCGCGAACCCGTCGTCGGTCACCAACAAATCCGGTCGCAGAACGGTCGGCATGATTCCCTTCTGCCGCGCGTGACGAGCATGTTCGATCAAATACTGAGGTTTCCCGCGATCCAAGTAATCGACGACCCAAGGTGTCACCAGCGGCTTGTTGCGCAGCAAATTCTTTCCGGCCGCGGATCGTAAATAGAGGTTTTCCAATGCCAGATGAAATTGCCCACACGCCGTGCCAATTTCCTCCAGTTCCGTCACCTCTGCCCGGGTAAGCGGCCAAGCCTCCGGCGATAATTGCCACGTCTTCGCCTCAAATAGCGACGTCGACGCAAATGCGCTGGTTAAATATTCACGAGTCAGATCAGCCATGGGAGCAAGGGACCAAGACACGGTAACCATTCGAATTTCGCGAATCGAATTGGCAATTTGTCTGCATTAGGCCGCTGAGCAGACTTAATCGTCGACCTGAATATCTTTGTTACGTTGGCGGGGACTTCCCGCGCGGAGCCACCCGTTCACGAAGGAATCTAGGTCGCCGTCCAACACCCCTTGCGTATCGGTGGTCGAAACCCCCGTCCGAAGGTCTTTCACCATCTGGTAGGGCTGCAAAACATAGGACCGAATCTGTGCGCCCCACCCGATCTCACCCTTCTCACCGTAAAACCGCTCCAACTCGGAACGCTGCTCATCGAGCTTCCGTTCGTAGACCCGCGCCTTTAAAACGCTCATCGCACTCGCCTTATTCTTAATCTGCGAACGCTCGTTCTGACACGTCACCACAATGCCCGTTGGCAGGTGGGTGATTCGCACCGCGGAATCGGTGGTATTAACGCCCTGCCCTCCCTTGCCGGAAGAGCGGTAAACATCGACCCGAATATCGTCCTCATGGATATCAACTTTCACATCCTCATCAATTTCAGCGACGACATCCACCGCGCAAAACGACGTATGCCGTCGTTGATTCGAATCAAACGGGCTAATCCGCACCAATCGGTGCACGCCCCGTTCCGCATTGGCGTAGCCGTAGGCATTTTCACCCTTGATGAGCAACGTCGCCTTGGAAATTCCGGCTTGTTCACCCGACTGCACGTCCAAGACTTCAATCGAAAAGCCCTGACGCTCCGCCCACCGGGTATACATGCGAAACAGCATATCCGCCCAATCGTTGGATTCCGTGCCTCCCGCTCCCGACTGGATGGAGAAAATCGCGTTATTGTGGTCAAAGCGCCCGGTTAAAAAGGCCGCAATCTCGATGGCATCGATTTCGGTCAGCAGAGCCCTAACCGTCGATTCAAGTTCAGTCGTGTATTCCTCTTTTTCGTCGGGTGCCCCCATCTCGATCAGCTCCTGCATGACATCGATATCACCAAGTTTCTTCCGGAATTTAACGACCGGCAAAACCGATTTCTTCAGCACATTGACCTTTCCAATGTGCTTTTGCGCACGATCATTATTATCCCAAAAACCCTGCGCTCCCATTTGAGCGTCAAGGGCCTCTATTTCACGAAGTTTTTGTTCCCCGTCAAAGGAACCTCCATAACTGCCCGGCGCGCTTTTTGATAAGCTCGATGTGGTCGTTTGTTTCTGGATCGATCATGGTGATAAAATTACTGAGCGGTCATCGCCGCAAAGACGCCGCATCGGCGCAAGCGATAAAACACGTTCCCGCGTAATTGGAGCGCCAAGCGCGAGGCCAACCACATTTTGGCTGGGATCCGACTGGCAAACTAAGTAGAACTAGGTAACTTCTTCGACTTGCACGTCGTGGGTCTTGCCCTCGATCGTTAGCCGCAGGTGCACCGAACGAGGAGACCCGGTTATGGCCGTTGGCCCGCGAGCGGAAGTCACTTGCGCCACCGCTACCGGTTGACTCACCCGCGCTACCCTCGCCGGAGCGGTCTTATACAATGCCGCAAATTCCTGCGGGAACATCGCGTGCCGCGCGCAGGCCTCATCCGTGATGAGCAACCCTGCCGCTTTGAGCTCAGAACTCAGTTTCGGCATCCCCGAGGCTCCAACTCATCCGCCGGACGCCCCTGGGTTGGTTTCTGGCCGGATCGTTTGATCGCCAACTTCAATAAATCCGCGTCAACCGGCCGCGGTGTTTTTCCGTATTTGCCCAACGCAATATCGATCGCCGATTGCGACACGTTCTGCCACCGCCCAAACTTCACCTTGAGCATCGATTGGGAACCGACAATCTGGGAAGTCGGCGTGGCCAACGGGATGTAACCGAGCGCCTGCCGCACGTGCGGAATCTCGGCGACCACATCCTCAAATTGATCCGACATTCCCTGCTCCTTGAGCTAATTGCGGAAATCCGAAAGCATTCCTCCAGGCTCCTGGTAGGCCAGTGTGTCTGCATCAACTCCCGCGTTGGCCGGCGAGGTAAATTCGCTCAATTCCGCGTAAACGCCTTTGAAATACTCGCCCAGCTCCCTCAGCTTTGCCACGTCTTAACTCGGGCACCGCGGATGCCCCTCGAGGTAAAGCGAGCATTCGAATCGTGTCGGGCTGCGAAGTGCCGTTGGCAAACGGCGAAATTGAGGTCTCGACCACATCAACGCCCGCTTCAACCCCGGCCATGTAAGCTGCTGCGCCTAGGCCCGCCGTATCGTGCGTGTGGAGAATGATCGGCAGACCCACTTTCTCTTTAAGCTGAGAAACCAGATCGTAAACCACCCCCGGCTTCATGATTCCGGCCATATCCTTAATCCCAATCGAGTGGCATCCCATGTCCCTGAGCTCCCCCCCTCCATCTTGATAAAGGCATCGATCGGGTGCACGGGACTCGTGGTGTAACAAATCTCGCCGCGGGCGTGTTTGCCGCAATCGAGCACCGTCTGAATCGCTGTCTTCAAATTACGGGTATCATTAAGCGCATCAAAAACTCGAGAAACATCCCGCCCAGCTTCCGCATCGGCCCGCACAAATGCCTCCACCACATCGTCCGGAAAACTCGTGTATTGCACGATATTTTGCCCCGGAGCAGCATGATCCACAGCGTCTTCGGTGCGATTTTCTTCAATGCCCGTAACCGATCGAAGGGATTCTCTTGCAGGAAACGGAGGCACGAATCGATCGTCGCCCCCCCCCCCACGTTTCGATCCCGTGAAACCCCATCCCGTCCAAAATTGGAGCCGCCGGAAGCATCTGTGCCGTCTTCATCCGCGTTGCCGCTAGGGATTGATGGCCGTCCCTTAAAACGGTGTGATTAAATTCGACTGGGGCAGGCATGATGAAGAGAAGTTAAGATAAGAAAGCGGGAGAACTAGAACCAACCTTTGCGCCCGAAGACGTAAGTTGCCGCGAATTCTTCGTCCGGTTTGGTCAGATAAAGAATGCCTTCGATGAGGCCGATTAGTCCGACTACCCAGGCCAACATGCCCATGGTCAATACCGATACCAACAACATGATTACACCCTCTTTGGTGTAACCGAGGATGAATTTATGCACCCCGAGTGCGCCGAGCAAAATACCACAGATTCCGGCCGCGATCTTTTTATCAGCTCCGGGAACAAATGAAGAATTCATAGGATGATTTTTGAGATTAAAGGGTAATTTTCCAACTTGAGGAATTCCACCACTTCTGTCCAAACCATTCCCCGATAAGTCACTCCCCCCGCAGTCTGCCGTCCGCTGTTTCAGCCAAGAAACTCTGGTAGGTCCTCGCTACTCCTTCGCGCAACGCTATCGAGGCCGACCATCCTAATTTTGAAAGCCTCGAAACATCCATCAACTTTCGGGGCGTGCCATCCGGCTTGGAACGGTCCCATTCAATCGTCCCTTCGTAGCCGATCACCTCAGCGACCAACTCCGTCAGCGCCTTGATCGTAACATCCGATCCGGTTCCTATGTTGATGAGGTCGGGTGGATTCTCGAGCCCGACTAAGAACGCACAAGCATCAGCTAAATCATCCACGTGCAAAAACTCCCGCATCGGTGAGCCGGTGCCCCAAGCCGTCACCGCCCCCTGCCCCGCGAGTTTAGCCTCATGGAATCGTCGAATCAATCCCGGCAACACATGCGAATTCTGCGCATGGTAATTATCCCCCGGACCATAAAGGTTCGTCGGCATACCTGAATGAAAACAAACTCCGTATTGCCGCCGGTAATATTCGGCCAGTTTCAACCCTGCGATTTTGGCAATCGCGTAGGCTTCATTGGTCCCTTCCAAAGGCCCCGTGAGCAAACTTTCCTCCGCGAGCGGCTGGGGGGCCATCTTGGGATAAATACAAGAACTCCCTAAGAACAACAGCCGCCCCACTCCCGCTTGATAAGCCCCATGAATCGCATTCGTCGCCATGATGAGATTCTCATACGCGAACTCGGCCGGGTACGTATTATTCGCGTGGATACCGCCCACTTTCGCGGCCGCAATGATCGCTACATCTGGTTTCTCCTCCGCATAAAACGCCTCGACTGCCGCCTGGCTGGTGAGATCGAGCTCCGCCCGCGTCTTTAAAACTAATTCCGTGTGGGGCTCCGCTTGGAAACGTCGCACCAACGCGCCGCCAACCATGCCCCGATGTCCTGCGATATAAAGTTTCATCGATATAAATTATCTAGATTTCAAAGCCACGCTTACGCAAACGGCGTTCATGAAGGCTCCGGAAGTTGAGCGATTTGGGCCTCGCGCTTCGCCAGGGCCAAATCGGATTCCGTCATGATTTTGACGAGTTCTTTAAAGCGAACCTTGGGCTCCCAGCCTAGTTGCTTTTTCGCTTTGGCTGGGTCGCCGATTAACAACTCCACCTCTGCCGGGCGTTCGTAGCGTTGGTCGTATTCGACGTATTTCTCCCACTCCAAATCCAGCAGTCCGAAACACTCTTGGATGAACTCCTTCACCGAATGGGTTTCATTCGTGGCGACCACGTAATCGTCGGGCTTATCCTGCTGCAGCATCATCCACATCATTTCGACGTATTCCTTGGCAAAACCCCAATCGCGTTGCGCATCCAAATTGCCCATGAATAGCTTGTCCTGCAGGCCCAGTTTGATCCGCGTCGCTGCTCGCGTGATCTTCCGCGTCACGAAGGTTTCGCCCCGGCGAGGTGATTCATGATTAAACAGAATACCGTTCGATGCGTGCAGATTATAACTCTCGCGGTAATTTACCGTCAGCCAATAGGCATACATTTTAGCGCAACCATAGGGGGAACGTGGCCAGAAAGGCGTGTTTTCGGTCTGCGGCACCTCCTGCACTTTCCCAAACATTTCAGATGAAGAAGCTTGGTAGTAGCGGCATTTTTTAACCAATCCCGCTTCGCGGATCGCCTCGAGGATGCGCACCGCGCCTACCCCGACGACATCTCCCGTATATTCGGGAATATCAAACGAAACCCGCACATGCGACTGCGCCCCGAGGTTGTAGATTTCGTCAGGTTGCAAACTGTAGAGCAACTTCACCATCTGCACCGAGTCGGCGAGATCACCGTAGTGCAGAAACAAACGCGATCCATCGAAATGCGGATCCTTGTAAATGTGGTCGATGCGACTCGTATTGAAGGACGAGGACCGGCGAATCACGCCATGAACTTCGTAACCTTTTTCGAGCAGCAGTTCGGCTAAATACGAACCATCCTGACCTGTAATACCTGTGATGAGCGCCTTCTTCATTGGAGCGACAGATAGGGCGGGGCAATGCCTCGGTGCAAGCTCTCAACCGACTACTCCCCCGCTTCTCTACTCTCATGCTTGCTAGGATAGGCTTCCGTTCCAAGTTACTCGCATGCGTATTGTGCTAATCGCGGCTCAGTCTCTCGACGGGTTTATCACCAAACATGATCTTCCGGGCACCGCGTGGACTTCCGCCGCCGACAAGGCTTGGTTCCGGAGGAGTCTCCCCCAATTTGACGCGAATGTGATGGGCCGGGTCACCTACGAAACGATCCGCACCCACTTGTTGAGTGATCTCGATCCTTCTCGATTCCGCGTCGTCCTCACCAGCTCGCCCGATCGCTTTGCCTCCGACGCTCAACCTGAGATTCTCGAATTCAGCGCGGAATCCGCGGCAAATATCGCTACCACCCTCAAGAACTCGGGCCGGCACAACTGCGCCATCCTCGGTGGCACTCGCGTCCACGACGACTTTCTCCAAGCCGGTCTCGTCGACGAGATCTGGGCCACGATCGAACCCAAGCTCTTCGGCATCGGCACCCCGGTGGTAAAGCTTCCGCAAGACATATCCCTCACTCTCATCGACCATCAGCGCCTCGCAGCCAGTGATTCGGTTCTACTCAAATACCGCGTCCGAAGATGAAGATCCCCCGCTGGTCGCGCTATTTCATCCTCATTACGTTTCGATTCATTACGTTCGGTACGCTGTTCGGTGTCGTGGCGTTTCCTCTTATCGGCCTACTCATAAAAACGGTCCATAGTCCCTTGGCCTTGGCCTGGATCGGCGCTCAAACCCTAGGCTTATGTTCGAGCCTGATCGGCCCCATCATTGCCCTCGTTCTGACCGCCCGAAAAATCACGGCGAGTTCACCCCCGGAAGACGCTAAATCTGAAAATCCGCCTGACCGCTGATTTCGTGCAAACCACATTCCCGTTTCTGCCCGCCAAAACGCGTTTCTTCTTCCGACATCCCGGCCGCCAACGGCGCGGAGCTGTGCCAATCACCGACTGAAACATAACCTTGATCCCACAAGGGGTGGTAAGGCAGTCCGTTCTCCGTGAGATAGTGGTGCACCTGACGATTATCCCAATCGATGATGGGGTGGATCTTCGTCACCTTGTTCTGAGCTTGGAGAACCGGCCGCTGTTCGCGGGAACTGCTTTGCGAACGCCGTAACCCAGCCAGCCATCCATCGGCGCCGAGTTCGCGCACCGCGCGATCCATCGGCTCGACTTTATTCAGCAAATTGTAGCGATCCAGCGTCTCGTCCCCCTGCTCCCAGCGTTTGCCAAACAGCGCCTCCTGCCGGGCCGCTGAAACGCGGGGTTGATAGACCTTGAGGTTCAACTTCAGGCGCTCGGTCAATTGATCTGCAAATCGATAGGTCTCGGGGAACAAATACCCCGTATCGATGAAAACGACCGGAATCTGAGGCACCACACGCGTGACCAAATGTAACATCACCGCGGACTGGATGCCAAAACTAGTCGTTAAAATCAGCCGATCACCGAAACGTTCCAGCGTCCATTGCACGCGCTCCACCGCACTCATCTGCTCGAGGTCAGGTTGAAGTGAAACGACTTTGGCGGGCGAAATGACACTCATTACTCCTCAAACTGCTCACTTCCGGCTTCTAGTAAAGCTACTATTATAGGTTTATTCACCTACTAACTATACTTAATTGATTAAAAGACCTTTACAGATCTTTTGATCCGTAAATCTCCTTGCTTCCTTCCACCGGCTTCCGCCCCTCACCCCTTGATCGGGATGAGGAGGAACTTCTCAAGCTAGATCAGACGAGCTGAGCTTAGGACCATAAAAAACAACGGCGGCAAAGAAGTCGTGTTATTCAACGTCAAGACCCCACGACGCGGGAGGACGCAAGGTGTGCCACTTCACCGTTTTCCTTGCGCGCTTTGCGCCCCGGCGTCTTTGCGTTAATGTCTGCGTCCTTCAGGCTGACCGAACTCTTGTTATATCTCCAACGCCGCCAGCAGCCGTTGGATTTCCTCCGCCTTGGCTTCCTGATCAGCCAACTGCTTCTTGGCTCCCACGATGACTGCCGGAGGGGCTTTGGAAACAAAAGCTTCGTTGGAAAGTCGGCCTTTGGTTCCGGCGATGTGCTTCTGGACCTGAGCGAGTTCTTTGCTGAGACGAACCCGCTCGGCTTCAGCATCGATTTTGATCCCCGTATCCAGATACAGCGTGCCAAACGGCGATACAATGGCCGGCAGCGATAATTCGTCAGTCGCGCGAGTGATCGACTCGGCTCCGATCAGACGCACCAACTTCGCAACATGTGACTCGAGCGTTGACCATTCGACATCACCCGCCTGCACGTGGAACGTCACATCGCGTTTTTGCGCGACCGTTTGGTCCGCCTTGAGTTGACGTGCTTGGGACGCAAATTGTTTGAGTCGTTCCACGGTTGCCGAAGCGGTCGCATCAATGGCTTGGCCACGCTCTGCGATCGCTTTCGTCAACTCGTCAGCCGTCTCGAGCCGGTTGTCCTGGAGGAACTGCCCTTCCCCTCCATAGCCCATGACCCGCCACAACTCCTCACAAATGAACGGGGCAAATGGCTCCAACAGCAGGAGGAACTGACGGATCACCAAATCCTGCACCGCGAGGGCATGATTTTTGGCGGCCGGGTCCTGCACCCGCGTCTTGGCCACTTCCACATACCAATCGCAAAAATCGTTCCAGAAAAACGCATACAGTTTCTGCGTGGCGGCCGCGAATTCGAACTCCGCAAAACTCTTCTCCAGCGTCCGCATCGCGTCGAGCATCGCCGCCAAAATCGCATGGTCATCCTCGTCAAACTGCGCCGGATCGAGCCGCGCCAAGATCGTATCGAGCGAACAGTTGTCGCTCATCTCACCGCTCATCATGCGAAAGCGGCAGGCGTTCCACAGTTTGTTACAGAAGTTCTTACCGCTCTCGATGCGCGACTCATCGAACTTCACGTCGAGGCCCAGCGGGGCCATCTGCAGCAATCCAAACCGCACGCCGTCGGCCCCGTAAGCTTTGATGAGATCCAATGGATCAGGAGAATTGCCGAGTGTCTTCGACATTTTCCGCCCTTTTTTGTCCCGCACGATGCCGTTGAAATAAACGTGCTTGAACGGAATTCGCTCTGCTACCGGGGCTCCCGGTTTGGCAAATTCGAGACCCGCCATAATCATCCGCGCAACCCAGAAAAAGATAATATCTGCTCCGGTCGCTAACGTCGTCGTAGGATAGAACACCTCAAAATTAGACTTCGCTTGCTCGCCTTCATCCGGCCATCCGAGCGTGCCCATCGGCCAAAGCCACGATGAAGCCCAGGTGTCCAAAACATCCTCTTCCTGCGTCCAGTTTTCCGGATCGGATGGCCCGTCTAAAGAAACATGTATTTTGGTGGGATCGCCCAAGTCGGCTTCCGTGAGGTTTTCGCGGTCGACTCCCTTCGCATACCAGACCGGAATACGATGTCCCCACCAAAGCTGGCGACTAATACACCAATCCTGAATATTATCGAGCCAGTTGAGATAGACTTTGGACCAGCGCGCCGGATGCATCTGTACCAGTCCATCCTTCACTACTTGCTTAGCCTCTTCGACCCGCGGGTAGCGCAACCACCACTGTTGCATCGGCCGCGGCTCGATCGGCACCCCCGCCCGTTGCGAATAACCCACATTATTTTCATAGGGTTTGGCTTCGACCAGATTCCCCCGCTCCTCCAGCAACTCTGCGGCCCTTTTACGACCCGCGAATCGCTCCATGCCGGCCAATTCAGGTCCGGCGAATTCATTCAAAGTGCCATCGGGATCGATCGACTCAATCACCTCTAATCCGTGGCGTTGGCCAATCTCGAAATCGACCTTGTCGTGGGCCGGAGTAACTTTGAGGGCCCCGCCGCCGAAATCCATTTCGACGGCTTCGTCGGTAATAATGGGGATGGCCACTTTTTCGCCCAACGGGCGCCACACTTTTTTGCCCACCAAATCCTTGAAGCGTTCGTCCTTCGGGTGAACCGCGACGGCCACGTCAGCCGCGATCGTCTCGGGGCGCGTCGTTTCCAACTCGATATGGGTGCGCTCACCGACCGGCTCCACCAACTCGTAACGCAGGCGCCACATGAATCCCTTCGTCGGTCGCATCTCGACCTCTTCATCAGAGAGCGCCGTCTTCGAAACCGGGCACCAGTTGACCATCCGCTTGCCGCGATAAATGTGTCCCTTGGCAAAGAGACTCACAAACGCCGTGCGAACCGATTTGCTGTAACCTTCGTCCATCGTGAAGTGGGTGCGCTCCCAGTCACACGAACAACCCAGCTCCCGCAGTTGCTGCAAAATTTTATCCCCCTTTTCGTCGCGCCATGCCCACACCCGCTCGAGAAACGCTTCGCGGCCGAGATCGTGACGGGTCTTGCCTTCCGTCTTCTTGAGGTGCTTTTCCACCATCGTCTGCGTCGCAATGCCCGCGTGATCCGTGCCCGGAATCCAACAAGCCGCCTTGCCCTCCAATCGCGCGCGACGAATCAGCGCATCCTGCAATGTGTTGTTGAGCACGTGCCCCATATGCAAGATCCCCGTCACATTGGGCGGCGGAATGACGATGGAGTAGGTCTCCTGTCCGGCGGCGACTTTACCGGTAAAACAACCGGCCTGCTGCCAAGCAGCATACCACTTGGCTTCAACGTCACGGGCTTCGTAGCTCTTATTGATCTCGGTCATGGGCAAAAATAATCGGCTGAGGCAACCGTCCGGCTCACCCTCTGGCAAGCGCCGAGAAATCAGCCTCTGACCGCCCCCCGTTCCTAATTCTACATTTATCGCTTTCCGCCCCTCAGCCTTTTCCTTCACTTTAGGGCAACTCGCGCCCCATGCCTGACCGTAAACCAGATCCCACGCCCGATCCCATCCGCTTTACGGGAGAAATCTCGATCGCTGATCGCACCGCTGCGTGTAAGGCCCACTTAAAGCAGGCGTCTGCGCGAATCAAAACCCTCCATCAAGCAGGCGCTCCCGGCACCGAAACGGCCTCTCTCCTCGCTCAGGCGATGGATGAGATGCTAATTGAACTCTACAATTTCGCGATCACGAGTTGGGAGAAATCCCACGGCAAACTCCCCTCGTCCGTGACTCTGATCGCGTTGGGCGGCTACGGCCGAGCGGAGCTTAGCCCCCACAGTGACATCGATTTGATGTTTCTTTTTCCAGCCAAAGCCCGCGCCTCGCTCATCAAACCTCTCCAAGAGCACCTCACCAACGAGATCCTCTACCCGTTGTGGGATTGCGGTTTAAAAGTCGGGCACTCCACCCGCACCGTTGACGAAGTGTTCCGCGAGGCTCGCGCCGAGATTCAGTCAAAAACCGCCATGCTCGAAACAAGGCGCGTCGCTGGATCCAAAACCCTCTTCGACACATTCTCTCAATCCTACCGCAACTACTACACCCGCGAAGACCCCGGCGGCTACATTGCTGATCGTCTTAAAGACCAAGCCGAACGCCGCGCCAAATACGGTAATTCCGTTTTCCTGCAGGAACCCGATATTAAGAACGGCGTGGGAGGGCTGAGGGATTTCCAAAACACGATTTGGATGGCGCGAGTAAAACTCGACGTCTTCGACGAACAAGAACTGGTCAAACAACGGTTCCTGCGGGCGAGTGAACTCTCCGAGTTTCAAACGAGTTACCAATTCCTCCTCCGCGTTCGCGCCGAACTTCACTTCCAGAGTAAACGCCCGACCGATCTGCTGGACCTCGAGGCCCAACCCCGGATCGCCCTCGGACTCGGCTATGCCCAGGAGGACATCCTCCGACGCGTCGAAGTATTCATGCGCGATTACTACCGCGCGGCGCAGACCATCTACCGCTCCTCCAAGCTCGTGGAAAACCGGCTCGCGCTTAACTTGGAAGCCGGCCCGAACACAAAAATCTCCTTCCGCGACGTTATCCGCGCTCGCCGCTACGAGCGCGTGAAACGCATCGACGGTTTCCGGCTTCGCGGCAACGAACTGTCCGCCGACTCCGCCAGTGTCTTTCGCGATGACCCGGCCCGCCTCATTCGCGTTTTTCGCCACGCCCAACGGCAAGGGGCCAAGATCCATTTTGATCTCCAGAGCTTGATCCGGGCGGAAGCCGTTCTCCTGACCCCCGAGATCAACGCCCTCGAATCCACCAACGTCTCGTTTAAGGCGATTCTCAGCGAGCCGGGCTCCGTCCACACCGCCCTCAGTCTCATGCACGAACTCGGGGTATTAGGTAAATTTATCCCCGATTTCGACGGCCTCACCTGCTTGGTGCAACACGAGTTCTATCACCGCTACACCGCCGATATCCACACCCTCAATACGATCAAGGAACTCGACCTGATCTACACCAAAGACGATCCTCACCGGCTCAAGTATCGCGCCGCCGTCCGGGCCACCGGCGATCCGAACCTTCTCTATCTCACCCTGCTCCTACACGATATTGGCAAAGCCAGAGGAATCCGCGGACACGCCGAGGCGGGCGTCGAAATCGCCCTGCCCTTACTCCGCCGCCTCAAGATTGATGAGCCTAAATGCGAAATCGTGGCTTTTATTATCCGTCATCATCTCTTAATGGCACGGTTCTGGCAGGTCCATGACCTTGATGATTCCGCTACTGCCGCCGCTTTTGCCCAGGAAGTCTCTGAGCCCGATTTATTGCGCTTCCTCTACGTCCACACCTACTGCGACGCTGCCGGCACTTCCGCAGATCTTTGGAATAGCTACAAAGATACGCTCCACACCGAACTTTACGCCCAGACGCTTGAGCAGCTCGAGCATGGCGACGACCTGAAGAAACGACACCAAGAACGTCTCATCATGGTCCAAAATAGTCTCATCGCTCGCCGCCTCCCTGGAATCAGCGAAGAAGAAATCACCGCTCACTTCAGCCTGCTCCCCGACCGCTACTTTCTCCACACCGACCAACCCGAGATCGAACTGCATCTCATCATGGTCAATCACTTGCTGCAGACCATCGTTTCGACCAGCTCGGTCGGGGCCTTGCGCCCCGTCATCGAGTGGCGCGACGATATCGATCGATCGCTCACCGTGGTTCACGTCGTCACCTGGGACCGGGCCGGCCTTTTTTACAAACTTGCT
>Ga0105053_10002182_pt1 | contig 30699 bp, 29 predicted proteins | sample BON01_FD_78093 | JGI IMG/M metagenome (GOLD analysis project Ga0105053, IMG submission 78093) | Freshwater microbial communities from Lake Bonney liftoff mats and glacier meltwater in Antarctica - BON-01 | ecosystem: Environmental > Aquatic > Freshwater > Ice > Glacier meltwater | place: Lake... | reverse complement strand
TGATGGTGCTCGACATGAGCGCGCGCCTACAAGCCAGCCTGCCAGTGCGTTTTGCCTGCCTCTGCCACGACCTCGGCAAAGGCACCACACCCACCGACCAACTGCCGCGCCACATCGGTCACGAACAGCGCAGCGCGCGCCTGCTGAAAGCCGTGTGCGAGCGCTGGCGGGTGCCACGTGAGAGCCGCGAGCTGGCCGACGTGGTGGCGCGCGAACACGCAAACGTCCACCGCAGCAGCGGCTTGAACGCTGCCGCGCTGGTGCGCCTGCTGGAACGCAGCGATGCGTTTCGGCGACCCGAGCGCTTTGCCCAAGCGCTGCTGGCCTGCGAATGCGACGCACGCGGGCGCAAGGGGCTTCAGGACAGCGCTTATCCGCAACGCGACCACCTGTTAACTGCGCTGTACGCGGCACAAAGCGTGAACACAGAGTCGGTGGCGGGTCAGGTGATGGCGCGCACCGAGGCAGGGCCAGTGGGCGAGCGCATCGCGCGCGCCATCCATGCCGCGCGGGCCAAGGCGGTGGCGCTGCGCCTGCCAGCAGCCGTTGACACGAGCGACAGCGGCGTCTGAATGAGGCAAACCGCACAGGCGGCTCCGGCGTCACCGCCGCCCGTGCTAAGCCGCAGCCAGTGCCGCTCAGCGAGGCGCGTGGCTTTGCGCCCAGCGCACGATGTTGACCGCGCCCATCGCGCCCGGCTGGCGCGCCACTTCCCGACCGCCCGCAAACAAAGTCAGCGTGGGAATGCTGCGGATGTTGAAGCGCGCACCCAGGTTTTTCTCCGCTTCGGTGTCCACCTTGCCCAGGCGCATCGTCGGCTCCAGCTGTTGCGCGGCCTTCTCAAAGGCCGGCGCCATCGTGCGGCAAGGGCCACACCAAGGCGCCCAGAAATCGACCAAAACCGGCAGCGCAGAGCGCGTGATGTGTTTGTCAAATGCCGCCTCGTCCAGCGCAACCGGGTGCCCGGTGAACAGCGGCTGGTGGCATTTGCCGCAATCGGGCGCGCTACTCAGTTGATCGGCCGCGACGCGGTTGGTGGTGTGGCAATGCGGGCAGACGATGTGCAGCGGGTCGGTGGTCATGGCGGTGGGTCTCCTGAAAATCCTTGAACTTCGCCGTCGTTGGCATTGACGCTCGGTTGGAGCGGGGAGCTAGGCGCCGCTGGGCGTCGCTTGCGCGTGCAACCTCAGGCTCAGGCTCAGGGCCTTGGCTACTTTAAGCACAGTCGCAAAGCCCGGCTTCCCGCCGGCACTTGTAGCGCGGTCGTGGCTTTCGCGGCAGAGTCCGGCGTCTTTGGCTACCTGTGACGGTCTTTTTACACAAGCGATATCGCCCAGAGCGTGGCCAACACCCGCTGCGTCCCAAGGCACTTACTCAAGCCAGGCAGCCCAGTGGAGGTGCTCACCAAGGTATTCAAAGATCAGGCGGTCGACACACATCGGCAGCCTCGCCCGACCAGCTTGGTTTTTCAGACCCCCCATTCAGTTCTGATGCGCATCGGTCTCTTCGAGTCGCATCTGCTGAGTGCGGCTTGTGGGCTGTGTCCAGAGTAACCGAAAGACGTTTGCGGCGAAGTTGATTGGAATCTGGCCCGCATGTCAGGCACCATGCGGTGCGCCGGTGGACAGTGTGGTGAAGCACCTGAAAAAACTCAAAGATAGCTGTTGTTGGCGTTCGATGCGGGTTTTTCAAGCACCTACAAAGCGGTCCGCAGGTCGGGCGTGGCACCGTTGGGTATTTGATTGGGGTGTGGGCACGGCCTTGCTCGTTCGGCGTCGACGCCCACAAGTTCACCGCTGGGGTGTGGGCTGCCTACCTGATGCCCTTGTGCTTTGAGGTTTTCGATAGGCAAAGGCCTGACTTTGACGGTGCCCAAGATCCATGCTGAGCGCCTGGCTAAGATTTAATTAGAATCAGACCTCAATTATTTACAAGGCAGTGCCCACGACCAATACCGTCGTCAGCCAGAAGATTGCCCAGCTCAAAGGGGGGGAGGCTGGACAGGAAGAGCGATCGGGCACCCGGTGTCAAAACCCTTTGGCTGGGCATGAGGAACGTCGCCACCACCGTGCGAGGTCTGGTCTGCGCCCGCGAATTCGGGGAGGTGCGGTAATTTGTATGAAGCAGGAAGGTGTTGGGGATGTTCAAAAACTGTGGCTTTTCGCTGGTGAAGCCGCCTTTGACCGCTTCATGCGAGGGCAGCAGTTGTTGCTGTAGCCACAGCGCTGACTGTTGCACGTATTTAAAAACTACGGGTAAAAACCGGGTCGGTGAACAGGCAAACACTGACAAAATTGGCAACTCGGTCGTGGGGTCAGCCAGGTTCTGAAGAGAACCGTACTGAAGATGCGGCGGATCAATGCAGTATGAAAACTCAAGTTAGTCAACCTCTCAGGAGATATCTATGGATCGTCGTTCCGTTATTAAAAATGCCGGTATTGCTGGCGTGCTGGCGGCTGGTGTTGCGCCCGCAGTGCATGCGCAGGAAACCATTCGCTGGCGCATCGCCTCCAGCTTTCCCAAGTCGCTGGACACCATCTTTGGCGCCGCAGAAGTCTTCGCCAAGAAAATAGGTGAGATGTCTGGTGGCAAATTTATTGTCACTGCGCATCCGGCTGGCGAACTGATCCCGGCCGTTGCCGGCATGATCGACAACGTTGGCAAAGGCACCATCGAAATGGTGTCAACCGCGCCGTACTTCCACTTCGGTATCAACGAAGCCTTTGCCTTCGGTACGGGTATTCCCTTCGGCCTAAACAGCCGGCAGCAAACGGCCTGGATGTACGACGGCAATGGCATGAAGCTGATGCGCGAGTTCTATGCCAAATACAACATCGTCAACTTCCCCATGGGCAACACCGGCGCCCAGATGGGCGGCTGGTACCGCAAGGAAATCAAGACCGTAGACGACTTGAAGGGCTTGAAGATGCGCATCGGCGGCTTCGGCGGCATGGTCATCAGCCGCCTGGGCGTGGTGCCGCAAAACATTCCTGCTGGCGAGATTTACCAGGCACTGGAAAAAGGCACAGTCGATGCCGCCGAATTTGTCGGTCCGTACGACGATCTGAAGCTGGGCTTGAACAAAGTGGCGCCTTTCTACTACTACCCCGGCTGGTGGGAGGCTGGCGCACAGTTCGATGTCTTTGTGAACAAAACGGCCTTCGACAAGCTGTCCACAGAAAACAAAGCCATCTTGGAGTCTGCTGCGGCTTTCGCCCACATCGAAATGCAGGGCAAGTACGACTACAGAAACCCGACCGCTCTCAAGCAACTGGTGGCGGGCGGGGCCAAGCTCATGCCCTTCCCCAAGGCCGTGTTGGACGTGGCCTTCAAGGAATCGCAAGCTGTGTACGCAGAGCTGTCGGCCAAAAACCCTGACTGGAAAAAAATCTACGACGATTGGTCTGTCTACCGCCGCGACGCGAATCTTTGGTTTCGCTTCAATGAAATGCGAATGGATCAGTTCACCCAGACGCAAAAGCTGTAAGTTTTCAACAGTTTAAAAAAACCACGCTTCGGCGTGGTTTTTTTCATCTGATCTGGGTATTGCGAATCAAGGTTGATTGGCCGTCTAGCTGCCAATTCGATCAGGTTTATCTGGCTGCATGAATCACAAAGCGATAACCAGCGATCGGTAAAAAAATACATAAAAAAAATACTCAAAGTATCTTTTTTTATTGATTTGCTAGACTTTTGCTTCTTCTTTTCCTTCTTCTTCTAGTCTTTTTTTATCGCTTTCAGTCGTGCCATCATTGGATTTTCTTCCTCGCCTTCAGCGGGCTTTGCATCGGTCCCAGCACTGCCCAATTTGACTGCTTCAGCGTCCTGTTTAATTTCCTATTCGGGCATGGGCATCAGGAGCTGTTCCATCACCTGCTCAGGAGTCAGCAGGTTAACTTTCTCAATACCACCCGTCACCAGACTGGGGAAGATCATGATGGCGGCAACCATGATGACTTGCACGATGATGAAAGCAATCGAGCCTTTGTAAATCTCCGTTGTGGTGACAGCTGGAATCATGACGCCGGTGACACGGTCTTTGTAGTCAAACTTGGCTGCAACGCTGCGCAGGTAAAACAGCGCAAAACCAAACGGTGGCGTCAGAAAAGACGTGTGCAAGGTCATGGCGATGATCACACCAAACCAGATCATCGCGTCGTCCGTCGTCATGCCGGGTACCAAGCCTGGAAGGATTTTTTCAGCGACCGGCGCGAGCAGCGGAATGATGATGAACGCAATCTCGAAAAAGTCGAGAAAGCAGCCCAAAATGAACACCAAAATGTTCACCACAATCAAAAAGCCCCAGGCGCCACCAGGCACACCTTCGAACAAGTTTTCTATCCAGAAGTGACCGTCTGCCGCATTGAAGGTAAAGGCAAAAACCGTTGAACCGATGAGAATAAACAGCACAAACGAAGCCAACTTGGCAGTGCTTTCCAGTGCCTGCTTGAGCAGCAGCATGTTGAGACGCCGCTTGCCAACAGCCAGAATCAATGCACCCAGGGCGCCCATCGCTCCGCCCTCGGTGGGCGTTGCAATGCCCAGAAAAATAGTGCCCAGCACCAGAAAAATCAAGATCAGCGGCGGCATCAAAACAAAAGTCACTTGCTCGGCCAGCTTAGACAGCAGACCCATGCGCGTGACGCGGTTGATAACAGCCAGCGACAAACCCAGCAGCGAAGCCAATGTCATGGACAAAATAACAATTTCATCAGCGGGGGCTGGCATTGGTCTCTCTAGAAGCGGCGTCAACACCGAGTTGTGAACCCTTGACCAGGCAAAGCCTATGATCGCGCACAGCACCACCAATACCAGCAATGACCTGTGGCCAGACGCACCATTGGTTTCTTTGTAGATGCGTGCTTCTGGCGGCAGCGGCGGCACCATGGCTGGTTTGACCAATGCCACCACCACAACGACCAAAATATACAAACCCACCAGTATCAGACCGGGTACCAAAGCGCCCGAATACATATCGCCCACAGAGCGGCCCAGTTGGTCAGCCAACACGATCAGCACCAGCGATGGCGGAATGGCTTGCGCGAGTGTGCCCGAGGCCGTAATAGCGCCTGTGGCAATAACCCGGCTATAGCCATAGCGCAGCATGATAGGCAGGGATATCAGGCCCATGGATATCACAGCAGCGGCAACAACGCCCGTCGTGGCGGCCAGCAACGCACCCACCAAAATCACGGCAACAGCCAAGCCGCCGCGCAGCGGGCCAAACACCTGGCCAACCGTCTCTAACAAATCCTCGGCCATGCGTGAGCGCTCCAGAATTATGCCCATGAAGGTGAAGAACGGGATCGCCAGCAGCGTGTCGTTTTGCATGATGCCAAAAACACGCGACGGCAGCGCCTGAAGCATATTCGCGGGGAAAAGCCCGGCTTCCATGCCAACGAAACCAAAGCCCAGGCCGACAGCGGCCAATCCGAAAGCGACTGGGAAACCAGTCAACAGGACGACAAACAGGCCCGCAAACATGAACGGCACAAACTGCTGTGCCAGGAAAGTGTCTTGCATTTTACTTATCTCCAGCCAAACGGGCAGCAGCTATTTTTTCAAATGCATCAATTTGTTTTTGATCATCTGATTTACCTGTTTCTTCACCAATCGGGTCCTCTATCAAGCCGCGTAAAAATGCAATACGCTTGATCAGTTCGGACACGCCCTGCATCATCAAAAGCGCAAAACCCACCGGTACCAGCAGATAAGCAGGCCAGCGAATCAGGCCCCCAGCATTTTGAGACATTTCACCATTGTTATACGCGCTCACGAAGACCGGCCAGCTCAGAACAACCATCAAAATACAAAATGGGAAAAGCACCAACATGATGCCCAGCAGATCGATCCAGTTGCGTGTACGGTCGGTCAAGCGATTCGAAATGAAGTCAATGCGAACATGTGAATTTTTCAAAAAACCAAAACCTGCGCCCAGCATGAATACCGCAGCAAATAAATACCACTGAATTTCCAGCAGGCCGTTTGAACTCATGTCAAAAGCCTTGCGGACAATCGCATTACCGGCACTGATGAGGGTGGTGGCAAGAATCAACCACATGGTGGACTTGCCTACGAAAGTGCTGATGTTATCTATTACCCGTGACAGCGTGAGAAGAGGGGTCATATGGGGTGTCTCCAAGAAAAAACGGCGCGAAAGACAGATCTTGATCTGCTTGAGAACAATCGGTTAAGGCTGGATCGTGGCAGTGAGAGGCTATCTCAGAAAGCTTGCATCTCACTTGAAAAGACCGCTGGCTTACTGCACTTCTAGCTTATCCGGTACGCAAAAATTTGGGTATCAACTTTTCATGGACCAATGTGCTTCTTTTCTGTGGCTAGCTGGATTGTTTGATCGGGTACGCGAAACAACTTTACAGCGCTGTTCCAACATAGCCGCGCTAGCCATTCAAATCCACTGCGCGATTAAACTCGCCAGCATGCTCAACACAATGGTGGTGGTAATCGGGACAAACCATTCCCGCCCAAACAGCGTGAACCGCCAATCGCCTGGCAGCTTGCCCAAGCCCAATTTGTGCAGAAACGGCGTGAACCAGCTGATCAGCATCAGCGCCAGAAAAATTACCAACATCCAGCGAATCATTGGCTGCCTCCGTTCACAGTTTGTGGGTGCGGTCGCCCGCAGAAAAACCCATCGGTGACCAGCCAGCGCTGCCAGCCGGCGGTGCAAACGCCAGCACCTTAAACAGCTCGCCCATTTCGTGCTCGTTCACCAGCTTTTGCATCATTGCGTTCTCGCGCGGCCCGGCGTCCTTCGCCAGATCAAGCAGGCCGCAGTTGAAAAGGAAACGGCCTTGGCTGGTGTAGCCGAGCACGTCCATGCCGGCTTCTTGCACAGCGAGAGCGATACCGGTGAAGTTGACATGCGCGGTGATGTCTTTCTGGCCCAGCTCGGCCAGCGGATCGCTGTCGCTTCTGTGGGCGCGGTGGCACATCAGCGTGCCCATGTGGCGCTGCGGGTGGAAATACTCGGTTTCGGGAAAACCATAATCGAGAAAAAACGCGACGCCACGCTGCAGCCGCTCGGCCAGGGTGCACACAAACGCCTCGGCCTGCGGGTGTATTTCGGTCGTGTAGTCGTGATCGCCTTCGATGGCCAGCGGTGGGCGCAGCGGGGTGGGGCGATCGGACCAGGCCAGCCCATGCGCTGCGTCCCACACCACGCCGCGCTCGAGCCAGACACCAGCCACCCGCGCCAGCAGCTGCACCGGCATGGCGTCGAGCACCTCGTTGCCCAGCACCACCCCGTGCAGCACATCGGGCAGCGCATCCACCCAGCACACACGCTCGGCATGGGCGACAAGCGTGGCCCGCTGGCGCTCGCGCAGGCTGCCCGAGAGATCGACAATGGTGTAACGGCGTGGCGGCTGGCCAAAAGCTGCGAGCGCGTCCAGCAGCTGAAGCGCCAGCACGCCGGTGCCAGCGCCAAATTCCCAGATTTCGTCGGTGCCAGTGGCTGCAAGCGCCTGCGCCACCTGGCGCGCCAAGGTCTGGCCAAACAGCGGGGTGAGTTCGGGCGCGGTGACGAAGTCGCTGCCCTGGCCGGCAACGCCCTGCGGCAGATGGCCGAATTTCGGGGTGGTGTTGGCGTAATAGCCCATGCCTGGCTCGTACAAGGCCAGCGCCATAAAGCGGTCAAACGGCAGCCAGCCGCCCGCCGAGGCAATGGCCGCCTGCACGGTCCGCAGCAGGGCGTTCGATAAACTCTTGGGTTCGTTCACTGTGTCGGTATTCACCGCCCGATTGTCGTCCATGACCCCACCACACCTTCCTGAAAAACCTGCGCCGCGCACCGTGCTCGTCACTGGCGCGGGCAAGCGCCTGGGCCGCGAGATCGCACTCACGTTGGCCCGTGCGGGCTGGAATGTGGCGGTGCACCACCGCCATTCGGTTGATGAGGCGCAGCAGACTGCCGCCGATTGCGACGCGTTCACCGGCCGCCATGGCAGCGCCCTGCCCTTTTTTGCCGATCTGGCCGAGGAGGCCAGCGTGCGCGCCTTGCTACCGGCGGTGGTGCTGCGGTTCGGCTCGGTGGACGCGGTGGTCAACAGCGCATCGACCTTTGAGCAAGACAGCGCCGATAACTTCGGCTTTTCTGCGATGGAAACCCATTTGCGGGCCAACACCGGCGCCGCTGTGTTGCTGGCGCAGGCGCTGCATGGGCACCTGAGCGAGCGCGATGGCCAAGGCGCGGTGGTGAACCTGCTGGATCAGAAGCTTTGGAACATGAACCCGGATTTTTTCAGTTACACGCTGTCCAAAGCGGCGCTGGAGGCGGCCAACACCATGCTGGCGCTGGCGCTGGCACCACGGGTGCGCGTGGTCGGCGTGGCGCCTGGGCTGACACTGACCAGTCACCTGCTGAGCGACGACAAATTTGCCGAGCTGCACCGCCAGTCGCCGTTGGGCCGCTCGTCCACCCCCGAAGATGTGGCCGCCACGGTGGCGTTTGCGCTGGACAACCAGTCGATAACCGGTACCACGCTGCTGGTGGACGGCGGCCAGCACCTGATGCGCTTTGAGCGCGATTTTTCGCTGATGTGAAGCAAGCCGATTTCTATGAACGCCCAAACCACCACGCCACAAGATGGCATCCAGATCCTCACCCTCAGCGGCCTGCGTTTTGACGCCAAGCTCGGCATCCTGGACGCTGAGCGTTCCGGGCCTCAGCCGATCCAGGTTGACGCCGAAATCAACCAGGGCACGCAGCCGCTACGCGCCCACGACGACGACATTTCGCGTGTGCTCGATTACCGCAAGGTGCGCCAAATCATCATTGATGAGTGCACCGCCGAACACGTCGATCTGCTGGAGAGTCTGATCGGCAAACTCACGCGCCGCTTGATGCAGCTGCCGGGCGTGGTGGGTGTGCGGGTAAAGATTGCCAAGCTGGAAATTTTTGAGGACTGCGAGGTGGCGATTCGGATGGAGTGCGGAGACTGGTAACCCGCGCGTCGGGCTTCGCACGTCGCCTGCGTGAGCGGGCAACACCAGCGGCGCGGCAAAGCCGACTCCACGGTGTCTGCCGGGTGGGAACACTTCGCTGTTCGCTGTTCGCTGTCCGCTGTTTGCTGTTTGCTGTCCGCTCCACTGCTGTGAAATTGTTGCCCATGACGATCAAAAAATCCCAAAAACGAAACCCGCAAGCTGGAAAAAAGGCGAAGCCGCGAAGTGGGCCGCACCAGCGGGGACTGCAACATCGTTGAAGAGCGGGACAGGGTGATGGTCTGCCATTCGGGCGGCAAGAACAGCTACGCCTTGCTCGACATCCTGCCGGCTTGGCGCACCAAGCTGGGGCGAGGTTCCCCATTCGAAACCAGGACACCTGTTTCATCACCAAGCGGGTGATATCCGAGGGCAAGACGATGTGCAGCCTGCGCTCGCGGCTGCGCCGGGTCAATTTGTACCGGGCGGCCAACAGGCTGGGCGGCACCAAAATTGCGCTCGGTCGCGACCGCGGCGACATCCTGCAAGCCCTTCTGCTCAACCTGCTCTTTGACACCAGGCCCAAGGGCCTGCCGCCCAAGCTGGTGAGCGACGATGGGTGGCATGTGGTGATCCGGCCCATCGCCCACGTGGCCGAGAAAGACCTGGTGCGCTGGGTCGAAATTCGCGCCCGCCCCATCATTTCCCGCACCCTGTGCGCCAGCCAGGAAAACCTGCAGCGCAAGCAGGTTGGCAACATGCTGCGCGAATGGGACGTGAAGTTTCCTGGTCAGATGGCAAACATGTCTTGCGCGCTGCAAAAAGCGGTGTCCAGCCACCTGATGGGCCGTGGCCTGCATCCGTTTCAAACCCTGCCCGCCACCGGTGTTGCCGATGACAACGGCGACAAAGCGTTTGACGATGAGCACCTGCTGGAGACGACCGCCCAGGGGCAGGGCTGGTAGGAAAACAGCGACACGCCATTGCAAAACGGGAACGAAGCGGTGCGACGCGCGGTCGTAGCCAATGCAGTGTCCCGAGCCACAGCCAACAGCACAACCCGGCAAACCAAACGGAGACCCCATGAAGCGCCTGCTTCCGACAAATTCACAGCACGCCACCCTTGGAGCGCGCAGCGCCACGTTGCTGACCGCTGGCCTGGCCATCAGCCTGCTCACCGGTTGCGCCAGCGTCTACCGGGTTGACAGCCAGGTGCAAAGCTTTGCGCGCTGGACCAATTCAGCGCCTGCTGCGGCGGTCAGCGCCATTCCACAAGCGCCTCAGCTTTATCGCTTTGAGCGCCTGCCCTCGCAGGCCACCGACAACGCAGCGCGCGGGCAGGCCGATCTGGAGGCGGTCGCCCGAACTTCGCTGGCCAAACAAGGCTGGACGCCAGCCGAACCGGGCTCGTCAGCCCGCTGGTCGGTGCAGGTCAGCGGCGGCACGCTGAAACTGCCCCGCGCGCCGTGGGAAGAGCCTTGGGACAGTTTCGGTTACCGCGGTGGCTTCGGTGGCTATGGGTTCCCCGGTCGCGACCATGTGGTGACCAGCCGCGGCCAGGTGATCTGGGCGCCGATGTTCATGCGCATGGACCTGCCCTACTACCAGCGCAAGGTCTCGTTGCTGATCCGCCAAGCGGGCAGCAGCCCAGTGACCTATGAAACCCATGCCGCGCACGAGGGCCGCTGGAACAGCTCGCCGGCGCTTTGGGGCGCCATGTTCGACGCCGCGCTGCAAGACTTCCCCGCGCCGCCTGTGGGCGTGCGGCAGGTCAACATCGACCTGCCGCGCTGAGCGTGGGCACCGACAGCGGCAACACGCAATGGCAGGGCTTTCTATTGCCGAGGCTGCGCCAGCAGGCCGTCCAGGGCTTTTTGCAACTCGGCGGTGTTGGCTGGCAGGTGCAGCGTGCGCACCGCCTTGCCTGTTGCTGAAAACAGCACCACCGTGCCGTTGATAGCGTCATGGCGCTGACCAAACGCATGGCCAAGCGGTGCGCCCAGCGGTGCCACCAGAAAAGCGACGCGCTCGGCGTATTCACCGCGCAGGTCGTCCATCATCCCCATCACCGCCATGCCGCCCATGGACTGGATGTCATACGCCAGCACCAGCGCCGGCTGGCCCTGCCCAACGCGCTCCAAATCTGTCGGGTACGGGCTGCGCGGCAACTGGCTCCAGACCAGCGCAAGGACAAGGCCCGAGATGACCAGATAGATCAGCCACTTGGTCTTGCGCGGCATTCCTGGTTGTTGCTCAGAGGTCATGGATATCGCTTTCAAAATTGGCACCGCTGTGGACCCACCAGCGCAGGCTCAACACGGTCAAAGGTTGTTGGGGCGGGGTGGAAGCAGGATGCCGCCTACAATAGTGGCGACGATTTTCGCAAAAATCTTCGCTTTTTTCCTCGCTTCGCGTTGCGTCTTGGTTACTGGCACGTGACGCTGGCTTGCAAGCCACCTTCGATGACGGATCCTTTCCCGCCCCCCCTTCTTTCGGTTCATGATCTCGCCTGCGAGCGCAGCGAGCGTCTGCTGTTCACCTGCATGAATTTCGGCCTGACGGGTGGGCAATTGCTGCTGGTGCAGGGTGGCAACGGCCAGGGGAAAACCAGTCTGCTGCGCTTGCTGACCGGCCTTGGCCAGCCCGACGCCGGCGAGGTGCGCTGGCGCGGTGAGCCGGTCGCTCGATGCCGGGATGTCTATTACCGCGAAATGGCCTACCTGGGACATGCCAACGGCATCAAAGACGAGTTCAATCCGTTGGAAAACCTTCGCTTCAACGCCGGCCTGCACGGCCAAGCTTTCAAGCCTGATCAGGCAGTGGCAACGCTGCAGCGGTTGGGCCTGTCGCGTTGCCTCGACCTGCCCTGCCGCGCGCTGTCGTTCGGCCAGCGCCGCCGTGTCGCGTTGTCCGCCCTGCTGCTCGCTGGCGCCAGCCTGTGGATCCTGGACGAACCCCTCACCGGCCTGGACACGCACGCGGTGGCGCTGGTGGAAGGGCTGATCCGCGACCACCTCCACGCTGGCGGCATGGTGGTGGCCACCACCCACCAGGCGATGAATTTGGCGGACGTCAGCGTGCAACAACTGCTGATCGGTGAGGCCCCCAAGCAACGCGCCGCCGCCCAGGCCCACTAATATGGGCAGCTACTTCTTGAACGTTCTGCGACGCGACCTTACGCTCGCCGCGCGCCGCCGCAGCGACTGGCTGACCGCGCTGTTCTTTTTCATCATGGTGAGCAGCCTGTTTCCGCTGGGCATCGGGCCGGAGCCGGAGCTGCTGCAGCGCATCGGCCCGGGTGTATTGTGGGTTGCAGCCACCCTGGCTTCGCTGCTGTCGCTCTCTCGGCTGTGCGACGGCGACCACCGCGACGGCAGCCTGGAGCAGATGGTGCTGTCGCCAGCGCCCACCGTGCTGCTGGTGCTAGGCAAGGCCATGGCGCACTGGCTGGTCTACGGCATTCCCTTGTTGCTGATGGCGCCAGTGCTGGGCATTCAGTTCAACCTGCCATGGGATGCCATCGCGGTGCTGGTGTTTTCCCTGGCACTGGGCACGCCCATTCTTTCGATCTTGGGCGCAGCAGGCGCGGCGCTGACGCTTGGCCTGCGCGGCGGCGGCGTGCTGCTGACGCTGCTCATTCTTCCGCTGTACACGCCGGCGCTGATCTTTGGTGCCGGTGCGGTCGATGGCGTGATGGCAGGCACCGGGGCCGAGGCGAACCTGTCGCTGCTGGGCGCTTTTCTGCTGGTGTCTTTTCTGGTTGCGCCCTGGATCGCATCCGCTTCTATGAGAGTGTCTCTGGAATGAATTTCTATCACTACGCGTCGCCAAGCACCTTTTATGGACTCGCAGGCAGGGCCATACCATGGGCTGCCTGGATGGCAGGCGTTCTTGCTGTGCTGGGCCTGTATGTCAGCTTCTTTGTGGCGCCCACCGATTTTCAGCAGGGGGAGGCGTACCGAATTATCTTCATCCATGTGCCAGCCGCGTGGATGGGCATGCTGATCTACCTGGCAATGGCCCTTTGGGGAGCCGTGGGCCTGGCTTTCAACGCCCGCCTTCCTTTCATCATGATGCGGGCGCTGGCACCCACCGGCGCCATCCTCACCTTTGTCGCCCTGTGGACCGGCGCCGTGTGGGGCAAGCCCATGTGGGGCGCTTGGTGGGTTTGGGACGCGCGCCTGACCTCAACCCTGATCCTGCTGTTTCTCTACATTGGCACTCTGGCCCTGTGGTCGTCGATCGACGACGTGAAGCGAAGCGACCGCGCGGGCGCTCTGCTGACCCTGATTGGCGTGGTCAACGTGCCGATTATTTTGTTCTCGGTGGTTTGGTGGAACACGCTGCATCAGGGGTCTACGGTCGGTGTCTCCCACGCCCCCAAAATGGCCGCTACCATGTTGCAGGGTTTGCTTCTGATGACAGCGGCAGCCTGGCTGTACACCATCGCTGCAACCCTCGTGCGAGTGCGCCGCATCATCTTGGAGCGCGAGAGAAAAACCGGCTGGGTGAGGGAACTGCTGGGAAAGGAGACCTGACATGGAATGGGCAAGCTGGTCTGAATTTTGGAACATGGGCGGTCGCGGTTTTTTCGTCTGGAGCGCCTTCGGTGTCACAGCGGCCTGCGTCCTGATCGAGATCGTGTGGCTGAGACGCGCGGCCGGTCAGTCGCGCCGCCGCCTTTTGCGCATGCAGCTATGGGACTTGTCACCAGAAGGAGGTGAAAAATGAAATCACGCTACAAGAAAATGTCGATCATTGCGGTAGCCTTGATGGGCCTGGCGGGCGCCGCCGCGCTGGTCTTGAACGCCTTTCAGTCCAACCTGGTGTTCTTCTTTTCGCCCACCGATGTCTACCAAGGCAAGGCGCCTGTTGACCGGGTGTTTCGCATTGGCGGTTTGGTGCAGGAGGGCAGCGTCATACGCCAAGCCGACGGGCTGACCACGCGTTTTGTGGTGACCGACACCGCCCAGCTCATCCCGGCGGTCTACACCGGCATCCTTCCCGATCTGTTCGCCGAGGGCAAGGGCGTGGTGGCTGACGGCAAGCTCGGCAGCGACGGCCTGTTCACCGCCAACCGGGTACTGGCCAAGCACGACGAAAACTACATGCCGCCGGAAGCTGCTCACGCCCTGGAGCGAGCCAAAGAAGCTGGCAAAACCATAAAATCGTATTGATATTCAGCGCGAAACCGCTGAGCCAAAAAAGAAACTTTTTGGCGCTCAGTTGATCCGTTAGGTGCTGTCGTTGGACAGCACGTGGCCCACAAGGAAACTTCTCCATGATCCCCGAACTCGGCACTTTTGCTCTTATTCTGGCTTTGCTGCTGGCCATTACCCAGGCGGTGCTGCCACTGTTGGGCGCACAGCGCGGCAACCTCACCTGGATGGCGGTGGCGCGGCCGGCGGCATTTGGGCAGTTCACCTTCACCCTGATCGCCTATCTGTGCCTGGTCTATGCCTTTCTCAGCAACGACTTCACCGTGATCAACGTGGCCAGCAATTCGTATTCGAACCTGCCGGCCTTCTACCGCATCACTGCCACCTGGGGCTCGCATGAAGGCTCGCTGCTGTTTTGGTCACTCATCCTGGCTGTGTGGACCATAGCGGTCGCGACCTTCTCGCGCACCTTGCCCGAGGAAATGGTGGCGCGTGTGCTCGGTGTCATGGGCCTAATTTCGGTCGGATTCCTGTCGTTGCTGCTGATCACCTCCAGCCCGTTTCTGCGCCAGTTCCCCGGCCCGGCAGAGGGCAGCGACTTGAATCCGCTGCTGCAAGACTGGGGAATGATCATCCATCCCCCAATGCTCTACATGGGTTATGTGGGTTTCGCGGTGGCCTTTTCTTTCGCCGTTGCGGCCCTGCTTTCCGGTCGACTGGACGCTGCCTGGGCGCGCTGGTCGCGCCCATGGGCCACGGTGGCCTGGGCCTTTCTGACCCTCGGCGTCGTGCTGGGCAGCTGGTGGGCTTACCGCGAACTCGGCTGGGGCGGCTGGTGGTTCTGGGACCCGGTGGAAAACGCGTCCTTCATGCCCTGGCTGGCCGGCACTGCTTTGATCCACTCGCTGGCGGTGGCAGAAAAGCGGGGCGCCTTCAAAGCCTGGACCGTGCTGCTGGCGCTGATGACGTTTTCTCTCTCGCTGTTGGGTACGTTCCTGGTGCGCTCGGGCGTGCTGTCTTCGGTGCACGCGTTTGCGGTTGATCCGCAGCGCGGCGCCTACATTCTGGGCTTCATGCTGCTGGTGGTGGGTGGCTCGCTGGCCCTGTTTGCCTGGCGTGCGCCCCGCATGATCGCCGGCGGCGCCTTCACCTGGTTCTCACGCGAATCGATGCTGCTGGCCAACAACGTTGTGATGATGGCCTCGGTCGCGGCTGTTCTGCTGGGCACGCTGTACCCGCTGTTCGTCGACGCGCTGGGCTTGGGCAAGCTGTCGGTTGGCCCGCCTTACTTCAACGCGGTGTTTGTACCGCTGATCACGCCGGCCCTGTTTCTGATGGGGGTCGGCCCGCTGATGCGCTGGAAGGGCGACAGCGTGCCCGATGTGCTGCAGCGGCTGAAGTGGGCGCTGGGCATTGCTGTGGCCACCGGCCTGCTGCTGCCGCTGACACTGGAAGGCTACAAACCGTGGGCGGTACTGGGGCTTGGACTCTCAAGCTGGATTGCGCTGACGGTGCTGATCGCCTTTCGCGAGCGGGCTAAAACAGCGGGTCAGCTGGCCAACCTGCCGCGCGCGTTTTGGGGCATGCACCTGGCCCACCTGGGTATGGCCATTGGCGTGGCGGGCATCACCATGGTGGCCAACTACGAGCAGGAGCTGGATGTGCGCATGAACGTGGGCGATCAAGCCCAGATGGCCGGCCACACCCTGACCTTTATGGGCGTCCAGCAATACGCCGGCGCCAACTTCGAAGCCACCCGGGGCACCGTGATCGTGAGGGAAGGCAATGCCGAACCGTTCACGCTGTATCCCGGGAAGCGCATCTACAACCGGTCGGGCTCGGTGATGACCGAGGCCGCTGTGCGGCCCAGCCTGGTCAGCGACCTCTACGTCTCGCTGGGCGCACCCCTAAACGATGAGCTCACCACCTGGGCTGTGCGTATCTATCACAAACCCTTCATCAACTGGCTGTGGCTGGGCGCTCTGTGCATGGTGGTCGGTGGTTTCATGGCGGCGTCTGACAGGCGCTACCGGATCGGCGCCAAGGCGCGCGCACCCGCCGGGCAAGCCGTGCAAGCCGTGCAAGGGGCCTAAGCCATGAAGCGATGGCTTCCGCTGGTTTTTTTCTTCGTGCTGGTGGGCTTTTTCACGAAAGGTCTTTTTCTCAATCCGCGCGAAGTGCCCTCACCTTTCATCGGCAAGGCAGCACCTACCTTCAGCTTGCCCGTGGTGGGCGATGCCCAGTCGGCCTTCAGCCCAGCCGACATGAAGGACCAGGTCTGGATGCTCAATGTCTGGGCGCCTTGGTGTGCGACCTGTCTGGTAGAACACAAGTTGCTGATGGCGCTGGCCGAAAGTCGTACCGCGCCGCCGATCGTTGGGCTCAACTGGAAAGACAAAAACCGCGAGGCCGAGCAGTTGCTGTTGCGCACCGGCAACCCTTATGTGGCGGTGCCCGATGACTTGTCGGGCCGGGTGGGGCTCGACTGGGGTGTGACCGGCACCCCGGAAACCTATGTCATCGACCGGGCCGGCATCGTGCGGCTGAAACATGTGGGTCCGATCGACATGGAGGTTTGGCAAAACAAGTTCGTCCCGAAACTCAAGGAGTTAGGCGCATGACCTGTCGCCTCATCCAACACGGTCTGCTGACTGTTTTTCTGGCTTCTTGCGTGGCTGCCCTGGCCAGCGAACCGGGCGCCGCCACACCCACCACTTCAACCACCGCACCGCCCACCGCGCAACCCCTGTTTGCCAATGTGGCGATTGAAGCCCGCCTGACCCACCTGTCGCGCGAACTGCGTTGCGTGGTGTGCCAAAACGAGGCCTTGTCGGAATCCCCAGCCGAGCTGGCCGGCGCCATGCGTCAGGAAATCCGCGACCTGATGAAGGCTGGCAAGACGGATCCGGAGGTGCTCAACTTTCTAACCTCGCGTTATGGTGACTTCGTGCTGTTTCGCCCGCCCTTCAAGCCCGTGACCTACCTGCTGTGGGTCGGGCCTTTTGTGTTTCTGGGTTTTGGTGTGCTGGTCTGGTTCATGGCGCTGCGCGCACGGCGCACCTTCAAAGGCGCACCAGTCAACAGCGCCCAGCTCGCCGCCGCTGCCCGCCTGCTAGAAGAAAAACCATGAGTTTGTTTTGGTCCGTCACCCTTTTTTGGGGCGCCGCTGCCGCTGCTGTTGGTTTGGCACTGACCTTTGTACTGCCATTTTTGCTCCGTAACAACAAAAATGGGCACGAAAAAGCCGCCCGCCGAGACGTCAACCTGGCGGTTTACCGCGACCAGATGAGGGATCTCAAATCTGAGCTGGCCAACACGCAGCTCTCGCCAGAGCAGTTCCTTGCGAGCAAGCTCGAACTGGAAACCCGTGCGGCAGAAGACGCGTTGGCCCATGAAGACGGTGTGGCCGCGCCGGTGGCAAGCCGTCGGCTCGGGTTTGGCTTGGCAACAGTGCTGCCCATGGCGGCAATCGGCCTGTACTTTGCGCTCGGCAATCCTGGCGTTTTGACTGCGTCGGCGAGTGGGCAAAACGCTTCAGCTGTTGCCGCTGGGCCCACCGAGCAGGACATCCTGCGCATGATTCAACAAATTGAAGCGCGTGCCCAGGCCAACCCAGCCGACAGCGAGGCGTGGGAAGCGCTGGCAACAGCCAACGCGATGATGGCGCGCTGGCCCGAAGCGCTACAGGCGTTTCAAAAGACGTACGAGCTGCTGCCCACCAAAGCGACCGTGATGAGCGGCTACGCCGAGGCGCTGGCCATGACCGGCAACCTGGTGCTGGCGGGCCGGCCAATTGAGCTGGTCACCTCGGCCCTGAAAATCGACCCAAACAACAAAAAGGGGTTGGAACTGGCTGGCATCCACGCTTACCAGAATCAAGACTTTGCCCAGGCGGTGCAGTTTCTGGATCGGCTGCAACCGCTGCTGTCGTCCGAGACGCCCTATGCCCAAGAAATTCAGGCGATGCGCAACGAGGCCCAACGCTTGGCACAGCTCGGCGGCGCGACTCAGACCGCGGGCACCAGCTCGCCATCGACCCTGGACACTCAAGCCGTGCCCGGGCCAACTGCCGCTGTCGCAGGCAGCGTGGAGGTGGCCGCAGCGCTCCAATCTCGGGTCGGCAACCAGGACACGATTTATCTGATCGCCCGCGCTGGTGAGAGCGGCCCGCCGCTGGCAGCGGTTCGCCTTGCGATGGGTGCGTTTCCGATGCGGTTCAGCCTGGACGACAGCATGGCAATGAGCCCCGCCAACACGCTCTCCAATCACAAGGAGGTGGTGGTTCTGGCGCGCATTTCGGCGTCGGGCAACCCCATTGCCCAACCTGGCGACCTGGAGGGCCGGATCACAGGCGTGGCGGTTGGAACAAAAAGTGTGAAGCTGGTGATCGATCGTGTGGTGCCGTAGGGGCCTGCCCTGGGCCACCGCACGGCTTCGCCGCTGACCGGTTGAGGAGATCATGCTCGGCCAGGTCTGTGGTGCCGACGCTCAGGTACAAAGCCCTTTGCAGCGCAACCCCGTGCCATCGGTTCTCAAAAAGGCGAGGTTCCCTGCGGCCTGCGTAAGATTCGCCCCACAGTCTTGCCCTGGCATCGGCCGCGCAAATTCCCAGCCCCCACCAGGAACTCCCTTGCAAGTCACCCGAATACTGGCCGTGCGCCACGGCGAAACCGCCTGGAACAAAGACACCCGAATCCAGGGCCACACCGACATCGCGCTCAACGACCATGGGCGCTGGCAGGCCCGCCAGCTGGCGCAGGCGCTGCGAGACGAGCCCATTGCCGCCTGTTACGCCAGCGATTTGTCGCGCGCCCAGGAAACCGCCCAAGCGGTAGCCGATCGCCACGGCCACCAGGTCGATGTGCACATAGGGCTACGCGAGCGCAGCTTTGGTTCGTTCGAAGGCCAAACCTGGGCTGAACTGCAGGCCGCCAATCCGGTCGAGACATCCGCCTGGCGCAAGCGCCTGCCAGACTTCGCGCCACCCGGGGGCGAGTCGCTGCTGCAGCTGCAAGCGCGCGTGGTGGCCACCGTCAACGAGCTGGCCGCGCGCCACGCTGGCGAGCAGGTGCTGATGGTGGCGCACGGAGGCGTGCTCGACATGCTGTACCGACTGGCGACCCGACTCGATTTGCAGGCGCCGCGCAGCTGGGAACTGACCAACACGGCGGTCAACCGTCTACTCTGGAGCCCGGAGGGCCTGAGCCTGGTGGGATGGGCCGACACCTCACATTTGCAGGAAGGCGGCCTTGATGAACCCACAACCTGAATTCGGTGCCAGCGCGCGCCAGCGCTGGCAGCGCGCGCACGAGGTGATTGGCCACGGCGTGACTGCAATTGACACGCCCGCGCTGGTGATCGATCTCGACGCCATGGAGCGCAACCTCGCGCGCATGGCCGACTTCGCGCGTGCCAAGGGGCTGCGACTGCGGCCCCACGCCAAGATGCACAAGAGCGCCGAGCTCGCGTGCCTGCAGATGGCGCATGGCGCGGTGGGCGTGTGTGTGCAGAAGACCGAGGAAGCGCTGGCGCTGGCCCACGCGGGGGTGCGCGATATCTTCATCAGCAACGAGGTGATTGCGCCGGCCAAGCTGGCCCGGCTGGCCCAGGCAGTGCGCGAGTTGCCAACGCGGTTTTCGGTTGCAGTCGACAGCGCGCTGGGCATTGCGCGGCTGACCGAGGCCTTGCAGCAAGCAGGCGTGACGCAAGCCCCAGCAATGGATGTGTTTGTCGAGATTGACATCGGCCATGGTCGCTGCGGCGTGACGCCCGCGCAGGCGTTGCCACTGGCGCAGCAGGTGCTGGCGCAGCCGACGCTGCGCTTTGCCGGCCTGCAGGCTTACCACGGCAGCGCGCAACACCGGCGCGGTGTGGCCGAGCGCGACGCGGCGCTGGCCGCGTCCGAGGCGGTGGTGCGCAAAACACTGGCCATCCTCAACGCCGCGGGCATCACCGTGCCGCTGGTCACTGGTGCTGGCACCGGCAGCTTCGTGCGCGAAGCCGGCAGTGGCCTGTGGGGCGAACTGCAGGCTGGCTCTTATCTTTTCATGGACGCCGACTACGCCGCCAACGAGGCCGATCCGAACGCGCCTTCGTTCGAGCACGCGCTGTTCATCAAGTCGCTCGTGATGAGCGCCTCAACAGCGCACGCGGTGTGCGACGCTGGCCACAAGAGCCACGCGATCGACAGCGGTTTGCCGCGCGTCTGGTTACCCGACGGGGTGATTTACGCCAATGGCGGTGACGAACACGGTGTGCTGCACGCGGTCGATCCGGCGCTTGAATTGCCCGCACTTGGCGAGACCGTCTGGCTCGTTCCCGGCCACTGCGACCCCACGGTGAACCTGTACGACTTCGCCATCGGCCTGCGCGGCGGGCTTGAAGCCGGCCAGGTCGAGCGGCTGATTGCCATCGACACGCGCGGCGCACTGGGCTGAAGGCGGGCCCATGGGCCCAGGCCAGATTAACGTAGCTTCGGCGCCAGTTTTAGCCGCGCTGATCACGCTCCAACACGCGGTGGGCCAACATGCGAGGCGAAACGAAACCACTGATGCCTGCGCTATGACGCCAACCACATGGGCTCAGGGTGCATAAATATTTGCGTCCAGCCCCAGCGCACGCACCCGTTCAGCCGCGACTTGCGCCTGCTCCCGTTGCTCGAACGGCCCCACCCGCACCCGCGTCAACGGACCACGCGCCGACTCGATGGGGTCGCTCACCACAGGCAGCCCAACATCCTCCAGCTGAGCCCGAACGCGCTCGGCGTTGGCAGACAGCGCAAACAGCCCCACGTTTACGCCATGGCCTCTGGGCCCCACCACCACCCCGGAGACATCTGACTCAGCGGCCGCTACAGACAGCTGTGAGGCGCGTTCCGGCGCCATTTTGAGCTGATCGGGCCGGATGTTCGCCACCAAGTTGTCAAGCCTGAACATGCCTTCGGACTTGAGCGAGGTCTTCTTGTATTCGAACAGCGCGTCGCCAGTCAAATTGAGGTTGGTGGGTGCCTGCGCCAATGCCGCTACCGGGGATTGCATCTGCGCTGGTGCCGATGCGGGTGCCAGCGCCAATGTTGCTGCGGGTGCTCGCACCAGCGCTGGTGCCGTTGTTGGCGCCTGCGCGACCAACGCCGGTGGCATTGGCACTGTGACCCGTGCACGGGCCACAGGAACAACCTGCGCTTTGAGCTGCTCCAGGGTGTTAACCGCCAACCCGTCCAGCGGGCACAGCTCGGCAAAATCGATGCCGCTGCGGTCTTGACCGGCCTCCTGCGCACTGGGCGTGTCGGCCCGATTCACGCCAAGTGCTGCCACCAATTGCCCCATACCGGCCAGTGTGCGCGCCTGTGCGAATGCTTGGTTGTAGCGGGCATTGATAGAGGCGCGTGTGGCCTCGAAGTATTCGTTTTGGTTGTCCAGCATATCGAGCAGGGTGCGCTGGCCGATTTCAAACTGCTGGCGATAGGCCTCGCGCAACTTTTCTATCGACAGGCGGTGCTGATTGAGATAGGCCTGTTGTTCGTTGAGGCTGCGAACATCGCTAAAAGCAATCAACAGCGTCTGGCGCACGTCACGGCAGGCCTTTTCTTGCAGATCGCGTGCCTGCTCGTTTTGGTTCACCGCTTGGCGCTCACGCGCCATGTCAGCACCGCCCCGAAACAGGTTGTAGTTGAGTACCAGCTGCACGCCATTTGCCTGTGTGTTGCCCGCCGTGCCGTTGGTACTGTTGTTCGTGCCTGCGTTGGCGCGCAACTCAAGGCGCGGCAGATAAGCCGCCTTGCGTGAATCGATGGCCACGGTGGAGGCGCGCATATTTTCAACAGCGGCGTTGAGGGTTGGGCTGCCTTGCAAGCCCGCGCGCATCAGGGCATCGGTGGTGGTGGGCAAGACGCCAAGCTTGAACGGCTCGGCCAAAGGCGCCAAGCTGGTCGGCGGACTTTCACCCACGATGCGCATGTAGCGCGCGCTCACGTCGTGCAGGTTGGTCAGCTCAATCAGCAAATTGGACTCGGCCAGCGCCAGACGCCCAACAGCCTGCTCCACATCAATCCGGCGACCCACACCGGCTTTGGCACGCTCTTCGACCAGCCCGGTGATTTGCCTGTGCTCTGCGTAGTTTTGCGTTGCAACTTCGACCAACTCGCGGTAACGCACCACATCAATATAGGCCCGTACGGCCTCTAGGGCGACGGTCTCGAAAGCCTCAGCCAGTTCGTAATAGCGTGTCAGCTTGGCGTAGCCCAAGCGCTTGATTTCGCTTGGTGTGAACCAGCCGTCAAACAACATTTGGCTGAATGTGAGCTGGGTTGAGGTGTTGTTGTTGCCGCTGCCAAGCGTTGGTAACGACCGACTCTCTTGACCCAGCGACGCTGTCAGGTCAAGTTGCGGCAACAGGCCGCCGCGCGCTACATCACGCTCGTTACCGGCCGCTTTAAAGCCGTTCCAGCGGGCCTGAACCTCGGGGTTGCTCGCAACCGCCTTGCGTGCCGCCTCGATCAACGGTTTTGGCAGCCCCTGCGCATGAACGCACGGCAAGGCCAAAATAGCCGACATAAACAATGACAATTTGGTGCAGGCGGGCATCAGATTTATGAAAAATACCAATGGCAGGTTTGTTGGCAAAAAACGTTACGCCATCGGTTTAAGCGGTTCTGCCAGCATAACTGATGACTCTGACGGCTCGAAATCTTTCAGATGATCCACACAAGGGGTTTGCTGGCCCATTGAGCTAAAACAGGTTCTGTTCGTCGTTGAGCAGCAGGGGCTGCAAGCGGTGGGAGAGATTGGTACGGCTCTGGCGTCGCTCCAAGAGCTTGGCTTGCGCTGCCTCGGGGAAGTCGGTGAACTGGAGCAATCCGCGGCTGATGAGGACATCAATCAGGTCTTCGAGCACGCGAACCAAGCCAATGTCGGTCTTCCTTAGCGCTTGAATCTGGCTGGACTCGCCATGCACAAAGGCGTCAACCTCGGCATCGTCTGCAGCCACCACTTGCCAGCCCTGCGCCTTGATATTTTCCTGGTCCAGAGCCTGCCGGGTCAGGGCCACAATGCGGCCCAGAGGATCGCGAAGGCACATCAAGAGAGCGGCCGGGGGGAGCAGGTCTGTCATGCCAACAGCTCGGTGGCGGGCGATGGCAGCGGCGCTGTCCAGGCGTGCGGCCGCAGCAACAGTTGCATCCACTCGCACACCCCGAGTTTTACGTGTCCAGCGCCCACGCGGGCCTCTACGTTGCGACCCGAGATCAACAACCGCGCAGCGACTTCCCTGTTGGAAACGCCCGCTGTTGATACTCGCGCCACTTGGGCTTCACGCCCTGACCGCGCGGCCCAGGGGTTGCTGGCGCGCGCGGGCGCTATTTCTCGCAGGAGCGCTGGCACGCCAGTCGCACGGGCAAGAAAGAAATATGGGGTCTTCACGCTCATTTCATCAATCTCATCGCTCGGTTAAAGCGTTGGCCTTGGCCCGCAGCACCGGCTTGAGCAGGTAGGACAGCACCGTTTTTTTGCCTGTGAGGATGTCGACTTGCGCCACCATCCCAGGAATGATAGGCAGATTGGCACCCAGGCTTGGCTTGAGTGTGCGCACCTTTACTCGAAAGAAGGCGTTGCCTTTTTCGTCGACAACAGAATCGGCACCGATCTGGCTCACCTCGGCTTCCAGCCCACCGTAAATAGAAAAATCATAAGCGGTGAACTTGACTGTCGCGGACTGGCCTGGGCGCAAAAAGCCGATGTCTTTTGGCCTTATTTGAACTTCCAGAATCAGCGTGTCGTCCAGCGGCACCACCTCCACCACTTCCTTGCCGGGTTGAACCACCGCACCCACCGTGTTGACCAGCAGGCGCTTGACGGTGCCGCGCACCGGGGACTTGATATCGGCTTGTTCCACCTTGTCTTGCAGCGCCAGCTCGCCTTGAGACTGGCTGGCCAGCCGGCCCATGGTCTCAGAAAGCTCGGCGCTCATCCGATTGCGGCTGCTGAGCTGCACCTCCTCGATCTTGCGCGAGGCCTCTTGAATAGCCGACTGCACGCGCGCAATTTGCGCGATGGACTGATCGCGGTCACCGCGCAAGCCAGCCACTTCTCGATCCAGCCGCAGCACCTCGACCTCGGACACAGCTCCGGTGGCCACCAGTGGGCGGGTGGCGGTGATTTCACGGGTCATCAGCTCCAAGCTGCGCTCGGCCTGCTCGCGCCGGGCGCGCACTTCGTTCAGCTCTTGCTGGCGCTGACTGAGCTGGTTTCGTGCGATGAAGACCTGCGCGCTGATGCCTGCCCGAGTTGACTCATACAGGCGCATTTCCTGCGCCACAACCTCGGGCGCATCGCGCCTCAACTCGGGTGGTGGGTTAAAGGGGGTGCCGCGTGTCAATGCCTCCAGCCGCAGCGCCTTGGCTTGCAAAGCCTGCTGGCTGGCCTGACTCTCCAGCAAGGTAGACACAAAGCGGGTGGGGTCAACGCGCAGCATCAACTGGCCGGCTTCGACCACCTGGCCTTCCCTGACCAGCAGCTCCTTGACCACGCCGCCGTCCACACTCTGGATGATCTGCACTTGGGTGGTGGGCACAACGCGGGCCTCGCCGCGGGTGACCTCATCAAGCTGCGCGAAAGCTGCCCACACCACCAACAAAACCAAGGCCCCAGCAGCCAGGCGCAGCAAGCGCCTGGCGCGCAGCGGCTCTTGCTGCAAGCGGGCCCAGTCGGCGTCTCCCGCCCAATCCAATTGCTCTTGGTCGTCGGTTGGCGTGAGCCGCATCACCAAGGGGCCGAAAGTGGCGTCGCTTGCGCCGCTGGTCCCTTTGATGAGGGCTGTCGTTTGAGCAAACAGCTTTTCGTCTCGATTGCCCATCACGCAGCCTTTCCAATGCGCCCTTGGCGCAGTGCCGTCATGACCTGCTCTTTGGGGCCGTCGGCCACGATGCGCCCACCGTCCATCACGATGATGCGATCGGCCAGGTCCAGCAGCGAGGTCCGGTGGCTGATGAGCAGCACGGTTTTGTCGCGGGCAAACTCGCTCAGGCGGCGTTTGATGTCGTCTTCGCTGGAATGGTCCATCGATGAGGTGGGCTCATCGAGCAGCAAAATAGACGGATCGTTGATGACCGCCCGGGCGATGGCAACACCCTGTCGCTGCCCACCCGACAACGATTCGCCGCGCTCACCGATCAACATGTCAAAACCCTGCGGGTGCTGGTTGACCAGATTCAAGATGCCGCCAATTTCGGCCGCTTTGACAATGGCTGCATCTTCTGCCAGCGGGGCGGCGAGCGTGATGTTTTCGCGCAAGCTGCCGTAGAACAGCATCACGTCTTGCTGCACGTAGCCAATCTGGCGACGCAACTCAGCCGGGTCGAGCTGGCGCAGGTCAATGCCGTCCACCAACACCGCGCCCGAGATGGGCCGGTACAGGCCAAGAATCAGTTTTTCCAGCGTGGTCTTGCCTGAGCCAATGCGCCCCAGAATCGCCACTTTTTCACCCGGCTTGATGCTCAAGCTCACATTGCGCAGCGAGGGCGCGCTTTGCCCGGGATAGCCAAAGCTCACATCGCGAAAGTCGATCGCTCCTTTTAAGCGCCCGCGGCTGATAAAGGCACTCTCTACGGGACGCTCAACCTCACGCGCCATCACCTCATCAAGCGAGGAAAGCGCTGTGGCAGCGGTGTGGTATTGCACCAGCAAGCCCGCTACCTGCCCAACCGGCGCCATGGCCCGCGAGGCCAACATTGTGCAGGCAATCAGGCCCCCCAACGTCATCTCGCGCTCGGAAATCATGTAGACGCCGATGATGATGATGGCCAAGTTGATAAATTGCTGCACAAAAGCCGAGGTGTTGCTGGCCGTGCTGGAGAGCAGGCGCAGCTGCGCGCCCACACGGGCCAGCAAAGCAGCGCTTTTTTCCCATTTGCGCTGCATCGGCGCCTCGGCAGCCAGCGCCTTGATGGTCTCAAAACCAACCAAGCCCTCGATCAGCGTGGCATTGCGCTGCGCTGCAGCGCGGTAGGTGGTCTCAGCCAACCCGTGCATGCGCCCTTGCACCGCCAGTGCATACAGCAGCATGGTGAGCGCACCCAAAGACAGCGGGATCAGCATGAGCGGGGAAATCCAGCCGATCACAAGAAAGAAGATGAGCGCAAACGGCAGGTCAATAAAAGCCACCACAGTGGCAGAGCCGATGAAGTCGCGCACCGACTCAAAGGCCCGCAGGTTGCTGGCAAACGAGCCCGCCGATGTTGGTCGCTGCTCCATGCGCATGCCCAGCACCCGCTCCATGATGAAGGCAGACAACTTGACATCGGCGCGGCTACTGGCCAAGTCCACAAAGCGCCCACGCATGGTGCGCAGCACCAGATCGCTGACCAGCATGATCGACAGGCCCAACGCCAGCACCCACAGGGTGTCAAACGCCGCGTTGGGCACAACGCGGTCATAAACGTTCATAACAAACAAAGGCATGCCCAGCGCGAACAGGTTGGCCAAAAAGGCTGCCAGCAACACGTCGCGGTACAGCGGGCGACTCTCGGCAATCACGCTCCAGAACCAGTGCCCATGGCGCCCGGCGCGCACCTCTGGCGTGCGCGCATCAAAGCGCTGGGTTGGGCGCGCGTAGATGGCAGTACCCAGGTAGTGCGCGCCCAGCTCGGCCACAGCAACATCCACCGGGGCATCGCCAAGCTCGGGGTACAGCACACGCGCTTGGCTGCGCTCGGCGTTAAAGCCCAACAGCACGCAGGCGCGCTCGTTTTTAAGCAACACGATGGCGGGCAGCAGCGCGTCCCTCAATTGCGCCAACGGACTGCGGACCAACTGGCTGCTCAGGTGGGCACGCCGTGCAGCGCGAGCAAAAAGACTCGGGATGAGACGGCCATGCTCTGCTGGCAAGCCCGCCATCAACGCGTCACGGGTGGGTGTCTCGCCATGCGCACGGGCGACAATCATCAAACAAGCCAGCAACTCGTCCGTAGCACGGTCAACAGCGGCAATAGGAGCCTCAATCGGGCTCTCTACATTCGGCATACGCACCTTACTTTAATTGGCCTGACACCAAGGCAATGTAACATATTCGATGCAACGTGAAAGTGAGGTGGATAAGTCCCAGGCTTGCAGTGATGTATTTTTTAACTGTTGTCGAACATTTCAGCTGTACAGCGTCGGCAAGCGATAAGGGTCTCTCTCTTTTCAGGGCTTGTTCGGCTTGAACAAAAACTGTTTCCATAAAACAATGCAGCCCTGCGCAGCCAGCGGCACATGGTTGCGCCCTAGCTGCGGCCCTGCTGCGGCCTTGCTGCGTGCACGCTGTCAAAGCGCATTTTTCGCAGCCAGCCAACAAGCATCACAGCACCCCTGTTTTGTCGATGAAATTGAATATTCAAACACCTCAAATCTGGAGCTCTTGCGAATTGCTATTGAACAAAGGCTTGTCAAGGCTGAGCAGCTCGGTAAACGCCTCTGGCAACAGCGGTTGACTAAAATAATAACCTTGCAAAAAGTTGCAGCCATGCGCCAGCAAGAACTCTTTTTGCTCTTGCGTTTCCACACCTTCGGCAACCACTTTGAGACCCAGACCGTGGGCCATTTGTATAATGGCTTTCACAATCGCGGCATCGCTCAGATCGGTTGTTATGCTTTGAATGAAAGAGCGGTCAATTTTTATGCTGTTAATTGGAAAACGCTTTAAGTAAGCAAAGTTCGAGTAGCCAACGCCAAAGTCATCGATCGAAAAGGCGATGTTGAGTTTGCTGAGCTGATGGAACAAATCTTGTATTTCCTGCTCATTGTGCATGAAGACACCCTCGGTGATCTCGATATTCAGAAAAGAGGGATTGAGTCCGGTCTCTGCCAAGACCGCCTTGATGGTCTTGGCCAGGTCGCCATACCTGAACTGACGTGCCGAAACATTTATTGCTATACCCAACAAGGTGCTGTTGGACTGGCACCATGCCTTTGCCTGCAAACAGACCTGGCGCAGCACCCACTCGCCAATCGGCAAGATCAGACCGGTCGTCTCCGCCAACGGAATAAAATCCGCTGGAGAAATTAGCCCGCGTCGACTGTTTCGCCAACGTAGCAAAGCCTCGGCGCCCACAATGGAGCCACCAGCATCCACGATCGGCTGATAGTGCAAGAAGAATTCATCGCGTCTAAGGCCCTGACGCAACTCGTTTTCCAGCGCCAATGCTTGCACCGCGTGGCTGGTCATCTCTGCGGTGTAAAACTGATATTGGTTGTTACCTACTGCCTTGGCCTTGTACATCGCGAGATCGGCGTAGCCCAACAGCTCACTAATATCGCTTGTGTCAAGGGGAAATAGGGCGATGCCAAGGCTTGCGGTCATGGCCAAGTTGCGTCCGGCGATGCGAAACGGCGGCTCGAAGGCCTGTAGGATCCTTCGCGCTATGCGAGCGGCGGCGTCCACGCGATAGATGTCGGTCAGCACAAGCATGAACTCGTCTCCCGATATCCTCGCAACCGTGTCGGTGCTGCGCGCCGTTGACAGCAACCGCTGCGCCACCTCTTTGAGCATCACGTCACCAACCTCATGCCCCAGCGCATCGTTGATGTTTTTGAAACGAACCAGGTCCAGAAATACAACAGCCACCAGGCTGTCTTGGGCTTGAGCCGCCAGCATCGCTTGCTCCAGACGCTGTATGAACAGCTCGCGCTTGGGCAGCCCGGTCAGAGCGTCGTAGTTCGCCAGGTAAGCCAAATGGTCTGAGGCTTGCTTGAGCTCGGTAATGTCGTTACCCAGCGCGTAAAAACCGATGACCTGGCCGCTGTCAGCGCCTTCGCCATGGCGCGGGATATAGCTGATCGTATAGCGCCGAACACCCTGCCGGTGGGTTGTGATGTCGCGCTCATAGCTGACCGGGTAACCGCGCAAGACCTCTTCCATCTTTTCGCGCACATGTTCGTGCTCTTTCTGGCCCATTGCTTCCATCACGGTTCGGCCACGCAGCTGCTCGTTGCTCAGGCCGTAAACGTCCTCATAGGCCTTGTTGTGAAAGATGAATTTGAACTCCCGATCCAGCTCGGCAATCAAGAAGGGCATGTTGTTGGTGATCGTGCGCAGTTGCAATTCACTGGCGCGCAGGGCATTGCCAATGCGCTTGTGCTCGCTGATGTCCACAATCACCGCAGTGAACAGGCGCTGTCCCCCGACCCAGGTGTCAGAAAACGACATGCGGCTTGAGAATTCACCGCCGTCCTTGCGCAGGCTGCGCACTTCATGGCCACGCATATTGAACGCTTCAGGCTGCGCTGCCAACGCAGCAATGACGTCCTCGTTTTGGCGGCGGTAGCGTTCCGGCAAAAGTTCTGCAACGTTACGGCCTAAAAGATCATCTTTAGAATAGCCAAAAAGTTGCAGCGCTGCTGTGTTGGCCTGGAGCACGATGTTCTCTGTTGTTACGGTGATCACACCTTCTGCCATGCTCTCAGTGAGGCTGCGGCTCATCAGCTCGCTGTCACCCAAATCGGCGCGCAGTTGGATCGCTTGCGCTTCAGATTGCTTCAACTGGCGCACCAGCGGGGCAAGCAACCCGCGCAGCGCCAGCAGTGAAATTATCAACATCCCCAGCAGCATTGGAAGCAGATTGCGCAGTTGGCTCCATACCGGCGCAAAGAGCTCCGATTGGTCTATTTTCAGTACCAGTCCGAGTCCGACATCGCCTATTGGCGCGTATGCTGCCGTCACCTCTTGGCCGCGCTGGTCCTGGAATTGTACGAAGCCAGTTTTACCTGCCAAAGCATAGGCTATTGGTCGCGAGTCAGCACCAGCGGCAATATGCGGTATTGTCGCAACGCGCGGATTGAGAGTCGTTGGAAAACACCGCAGATTGACGCCAGATAGCGCGCACAGCGCCATATCTGCGCTTGCGCCCAGCAGACGTGACTCTTTGAGCATCCGCATGGTGGTGGGCATTGTTGTCTGCGTGATGATCCTGCCAACCACCAGACCCGCCTGTTTGATCTCGATCTCGGCATGCAGCAACAATTGCCCGTTCCAAATGAGCTGCACGCGCCCAGGCAAGTTGAGTAGGGCAGCCGACGCTGGCTTTTGTGTAAAAGTGCCAGCATGCGCTAATTTTCTCCCCCCTCCATCAAACAATGCAACGGCTGCAAATCCTGTTTTAAGCAAATTCTGCGCGAATGTGTTGATTTGCAGCTCGGCGGCTGCAGAATGCAAAAGATTATTGGCTTTCTGCACCTCATCAATCAGCAGGGGTCGCGTGGCAGCCAGCATCGTCACATCCAAGCGATTGCTGATTTCGCTCTGTATCAGTTGCAATCTACTTTGAAGAGACGCCTGAAGGTTTTTACTCAGCAATCCCATGGCTTGGCGTTGCATGACTACAAAGACGGTGGCACCAACCAACAAAGCAACAACGAGCAAAATGGCACTAGCAACATAAATAATTTGATGCGGATAGATTTTTTTAGGGGACATTTTTTGAGGCCAAATGACGACATAGACCTGGCTGAGTTTTATCTTGGTTAGCGTATCTGACAAACTTTTTAATCAAAATTGCAGAGTTTGAGTACTGAAACACGCCTCGCTGTCGGTGTCGGTGTCGGTGTCGGTGTCGGTGTCGGTGTCG
>Ga0105053_10002177_pt1 | contig 30741 bp, 22 predicted proteins | sample BON01_FD_78093 | JGI IMG/M metagenome (GOLD analysis project Ga0105053, IMG submission 78093) | Freshwater microbial communities from Lake Bonney liftoff mats and glacier meltwater in Antarctica - BON-01 | ecosystem: Environmental > Aquatic > Freshwater > Ice > Glacier meltwater | place: Lake... | reverse complement strand
CCGCGCTACCGACTTAGGAGACAGTCTCAACTATTTCAATCCCGAATAACGGCCCAAGCCCTTCCTTCGGAAAACTTGACAGTCTTTGGGTTCGCGGGACTCGTTCGAGGCTCCAGGATTTTAAAAGTAGCCGTAAACGTGCATTCTATGCGCTTATTAAGCAAATCAAGCTTCGTAACCGTAAAATTGTTGTCAATGGCCGTAGTATCAATTTCGTAATTATCTTGCAGCACATCTCCATCCGATGTCCAGGTGTTGTAGTAAGGGAAAACACTACCAGGCTTTAGGGCAATTGAATTCAAATCTTTGAGGGAATAAGCCTTTTCAGCTCCAAACCTGGGAATAAAATCGAATCCCAAGGATTCTCTTTGTTCACCATTGTTATTGTAAGTAAGGAAAACGATAGAAACGTAGTTGGTGTCAAAATAACTTTGTACCCTACAGGAAGATTTTGCTTTCCAATTTGCCGTCAGTTTTTTGGCATACGCAGCACCCATGGAGGTATCGCCAGGTTGGTAAATCGGTACATAGACGGGTGGATCCACAGTTGGTATGTGTATTGGATCTGGGGTCACTTCCTTTTTGCAGGAGGAAAGTATTGCGAGAATTGAAATGAAACTTATCAAGTATTTCATGGAAGTGGCGATTTAGCGTATGATGGAAAATGGTAGCGTTTTGGCGATGCTTTCATTCAATACCGAGCAATAATACATCCCAGGAGGGAAGTTTTTCCCGGCAAATGAAATGTCAATTGTTGAAAAATTACTGGAATTAAGCGCATTGCTCAGCATCAGCTGCCCCAGCGAATTCGTGATGGAATATGTCACCAATCCATTTAATGGGGCGTTAAATTTGAGCTGCAAAGCATCAAGAACTGGATTGGGTACAATCTTATATGTCTGCTCCATCTGTTTGGCTAATGCATTATTCCTTTCCAAAAGCCGCTCCTGCGGCTCCCCATCACAATTTTCAATCTTTATGACATGATTGGCGCAAACGCCTTGGCCACAAACATCTACTTTAAGCCAGGTTGTGGCATCTACGAACAAGGAGATAGAAGGCGTATTGCCCAAATATTCTGGCATCTGGTTGTTACTGCCATTCAAGGGGTTGAAAAATCCTGTGTTGCTTTTATACCAGGCATATACATATGGAGGGCCGCCTGGCTGACCGGTTGTCATAATTGTTTTGTGCTCAGCAAAATCCTGATCCAGAAGGCGCCAACCGAAAGCGCATACATCGTGGTTATAATAATTTTCTTCTTCGCGGCTGTGGTTGAGCGAAAAAGCATGGCCTAACTCGTGCGCAAAAACATTTTTGACCCCAAACAAATTTTCAATACTGACCATGCCGAATACACTTGCCCCAGTGGTATAGATTCTCCAAATGCCAAGTCCATTACCATAGCGATCATCTGTCAGCAAAACCATTAAATCTGCCTTGTTGGCGGTTCGCCTGTCAAATGCGGCCTGGTCATTTTGTAGCCGGAGTAAATCTATTGACATGTCCAAGTCATTTGAAAAATTAAAATTATACCCTTCAACGATAAACCTGAAGGATTTTCCAAACACACCGCTGTTCACAAGCGCGAAATTTATCGAATGAAGTCCAAAGGGAATATAAAGTGCGGCATCTATGCTGTTTGGCGCAAAGCCCAGTGAGTTGAGTGCTTCGGGTGTAATGAGTACCAAAACAGAGACAACGGCTTTGCAGTTACCCATAATATCACAGTTGGTTGGATCCGTTGTAATATTAGCTGGAGATTCAATAAGCGGGGAACACATTTCTGATGAAGGCACATTGGTATTTGTTTTTACCATAGCGTTGTACCTTGAACTCAGTGGATGGAATTGATAATAATCTGTCCCTTTTTGGATGGCGACGAATTGTCCTGTGCTGTTTTTGGCTACGCCAATGTAGCCAGTTTGGTCTGTCAGATTGGCCCACCAAACGTAGTCCCCATTAGCTTCTTCTTTGATAAAACTGCCCTCTGCTTGAAGATTTTGAGGGCCATTGGGGATGGAAAAGGTTAGTTTTCCGGTTGACAACAAAGCGGTTAATGATCCGATTTCAACCAGGCTGATGGATTGAGTTGTCGCTTTTTGGCTAAAAGTCTGCCAGCGATTTGATTCAGATTCATTCAGCGTGGTGGACAAAGGTTCTTTCTCCGTCAAAAATTGGGCAGCCTGTTGCCCAGAAAGCTTATTGACGCTAACTAACAAGAGAGAAGAGAAGAGAAGAGAAGAGAAGTCGGCCGCGCGACTTGGTAGATAAATGGAGCATAAGAGTAGAAATTTTTTAGGTTAAAATATCATAAGTAGGCCAAAAGTAAGGTGCATATTTTGAAAAAAGTAATTATTGCAGAAGTTTAACTTGAAATCGCTTGTTAGTTTATAGCATAACGTAAATATTATTCAAACCCTTTCCATCCCTTGTTGTTTCAGTCAAAAGTAACAAGCATTCAAAATGAAAGGAATAATTTTCGCAAGCGCCCTTATACTCGGCCTATTCAGCTGTACCAGTGAACCCGGCAAAACAGATACCAGCAGCCCAAGTGAAAAGGGACCAGCCACCGAAACCATTGCCAACACCGCAAAAAAAACCATCGTTTTCTTCGGCAACAGCCTTACCGCAGCCTACAACTTATCCCCGGAACAAGGATTTCCTGCCCTGATCCAAGAAAAAATCGATTCTTTAGGGCTGCCCTACATTTGCGTCAATGCCGGGCTCAGCGGCGAAACTACCGCAGATGGCGTCCATCGCATCGACTGGGTATTGCAACAGCCCATGGATATTTTTGTGTTGGAACTCGGCGGCAACGATGCCTTGAGGGGCCTTCCCATCACAGAATCGGTGAAAAACATGCAAGCCATTGTGGATAAGGTGAAAGCCGCCCGCCCAAATTGTAAAATCGTGATTGCCGGTATGCTCGCGCCACCCAACCTCGGTGCAGCTTATACCAACGCTTTTAAAAATTTATTTTCCGATTTGGCAAAAAAGAATGGTGCCTTACTCATACCTTTCCTGCTCAAAGATGTGGGGGGGATTCCAGACCTTAATCTGGCAGACGGAATTCATCCGAATGTAGTAGGACAGAAAATTGTAGCGGAGACGGTGTGGGGAGTACTTAAACCAGCACTATAGCATTCAGGTTGAATAGTTTCAGGGTTAAATGGTTTCAAGGTTAAGGGTTCATTTGTTGTGCAAATAATTTTTTTTTCAATCTAGTAAAAAAATTGAATCATTCGCCATACCTTTGCGGTACAAAGATTTGAGGGGATACACCCGGCAGAGAAACGAGGTAGATTGGGTGTAGGAGATGTTACAAAAATTTTGGAATAAATTTTGTTTCCAGGGTTTTCAGCGTCAGAAAGAGGTTGTTTGCGGTAAAAAAACCGTTCACGAAAAAAAAGTTTGCAGGTTTTGCAACAACTTCGATTTTGATGCGTTTATACTTGAGTTTTCATTTGGTTTTTTGGGGTTTATTAGTCGTCGAATTGCGTAAGCTTTCGACGGCTTTTTTTTAGCCCCTAAGATTCAAGACCCTTGCATTCAGCACCTAACCTAAACGCAACGCCAACCTGAAACCTGAAACCTTGAAACCTGAAACCTTTTATTTAGCCCCCAGCTTTTCGAGGATAGCCCACAGCGCTCGCGCATCCGCCGCAATAAAATCAGCGCCGGCATCCAGCAGCTTTTGACCATGCCCATCGAATATATGCGCGGCACCTAGAAACCCTATGGATTGCAAGCCAGCACTTTTTGCTGCGGCAACGCCTGTTGGACTGTCTTCTACCACCACGGTCTCGTGCGGTTTCAGGCCAATTTTTTCCAAAGCAAAGAGATAAATATCTGGGTAAGGCTTGGGCTTTTCCACGTGCTCTGCCGATATAATATGACCATTTACCGAAGAAAGCAGCCGGACTTTGCGCAGGCATCGCTCAACATGCCGGACGCTGCCATTCGACACCATGCTTTTGGGCGTTTTCAGTCGACGGAATAAAGTCGTCATGCCTGGAATGGCCCGCAAGGAGCGGTTGAAATCATCGATATGCGCTTCGTGGAGCCGTTTGGTGAAACCATCCGGTGCATTAAACCCATGATCGCGCTGCAGTATGTGCAGGATGTCGCGGTCGAGCAGCCCAGGGAAACGGTGGCTGTACTCCTGAGGGCTTAGCTGCAAGCCGTGTTCGGCAAGCATCTCGAGCATGACACGCTGGGCTATTATTTCTGAATCGACAATAGTGCCATCGTTGTCGAACAAGATGTGCTTGAGTTGGTTTGGCATGGATTCAAAACAAAAAAACCGCAACAGTGCCTGCGCCTTCCTGCGGTTTTACAAAAAAAATAAGCCTTGAATGCGGTGCTTATTTTGGGAAATCAACCAGCGTGCTGCGGTTGAAAAGCATGATAGTTATGGCTACAATAAAGAAGAGAGCCATGAAAATGTAGAGGAGGCAGTACCCCTTGCCGCGCGAATTCTGAATGTTTTCCATTTTTTATGCTGAAATGTGTAGTACTAAAGTGGTGCAAAAGTAAAAAAGCACCGCTGACATTCCCGCTGAATAGCAGTTTTTTTCCTTTTTTCAGAATTGATATAAACTTCTGTCGGTAAAACAGCCTCCTTTTTCCAAAATATGCAATTCTAAAAGCGCAAATGGACGGATGCCGGAAAACAGAACCGTATCTTTGCCGGAATCTAAGAGGCAACATGCGGCCCCGAAAAGGTGCGGAGCACCACAATATTTGTTAGGATTTTATGGCAGATGTCATCCAATTATTACCCGAAAATGTAGCCAACCAGATTGCCGCAGGAGAAGTCGTGCAGCGACCCTCCTCGGTTGTGAAAGAGTTGCTCGAAAATGCCGTTGATGCAGGGGCAACCCAAGTCAAACTCATTGTCCGGGATGCAGGTAAAACCCTGATCCAAGTCATTGACAATGGCTGTGGCATGTCGGAAACCGATGCGCGCATGAGCTTTGAACGCCACGCGACTTCTAAAATAAGGGATGCCAAAGACCTGTTCGCCATTAAAACAATGGGCTTCAGGGGCGAAGCATTGGCATCCATTGCAGCCGTTGCCCAGGTAGAAATGCGCACACGGCGCAGCATCGACGAACTTGGGGTGCGGCTCGCCGTAGAAGACTCCACAGTAAAGATACAGGAAGCCTGTCAGACACCGCAAGGCACCAGTATAGCGGTGAAGAACCTGTTTTACAATGTTCCGGCCCGCCGCAATTTCTTGAAAGCTGATCCCGTGGAAATGCGGCATATCATGGATGGATTTCAACGGGTGGCCATGGCAAACTGCGATGTTTTCTTCAACTTCTATCAAAATGAGACAGAAATATTCCACCTGCCAGCCGGCAACCTTCGGCAGCGATTGGTAAAAATATTTGGTGAGGCAGCCAATAAAAAGCTCGTTCCGGTACACGAAGAAACCGATGTGTTGAAAATCACAGGCTTCGTCGGCAAACCCGATTATTTCAAAAAGACGCGCGGCGAACAATTGTTTTTCGTGAACAAACGCTTCATAAAAAGCAACTACCTGCACCATGCTGTCGTAGCGGCGTATGAGGATATGCTGCCCGCCGACCAACATCCGCTGTATGTACTTTTTATGGATATTGATCCTTCGAGCATCGATATCAACGTACACCCAACAAAACAAGAGATAAAATTCGATGATGAGCGATTGGTGTACAATTACCTGAAAGTAACCGTACGTCACGCCCTGGGCAGCCATAACATAACCCCAACCCTCGATTTTGAACAAGAACCGGCATTCCAGTCGACACCAACGCGATCGTCCATTCGCCCGGATACTGGCGAGCCTCGGGTTGGCGACCATCGTCCTTCGCGCAGCCTCGGCGATGATAAACGACAAGCAGACAACCTGCGGAATTGGCAGCGTTTATATGAAGGCATGGGACTGGCTGTAAGCAGAATAGAAGGCGAAGCATACGAAGACGACGCAACAGTTGCTACGCCGCTGCCGGAAATCGGTGTGCAAACTTCTGTGGAAGTGTTAGAAATGGACGATGTGAACGCGCAGTTTAGCAAAACACAAAAGGAACCATACCAAATCCACGGTCAATACATTATCAGCCACATAAAATCAGGCTATTTCCTCATCGATCAACAGTCGGCAAGCGAACGAATATTGTACGAGCGCTACCTGGAGGCATTGGGCAATCAGCCAATTGCCATCCAAAAAGCCTTGTTTCCAAAAACAATTGAGCTGGCACCAGCAGATGCAGCGCTGTTGCGGGAAATATTGGACGAGGTAAATTTCCTGGGCTTTGAAATCGCTGAGTTTGGTGGTAATACCTTTGTGGTGCATGGCACCCCCGCTGATCTGGGAGCCAATGTGCAGGAAGAAATTTTATTGGAAAAAGTACTCGCACAATACAAGGGGAACCTTGAAATGGAGCTCAGTACCAGCGACAACCTCGCCCGATCCATGGCACGCAATGCCTCGCTGCGGCGCGGCCAAATATTAACGGTGCAGGAAATGGCAGAGATGATTGATCAACTATTCGCTTGCTCCGTACCGTTCAACAGCCCATCTGGAAGAAAATGCTTCATCCAGTATGATTTGGAGGCGTTGCGTAAGTTGTTTGATTGACGGTGGACGGTAGACGGTAGACGGTAGACGGTGGACGGTGGACGGGCGCAACATTGGGAATAACTTATGGTGTGGTGTTTCAGCACCTTTGGCAATAATAATGGTGGAAGGTTTGCGCAACATTCAATCTTTTTCTTGGATTGGGTGTTTCAGTTCCTGAAATTATAACAACATGAACATGAAAATGGAATTCAATATTTTGCACTTTTTAACCATCCATATTTTGGATTAAAGCGCTGAAACACCCAATCCAAGCGAAGAAAGGATTGTTGTGCAAACCGTCCACCGTCCACCGTCTACCGTCCACCGTCTATGCAATTAAGTACCCCATTTCAAGGTGTCGTAAAGCATCTCATTATCATTAATGTGTTGATGTTTATTGGCACGTATGCTATTTTAGGCAACGAAGTCTTCAATTACGATCAAGGTGATTATGTCACGTTGGGCCGGATGCAGTTGGCGGCGTTTTTGCCGGGCTCAGTACATTTTCAGCCATTTCAGATTTTTACGCACATGTTCATGCATGGCGATTTGTTCCATTTGGCATTCAATATGCTGGCGATTTATTGGTTTGGCTCCTTGGTAGAGATGGTTTGGGGGCCAAAGCGTTTTCTTACGTTTTATATTATTTGTGGCTTGGGAGCGTATGTGTTACAAGTGGCTTCGCAGTGGTGGGAGATTAGTAATGCCGGTGTTGACCCAAGGCTTTGGAATGGTGCAACACTGGGCGCGTCTGGTGCGGTTTTTGGAATTTTAGTAGCATTTGCGATGAATTTTCCGAACCAGGAAATAAGGATGTTTTTCCCGCCGATAGCCATGAAAGCAAAGTATTTTGTACCCATTATGGCAGGGCTTGAGCTGGTTTATGGTGTAAGTGGCACCCAAACCGGCATTGCACATTTTGCCCACTTGGGCGGTGCGTTAATTGGATTTTTACTGATTTGGTACTGGTCGGGCTTTAAGCTTAAATTTTGACAAAACGGGGTATCCTACAATAACTTCGCACATCTGACACCAATTATGCTGTAACTATGGCGCTTTTTAATTCCATCTGGGACGACTTGAAGTTCTCGCTGCGCACGGGGAATATGATTACCAAATTGGTGGTAATCAATTTCGCCGTGTTTGTAGTGACAAAGTTGGCCTATCTTATACTTGGCGGCTTCACGCTCGGCAATCCGGGTGGCTTATACGCCACTGGGTTGGACTATTTTTGTATTCCTGCAAGCTTGAGCACCTTGATTTGGCAGCCGTGGTCTTATATCACCCACATGTTCCTGCATGATTCGTTTTGGCATTTGTTTGGGAATCTGGTTGGGTTGTATATTTTTGGAAGTATTGTCAGTGATCTTATTGGAGACCGAAGGGTGCTGCCTTTGTATCTGCTGGGCGGACTGGCTGGTGGCACCTTTTACATTTTTTCAGCACAGGTTGGCATTTTGAATGTAAGCAGCTATGCCCTGGGCGCTTCCGCTGCTGTGATGGCCATGGGCGGCGCTGCGCTGATTTTAGCGCCCGATTACCGGGTACACTTACTGCTGTTGGGAGCCGTTAAGGTGAAATACATTGTGTTGGTGTTGGTACTGATCGATTTGGCGACCATCTCTGGTAATTTTGATTCGGGCGGCTCTATTGCCCACATTGCCGGGTTTGTTACCGGCTGTATATTTGTGTATCAATTGCGGGATGGGCGCGACTGGGCAGAATTCGTGAACCAAATTTTGAGAAAAATTACCTCGCTGTTCACCTTTACATCCGCAGCAACAAAAAAAACGCCGCGAAAAAACAAACCTGGGCCAATGAAAGCCACTTATGTTGGCTCAAAAGGCAATAATGTCAGTGATGCCCATGATCTTTCGTTTCAAGAAAAACTGGATGGCATTCTGGACAAAATAAAGCAAGCTGGTTATGAAGGTCTGTCGCAGGAAGAGAAAGATTTCTTGTATGAAGCGAGCCAGAAATGATGTAAGATTGATGCTGTGTTGATACATTTATAACCCGATACACCCAAGGATGAATTCCATATTACGACATACAGTTCAATTGCTGAGCGCCATTGTGATATTGCTCACACTGATGTCGTACGTATCTCCGTTGGTGAACCCCGCTACTTTTTCCTGGTTTGCCTTTTTCGGCACAGCCTTTCCCTGGCTGTTGATAGCGAATATTTTGCTGATGCTTGTCTGGTTGTGGCGAATGAGCCGGTTTTCGTTGTATCATTTGGTCATAATCTTGTTTGGCTGGCAGTATTTCAGCGGGTTTTTCGGCCTCGATTTCGGAAAAGACAAAGTGCCAGAAAGTGCCATCACGGTATGTACCCACAATCTTGGAGGTATTTACCTGGCCAAAGAGGCAACGGACGCCTGGCGTGAAAAACGCGTTTCTGCGTATGTGCGCTTTTTGGAAGAAAATGGACTTCCAGATATCCTCTGCACCCAGGAAACAAGCGGTAAGTTTTACCGTCTTTTGGCCGAGAAAATGGGCTACCAACATACTTTCAACCTAAAGAAAGGTACCGTCATCATCAGCCGCTTCCCCATTCTTTCGGGTGGCGATGTTCCATTTGGAAAGACCGCGAATTCGATCCTTTGGGCCGATATCAAAATTAACAATTCAAAAACGGTGCGCGTGTACAACGTGCACCTTCAATCCAACAGGGTAACCCAAACGACCGATCAGGTTATCAAAAAAGGCGACTTGGATGAGGGCGAAACCTGGCAAAACATTGGGAATGTGCTGGATAAGGTCGGGAATGCCACAGGAATCCGCGCGGAACAAGCCAAAAAAGTACGGGAGCACATCGCCGCCTCAAAATACCCGGTCATTATTTGCGGCGACTTCAATGACACGCCGAATTCTTATGTCTATGCCGTATTGTCAGCGGGCTTGAACGATACTTTTCGCGAAAAAGGCCTTGGACCCGGCACCACCTTCGCAGGCAACCTGCCCATGCTCCGAATCGATTATATTCTTACGGAAAAAAACATGGCCACCTATTCTTGCAAGGTCGCCCGGGGAGATGTGTTTTCAGATCACTTTCCAGTATTCGCAAACATTGGCTTTTGAAACTAGAACTCCACGTCCATATCCTTGATCACCCGCCCCGCTTTTGTCTGCATCCTGAGGGTATATTTTCCTGGGTCGAGGTTGAACACTTCCAGGCGCAGGCTGCTGCGGTGCTCGCCAGCTTTCATATCTTCTTCCTTGGACACCTGCTTTATTTGCTTTCCTTCGGCATTGAGTAACACCATGATGGTCTTTTCATCCTTTTCAAGGAAATAGCGGAAGTTGCCTTCTACGACCATGGCTTTGCCCAATTCTGCGCGACGACCCGGGACCTGTTCAACGGTTTTGTGTATTATTTTATAACCTGGAAGGTTTTTGCCAAACAAATCTGCGGTGAATTTTTGCAGTTCTGGATCACCGATACTGCCCAGGGAATGCCCACTTTTGGTGGCGCACCACACAGCGCTCTGAGCTTCTGAAGATTCTGTTTTCCCTTTTTCCACAATAAACTTTAGCAAACTTACCAATTGCTCTGAAGCAAGGGCTCCCATGGTGAAAGCCATGCCAGCCGTTGGTGAAAGATCACCAGCTTGTGTACAATAGGTTTTGAGCAAGGCTTCTCCAGGTGTTTTTACATTGACAGAAAGCAATTGTTCCTGCGCCACTACAAGGGTCTGTTGGGTAGTATCTTGTGGTTCCATGAGTTGCCCCAGTGGGATGCGAATACGCAAATAGCGGCCTGCCAAATTTTTACAAACAACTTTTAACGCTTCCCCATGATATCCGCCAGTGCCTTCTACCGACAAACTCACCAACTTCTTTTGCAGTGCTTCTGCCAGGTCGAAAGTGGTTTGAGTATTGGTTTTTTGAGAAAAAACAGGGCCGGAAAATGCCAGGAAAAAGAATAGACATAGGTGCCGCATAAATTTTTTTTAGCCCAAAACGCAGGTAAGCAAAACTTATTTGAAGCGTTAACAATCGTAAGGACAGGCAGCGTGCGGCGCTGATGTATTATCTTTCCGGCTAAACACATTCCTTGAGCACATGAAAAGACTACGCGCTGTCGCTATTTTCTCGCTGTTTTGCCTGAGCATTTCGGCCCAAAGATCCTTTGGAACCATCGTCCTCGGGTTGGAATCAGGCTTCGATGTGGCCCAATTCTCTGCTGGCCTCAGGCCCCGGTTGATACCGGCTTTACAAATTGAGGGCTCTTTGGGCCCAGTCTCCGTGGGTGTAGGCATCGGTAGAAAACAATACGGGGAATACGAATTCTATTCCTTTACCGGAGGCACTACCCAGCGAGAGGTCAACGGCGCTTACCTGACCTACTATCTTGCCGATTTACATGCCTTTAAGCCAGCGTACTGGATCGTTCCGATTAAAATAAACTACAGGGTGCATCGCTGCGATTGTGTGTATCTGCACGCAGGTATCACCTTTGAGCAAATAGACCTGGGGAGGCCAGATATTATAAAGTTCCGGAATGCAGAATTCAGCCAGCCATACGCCGTTGGCGTACAGCGCGGACAGTTGGTCGTTCCCAAAACAAAGAGCTATGAATTTGGCATAGGGTTTAATGTGTATAAACGTGAATTTTTCAGGCTCACGGCTCGGCCCGCGTATGTGCTCACCGAAAACCCGGAAGTGGATTATACATCCAACCAAAATGCTCCGAAATATTTGCCAACCTTACGGTTTACGTTTGCGGCGCAGTTTGCGTTGTGGCGGGAACAAGAGGCAGACTAGCGCAAAGCATCTAAAAACCCGGAAGGGGCTTTTGCACACTTCACTAAGCGTAGAAAAGCCCCTTCTGGGCAATTATAAATTATGGCATGTCACGTTGGGCGGGGCTCAATTCTTGTGATTCCGCCACTTCAGGGCTAGGCGCTAATTATCGCGCATAAGCGACAGCCCGTTTTTCCCTGATAACCGTGACACGTATTTGTCCAGGATACTGCATTTCGTCCTGAATTTTCTGTGAAATCATAAACGACAGATCGTCAGCATATTGGTCGGTCACTTTATCGGCCTCCACAATGACGCGGAGTTCGCGACCAGCTTGCATGGCGAATGCCTTGGAAACGCCATCGTAGCCCATGGCGATGTCTTCGAGTTCGCCGATACGCTTGAGGTAGTTTTCCAAAATTTCGCGGCGAGCACCAGGGCGCGCACCTGAGATGGCGTCACAAGCCTGGATGATGGGCGAAATGATGTTGTTCATCTCAATTTCGTCGTGGTGGGCACCCACTGCGTTGGTGATAACGGGATGTTCGCCGTATTCTTCGCACATTTTCATGCCGACCAAGGCGTGGGAAAGTTCGGTTTCTTCTTCCGCAACTTTACCGATGTCGTGCAAGAGTCCAGCGCGTTTGGCCATTTTGATCTGCTTGGCATTCAGGCCTAATTCAGCCGCCATGATGGAGCACAACTCGGCAGTCTCAATACTGTGTTTCAGCAGGTTTTGTCCGTAAGAAGAACGGAAGCGCATACGGCCAACCATGCGCACGAGGGCGGGATTGAGGCCGTGAATGCCTTGCTCGATTACCGTGCGCTCACCGATCTCGATGATTTGCTCTTCGAGTTGCTTCTGTACTTTGGCGACAACTTCCTCAATACGCTGCGGGTGAATACGGCCATCGGCAACAAGGCGTTGCAACGACAGGCGCGCTATCTCGCGGCGAATGGGGTCGAAAGAAGAAATCACAATAGCTTCCGGCGTATCATCCACAATGACTTCCACGCCAGTTGCAGCTTCGAGGGCGCGGATATTCCTGCCTTCGCGGCCTATGATCTGGCCTTTCATCTCGTCACTTTCGAGGTTGAACACCGATACGGTATTTTCAATCGTAAATTCGGCAGCCATGCGCTGGATGGTCTGGATGACGATCTTTTTGGCCTCTTTGTTGGCAGTGACTTTCGCCTGGGTCACCGCATCGCGAACGATGGATTGTGCTTCCGTTTCGCTTTTGGCGCGAACCTGCTCCAGCAACTGGTCTTTTGCATCCTGTTGGCTGAGTTTCGCAATGGTTTCCAGCGCTTTGATGCGCTCTTCGTTGGCGGCCTCCAGTTCTTCTTTTTTCTTTTGAACGATTTTTACCTGTTTGTCTAAAGAATCGCGGACAGTTGCGACTTCACTTTCCCGGTTGTCCAGTTCACCTTTTCGGTTTTCAAGTTCCGTAAAGCGGGCGTTGATGGCATCCGTTTCAACTTTCAGGTCTTTTTGCCTGGAAGCAATATCCAGTTCCATATCCTTTAATTCCAGTTGGCGCTGCATTTTTTCCGCCTCTACTTCCTGGCGCATTTGTGCATAGCGCTCTTTTGCTTCCTGAATTTTTTGCTGTTTGATGCGTTCGTTCTCCGCTTCTGCTTTTGATAATAGTTTTTCAGCTTTGAGTTCGGCTTCGTCTTCGACACGTTTGGCACTGAGGCGGGCTTCCTTTACGACCATGTCGGCCTGGCTATTTGCCTCTTCCACTGCCTTCGAACTGCTTTTTTTCATCGTTAGACTGGCAATCACAAAGGCAGCGATGCCCCCGATGACCAGCCCTATTATTATGCTTGTAGGTTCCATAATCCGTTAATTTGCATTGATTTGGTTGTTATATATGCAGGGAAATGTTGCAAATAAAAATTCGTTTGCCTGCCATTACCCCAGTTAATGTCAATTTACTTTCTGATCTGAGCGCCCAGTTTTCCTTCGAAAACGCTGGTCAATTGACCCATCAGCGCGTCAATCTCTTTGTCTTGTAATGTTTTTTCCGGGTCTTCAAAAGTGAAACTCACGGCATAGGACTTCTTATCTGCACCGAGTTTGTTTTCATCTTCAAACACGTCGAACAAATTGACCTCGCGCAGCATTTTCTTAGCTGTTTTAGCGGCCAATTGGCGGATGTCGGCAAAAGCAACTCCTTTGTCGATCACCAGCGCTAGGTCGCGGCGAACGCTTGGGAATCTGTTCAGGTCTTGAAATTGTATCTTGTTGTTACCCAACGCCTTTAGCACGTTTTCAAAATTGAAATCGGCAAAAAACACGGGGTTCTTGATGTCCATTTTTTTCAAAATAGCGGCCTGTACGGCACCAAAAGTGACCAGTTCCTGGGCACCCCGGTGGTACTTCAAGGCATATTGGTAAGGCGATTCGTTGAGCACTGTTTCCTGAAAACCACTGATGCCCAGCCTTGCCAGCAAATTGGCAACGTAGCTTTTCAACGTATAAAAGTCAACCACTTTTTTCGTCGTCGGCTGCCAGGATTCAGGCGAATGTGCGCCCGTCAAGGTCAGCGACAATCGGGCTATTTCAGCCGTAACCCTGCCGCTTTCCGTTTTCAGCGCGGCCCCGCCAACCGTCAACAGTCCACCATCCACCGTGAGGCCACCCGCCTTCGCCAAGGCTTCGGCGGGTAAACCGTCTACCGTCAACCGTCCACCGTCCACCGTAAAATACGTCTTGCCGAATTCAAACAGCTTCAAATCCGCATTCTGTCGGTTCTGGTTGCGCTGAATCGTCTCCAAACTGCTGAACAGCATGGTCGGGCGCATACAATCCAGGCCTTGATTGGCGGAATTGTGGATAAATACCAACTGTGCTTTCTCCATGGGCAGCACAGCGCCATTTCCCAAGAAAAAATCAGAATTGGTGAGGGAAAGGCTCATGCATTCATTGAAGCCATTGGCCGCGAGAAATTCGGCGGCGAGGTTGCGCACGGAATCCGGGTTAGGGCGCGGCGTTACTTCGATGCTGCTGCGTATCTGGGTTGGGATTGGCACATTGTCGAGGCCGTGTACGCGTAAAATCTCTTCCACCACATCGGCCTCGCGGGTTACGTCGGGCTTGTTGGTCGGGATGTAGGCGGTAAAACCTTCTGCTGTTTCATCGCTGCGGTAAATACCGAGCGCGTCGAGGATTTTATCGACCCTTTCTTTCGGGAGGTTTTCTCCAATGAGGGCGTTAACACGGGCATAGCTTACGGCAACTTCCTTCGGTCTTGGAATCTCGGGACAAAAATCTACAAAATCAGTCGTGAGCGTGCCGCCAGCCAGTTTTTGAATCAAAAAAGCGGCCCGCATCATCGCCAGGTCATTGTTATCTGAAGGGTCTACGCCTTTTTCAAATACCCAGGCTGAATCTGTGCGCAAACTGTGGCGCAGCATGGTACGCCGTATCCACTTTGGATTGAACACAGCTGCTTCCAGGAAAATACGGGTAGTCGCATCGCTAACGCCACTATCGGCGCCACCAAACACACCGCCGATGCACATGGGCGTTGATTCCCCATCACAAATCATGAGGTCTTCGGCGAAAAGTTTGCGCTCTACGCCATCGAGGGTTTTGAAGGGCGTGCCTTCAGGCAATGTTTTGACGATGATTTTGCCCCCTTTGACTTTATCCAGGTCGAATGCGTGGAGTGGTTGGCCCAGTTCGATGCGGACATAATTGGTCACATCCACCACATTGTTGATGGGGCGCTGGCCCACGGCGAGCAAGCGGTTTTTGAGCCAATCGGGGCTTTCGGCCACCTTGATGCCTTCAAGGGTGACACCACTGTACACCGGGCAAGCCTCGGCATTCAGTACTTCAACCGGAAATTCGGGCATGCCTTCCGGCATTTCCAACAAGCCATCGGTGAAATGTTCGATGCTTTTGAGCTGGGTCTCCGGGTTTTCGTGTACCCGAATCCAGGCCAAAATATCATCTGCAATACCGATATGGCAAGTGGCATCAGCGCGGTTGGGCGTGAGGCCAATATCAAAAACTACGTCAGATTCTTTGTTAAAATAATCGGCGGCACTGATGCCGAGTGGGGTTTCAGCGGGCAAAACGATGATGCCTGCGTGGTCGTGACCCAGTCCCAATTCGTCTTCAGCACAGATCATGCCCTGCGAGGGCACACCTTTTACTTTGCGCTCCCCGATGGTAAACAAGTCGCCATCTTTGGAAAAAACGTTGGCACCCGGCACGGCAAGAAACACTTTTAGCCCGGCAGCAACATTAGGAGCCCCGCATACTACGGAGCGCACAACGCCATCCCCAACATCTACGGTGGTAGCCGAAAGGTGGTCGGTTTCTGGAATCCGTTCGCAAGTTAACACATTGCCTGTCAGTACTTTATCTAAGTCAACCGGCGAAGGTTTCACAGTTTCCCAACCTTCTACTTCCAAGCCCAGTGATGTTAGTATGTCGGCGATTTCAGGGGGCGATTTATGTATGTCGAGAAATTCTCGAAGCCAATTCAATGATACCTTCATTTCCTCAAAAAAATAGGGGATTACAAACGAGGTTTTTGCAAACGAAATGTTTACAGACTGGCAAAGATAGGAAAGAGTTGGGGAAGTTTTTACGCAGATTTTTGAGGTAAAAACCTCGTAGGTCTTAAACCTCAGAACCCTCCCAAAAAAGCAACGCTTTTTTGGGAGGGTTCTGAGGTTTAAGACCTACGAGGTTTCGCATCACTGCACCACCAATTTCCGCAATCCGCGACCGGTTTCATTTTGAACCGTCACCATGTAAATCCCTTTTGGCAGACTGTTTACGCCAAACGAAAGCGCAGATTCACCAACGCCCAGGTTCCAGCTGCCCATTTGCCGACCTGCCATATCAATCAATTGCACTTGTGTTTTTGCAACCAATGACTGGCCGAAGGACAAATGCACCATTTCATTGGCGGGATTTGGGAAAAGCACAAAATCAAGGGTCAATTGCTTAGGCTCATGGGCACTTGTCGCTGGCTGGGTTAAAAATTTAGGGGTACCGAAAAAGCCAGCTTCGCCATCGGTCACCATGAAGCGGAAACCATCGGGGGCTGGGCTGCCGCCGTAATCGAAAAATTTGATTTCACCTGCATCCAAATTTGCCTGGGTAAACTGGTCGCCCTGTTGCAGCGTACCAACGTTGTTCCGGGTAATAATCCCGTCTTCCGGCACAGTCATCACCGTATAGATCAACTGAGCATGGGTATTATTCGCATCTTCCACGAGCAGAAAATCGGGTGTAATCACACGGTTGGTGCCCGTTGGCACAGGCATTACAACATTGTTCACCAAAAATGGCGGTGTAATTTCGAGGCTGGCACAGAATTCAAGTTTGAATACCTCGATGGTACCTCCTGCGCCAATGACATTGTCCTTCACGCGAAGGGTCCAGGTGCCGGTTGATGTTTCACCAATAAAGGGGGCAAGCGGGTTTTGTGCACGGTAATAATTGCCCGCATTGTTTGGTGGGCAGGGGAAGCCTCCCGGCGCTTGATCGTCGAGGCCAAAATTGAAAAAACTTCCAAAATTGCCACATCTGTCTTTCCAAAGCAGCACATCGGTGCCAATAGGACTTATCAGGTGTACCTCCAAGTCTTTGAAGAACCCGTGGAAACCAGCTATTTGCTTGATGTTCAAATCGCTGATGGTACCGCCTTGATTGACGGTTATTTTTGATTCAACGGTAGGCGTGCTGCCTGCTGAAATGTTTTTTGGCAAATCATTGGCCTCAAGCACACGGCAGTCTTCCGCAAAAGTGGAGAAGAAATAAGGCTCTGACCAGGTATGGGCACCACACTCGTTGATGGGGCGCACCCGCCAGAAGTAGGCAGTTCCTTTTTCCAGCAAGAAATTGATTTTGAATGAATCCAAGGCGGTGCCGCTTTTTGAAGCCAAAATCGTGGTGAAAGAGGGGTTTAACGAGAACTGCACATCATACGCATCGGCATCAAGCCCTTTTGTCCAATGCAGGGTTTGCGTTAGGTTGGCATTGGTGAGGCCGTTGGTGGGCGTTTGCAGGGCAAGGCCCGAAAAATTATTGCGGCGCAACAACAAGGTAACCGGGCGTATGAGCTCCAAGGCACCCGATGTAGCGCGAATATTAAAGGTAAAAACACCTTCAACAGCAACGTTGCTCAGGTCTAATTTGAATGTAGCAGGCTGCCCGGGCAGCAGTGTAGTTGTTGTAAATGAAGGTGTTGCCCCTGGAGGCAAAGTACCTGTAACCTCCAAATTAACAGGGTTATTAAATCCCAAAACACCTGCGCTGAGGATGTCGGTTACATAGTCGTCGGGCAAGCAGATGGTGCCGCCACTGTTTTCAAGGCCCAGTGTCAGGGAAGGCTGCACGGGCTGTTGAATCTTGAAGTTGGCGTTGGAAATATCGTAGAAAATATTGTCCGCTGCATCCACACGCACACGCATGTTGCTGCCCAGGTTGTTGGGCACCAGTACATAATAGCTGCCGTTGTTGACAACGCCCGATGCGAGCGTGATGGGATAGGTTTGGCCGCCATCTATGCTCAATCGGATATTTACGCTTTGGCAATTGACGGTTGGCCCATTGGTATTGGCCACATCCCATGCCACTTCTGCGTATTCACCGACGCGCCAAATGGTCGCCGTGGTATTGGGTGTGCTTACCTTAAATGGCCCGGCACCATCATAAGCTTTAAAGGCTACGTCTGCCAAGCCCACGCCGCCGCCATTGGGCTGGTTGTCGCGCACCGACAAGCGGAAGGTAAGGTCGCGGGAGTAGGTCGGTAACTGCTCCGTAATGTCGTTTCCGTTTGCAATAACGGTACCCAATCTTGGAAAATAGCGGTTGGGCACGGGCTGTGGTGAGCGGGTGCGGAAAATAGCGGCATTTCCCTGAGGATCGCCCAGCGGGGTTTCTGGCCCTGCATCTATTTCTTCCCAGCAATAGCTCAAGGTATCGTCATCCACGTCAGTGGCCGTTCCGGTCAATTCGAAAGGTGTGGAAATGGGGATGAAAAAATTGTCTTGGTAGGGAAGGGTAATCACAGGTTCGTGGTTGGTAGTTTGTTGATAAGAACCACAAAGTCCGCCAAATGTGTAAAACTGTTTGATTTGTCCAATACTGCCAGCATGGTAATACAAATCAGCGTATCCCTGTACATTGTCAGAACCGCAAGCACCGGCATAAGACATTATGGTACTGCCGCTTCCAGGTTCATACGCCACCAGGCCATCGCGTCCGCCACCGCCGCCACAGCGGTTCCAGGTATGACCTCCACTGAGTTGGTGGCCTAACTCTTGGCCCAATACGCCGAGGAAGCCCGGGCCATAATCGCCATTGCCATTGCCAGCAGAGCAGCCCCCAGCTTTGCTGGCGAGACAAACGCAACCCAACACGCCTTGTCCTAGAATGCCGCCACCCATATAACGTGCCACCACGTGGCCTACATCATGTGAATTGACATTAGTGTAGGTGTTAAGCACACTCGTATTTGCCGTAAGCCAGCCTGGAACAATAGTGCCGGGATAAGGGTCAGTATTTGGGTCCACGAAAACAGCATTCAGGCTGCCGGCAATCAACTGCGTCCTCAACGTAAGGTCACGCTCATAAAAAAAGCTCGTGTAATTGATGTACTCCGTAATCGCAGCAAATGCCAGTGCTTTGGTACCACCATGGTCTTGGGTGAACTCGCCCGTAGCGCCAACGGCCAGGCGGTAAATTTTTAGTTTCACCGGCTCTAATTCACCGCCACGATATTCTGCAGCGGGGGTATAGGGGGTCTGGTCTTCTCCAAACCAGATGTCACCGTTCTCCAACACTTCCGTGCGCAGGTGGCGTAATCCATTGTCTGGGAGATCCAGACCGTTGTAGGCGATGTAAAATTCCGTTTGTCCCCAGGCATAAGGTTCTACAAATGACACGCTGTAATCGGGCTGCATCACCATGGCGCGGAAGCCGCGTGCGGTAGTACTGAGCCGCACGACGCGGCGCGGATCCACTTTTGAAATACCGGAGTAGGTGTGGATATCAGGGAACTCGATGGTACCTGCTTCATCCAGCATCGCAATTTCAGTGATGGCAAATTCCTCCTGGGCACCATTGGCCATAGGAATGGACACCACGCATTTGCTGGATCTGGCAGCGGCCGTAAATTCCTTGGGCGCTGTTGCCAGCACGGACTTCACTGCGGTAAAATCGAGTTGGTAGGTATCAAATTTTGAAGGAAATGCGTCCCGTTGGGTCGTTTCGGCGACGCTGACTTGATCTTGTGCGATGGCTTTGAAGTAGTTTTTGCCATTTTGCGCCACTGCGCTTGTCAGAATACTGCAAGCGAGGGCGAAGAGTAGAAATTGTTTTTTCATGTCTGGAATGTTGATATAGATTTCGGGCAATACCGGCCAGAACACAGGACGCAGTTTGCAGCGAAAATTAATGCTGGGGCAAATTTCGGGAAAAAATAGGGCTTGTAGGGTTGAAGTTTCGACAATGGTGGGCAAATGGGCTGATTTTAGGCATTTTAGCTCCAATATATAATGAATCTTCCGTCGCCTTTTCCCCACAATAGATAGTAGATGGCACAAATGGCAATTCAAATCAATCGCCAAATAGCAATGAATTCAGAATAATCAACTTATCATTTTTACATTTGCCCAACATCTGCCCCAACATCCATTTGATTTTACAATAACCCGCCCTAAGCTTTTACCTGCATGAGCCTCGCTATTCCACCTGACTGCCTTCGACCTGCTTCTACTGAAACCATTGCCCAACACCTGGATGGCGGACTAACAGTCAACGTCTTCGGGGACGAAGGCCAGGGGCTGCACCAACTGGTAGAAGATTTAAAAAATTGCTGCCCGGAAACCGCAAAATTTGTTCGCGTGAGCATGAGGGCCTGTGCGGGCAGTTATGACGGTTTTCTGGAAGCTGTTTGTACCAGCCTGGGCATCCCGGATCGTGCAGGGCTTGATTTCAGGAGCCTGCTGAATCGCTACCTCGATGCTGGAAGCCACCAGGTTTGGCTATGCCTGGAGTATTTTGACCGCCTTTCTGATGAAAAGGTGGACAACAAAAGCGTGGATACCAAGGGCTACGACATTGATTTCCTGAATTACCTCAACAGTTTGCACAACAGCGATAAGGTGTCCTTGCTGCTCACGTCAAAACTGGCCATTCTTGGGCAAGAGCTTTATATTGGTGGTAAGCGTGTGCGCGGCTCCCGGCTCGACATCAGCAAGCACATTCCCTTGGAGGATTTGACTTTTTCGGAGATAGAGGCCCAGCTGCGGCGTTTTATGAAAGAAAGCCCGGAAGTAGCGGCCTTTTTTAAGGAAAAACCCGCTTTTTACACCCCGCTCGTATACGAGATTTCAAACCATGCCGCGCCCTTCCTTTTTTTGGAGTTTATGGCTAAAAAAGTGCCGCTAGTACCGACAACAATGGCAGAATTTCAAAAGCTGCTGGCATTTTGGAAGGCAGATTTTGGCAGAAAATTCTCGCATACACGAGACATTCGAATTTCCAACCTCGAGCGCTGGGTAGGAAAATTATTGGATCGGACGACCCGGCTCTTTGGCATTAGCAACCTATTGCAGAAGACAAAAAAACAAGTGCTGCTCATTTTAGGTTCTACTAGTGCCATGATTTTAGCCTTGATGAAATATGGGGCAGAAGCTTGGTCATGGATTTCTGCCTTATTCTCTAAATAGTTCCCTTGATGAAAACCAAGGCACAAACAGTTGAAGCCGTATTTACAAAGCCCGAAGTGCCCCGAAGTGATTGGGAGGCGTTTAAATGGATGTTTTTTGAGCCAAGTTTGCTTTTTAATTACAGCCGAACGCTTTCCCGGCGAGCAGCTGTTTTTGCTGCGTTTAGAATATATTGCCTGTATATCGTACCACTAATCTTGGTCGCCTGGTTATTGTGGATTATTTTGCTCATCTGCATTGACCTGCCTTTTTTGTCACCTGAATCTTTTCGTTTTGAACCTAAAATATGGCAGTTGCAAGCAGGTTTTGGTGAGAAACTGGTGTTTTTAGGAAAGGAATCGGCCGGCGGTTTGGCCGGCGGTTTGGCCTTAGGTTTGGCCGGCGGTTTGGCCGGCGGTTTGGCCAAAGGTTTGGCCTTAGGTTTGGCCGGCGGTTTGGCCTCCGGTTTGGCCTTAGGTTTGGCCGGCGGTTTGGCCGGCGGTTTGGCCTTCGGTTTGGCCTTAGGTTTGGCCGGCGGTTTGGCCGGCGGTTTGGCCTTAGGTTTGGCCTTCGGTTTGGCCTTAGGTTTGGCCGGCGGTTTGGCCTTCGGTTTGGCAGAAGGTTTGGCCGAAGGTTTGGCCTTCGGTTTGGGATTTGTTTCAGCATTTTATATTGGCCAATTCAGGCTAATTTTCTATCCCTTCTACTGGTTTGGAATTATTAGAAGACATTCCATAACAAACAACCCTTACATCAATGACGAGGGCATCTGGCTCCCGCTTCCCTGGGTAAAAAACGCCTTGCGCCGCGAAGCCGACACAAACCATGAACTTGCATTTCGATTTGTCAATTTTCTGCTTCGATACCGGCAACTTCAATATGCCTTTGCCGCAGAACTTTCGCATATCGCTACGGCTGCCCGCTGGAAATCAGCCCTTCGACTGAATGCCGCTTTGTTTCAGGATATTCGGTTTCTAGATGAGGATACGCCCAAAAGCTGGCAAAAACACATGCCTTCCAGTGCTTGGCGCAAAGCAGTTTCCAGTATTCAGGATGCTTTGCTTGCCGCTGAGAATCAAACTGCCGTGGTGCTGCGGCTGGATTATTACGAAATGGCGGCTGCGGAAATTGAAAAGTTTCAGGACATTCATAAATATGAATCCTTCAAGGGCAAGGAGGCGTACTATGCCGTGATCGAGCATTGGAAAAAGGTGATGAGCAACCAGTTGCTGGAAGTCGGCGCGGAAGTAAAAAAGGTGGAATCTGTCAGCTCAAACCCGTACAGCAAAGGGCTTGCCTTGTCGCCAAAACGCAAAGGCACCGTGCCGCTCTTTTTGGATCGGGACGATATCAAGGAAAGATTGACCTTGAAAATCCAAACGTCTTTGGCCATGCCCACCTTGCAGATTATCGGCCAGCGCCGGGTAGGCAAAACCTCACTGCTCAATTTTTTGCCCAACATGCTGCCCCCCAGCTTCGTGGTCGCCACCCTGGATGCTCAAAGCATGAGCGGCGAGCTGTCGGTCCCGAAATGGTTTCGGGAATGGCGCGCCAAAGTGGTGGCGCAGATGGGCCTATACGAGCCCGAAGACTGGCTCGTCCCGGAAGATTGGCTGCAGGCCTGGGATGATTTTGCCGAATTTCTGGTTCAGGCGGCCGAAAACAGCAAGCGGCGCATCATCTTGGTCATGGACGAATACGATGAAGACCAGGGGTTTCATGGGGCGTTGCGGCAGGACGTCCGGCGCGGGGAAGCTTTGCTGGCGCGGATGCGCTCTTTTTCTCAAGACCAGGTCTGGGTGGTTTTTATGTTTGTCGGCGCCACCTATTTCAGCGACCTGCCGGAGCCGAAAATGTCGAAGTATTTTGTCCACGCCCACATAGAGCGGGTGGAGTACCTTTCTCGGGAAGCTTCGCTAAAATTGATAGAGCGTCCAATCCCGAATTTCGAGTTGCGGTATGACGCAGGGGTTCCGGAAAAAATATATGAGCTCACCGTGGGCCACCCACACCTCCTGCAAAGCATCTGCTCGGATTTGGTGGACTACGCCAACAACAAAAAGAAAAACCCGGTTGGGTTCAGCGATCTGGAAATTGTCATCCGGGATCAGATCGTGATGAAAGGCGAAATGCCTTTTGCGGTCTTTTGGGATGAATTTTGCATAAAACCTGACATGCGCAAGGCCGTATTGGCCATTTCGAAAGGCCAGCCCGTCGATGTGGAATCGCCCGAAGTACGCAGCCTGAATGATTACGGGTATCTTTTGCCGGATGGTGAAGGCGGGTATAAAATGCGGGTTCCGTTGTTTGGGGAATGGGTTATAAAGTTTGGGTATTGATGGGGGAGAATAGGGGGCGCAGGCCTATGGCAGACATATGAACACAGCGGAGAGATGGGAGCTTTTTTGAGAAATCTCGCAGTTTTTTTGATTTACGATTGACGAGTGATGATTTACGATTTTTGAAGTTTATACGCGATTTATGCGATCCTTTGACTGATTTCTTCGATTTGTGAAAATTGAAATTCTTTCCAGCTTGGCGCTTGTTCTTAAAAAAGAAAAGGCTGACTTTTGGTCTACAAAATTATATTCGCCAACAATACCGCCACCACCCCTGCTGCATAGCCCCGCCACAAATCCACCGGCGTATGTGCCTCCAGCAATAAGCGGGCAACACCCACCAAACCAGCCAGCACGACCACCATGGCCAGCACCACATTGAGGCTCAGCTGTAACGCGCCGATGCTGAGCGACATGCCCGGCCATTGAAAAGCGAGTACCATTACCATGCAGGCTAAGCCGCCCATTCCGGTGGCGTGGGCGCTAATTTTGCTGAAAATATTGACGAAAAAGGCGATGAAAAGGCCAATGGTGGCACCAAGCGCAAACTTGGCGTACAGCGGCGGCACCGTGCCTGCCATGAAATTTTTTAACAACCACAAGTAAAATATCCCGCAAATAATATAGGGACCAACCCGCTCCTGCTTGTCGCGCATTTCCATGCTGTGGATCAAGCCAAGGGGCTTCATCAGCGCCACCCCCAGTCCGGGAATCATAAAACTGGTGGTAAAAACCGACAGCAGCAACAGTACGCCCCGATGATCGCCAAGGCTCTTTACCCCAAATGCGTAGGGGTTTATGGCCAGCATGAGTAGCAATATGTAGGTCAGGACAAGGAGTGGGTGACCCAATAATGAGATCGTTTTACTGAAAAATTTAGCGAACATTGTATTGCTTGTTTACCCGGTCAATCTCGCGTTTGCTTTCCCGGTCTTTGATTGTCTCGCGTTTGTCGAAGGTCTTTTTACCGCGGGCTAGGCATACCGTTAGTTTTACAAAGCCACGTTCACTGAGAAATAGTTTATAAGCTACAATGGTAGCGCCTTTTTCTTTGAGGCCACGCTCCAGTTTGCGCAATTCGGGTTTGCGGAGCAGCAACTTCCGCTGGCGGCGCGGCATGTGGTTGGCATCCGTACCGAATTCGTATTCAGCAATATAGAGGTTCCGAATCCAGAGTTCCCCTTTTTCAAACGCGCAGTAGGCATCCGACAAGTTGGCATTGCCATTACGGATACTTTTCACCTCCGTGCCGGTCAGCATGATGCCCGCATCGAACTCATGCACGAAGAAATATTCGTGGGAGGCCTTGCGGTTGGTGATCGCTACTTTGGGTTTTTTCTTGTCTTTAGCCATAAGGAGAGGTTTCAGGTTTCAAGGTTTCAGGTTTCAGGTTGGCGCTGCTCTTACGTTTCAGGGTTTCAGGTTTCAAGGTTTCAGGTTTCAGGTTTCAAGGTTTCAGGGTTTCCGGTTTCAAGGTTTCAGGTTGGCGTTGCTCTTGGTTTTTCTGGTAAAATAATCGAAAAAGTTGTGTGTGACTAGGCCGCTGTTCACGTCAGAGGGTTGCAAATGTACTTTAAAAAAGGGTTTCCGGTTTCACGGTTTCCGGTTAAGGGTTGTTTTCCTTGGCTATCCTAATAACATAGATCAAGCCTATGAACCCTTAACCTGAAACCTTGAAACCGGAAACCTTGCCAACCTGAAACCTTGAAACCTGAAACCGGAAACCTATTTTGAATTACATTTGCGTGATGTACGAACTCCGTCAATCTTCTTTTGGTTCCTATACCCGCTATGAATTTATGCACAGCAAAACGGGCAATGGGTTCAGTATCGTGCCTGGGCGCGGTGCCAATGTGCTAAATATCCGTTTTGGTGGCAACGAAATACTCGATGGCTACGACACGCCAGAGGAGCTGGAGGCTGGCAAATGGGGGAAAAGCAGCATCCTGTTCCCTTTTCCGAACCGTTTGGCGGATGGAAAGTTCAAATGGCAGGGAAAACAATACCAATTCCCCATCAACAATGCCGCCACGGGCAATGCCATTCATGGTTTTGTGCGCGACCTGCCCTTTGAGGTGGAATACTGCTTTTTGGCAAAAGACGGCGCCAGCATCCGTTGCTTCTATGATTATGATGGGAGCCGGGAATATTACCCTTTTCCTTTTTCCCTGGAAATCGAATTTACCATATCCAACGACGGCCGCTTCCGCATGGAAACGGAAGTAACCAACATGGGCGATACTGCCATGCCATTCGGATTTGGCTGGCACCCCTATTTTCGCCTCGCCGAAGCCGCAGGTGCGCACAGCCTCAAATTGCCGCCCTGCGAAAAAGTAGTGATTAACGACAATATGATCCCCACTGGTGCCCGCAGCACCTATTCCGATTTTTCAAGTCAAAAATCTGTCGGCGATACGGTACTCGACACTTGTTTTCACAATTCCAAAACCACGGGCAGCCCAGCTCTCACCCTCGCGGCCAATGGCCGCAAACTTACCGTCAAAGCCCCCGCCAACAAATTCCCTTTTTTCCAGGTATTCACCCCGCCCCATCGCGAAAGCATCGCACTGGAACCTATGACTTGCAACGTCGATGCGTTTAACAACAAACAAGGGCTCATTACGCTGGAACCGGATAAGCGCTGGAAGGGGGGACTCACGGTAGACGGTGGACGGTAGACGGTGGACGGTTTGCACAACAATCCGCGTGGCTCTTGGGATGGGTTTTTCAGCACTTAAACAAGGTACGGTAAACGGTGGGCGGTTTGCACAATGATTCGCGTGGCTCTTGGGATGGTTTTTTTGATTTACGATTAGACGAGTGCTGATTTACGATTTTTGAAGTTTATACGCGATTCGTGCGGTACTGTGGATGATTTCTACGATTTGTAAGATTGAAATTGTTCCCAACTTGGTGTTTGTAGTTTAAAAAGAAAGGGCTGATTGCCGATTTCATTTGTCTGCTTTTCGTTTGATTCAAAACTAAGCATCTACGCAACGCCTACTTCAACAATTGGCAATCATGTAATCGCCACTCGTCAATCAAAAAAAAACCTCGAAATGTTCCAAAAAACGCTCGTTGCTACGCTGCGTTCATGTGTCTGCGGGCAGGGTGGTTGTCGTATCGGTTTTATTTTAAAAAAGGCAGGGTGCAGTAATGGAGCTCGAGCCAATAAACCTTCAAAAATGAATCAGAGAATACTGTGTTTTATTTTTGTCGGGCTGTCCGGAACACCCCTTCCAGCCCAAAAATATTTCGATTTCTCTCCACGTGCCACGGATGCTTACCAAAAGATTTTCAGTTTGCGTTTTGAGGAGGCTTATCTGGCATTGGATGGGCTGCAAAAACAGGAACCTGATAACCTGATTCGGATTTTTCTAGAAAACACCCTGGAAGTATTGCGCATTGGTGTTGACGACGACGCGGTGGCTTATTCTCGGCTTTCAAAAAATATGGAAGCGCGTTTGTCTCGATTGTCCCGCGGCGAACCGCGCTCCCCTTACTACCGCTACACCCAGGCCGAAATCCGGCTGCAATGGGCGGTGCTGCATGCCAGGTTCGGGCATTACCTTTCCAGTTTGAGCGATATCAAAATTGGATATGCACTGTTACAAGAAAACCAGCAACGCTTCCCAGATTTTATGGCCAATTATAAAAGCTTGGGCGTTCTGCATGTGTTGGTGGGCAATGTTCCGGATGATTACCGCTGGGCAGTGCGGCTATTTGGCGGCATGCAGGGCGACGTTCGGGGGGGCATTGCTGAACTGGAGTCTTTGCTTGCCTATGCTGAAAACAATACATTTTTATTTCAGGAAGAGGTACTAATGGCGTATAGCCTGCTACAATTGAACCTGAATAACCAACCAGAAAAAGCTTGGAATACCCTAAAGAACAGTCGTTTAAATCCACAAGACAATGCTCTTGCAGCTTTTGTCATGGGCAATGTTGCGCTTAAAAGTGGCCACTGCGACGCGGCCATTTCCCTACTGTCGGGTGTGCCAAAAGGCGCAGCGTTCTATCCATTTCACTATTGCGATTACTTGCTGGGAGTTGCCCAATTGCAACGCCTCGATGCCGATGCCGATCTGCCGTTGCTCCGCTTTGTCGCCAACTTTAAAGGGGAGAACGGGCTGAAAGAAGGATATCAAAAACTGGCCTGGCACCAGCTGCTTCAGGGGAAAACTGCCGGGTATTACCATTATATGTGGCAAGTAAAACAACAAGGAAATGCCCGCAGCGACCCCGATAAAGTAGCTTTACGCGAAGCCAATTCTGGGGAAATACCCGATGTGCGATTGCTCAAAGCGCGGCTGCTGTTCGATGGCGGCTATTATAACCGGGCTTTTGATTTGCTGAAAAACAACAGTGCGGACTACGATTTGAACCCGCGCAACAAATTGGAGTATCAGTACCGTATGGGGCGGATTGCCCAAAAATCGGGCAAAATAGACGCAGCATACCACTATTATGAAACCACCATTCGCTTGGGCGAAAATCAGCCCTGGTATTTTGCTTGCAACGCCGCGTTGCAAATCGGCATCCTCCAGGAAGAAGCCGCCGATTACAAGAACGCCCGCTATTGGTATCAAAAATGTCTGGCGATAAACCCGGAGGAATACGCCGGGAGCTTGCACGGAAAAGCAAAAGCGGGCTTGAACCGGCTGCCAGAATGAGGCTGTTACAGAAGTCACATCTGGACTATATTTTGTAGCACCTGAATGTTTACCTTTGCGCCGCTAAAAAACAATCCCGTTTAAAACACGTTCAGGATGTACACACGTAGTGCCCTGATTAGGGTTAACTTCACAAAACAAATTGTCAAAAATTAATTATTCTATGAAAAAACGCTTTGTGTTCCCGCTGCTTGCTGCTTTTTTTCTCAGCGCCACAGCGATTAAAGCTCAGGTAAGTTTCACCGTACCAACAACACAAAAATTGGTAGCGCCCGTTGAAGTTTCATTTACCAATACTTCCAAGTATAAGGCGGAGTCTTTTGCCTGGGACTTTGGCGATGGCGGCACGTCCACCGAAGCCAATCCAACACACCGTTACACCCAATCTGGTAATTATACCGTCGTATTAAATGCCAAAAAAGGCAAAAAAACAAAAACAACGAAGCAAATGATCCAAGTTACTGCTCCCGAGCGTTGCCTCATAGAATTTGAAACAGAATTCGGCACCATGACCGCCGAACTTTCCAACGGCACGCCAAAACACCGCGACAATTTCATCAAACTTGCAGAGGAAGGCTATTACAACGACCTGCTATTTCACCGTGTCATCAATGGCTTTATGATTCAAGGCGGCGACCCTGACTCGCGCAACGCTGCTCCCGGCAAAGCTTTGGGCATGGGCGGACCAAGTTACCAAATCCCCGCAGAATTTGTCGACTCGCTGGTACACACTAAGGTGCCATCGCGGCAGCCCGCACGGGCAATCCTGAGAAGAAATCATCCGGGTCGCAGTTCTACATCGTGCAAGGCAGCCCCGTCACCGAGGCCACGCTCAACCAGATGGAAACCATGCGGAACTTCCACTACACGCCGGAGCAGCGCGCTGCGTATCTCGCCCACGGTGGTACGCCCCAGCTCGACCGCGAATACACCGTGTATGGCCATATCATTAAAGGCATTGATGTTATCGACAAAATCGCTGCTACGGAAACCGCACCTGGTGATCGTCCGAAGAAAGACGTGAAGATGAAGGTGCATGTTATCAAATAAGGGAGGTTTCAGGGTTTCAGGTTTCAAGGTTTCAGGTTTACGCGATTTGTGATTACTTGGGTTTCTGGTTTCAAGGTTTCAGGTTTCAGGGTGGCTTCGCGTCTGGTATTGGGGTGGTGGAAGCCAAAGCGTAGTTTGCTGAGATGAGACATCCTGCCATACTTGTTTGAACACGGATTGAACGGATTTGACGGATTAAAACGGATTAAGGGTACGCTCTTGTAAATCTGTTTTTATCCGTCAAATCCGTTTTTTTTTGTCAAAAACGTTCTTCCACAGCTTGTCAAAGTACAAAGCATGTTGTTTATTTGAAATCCTAATTCAAAACAACAATCAATTTAGTAAATCGAAAACCATTTGAAGCTAGGATCCTTAACGCCCGGAGACGGTGTTTTTTACCGCGCAGCAAACGCACCGCACGATGTATCTATTATCCGAACGCTTCGTTCGGTCTTCATCAGTGCAAAGGATAAAAAATGCGGTTTCCCAAAAGAGCTTGTTGCTCCTATTGATTTTATGGAACGCTTGCATTCTATCAAAGGTTCTATAAGTCTGGGGTTCCCGGTAAAGCGATAATTCTATCCCCAAATGGTAGGCAGAATGAGGTATCAAGGTTTCAGGGTTTACACGATCTGTCGTCAAATTTGAAATACCATTTCAAATTTGACAACAGATCGTGTAAACCCTGAAACCCTGAAACCCTGAAACCCTGAAACCCTGAAACCTTTTAACCTGCGTCAGGGTATATCCAGTCTAATGTGTCTCAGCATAAATGTTCAACTAAAAACAACCTTTATGCACACAAAAACATTGATCCTGGCCTTTATCCTTTCCAGTACTGCGCTGTTCGGGCAAGCACAACAAGAAACTTTATTTAAAAATGCGAAAGTCCGCGGTGGCTTTGGCGGCCCCATTTTTTCCTGGAGCAATACCAAAAACCAGACGGGCTACGGCGCGGGCGGCGGTGGCGGTGTCGTATTCGACCGATTTTTTATCGGACTCTTTGGCATGGGGGAAATGTTAGACAATCCTACTGTTGGTGACAAACACCTCGCCATAGGTTACGGCGGACTCTGGATGGGCTACACGGTTCCTGCTCACAAAGTGCTGCACCTGTTCACGTCCCTGAAAATTGCTGGCGGCGCAGTAGGTGTTGCCCATTATGATCAGGATTGGAACTTTGAAGACGATTGGAATGATGTCGCATTTGTAGCGATACCCGAAGCTGGGCTGGAACTCAACATCGCCAAGTGGCTGCGCCTGAGTGGCTCGGTTGGCTACCGATTCGTCAATGGTTTCGACGGATGGCAGAATTATGGCAAGAAAGACTTGAATGCAGCGGTGTACAACGTCACGCTGCGGTTTGGATTTTTTGGCAAATAAAAAAAGGGTAACTATCCAGCCGCCTTCACGATCAACCGTTTCCCTTACCTTGAGTTGTCCTGCTGTAAGCATCTGTCTACGTTAAGTGCGCTCAATGCACCAATACAGAAACATCCGGTCTTGTTTTTCCCCTTTAAACGTGGATGGATTCCTGCAGCAGGATAACTCAGGTTAAGCGGGGTTGTGCCAAAAGCCCTACTATTGAAAATGTTGCCAAGTTTTATTTCGATTTTCGTGGCGAAGACCT
>Ga0105053_10002176_pt1 | contig 30746 bp, 33 predicted proteins | sample BON01_FD_78093 | JGI IMG/M metagenome (GOLD analysis project Ga0105053, IMG submission 78093) | Freshwater microbial communities from Lake Bonney liftoff mats and glacier meltwater in Antarctica - BON-01 | ecosystem: Environmental > Aquatic > Freshwater > Ice > Glacier meltwater | place: Lake... | reverse complement strand
TTCGTGGCCACTGCCTGCGGGCACAGCACCGAGAACCGGATGCCCTGATGGTGGTGGCTGATCGACAGCCATTCGGCGAGCGAGACCGCTGCCGCCTTGGTCATCGAATAGGCCATCGACCCGATCTGCGTGAGCAGGCCCGCCGCCGATGCCGTGCTCAGGATGTAGCCCTCGCCGCGAGCGATCATCGACGGCAGCACCGCCCGCGCCGCGTAGATGTGGGCCATACAATGCACCTCCCACATCGTCTGGATCGCCTCGTTGGTGTCCTCCAATCCGGCAGCGGTGACGAACCCGGCGTTCGACACGAACAGGTCGATCGGGCCATGTTCGTCGAGGGTCGACTCGACCATCTGTTGGATCGCCGACTCGTCGCGCACGTCGATCGCCACCGCCGTGCCGCCGATGTTGGCTGCCACCCGCTCGGCTTCGTGGCCGTGCAGGTCGGCGACCACCACGTGACGCGCACCTGCAGCGTGTGCAGCGAGCGCGATTGCTTCGCCGATGCCCGATCCGGCTCCGGTGACGATGACGACTCGATCCGTGAGTTCCATGCGCCGAACCGTAGACCGCGGGATCGATCAGGCGGGAAGGCGGTGGAGCGGGTGACCGGCATCGACCACGACCGTGCATGCGTCGCCGACGCCCAGTGGTGTGGTGCCCGGTCCGGCGGCCAGGTCGACGTCGACCTCGGTGCCGTCGGAACAACGGACCGTGTATCGCCACGCAGCACCGAGGTAGCGACGAGCAGCGACCGCGTCGCTGCCTCCCGGTGTGATCGACAGATCGTGCGGGCGAACCATCAACGCGATGTCTGGCGCATCGGGATCGGGCAGAAACGAGGCGTCGCCCAGGAACGTCGCGACGAAGCGGTCGTTCGGGCGCTCGTACACCTCGTCGGGTCGGTCGATCTGCAACATGCGTCCGTCGGACATCACCGCGACGCGGTCGCCGAGCGCCAACGCCTCCTCGCGATCGTGGGTGACCAGCACCGCCGCCGCGTTGCGGTTGCGAAGTGCCTCGACGACGTCGGTGCGCACGTCGTCGCGCAGCGACGGGTCGAGGCTGGCGAACGGCTCATCGAGCAACACCACAGCGGGGTCGGGAGCGAGTGCACGGGCGAGGGCGATTCGCTGCTGTTCGCCACCGGACAACTCGTGCGGGTACCGCTTGGCCACCCCGGGCAAGCGCACCAACTCGAGCAGTTCGTCGACCCGTCGTATGCGGTCGGCCCGCCCGAGATCGGTGAGGCCGAACGCGATGTTCTGATCGACACGCCGATGCGGGAAGAGCGCATGGTCTTGGAAGACGAGGCCGATACGCCGCTTCTCCGGTGGCAGCGCGGTGACGTCTGTGCCGTCGAGCACCACTCGGCCGGCGGTCATCGGATCGAGCCCGGCGATCGCACGGAGCAGTGTCGACTTGCCGCAGCCGCTCGGGCCGACGATCACCACCAGTTCACCGTCGGCGACGTCGAACGACACCCGATCGACCACGTCACGCCCGCCGATGTGCCGCGTGACGCCGGCGACCGACAGCGCGGCGCGTGGCAGGTCGAGCGTGAAGTCCATGCGGGTGGGCACGGTAGCGGTCGCCTCGTCCGCTCGGAACCTGGCGAGGGAATCGACGTTCACGACACCGTCTCCGCGCCGTGTTCGAGTGCCCACAGCAGCGCCGCCACCAGCACCATGCCGACGGCCACGATCGCCAGCGACGGCACCGCTGCCTGCACCCACAGACTCTCCGAGGTGGCCTGCCACACCCAGATCGGCAGCGTCTCGGTGCCGAACGGTCGCAGGATCAGCGTGATCGGGAGTTCCTTCAGCGTGTCGATTGCCACGAGTACCGACGCGGCGATGATGCCGGCTCCGGCGAGTGGCAGTTCCACCTGAGTGGCCACCCGGAACCGACCGGCGCCGAGCGTGCGGGCGCTCGCCACCACCGACGGCGACACCTTGCCCACACTCGACTCGATGCCCTGGTACGCCACGGCGAGGAAGCGCACGACGAGCGCATAGATCAACCCGACGAACGATCCCACGAGCAGCCAACCATCGGGTAACCAACCGAGCCGATCGACGGCCGCGAGCGTGACCAGTACGCCGATCGCCACCACCGGGCCGGGCACCGCATAGCCCAGCGTGGCGAGCCGCGCGAGCACGGTGCCGCCAATGCGCCGACGGTGCAAGCCTGCCACCAGCAGCAGCCCGAGCGCGAGACACGCCAGCGTCGCGATTCCGGCGACACGCAACGACGACATCAGATGGAACCCGAGGTCACCTGCGACCGTGGCGGTCTGGTCGGTGCGGCGGGCCTCGATCGCCCAGGTGATCAGCCGGTAGATCGGCAGCGCGACGGCAAGCGTGAACACGCCCCAACCGATTGCGGATGCGGCAGCCGCTCGAGGGCCCCGGAGACGCTCGACGTGGAGGCCGGTTCGCAAGCCGGACTGGGTGAAGCGGGCCCGGCCGCGAGCGAGACGCTCGGCGGCGATCAGCACGATCGCGACACCGATCAGCAGGACGGCGAGCTCGGCGGCGGCGTTGCGGTTGCCGGTGCCGAACCAGACGCGTAACACGCCGTCGGCGATCGTGGACACGTTGAACAGTCGAACCGCGCCGACGTCGGTGAGCACCTCCATCCCCACGAGCGCAACACCGCCGGCAAGCGACGGACGCGCCATCGGGAGCACTACGCGCCAGAACGCCTGCGTGCGGCTGCAGCCGAGGCTGCGAGCGACATCGATCGATCGCTGCGACTGCTCCCGGAACGCGGCGCGAGCGAACAGGTACACGTACGGGTACAGCGTGATCGTGAGCACCAGCGCGCACAGCCAGATCGAACGGACACCGCGGGCGCCCAACGGCTCCTGCAGTGTGTCGAGCCACACGAAGCCGAGCACGTAGCCCGGAATCGCGAGCGGGGTCACCAGCAGCCAGCCGAGCACGCGGCGGCCCGGGAACTGGTAGGCGGTGACGAACCAGGCGAGCGACGTGCCGAGCACCAGGGTGCCGACGAGTACGGCGACCAGCAGGGTGGCGGTGTCTTGGATCATGCCGGGCAGCCGGGTCGCCCACAGCTCCTGCCACACGTCTGTGCTCGGCTGCACGATCGACCACACGATCACGAGCACCGGTATCGACACGGCGATCGCCATTACGGAGACCGATGCGGTCGAGACCCACGAGCGCGAGCGCTGACCGATCACCGACATCTTCGACGGACGCCCAGCGCCCTTCCCGATCGGATCGGTGGATCCGGTCGGGTGGTGCGTGACGAGGTCGGCGGTGTCGGTGATCGTGGTGGTCATACGAGCGGTTCAGCTCACTCGTAGCCGGCGGCGCTGAGCACCCCGACGGCGGCGGGCTGGTTGGCGCCGAGTTGGCGAACGGCGGCGAGGTCGGCGGTGAACTCACCGAAGCCGACCACGATCTCGTTCGGCTGGAGCTTCGGGTCGGCCGGGTACTCGAAGTTGACATCGGTGAACTGTTGCTGGCCATCGGTGGCGAGCCACTCGATCAGCGCCAGTGCGCCCTCGGGGTTCGGCGCATTGGCGGTGACCGCTGCAGCACTCACGTTGACGTGCGCACCGCGACCATCCTGCTCGGGCCACACGATCCCTACTGGGAAGTCGGGGTTCTCAGTGAGCAGGCGGCCCAGGTAGTAGGTGTTAGCGATCGCGATGTCGCACTCACCGTCGGCGACCGCGTTGTAGATGTCGGTGTCGCTGTTGATGTACAGCGGATCGTTGGCGACCCACGACTGCACGATCTCGGTGGCGCGCGCTTCGCCCTCGGCGATGATCAGGCTGGCGACGAGCGACTGTGTGTACGGGTGCGTGCTCGGGCGCAGGCACAACTTGCCCTGCCACTCGGGGTCGCCGACGCCGGCGTAGGTGGTGGGCGGGTTCTCGACCCGCTCGGTGCTGGAGATGATCACGCGGGCACGCTGGCTGAGCGAGAACCAGTCGTTGTTCTCGCTGCGGAGCTCTTCGGGAATCGTTTCGGTGAGGATGTCGCTGTCGACGCTCGCCAGGATGCCGGCATCGGCCGACAGCTCGATGTTGGCGGCATCAGCGGTCATCACCACGTCGGCGGGGGTGTTGACGCCCTCGGCGATGAGACGTTCACGCAGTTCGGGGTCGTTTCCGGTGGTGAATCGGACCTCGATGCCGGTGTCGGCGGTGAACTGTTCGAACACCGGCTCGATGCCGTAGTGGCGCCCGGTGTACACGGTGACCGTGCCGCCTGCATCGGCGCTGTCGCTGCCGGCCTCCGTGGTGGCCGTCGTTGCGATTGGATCGGTCGCGTCGGTCGTGTCGGGTGCCGACGTGATGTCGGTGACGCCGGTGTCGGATGAACTGGTGTCGTCGTCGCTCCCGCAGGCGCCGAGGACGAGCGCGCCGAAGAGGAGACTTCCCAATAGTTGTCGCGTGTGATTCTGGTTCATAGTTAATCGACCCTAACAATGAGCGGGAACCACTCGCAACTTCAGTCGTCGGTGACCGTGACCCCCCGCCAGAACGCCACGCGATCCTTGATCTCGGCTGCGGCTTGCTTGGGCTCGGGGTAGCACCAGGCGGCGTCGGGATTTCGTTGGCCGTCGACATCGACGGAGTAATACTTCGCCGTGCCCTTCCATGGGCACACCGAGGTGCGATCACTTTCGACGAGGATCCCTGCGCCGACGGATGCGATGGGGAAGTAGTGGTTGCCCTCGACGACGACTGTGTCGTCGCTTCGGGCGATGACGGTGTCATTCCAAGTTGCTGTTGCCATGGTTGCGACAACCGCTCAGGCGGTCGGAATGTTCCGTTCGTATACCCAATGGGGTATCTATCGAATCATGCGTTTCCTCTCCTTCATGAACACGCCGGCCGGTCGAGCGATCCGAATCGTCGGTGGTGTGGTGCTCATCGTCATCGGTGTGGCCATCGGCGGCGTCGCCGGGACGGTGCTCGCCGTGTTCGCACTGCTTCCCATTGAGACCGGGGTCTTCGGGTTGTGCCCGATCAATCCGCTGTTCGGTCAGCCGGTGAGAGCCTGTGCCGTCCCGGCAAAGCGTCGGACCCATCACGCCTGAGGTCGGCTGCGGCTGCATCCTCCTACGATGCGGCAATGGCACTCGAATATCGGCACGTCGGCGTGATCGGGGCGATGGCCGAAGAGATCGACCGACTGCACCATCATCTCGACGCCGAGACCATCACCGAACATGCCGGTCGTACGTTCCGCCATGGCGTGCTGGCCGGCCAGCGGGTCACGATCGTGCAGTCGCGGATCAGCTAGGTCGCTGCCGCCCTGACCGCAGCGTCGCTCATCCGAGACCACGAGGTGGACGCGATCGTGTTCACCGGTTTCGCGGGTGCGCTGCGCGACGACCTCGCCATCGGTGACGTGGTGGTCGCGTCGGAGTTGGTGCAGCACGACCTGGCCGGCCCGCCGGGGATGTTCGTCCGCTGTGAGATCCCACTGCTGGGCGTTGTGGAACTGCCGACCGACGCGTCCTTGGCCGCTGCAGCCGTCGCCGCAGCGGACGACTTCATCGCGAACGGCCTGACGACACTCGTGACGGCTGAACAACTCGTCGATCTGGGTATCGGTCGACCGTCGGTGCACGTCGGCCAGGTGGCGACGGGCGACGAATTCATCGAAGGTGATCTCAAGGACGTCGTGCGTCGACGGACGCCCGATGCGCTCTGCGCCGACATGGAAGGTGCAGCCGTTGCCCAGGTGTGCTGCGAACTCGGCGGCACTCCGCTCTGCGTGATCCGGGCGATTTCCGATCGCCTTCGAGCGTCTGCAACGGTTCGCCGGTGAACTGCCATGTGATGGGGCTGGTGGCTTCGCCGTCGAGATGCAGGTAGAGGTTCTCGCAGAAGATCTCGATGTGACGCAGGCTCGGCCGGTCGAAGATGTCGTGCCAGATCGAGGTGAGCGACGCAACCGCGTCGTTGGCGAAGTCGAGGCGGGCCACGGCGACGTCGTCGATGCGGGGGTAACCGTGCACTTCGCGCACGGTTCCGCTGACGGACTCCACCGGCCCGCACAGCCACTGCATGATGTCGACGTCGTGGATCGAGTGCTCCAGCAGCGTGCCGCGACCAGCGCGAGCGGGGTCGACGCGCCAGTTCGATCCGTAGTGACTCTGGATCGGGATGAACTGATCGTCGCGGAACGACACCGCCAACAGCCGTCCAGCGCGATCGTCGGCGAGCAGCGTCTTGGCGTGCAGGAACTGCGGCATGAACCGCAGGACCAAGCCGACCTGGTTCACGACACCGGCCGCCTCGACCGCGTCGACCATGCGCTGCGCCGACGCCGCGTCGAACGCCAGCGGCTTCTCGCAGAACACGGTGACGCCACGTTCGGCCGCAGCGGTCACGAGGCGTTCGTGTTCGGAGGTCCACGTGGTGACGAACACGGCGTCGACCCGGTCGAGCAGTGCGTCCTCGTCCATTGCTTCGGCCCCGACGCGATGGGCGAACGCCTGGGCTCGATCGGCGTCGAGATCGTGCGCCGCGACGATCCGGTGGTCGGCGGCCGAGTGCTTGAGGAACCAGCTGTGCGTGCGGGCGATGAAGCCGGTGCTGATGAACCCGATGCGAACGGTCATGGTCGAGGAACTCTCAGTCGTAGCTCAGGCAACCGTCGTCGAGGTCGATCGCGGGGAGCGAGTTCTTCTCCGTCCAATAGTCCTGGGTGTGTTGCCACTCGGGCTTGTCGCCGGCCTTCGGCATCAGGTGAATGCTTCGCTGGAGATAGCCCGGGTTGAAGTTGTCAGCGGCGATCCACGTGCCGATTTCCATCGTGGCGTCCTCGGGGCGGAGTGTCGGCGTGACCTTGGTGGCATCGATCTCGTCCATGTGGTGCAACAGGCGGCACACGAAGTCGCCGAGCAGGTCGGCGCGCAGTGTCCAGCTCGCCCGGAAGTACCCGAACACCCACAACAGGTTCGGCACGCCGGTGAACATCATCCCCCGGTAGGTGATGGTGTCGGCGAAGTTCACAGCGTCACCGTCGACGGTGAACTGGATGCCACCGAGCACGCTCAGGTCGAAGCCGGTCGCCGTGACGATCACGTCGGCGTCGAGTTGGGTGCCCGACTTCAGCAGGATGCCGGTCTCGTTGAACGTGTCGATCTCGTCGGTGACGACCGACGCCTGCCCGCTGCTGATCCCCTTGAAGAGATCGCCGTCGGGCACCATCGCGAGACGTTGCTGCCATGGCCGATACGTCGGCGTGAAGTGGGTGTCGACGTCGTAGCCATCAGGAAGTTCGGCGCGCACGGCATTGAGCAGTTCGGTGCGCAGCCACTCGGGCTCGTCGAACGACAGCTGCGTGATCATCGCCTGATCCTGCAGCGCCTTGCGCCGCACGATCTCGTGGGTCCACTCCTCGGGGATCTCGAGGCTGCGCAGCATGTCGGCGACCTCGTTGACGTTGGGGCGCGAGACGAAATAGGTCGGCGACCGCTGCAGCATCGTGACGTGGCCGCAGTCGGCGGCGATCGCCGGAACGAGTGTGGCCGCGGTGGCTCCTGAGCCGATGACAACGACCTGCTTGCCGGCGAGGTCGATGTCGTCGGGCCACGTCTGAGGATGCACGATCTGGCCCTGGTAGGTGTCGAGGCCTGGCCAGTCCGGCGTATAGCCCTCTTCGTGCTTGTAATACCCCTGGCACATCCACAGGAACTTCGTGGTGTAGGTGACGGGTTGCACCTTGCCGGTCGCCGCGTCGGTGTGGGTTGCGTGCACCGTCCACAGGTTGTCGTCGCTCGACCACTCGGCCGTGGAGATCGCGTGGTGATAACGGATGTGGCGATCGAGGTCGTTCTCCTCGATCACTTCGCCCATGTAGGCGAGAATCTTGTCGGCGGTCGCGATCGGCTTGCCGAGCCAGGGCTTGAACCGGTAGCCGAACGTGTACAGGTCGCTGTCGGAGCGGACGCCCGGGTAGGTGTGAGTGAGCCAGGTGCCGCCGAAGCTCTCGAACTTCTCCAAGATCACGAACGACTTCTCGGGGTACTGGTCCTGCAGGTGGTATCCGGCGCCGACGCCGGAGATTCCGGCCCCGACGATCAGCACGTCGAAGTGCTCCAACACCGGCGCCTCGACTCGTTCGAGCGTGTCGGTCGTCTGACTCATGGTGCTCGTTGCCTTTCTCGGGCAACGGCCGTCCGATGCCCGAGGCGAGCTTCGCGCATCGAGGTCACGTGTCCGCAAACCGGTCGAACCGGCGATGGGGCATGGTGGACCGGACCGGCGCACAACGACGAACCGGTCTGACATCGCAGCGGTGGCGGCGCCGACCGGCGACACTGGGCGATGTGAGAATCGACAGCGCCGCCTACGTCGACGGTCGCCGTCACGACTTCGATCCCGACGCGATGACCATCGACGATCCCGTCGTCGGTGACGGGTTCGTGTGGCTGGGCTTGAGGATGCCCGACGAGGCCGAACTGCAACGCGCCATGGTCGCGCTCGGTATCACCGGAGTGTCGGCAACCGACGTGCTCACGCCTCACGCCAGGCCGGTGCTCACCGTCGACGGCTCGATCGTGCAACTCGTGCTCCGGACCGCCGCCTACGAGGACCGCAGCGAGACGATCGAACTCGGAGAGATGACCCTCCTTGTCGGTTCGCGAGCGGTGATCTCGATCCGTCACGGCCAGGCCAGTCAATTGTCGCCGGCGCGCGCTGCGCTCGAAGCCGACCCCGACCGTCTCCGGCTCGGACCTGACGCGGTGGTTGCCGCAGTGGTCAACGTGGTGATCGACGGTTACGGCCCTGCGCTCGACGGGTTCGAGAACGACGTGGTCGAGGTCGAGCGCGACGTGTTCTCCGACGGCAACCGTCAACCGGTACAGCGGTTGTACGAGCTCAAGCGCGAGGTGCGCCGGATGATCGTGGCGATCGACGCGCTCGACGATCCACTTGCCCGTCTGGTCCGGGTGCGCGGTCCGGAGATGCCGCCGTCGACGCTGCACGATCTCAACGAAGCGTCCGATCAACTCGATCGCGCCGTCACCCGGGCGCATTCGCTCTCGGGACTGCTCGACGCTGCCCTCACCGCCAGCCTCACTCAGATCTCGGTGCGCCAGAACGACGACATGCGCAAGATCAGCGCCTGGGTGGCCATGGCTGCTGTCCCCACGATGGTGGCAGGTATCTACGGCATGAACTTCGAGAACATGCCCGAGCTGCAATGGGCCGTTGGATATCCGGCCGTGCTCTCGATCGCGGCAGTTGCAGTGGCGCTGCTGTTCAGGCAGTTCAAGAAGTCCGGCTGGCTCTGATCGGATATCCATGATTCACCGCACGAATCGTGGTGGTCCTCGCTGGAAATCTTCTTCACCTCGTTGATCGACGTCCCACCGTGACCCGCACCGACGTGGGAGGCAATGCCCCCATCATCGTCACCGGGTTCGAGCTCATCGTGACGAACGTGCTGGCGCTCGCCATTTCGAGCTGGCTCGCTGGTTCGTCAGACGATGGTGGCAGTGCTGCGGGCGATCAGCTTGCCGAGGGCCCACTGGGCTCCACGCGGCGAGATGCGCGCTGCAGCGTCGAAGAGGTGAGCGTCGGGGCCGATGAGGGCGCGGCGCTTGTTCTTCTCGACGGCGCCGATGATCAATTGCGCTGCCTTCTCCGGTGTGGTGCGTGTGAACTTCTCGAAGTCGAGCGCGGCCTGTTCGGTATCGACGGCGTCCTGGTGTTCGGAGAACTCGAAGCGAGCATTCTTGGCGATGCTGGTGCGGATGCCGCCGGGGTGGATGGTGGTGGCCGAGACGCCGCACTGCTCGATGTCGAGTTCGGTGCGCAGCGCGTCGGTGAACCCGCGCACCGCGAACTTGGCCGAGTTGTAGGCCGACTGGCTGGGAATGCCGAGGAGGCCGAACACACTGGAGATGTTGATCACGTGGCCGTCGCCGGACGCCTTCAGATGGGGGAGGAATGCCATGGTGCCGTGCACGACGCCCCAGAAGTTGATGTCCATCAGCCAGCGGAAGCTGTCGTAGGTCATGGCGTCGACATTGGCCGCCAGAGCGACACCGGCGTTGTTGAAGACCAGATTGACATGGCCGAACTCCTCGACGGTCGACGTGGCCCACGCTTCGACTGCGCTGCGGTCGGTGACGTCGACGTTCGTGGTAGTCACCTTCACGTTGCCGCCGAGGCCAGCCGATCGTTCGACCATCGCAACGGTCTCGGCGAGACCGTCGCCGTCGATGTCGCTCAGCGCAAGGTGGGAACCCTGATGGGCCAGCTCGCGCGCAATTCCTCTCCCGATGCCGGAACCGGCCCCCGTGATCGCCGCGACCTTGCCGTGGAAGTGCTGCATGGCGTCGACTCTACGGAGCCGACGTGGCGCAGACGCAGACGATGGGGGGTGACCGACGAGGTCGTGGTCGACCTGGCGGCTGCCGTGATCTGCATGGCGAGCAGGCCGAACGCCCGCTCGCGAACCGGTGCGGACTCGTCGTCGTCGGCGAACACTTCGGCGAGTACGCGCGAGGCGCCTGCGGTCGCTGCGAGGCCGAGCACGGTGTCGACGGAGTTCATGTCGAGGGCCTCGAAGCCCTCGCGTTCGATGGTGACGGCAATGCAGTCGAGCGAGCTCATGCAGTAACGGTACGGTTAATTGATCGACATCGCTGGCGATGATTTCGACTCACGAGCATCAGTTGTGCTGATGTTCATGACGATTCGCCGCGACCTCGAACTCCGGCATCTCGTCGCGCTCGATGCTGTCGCCACGGAGGGCACGTTCGCCCGCGCCGCCGAGCGGCTCGGCTACACCCAGTCCGCGGTCAGCCAGCAGATAGCGGCGCTCGAACGAGCTGTCGGCGAGAAGGTGTTCGACCGACCCGGTGGCCCTCGAGCGGTCGAACTGACTCCCTTCGGGAGCGAACTGCTGCGCGGGGGGCGCGATCTGCTCGGCCGAGTCGGTGCACTTGCCGACGACCTCGATCGGTTCCGGGTGGGGCACACGGGACGGTTGACGATCGGCACGTTCCGGAGCGTGTCGTCGGCCGTGCTGCCGATGGTGCTCGGCCGGTTCCGTGCGGGGTATCCCGACGTGGAGGTGCATCTGCTGGAAACCGATGTCGACGAGGAGCTGGAGGAACACCTCGAACGCGGCCAGACCGAGGTGTCGTTCCTCGTCGGGCAGGCGGCCGATCCAGTGCAGCCGGGGTTCGAATCTCGGCTGCTGCTGACCGATCCGTTCGTGTTGATCGCCCGCCCCGGGCAGTTCCCGTCGGGGCCGATCTCGGTCGATGCGTTCGCAGACGAACCGTTGATCGGCCAGCAACCCAACTCCTGCCAGCTCTTGAACGAGGCGGGTTTGCGCAGCGCCGGGCTCGACCCGAGCTACGTGTTCCGCTCGAACGACAACGGCACCGTGGCTGCGATGGTGCGGGCGGGCATGGGTGTGGCGGTGATGCCGCTGCTGTGCATTGATCCGGAAGATCCGCGCACCGAACTGCACCCGCTCGACCCGCCGATCCTTGGGCGTCAGGTGTCCATCGCGTGGCGGTCGAACCGCACGCTGTCGCCGGCTGCGCAGGCGTTCGTCGACATGACCATGGCGGTGTGCGCCGAACTGTCCGAGCCGGACGAGCGCTTCGATCTGGCCGCGGCTATTGTCCGACAATGACCACGCCACACGACATCACCGTTCGCAAGGTGAAGTTCGAGTTCCCCGACGAACTCGACGAGGTGCTGCCGGGCAACGACCTCGTGCGTGAGACCTACATGGTGGCGTTCTCGCTCACGATGCCCTACCTCGAGCCGTACCTGATCCGCACCTTCCGGTCGGCGGCCGACGACATCACCGACGCCGGCCTGGCAGCCGACGTGAAGGAGTTCATCGGACAAGAGGCGCAGCACTTCCAGAACCATCGGCGCATCAACGAGATCATCAAGGCCCAGCTCGGCACGACCGTCGGGGCCCAGTTGCAGACGATCGAGGACCGCCTCGACGCCGACTACCGCCGCTTCAACACCTCGAAGTCGCAACGGTTCAATCTCTCCTACGCCGAGGGATTCGAGGCGATGACGTGTGCAATGGCGCTCACATCGATCGCCGAAGCCGAGGCCGGCATCAGCACGATCTCGCCGGGTCCGTGGGGCCGACTGTGGATGTGGCACCTGGCCGAGGAGATGGAGCACCGCACCGTGGCCTTCGACCTCTTCGAACACCTCGATGGCAGCTACCCGTATCGGGTGATCGGATCGTTGCGGGCGCAGGCGCACTTCCAGCGCACGATCGGCCGCCTCCAACGTGTACTGCTCGCATCGCAGGGCGCACCGGCGAAGCATCACGCCCCGCCCTGGTTCAAAGCTGGTCGCGGACGCTACCTCGACACCTTCAAGCCGGGCTACAACCCTGGTGAGATCGATCCGGGTCCGATCCCGGCGCTGATCCTGTCGCAATACGCTGCCTGAACCGTCGACGCCTCGAACATTTGCGTTGTACTTCGGGTGGAACGACCCGCCGAGAATGCCACGCAAACGGGGTTTTGGCGCTCAAGCGATCGGTTGCCAGCCGGGGCCTCGGAACACGTGACCGAGCTTGTTGCGCCAGCCCGTCGCTCTGCGCACGTCGCGACCGATGTCGACGAACTCGTGGTAGCCGATCCGGATCGGATTGAACGTGTGGATGTTCTTCGTGAGGCCGTACTTGACGCGGCGCAACTCGGGCTCGAACGTGCCGAACAGCTTGTCCCACACGATGAGGATCCCGCCGTAGTTCTTGTCGAGATACTGCGGGTTGGCGCCGTGGTGCACCCGATGGTGTGACGCCGTGTTGAACACCGCTTCGATGGGCTTCGGCAGGCGGTCGATGGCCTCGGTGTGGATCCAGTACTGGTACAGCAGGTTGAGTTGGCCGGCCTTGATGACGTGGTGGGCGGGAATGCCGATCAGCGGCATCGGGAGGAACACCCACGACATCAGGATCCCAGACCACGGTTGGCGGAGGGCGGTCGACAGGTTGTAGCGCTCACTCGAATGGTGGCTGACGTGGTTGGCCCAGAACAGCCGCACCTCGTGCATCCAGCGGTGGTCCCAGTAGTAGAGGAAGTCCCAGGCGACCATCGCGACCGGCAGCGACCACTTCGTGACACCGAGATCGACGACTCGGCGCTTGTAGACGGCGCGGCTCATCGCGCCGACGGCGCCGGCGAGCGCGAGATTGATCGCGACGTTGCCGGCCAGCATCGCGAGATTCGCCGCGGTGTCGCGCCGCTCGTAGCCGACCGGCACCAGCGCGTCGGGCGGCGGGTTCGCGTCGGCGAGCTTCTCGGGTGCAGCGGCGTCGAGGTCGCCGAACTCGCGCAGCTCGCGGCGTGCGAGCACCCGCGACTCCCACACCATCGTGCCGACGAACGCCGGCAGCGACAGCAGATCGAGGGTGTCGATCGGCCGAGAGTTGAGCTGCTTCACCTCACCAGTCTGGCCCCACTCACCCACCCACCCACCCACCCACCCACGTTTGCGTTGCAGTACCGGTGACCCCGGCCACCCGAAATGCAACACGAACGGGTTGGTGAGTAGGTTCCGCAGGATGGCTGACACTGTCATTGACGATCCCACCGTCGAACTACCGGACACCGAGACCCGAAAGTTCCCACAGTCGAGGTTCGCTCCTCCGCCGGGTGCCACCGAGATCCTGCTTGTGCGCCACGGCGAGTCGGCGCCGCACGTGGACGGTGAGTCGTTCGATCTCGTCGACGGCCACGGCGATCCACCCCTGGCGCCCGGCGGTTGGGAGCAGGCGAAGTTGGCCGCGCAACGCCTGATCGACACCGGTGAGCGAATCGCCGCGGTGTACGTGACCACGCTGCAGCGCACCCGCCAGACCGCCGAGCCGCTGCTCGAATACCTCGAGATGGAAGCCACGGAACTCGCAGATCTTCGCGAGGTGTTCCTGGGTGACTGGGAGGGCGGCGAGTTCCGTAAACGCATCGCCGACGGCGACCCGATCGCGCAGCAGATGTTCGTCGAGCAACGTTGGGACGTGATCCCCGGCGGTGAGCCCGCCCATCAGTTCGAGAACCGTGTACGGCGCGGCATCGGGCGCATCGCCGCCGATCATCCCGGCGAACTCGTGGTCGCCGTCGTGCACGGCGGCGTGATCGGCCAGATCATGAACATCGCCACCGGCTCGACCGGCTTCGCGTTCACCGGCGCCGACAATGCGTCGATCTCGCACATCGTGGTCGACGGTGACCGTTGGGTGGTGCGCTGTTGGAACGACACATCGCATCTGAGCCCCACCTTCAGTACCGCAGCTGAACCCCTGATCTGATCAGTCCTGGTCCGGGCCGAGCGGGCCATCGGCGCAGAACCTGCGCACCGATAATGGAACCGATGGCCACGGTGACCGCGAAGTCGATGCTCGACATCTTCAACAGCGACCGCAGGCCGACGACACGGATGGTTGCCACCACGACCGCCAGCATCAGCAGCGCGGACAGCATGATCCATTCGACCTTCGACCACGAGGTGAACAACCAGGTGTCGGCGCTGGCACCCGTCATGACATCTGCTCCCTCGCGCTGTCAGGCATGCGACCAGGCATGCGATCAGGTGGCGACGCCGGGAGGTGATTCGCCGGTGATCTTCTCCCACCCTGCCGATGTTCCGCGCAGCGCGACGATGCGGGCGACAGCGGCACCGATCGCCGTGGCGAGACCCCAGGCGAGGGCCTCCTGCCACGACGTGCGGCGATCGGCCGGGTTCAGCGGGGGCTCGGTGTCGCTGCGCCACAGCGCCGACACGATCTTGCGGGCCGCCACCGCGGCAGCGATGCCGGCGATGGTCGACAGCGCGTTGTAGGTCAGCTTCTTCATCGGCCCTCCGGTCGTCGGTCGTGCGCCGAGTCGTTCCCGCGGCGTCGGCCTCTCAAACTGGAGGGTGCGTCATTACGGCTTCTTGTCGGGGCGCCAGAACCCGGCGAGCAGCGCCGCTCCGCCGCCGATGCCGCCGATCGCCACGATCAGCAGACCTGGCCAACCGACGAAGTCGTCGTTCAGGTCGAACGCTTCGTCGAGCGACCACGTGCCGGGCCCGACGGCCCCGATGACCAACCCGACGATGCCGAGCGTCATCACGTATTCCCAGCCTTCGCCGGCACGGAAGATGAAGAACCCGTTGCCCCGATGGTTGATCGCCCAGGCGACGAACATCACGCCGACCACTCCTGCGGCGGCGAACGGGGTGAGCAACCCGACGACGAGCAGCAGCCCGCACCCGATCTCGGTGATGCTCGCCAACCAGGCGTGGAGTTTCGGCGGCTTCATGCCCATCGACCCGAACCAACTGGCGGTGCCGTCGATGTTCGGTCGGATGTGGTTGATGCCGTGAGCGAGCATCACCGCGCCCACGCCACAGCGCAGCAGGAGTAGAGCGAAGTCGATGGCGTCAGCGTCGGACATCCGCCCAGCCTGTCATGTGAGCTGTGGGGTGACCCGCTTTGCGGGTTCCGGAACGGCTGCTGCCTCCGTCGGCTGGAACGTCCTGCGAGCGGTGTCCTCGAGTCGTTGGCGTAGAGCCCTGAACTCGGCGTAACGACCCGGAGCGAGCTGCTCGAGCGCGACACGATCGTCGCGCTCGCACGCACGGGCCATGTCGAGCGCCTCGCCGATGGGTCCGGTGCCGTGGAGTACGGCACCAATGGTGGCATCGCCCACCGGTAGTTCATCGAGCAACTCGCCGATGGGAGCGTCGTAGAGGTGATCGGCGACCGACAGTAGTGCGGCAGTCACGCCACATCGGACGGAGTCGGTGTTCGACAAGAGCGCCGCCACCATGCCGGCGCGGACCACACCGCGGATGATCTCATCGGTGTGGTCGTCGAACGCTGTCGCCCGGTCGGGACGGCCGCGGTACAGCAGCTCGTACCCGAAGATCACACGCTCCGCGTCGACGAATGATCGTCGCCCGCGAAATACCTCTGAGGCCATGCGGCCTGTGGCCTCCTTCCGATCCAGCGCCGTCTTTCGTCAGGACAGCGTCAAGGTGTGATCGGCAAAGACGATGCGCAACTGAAGGACGTTGTCGCTGACACCAGACCGGGTCGACGTCGCGATGCGCGCACCTGGCAGCGGTGGCTGCGTAACCTGCGGGCATGACCCGTCGGATACTGGTGCTCAACGGCCCGAACCTCAACCTGCTCGGCACTCGTGAGGTCGACGTGTACGGCTCGGCCACACTCGACGACATCATCGCGTCGGTCCGTGTGGCCGCTGGCGAACGTGATGCCGAGGTCTACGACGTGCAGAGCAACGCCGAAGGCGACCTGATCGATGCGCTCCAAGAAGCCCGCACGCGCGCCGACGGCGTGATCTTCAACCCCGGCGCGTACACCCACTACAGCATCGCGCTACGCGACGCGATCGCGTCGATCGACGTGCCGGTGGTCGAGACGCACCTGTCGAACGTGCACGCCCGCGAAGAGTTCCGCCACACCTCGGTCGTCACCGGTGTGTGCGTCGGCGTGATCGCCGGCTTCGGTGTCGACAGCTATCTGCTCGCGCTCGACGCCCTGCTGCGCTACCTCGAGCCCTGAACCGCAGCGCTCTTCGTGGCGGTCAGCCGAGGGTGTTGACGAGCACGGCGAAGTGGTTCGAGCTGGCGTCGTGGCGCTTGCCGATGATGGCCTGGTACTCGCCCGAGTCGTAGATCTCGCGTGCCTTCTCCATCGACTCGAACTTCAGCACCACCGTTTGGCGGCCGGTCGCCTCGCCCTCGATGTGTTGTGAGTCGGCGTCGAACACCACCACCTCGCACTCGGTGCCGATTCGCAACGCTGGGATGGCTCCGGCCTGGTACTCGCCGTACAGCTCGGGGTTGTCGATGTCGTAGTTGACGATCAGGAAGGCGCTCATGGGCAGACTGTTGCAGACGGCGCAGCGGCGTCATGTGTCGGACGGCACTGCATGTTCCGCTGGGGAAGTGCGCCGACCGGCCGATACTCAGGTGTGAGTTCCGCCGTCGTCGACCATTCGCGCCCCGACGCGCCGGACGTCGCACCCGTCGCCAGACGTTCGCGTATCCCGGCGTGGAGCCGCGCTGGCGCCATTGCAGCGGTGACCGCACATGGACCAACGCCGCGAATGCTGCGTGGCTCGGCCCGCGTCGGGCTTTTCGTGGTGGGCTCGCTGATCATCGCCGCCGGAGTCGCTGTGATGCTGTGGAGCGGGCTCGGACCTGGTCCGCTCGATGTGTTCATCGGCGCAGTACGCGTGCGCACCGGCCTGCCGTTGACGTTGGCGGTGTGGCTCGTGGTCGGATCGATGATCGGTGCCTCGATGCTGATGGGTCGGCGCCCCGGACCGGGAACACTCGTGTCACCGCTCATCGTCGGCCCGGCGATGCAGGTGGCGTTGACGCTCCTGAGCGGAATCGAGCCGCCCGACGCTCTCGCGATCGTGTTGGTCATCCATGTGACGGCGGTGTTCGTGCTGGGTGTCGGCGCAGGGGCGTTGATCGTTTCCGGCCTCGGGGCCGGATCGGGTGAATTGCTGGCGGCGGCGGCGTCGGATCGCACCGGCCGGTCGGAGCCACGGCTCCGGATGGCCATCGAACTGAGCTGGCTGGTCGTCGGGGTGACGCTGGGTGGCCCGATCGGGATCGGCACGGTGGTGGTCGCTCTCACCATCGGCCCAGCCGTGTTGGTCGGCTACCGAGCGGTCGATGGCGCAGTGGTCAGCTGTCGGACCAGGCTCGGAGCTGTCCGCGAAATGGGCTTGGCGCTGCGTCAGTAGGTGCCTGCGACGCGTCGTCGTACGGCGTGTCGCCCGCGATCGTGACCCGCTCGACTCGGCGCACGTTCGGCCAGTAGGCCGATGCCGCACAGCTTTGGCAGTCACGGTTGTCCAAAACGCGATCGAATGCGGTTCCCAGATGAAGCGCACCTGGTACCGGAGAACGCCGCTTGCGCGTGGAGGATCGTGAGCAGCTCCGCGTTCTCGTCGTCGCTGATGCCGGCGATCTCCCGGGTGATCGCGTTGTTGGCGTAGATCCCCTGCGGCCGGTTCCCGGATGGGTGCGGTTCGCCGGATGCTCGGGGTCGGAGTACGTCGCTACCAGCTCGGCGATCTTGGCATCGGTGGAACCGCGATGGCGCATCAGTTTGCGGAAGTGGGTGAAGTCGTGACAAGCCACGCGGTCTTCGGCACGGTCTTCGATGCGCTGTGGCAGGCCATCCAAGGCGGCGTACAGGTCGGCGAAGAGCGTGTCGCCGCCAACGGTCGGGCTCTCGACGCAGCGCAGGATCGAGCCGAGCGACGGTTGCAGGCGCCAGGTGCCATCGGAGGGCCTACCATTCTCGTCGCCGGATGGTCGGCATCGTGGGTGATCGCCAACACCTCGAGATGCTGCCGATCGTGTCGTCGCTCAACTCGCCACCGAGATCGATGGCACCGATCGTCGGTGACTTCGGTGTGATCGTGACGCCGCTCGTGTCGGGGCCGGCACGGTCGATGACGGTCACGGTGGTCCCCCTGGTCGTTGTACCCCGACGACCAGTGTGGCAGCTCGGTGTCGACCCCAGCACAGCCTGTGGCAGAATCTTGTGATGGCAAGCAAAGATCTCCATTTCGGATCGACCCACGATGGCGACCATCCTGATCGTGAGGACGAGTGGGCCACGATGCGCGCGAAGCACGTGCTCGCGCCCGAGGATCGTCCGCCGTCGGCTGCCCGCGGGGTGCACCATCAGGCCCTGATCTCCTCCGACGTCGAGCGCACGATCGCCTTCTACCAAGGGCTGCTCGAGTTCCCGTTGACCGAGCTGTTCGAGAATCGCGACTACGTCGGTTCGACGCACTTCTTCTTCGACATCGGCAACGACAACGCGCTGGCGTTCTTCGACTTCCCGGGCCTCGGCCTCGACGACTACGCCGAGGTCCTCGGTGGCCATCACCACCTCGCCATCTCCGTGTCGCGGGAGAACTGGGAGCGACTCAAGGCCAAGCTCGAAGCCGCCGGCGTGCCGACCCATCTCGTTGCTGATACCTCGATCTACTTCACGGGCCCCGACGGCGAGCGCCTCGAACTGATCAGCGACCCCCTCGGCGAGATGTACGGCATACAGGTCATCTGACACGAGCCCCAACCCGAAACCCCAACCCGAAACCCCAACCCGAAACCCCAACCCGAAATATGGCGTCAGCGTTGCGCTGAACGCAATGCTGACGCGCCATTTCGGGTCGGACTCAGGGGGCGACGAGCTGGACGTCGAGGTCCAGCGCGACCTTGTCGGAGATCATCACCTTGTCGGCGCCCACTGGGGCGTTGAAGTTGATGCCGAAGTCCTTGCGCGAGATGGTGCCGGTGGCGCTGAATCCCGCTCGAGTCGACTGATCCATCGGGAACACCGACGTGCCGAAGAACTCGACCTCGAGTTCGATCTGCTTCGTGATTCCGTTGATCGTGAGTTCGCCCACCATCGTGAACTCCTCGCCTTCGCCGGCGAGAGACGTGGATCGGAACGTCATCGTCGGGTTGGTCTCGGCGTTGAAGAAGTCACTCGATGCGAGGTGGGCATCGCGGTCGGCGTTGCCGGTCTTCACGGTACCCATCTCGATCTCGGCGCTCACCGAGCTGCCGGCGAGATCGTCGCCGACGACGAGCTGCGCTGTCACGCCGTCGAAGCGGCCACGGACTTTCGAGAGCCCGAGGTGGCGCACGACGAATCCCACCGTGGTGTGTGATCCGTCGGCCGTCCAGGTTCCGGCAGCGAGGGGAAGTGTTGATATCGAAACGGTTGTCATGGCAAGCAATCTAGCAAAGAAAGATTGCGGTCACAACAAATATTCTCGAAGTCATCCGAAATGGCGCGTGAGCGTTGCGCTCAGCGCAACGCTCACGGGATTTTTCGGGGTGGTGGGCGCTTCAGGGGCACGCGGTGAACCGAGCGCCCATCGACTCGCCGACGATCAACGTCGATCCGTCGTCGGTGATCACCGAACCGTTCGGGAACGACAGGTCGTCGGCTGCCGCGGTGACGGTGCCGTCGGCCCACACGATCGCCAGCGTGCTCGACGATGGTGCCGTCGGCCTCGCGTCGCATGACCCTGCGGTCGAGCATCGACACGAACAGCAGTCGGCCTCGACGCGACGTTCGTGGTCGTGGCCGACCGACGAGATCGTGCCCTGGTAGAAGTCACTGAACCACAGACGCCCGAGGTGCCAACGCGGGCCCTCACCGAAGTCGATGCCGTCGACGACCAGCTTCCAGTCGGTGGTTGCAGTTGGCGTTGGTCCGCAGGTGCTCAACCCGCCAATGTGGCGGGTGTGACCGTGAAGCGATGCAACGGGGGATAGCCGAGTGTGGCCGCTCGTACGTCGAGCACCTTGACCAACTCGTTGGCGATGCCTCGTCGTCGGAACTCCTCCACCACGGCGAGGGCCACGGCGCCGTGGTGGTCGACGGCGGCGACGGCGACCAGGTGCCGATCGTGCATCACGCCGAGACGCATCATCTTCGGCGCGCCGAGCCGATCGATCAGTTCGGGGTAAGGGATCCTGCCGCGGGTGGGTCCTCGCCCCTTGCAGCCTCGTTCGGCGCGCAGTTCGTCGAGGAACACACCGAGCGTGCCCGCGAGGCTCGGGTGGTCCACGGCGATGACGACGAACTGATCGGGAAGCATTCGCCCATGATCCGCCGCCAACGTGTCCGGCGTGTTTCTGTCGGGTCATCGGTTCGTGACCGTTCGAGCGGCGAGCTGGGCGTTCTGCGCGGTCAGCCGACCGATTGCATGGTCTCGACGAGCGGGGCCATGGCGTCGAGCGCCGACAACACCTCGTCACGCGTTCCCTGCGGCAGGCCGAACACCGCGCGACGAGCGCCCTTCGCGACGAGTTCGGTGAGCTTCGCCTCGTCGGGTGGTGCGCCGAACACGCCGAGTTCGACCGTGGCCGGGTCGCGGTCGATGCGTTCGCATGCGGCGCGGACCTCGTCCCACTTGTCGAGTGCGTGGCGTCCGCCGATCGGCATCCAGCCGTCGCAGAATTCGGCGATGTGTGCTGCTGTCTTCGGGCCGGCGTCGCCGCCCAGGATGATCGGCGGATGCGGCTGCTGTGTGGGCTTCGGCCAGCTCCAGCTGGGCTCGATCTTGACGTACTCGCCGTCGAAGGAAGCCTCGTCGTTGGTCCACAGCTCTTTCATCGCCAACAGGTTCTCGCGCAGGATCGTCCGGCGCTCGGTGTAGGCGGTGCCGTGCTGGGCCATCTCCTCCTTGTTCCAGCCGTAGCCGACACCGAACAGGAACCGGCCGTTCGACAAGGCGTCGACGCTGGCGACTTGCTTGGCCGTGTGGATCGGGTCGCGCTGGGCCACGAGACAGATGCCGGTTGCCAGCTTCAGTGTCGTGGTCACCGCCGCGCACGCCCCGAGTGCCACGAACGGATCGAAGGTGCGCCAGTAGAACTCAGGCAGCGGCGGTGCCCCCTCGCGACCACCCCAGGGCGTGGCTCGACGCGTGGGGATGTGCGAGTGCTCGGGAAACCACAATGACTCGAACCCACGAGCCTCGACTTCACGAGCGAGCTCGATGGCTCCGATCGTCTGGTCGGTGGGAAAGATCTCGACGCCGATGTGCATGCCCGTCGACCGTAACCGGGCTCGGCTTGCGGATCTCGGTCCAAAGAGTCGAAGGTCCCTGGGGTCTCAGGCTGCCCGCTGCGAGGCTGCGTAGGACCCTCACACGACGATTGGAGTCTTGCGTGAACCTTCTGGAAAATCCCCCTCCCCCGATTGCGCCTGATGGCCGTGCTGACAGCAACGGCAGCGGCGCGCTGGCGTTCATCGCCATGGCAGGCCTGTTGATCGCTCTGGTCGCGACCGTCGTCGTGATCGGCCTGATCGGGCTGCTACGCGACGAAGGTGCCGGCGCCGCTGGCGCGAGCGACGGCGCCTCGAGCCCGTCCACGCTCGGTATCACGCTGTCGGAGTTCACGATCGACGGTGACCTCGTGGCGGCGCCCGGCGACGTGTCGCTGCTCGTCACGAACAACGGCTCCCAGCAACACAACGTCGTCGTGCGCGAGACCGGCGCCGAGACCCCGATACTGAATGGGGGCGAGAATGCCACGCTGGCGTTGGGAACACTCGACGTCGGGACCTACGAGTTGTTCTGCGACATTCCTGGCCACGCCGAGTCCGGCATGACCGCCCCGCTCCAGATCACCACCACCCCCGCGCCGGTGGGTCACGACGCCGCCGCTGGCGGCGCGCACGACTACACGTCACCGGATTTCGATGCTGACGCAATGGACGAGAAAATGGTCGATTCGATGCTGGCCTTCCCGGCAGAGACCGAGGGCCTCGGCAACGAGATCCTCGAGTACGAGCTGCTACCCGACGGCATCAAGCAGTTCGAGCTCACCGCTGCGATCACGAAGTGGGAGGTCTCGCCGGGAGAGTTCGTCGACGCCTGGTCCTACAACGGCATCGTGCCCGGACCGATGATCAAGGTCGACGTCGGCGACACCGTGCGGGTGATCTTCAACAACGAGACACCGATGGCGTCGGACATCCACTGGCACGGCCTGCCCATTCCGAACGATCAGGACGGTGTGTCGCCGTACACCCAGGACATGGTCAAGAGCGGTGAGAGCTTCACCTACGAGTTCACCCTCGAACACCCGATGATCGCCATGTACCACGCGCACATGCACAGCCAGATCTCGGTGCCCAACGGCATGTTCGCGGCCTTCATCGTCGGCGAGAACCCGATTCCCTACGGTGAGACGATCTCGGGGATCACGATCCCCGAGGATCTCGTGCTCGCCGAAGAGATCCCGATGGTGCTCAACGACGCTGGTGTCATCGGCCTGACGTTGAACGGCAAGAGCTTCCCGGCCACGGCACCGATGGTGCTCCAGCAGGGTGAGTGGGCCTCGGTGCACTATTACAACGAGGGGTTGACCGACCATCCGATGCACCTCCATGGATTCCCGCAGCTCGTGTACGCCAAGGACGGCATCCCGCTGGATCAGCCGTACTGGGCCGACACGATCAACGTCGCCCCGGGCGAGCGCTATTCGGTGATCTTCCAGGGGTCGATTCCCGGCGTATGGGTCTGGCACTGCCACATCCTCACCCACGTCGAGAGCGACGAGGGCCTGTTCGGCATGGCCACCGCGGTCATCGTCGAAGCGCCCGCAGCAACCACCGGGGACACCACCACCACGGCAGAGCCGGTCACCGAAGTCACCACCGCCGCCGGCTGACCGAACACCTCCCGAAACCGTTGTTCGTAGTGTCAGCAGACACCACGAACAACGGTTTCGTCGCGTCTGTCGCCGAAGGTGAGAGGCTGTGCTCCGATGAGCCGAGCATTCGAAGAGATCGACCACCAGAGCACGCCGCTCGGCGAGATCAGCCTTCGGCGACGACTCGAACCTGTCCTGCAGGTCGACGTCTGGGAGGTGAAGCTGGGCGACGAGTTCCTGATGTCGAGTCTCTTCACCGCCAGCGAGGAAGCGGTTGCCACGCTCGGTCTGGAGGTGTGCGTGGGTGACGAACTCGACGTGGTCGTCGGTGGGCTCGGGTTGGGACACACTGCGCTGACGGCGCTGGCCGACGATCGTGTGGTTCGGCTGCAGGTGATCGAGGCGCTCCCCGAAGTGATCGGCTGGCATCGGGACGGTCTGGTGCCGCTCGGCGCTCAGTTGACCGGCAACGATCGGTGCACGCTTCGCCACGGTGACTTCTTCGCCCTGGTCGATGGCGGCATCGAGGTCGATGCGGGCGTGGATCGAAGCTTCGACGCGATCCTGGTCGACATCGATCACACCCCGAGCCACCACCTCAACGCTGCCAACGCCAGCTTCTACAGCCCTGCTGGGTTTGCCCGGGTGCTGGATCAGTTGAAGCCAGGTGGGGTGTTCGCGCTGTGGTCCGACGACCCGCCCGACCTGGAGTTCGAAGCGCTGATGAGCGGGACATTCGCGAGCGTCGTCGCCCACGTCGTCTCGTTCCCGAACCACTACACGGGCGGCGAGTCGGCCTGCACGGTGTACGTCGCCCTCGCACCGTGACCGAACGGTCAGGCGATTCCCAGGCGGGCGAATTGCTCATCGGGGGCATCCACCTCGACGAGCGCAGTCCGGAGCAGATCGATCATCTCTGCCTCGCCGGGTTCCCCTCGCCGGTTCTCCTGTTCGTCCGGATCGACGCCGAGGTCGTAGAAGTGATGGCGACCCACGTTGCGGGCGCCGCCCGCCCAGAACGGCAGCGTGTCGCCGGCTGCGAACGGCTGGCGGATCACGGGCACGTCCGAGCCCGGCATGAAGTCGAGCACCGCCCGTCGATCGGGTTTCGGGAATGGCATGTAGTCCTCGAGGCCCCGGTGGATGGGCATCGTCGACCAGCGGTTCGACCACATCGACAGCGGCATGTTGTCGTCGACCGGCGCCCGGGCGTACTTGCGCCGACCGTCGGTGACCTGCACCCAGTTGCCGTAGACGCCACCGATTGCCCAATCTCGGATCGAGGTTGATTCGCCGGTGAGCAGCGGGACCATCGAGCGTCCGTGGGTGCGATGGCTCGCCTCGACCCCGAAGGCGTCGGCGATGGTGGCATTGATGTCGACGTTGGTGGTGAGAGCATCGATGCGGCGAGGGGTAGATCCGGGCCAGTGGATCATCAGCGGTGTGTGACCGAGCGGCTCGAACTGCGGGATGGCCGGCTTGCCCCAGATGTCGGCGGTGGTGTCGTCGCCGGGCTCGCCGGTCGTTCGGACGTCACCGAGGTAGTGGCCGTGGTCGGTGCACACGATCACCGCCGTGGCGTCCCACAGGTCCTGTGCGTCGAGTTCGTCGAGGATCGTGCCGAAGTGGTGGTCGATCATCGACAGTTTGGCGCCGTAGTTGTTGCGGATCTGGCGGGCCTGGTGCTCGGTGATCGCTCCCTTGGCGACGCCGCCGATGATGTAGGGCGGCCAGATCAGTCGCCCGGTCTCGAGCTCCTGCGGAGTGAGGGGATCCTCGTCGTACATCGAGGCCCACGGCTCGGGGGTGTCGAACGGCTCGTGCGGATCGAACTCGTCGACGAAGAGCATCCACCGGTCGTGTGCAGCCGACGCGTGCTGGAGCCACGCCGCCGCCGATGCCATCGTGCGCGGTCCGGGGAAGTCGTCCTCGGCTCGGAACCAGGTGCGGCTGTCGTCGTAGTGACGGTGCCCGAACGACCGGTCGGCGATGCCGAGCTGGTCACGGAGGAACCATCCGCCGTCGGCGGCGTTCGTGAGGAGCGGACGCCCGTCGGGGGTGAGCGTCGGGGCGCCGATCGCAGAGGGATCGGGAGAGGTCCTCCACGGGTCACCTTCATGTCCCCGGAGGTAGTCCCAGCCGCTGAAGTCGGTGTGGTAGTTCTCGCCGCCGGTCTCGAACAGGTGCGGATGGTCGGACACCAACATCGTGGTGACGTCCGCGCGGCGCAGCGTGGCGGTGATCGATTCCTCCCACAGTTCGATCGACCCCCAGGGCTTCCAGAGGAAGTCGAGCGACCCGACGAGGATGTCGTGACGGGCCGGCATGCACGGCAACGAACCGGTGACGTGGTTCGTGAACCGTGACGAACGGGCGGCGAACCGGTCGAGGTTCGGCGTGGCGAACTCGGTGCCGCCGTACGCGCCGAGCATGTGCCGGTTGAGCGAATCGAGCAACACGACGACGACGTTGGCGGGCCGGTCGTTACGGTCGGTGGGCGTCGAGTCGGACATCGTCGCAGCGTAGGGCGCCCGGCCAGAGCGGTGGGAGCCGGGCCTCAGCCGGGAACCGGTTCGGTGTCGTCGCGAGTGATGCGATGCCACTCGTTGCCGACACGAATCGAGGGGTGGCCCTGGCCGACAGCGGTCATCTGTTCGCCGGCGACGATGACCCCGCCGCACTCGGGGAGACCCCACACCAATCCTTCGGGGAGCGACCATCGTCGATCCGAGCCCGGTGCCCAATGAGGGACGGCCAGTCCGGCGACGAAACCGAGCCCAGCGGCGACGCCTCCATCCCGATCGGGTCGCACGGTCTGCGCGCACATCACCATCGCCCCGGCCGACGCTCCCGACACGGCCGTGCCCGACTGCCAGAGTTCCGCAACACGTCGGCCGATCGATCCGCCATCGATCGCAGTCAGCACGTCGAGCAGACCTCCGGGTGATCCGCCCGGCATCACGACGAGTCCGATTCCGTCACGCAGCGCGGCGAGTGCCTCGATGGCGTCCGTACGCGGATCGGGGACGACGGCAACCTCGACGCCGAGTTTGCCGTAGTGGGCGACCGCTCTCGACGACGCTCCTGCGTAGTCGCTGCCGACTCGGGCGGCGCCGGCAAGCACGACGACCTGGCCATCGGATCGTGCAATCACCGCAGCGTCCATCTCCTCGCAGGAGGGAGTCAGCTCCCGCCCACCCTGGAGGCACAGCACACCGCTCACGGCCAAACCGTAGACGGGTCCACACCCTTGGTGATGAGCGAACACACCAGATCTGCGGGATTCGCTCATCGCTTTCGCGCTGAGGGCCGCATGTCGGGTGCGGGCCTACAGTCGGGCGATGGCGTTCGAGACGGTGACGGGATACTGCTGGCCCCAATCGGTGGAGGCGGGTGATCGGGTGGCGATCCACCTGTCGTCGGCGGGTGCTCGGCCTGTGTCGGTCGAGGTCGCCCGCGTCGGCCGACGACGCGAGGTCGTGTTCACCGAGTCCGAGATCCCCGCCGACGACCACCCCACGCCGACCGATGCGCCGAAACATGGTTGCGATTGGCCGGTTGCGTCGGAGGTCGCTGTCGATGCAACCTGGGCGTCGGGCTACTACGAGGTGCTGCTCACGATCGACGTCGACGGCAAGCGGCGCGAGAGCCGAGCGTTCTTCGTGGTCCGCCCCGACCTGGCGACCACCAGCGCCAAGATCCTGTGGGCGATCGACACCAACACCTGGCACGCGTACAACGACTTCGGCGGGCGCAACCTCTACACGGGTGCCACTCAGGTGTCGATGCTGCGCCCGATGGCCCCCGGCTACCTCTACAAGCCGCCGGGTGCAGGCCAGCGGGTCACGTCGATCCATCCGCCCGACCACCAGTCGGCCAGTCATGTCGGGTACCTGCGGATGAACCGCCTGTCGCCCTACGGCGGCTCGGCGGGCTGGCCGAACTGGAGCCTGCCGTTCATCGAGTGGGCCGAACGCGAGGGCTACGAAATCGACATCGTCGCCAACGCCGACCTCGAGGAGCATCCCGAGCTGCTCGGGCCCGATTCGCCGTACTCGCTGTACCTCTCGATCGGCCACGACGAGTACTGGTCGGCGCCGATGCGCGACACCGTCGAGGCGTTCACCGCTCGCGGTGGTCATGCAGCGTTCTTCTCCGGCAACACGGCGTTCTGGCAGGTGCGTTTGGAGGACCCCACGGGCGACGACGGATCAGGCCCGGCGGCGACGATGGTGGGCTACAAGGGCTTCTTCAAACAGGACCCGGTCTTCGGCACCGACCGCCAGGCCGAGCTGACCACCATCTGGTCCGATCACCTCCTCGAGCGGCCCGAGAACCACATGACCGGCGTGAGCTTCAGCCGCGGCGGATACCACCGCATCGGCAAACGGGCCACCAAGGGAGCCGGCGGCTACACGCTGCATCGCCCCGAGCACTGGATCTTCGACGGCACCGGCCTTGATTATGGCGACGTGCTCGGCGCTGCGGCGACGATCGTCGGCTACGAGTGTGACGGCTGTGACTTCACTTACCGTGACGGCCTGCCGTACCCGACCGCGTCGGACGGCACGCCAGCGAATTTCGAGATCCTCGGAACCGCACCGGCGGCCCACTTCAGCCGCACCACAGCGTCGCGTCCACCAGCCCCGCACGAGCCGGCTGAAGACGAGTTCATCGCGTCACGCCTGTTCGACACCCGCGATCCTGCGGCGGTCGAGCGCATCACGCACGGCCACGCCGTGCTCGGAGCGTTCGTGACGTCGGCCGGCGGCACGGTGATCACCAGCGGCTGCACCGACTGGATCTGGGGGCTCGCCGAACGCAACCGCGACGTCGAGCAGGTCACCCGGAACATCTTCGATCGCCTCGGCCGCGGTGTTATCGGAACCGATAACGATTAACATGTCGACGTGGATTCGGCAACGATCATCGTCAGGGCGCGGCAAGCAAGTGGGCTGTCCCAGCGCGAGCTGGCACGGCGGGCCGGCACGTCGGCGGCTGCGGTGTGCCTCTACGAGTCAGGCCAGCGAACACCGCGCACCGACACCTTGACGCGGTTGATCGCTGCTTGCGGGGCGCAGCTGGACGTCTGGCTGTCGATGCCCGCCGAAGCGGTCGACCTGGAGGCCAACGGACGAGCGCTCGCGTCGGTGCTCGACCTTGCTCAGCACCTTCCCGCCCGGCCCGACCGAACGCTCGACGCACCGGTCTTTGCCCGCTCGGGTGAGGCGCGGTGACGCTGGTCGAGCAGATCCTCGAACTGCACCGGCAACTCGACGCGGCCGAACTGCCGCATGCGTTCGGTGGAGCGCTCGCCCTGGCGTACTGCACGCTCGAGCCTCGTGGCACGAGGGACATCGACGTCAACGTCTTCGTGGGTGTGGACCAGATCGACGAACTCGTCGCCGCGCTGCCGACCGACATCGTGGCCACCGACACGAACCGGACCGAACTCGAGCGTGACGGGCAGAGCCGGCTGTGGTGGGCCGACACACCGGTCGACGTGTTCTTGTCGAACCATCCCTTCCACGATCACGCGGCCGCCAATCGTCGGTACGTCCCTCTTGCTGGTCTCGACGATCTGCCAGTGCTGGCGTGCGCCGATCTCGCTGTGTTCAAGGCGTTCTTCGCTCGGCCGAAAGACGCCGTCGACGTCGCGACGATGGCGGTAGCTGGTGCAATCGATGTCGACCACGTCGAAGCGCAGGTGTCGATGCTGCTCGGCGATGAATCGACGCGAGCCGACTTCTTCGCTCGTGTGCGTGACGATGCTGCTCGCATAGCGGAGTGAACGCCGTCGTCGGTGGGCCGAACCACGCCGAGACGAGGGGCGTACGGCGCTTGGTCTGCGCTTATCGGTTCAGCGGCCGATCGCGCCGACCAACTGTTCGAGTTCGTTGGCGAGTCGCGACAACTCCTCGGACGACGACTGCGTCTGGGTTGCCCCGGCGGTGGTCTGCATCGAGGCGTCGGAGACGACTTGCATGCTCGCGATGATCGCCTCGGAACGACCGGCAGTTTCGCCGAGAATCGCGGACAACCCGGCAGTCGTGCGGCTTTGCTCGTCGACCGCTTCGGCGATGATCGTGCTCGCCTCGTCGACTTGATTGATCACGGTGCCGAATGATGCGATCGCGTCGACCGACGCCGAGGTGTCGGTGCGAATTGCGTGGACGAGCTGACCGATCACCTCTGTTGCTTTCGACGTGTCGCTCGCCAGGTTCTTGACCTCACCCGCCACGACGGCGAAACCTTTGCCGGCTTCGCCCGCACGTGCGGCTTAGATCGTGGCGTTCAATGCCAACAAGTTGGTTTGTTCCGCGATGCTCTGGATCAGTTCCACCACGTCGGAGATCTGCTCCGAGGAGATGTCGAGCCGACCGATGGCCTCGCTCGTCACGGTCGCTGTCGCCTTTGCTGCACCGACGACCGGGGAGGCAGTCGTAGCGTTCGCTGCGATTTCGCTGATCGCCGACTGCAGTTGCTCGGCGCTCTGTGAGGCAGAGACGATCGACGCGAGGACGGCGTTGGTTTCCTCGGTTACCGATCGTGCGTGCTGCGACGTCTCGGCCGCGGCGCTGGCCATACCACTGCTGACGACGTTGAGTTCCTCCGACGCTGCAGCCAACTGGACGGCGCGATCGGCGAGAGGTCGCATCGACGATGCGAGCTTCGCGGCGAACTGGTTGAACGCGGCCCCGAGTTCGCCGATGTCACCGCCTACGGTCTCGTCGACTCGGGCCGACAGGTCGCCGTCGGCGATCTCGTGCAGGTGGAGCCGAAGTTCGTGGAGCGGTCGGGTGATCGAACGGACGATGAGCAGGGCGCAGCCGGCGAGGATCAGTGCACCCACCACCGTGACGAGTGCGATGACAACAGTGGATGTCGTCCGGCTCGAAGCGGCATCATCGCGAGCGCTCGCAGCTGCTGTTGCGACGGCATCCGCAACGGTGGGCTGCGATGCCTCCAACACGACGAACTGCTGATTGAGTTCGCCCAGTCGTGCGAGCGCAGCCTCGGGGTCGTCGACAGCCAAGGTTGCGAGTTCAGCGGCGAGTGCGGCGTAGGACCGAGCGTCGGGCAGTACCTCGTCGATTGATTGGTCGATCCGGTCGTGGAGCTCCGCGCTCACGGCGTCCAGCAGGCTTGCTTCCAGCTCTTCGCTGGTCGCAACTGCATCGGCTGCCAGTTCGACGCGCGCTGCGCGATCCGATTCGAGGATGACCGCCTGAACGCCAGCGATCGTGCCGTCGTGCGCCATATCGGCGAGCACCGAGTCGCGCACGGCATCGACCGACACGACCACCCGTTCGGTCGCGGCACCCATCTGCCCGAACGAGAGCACTGCCGTGCCGGCGATGACGAGTATCACGAACAAAAAGGCTCCCGAGAGCGTTGCCAGTTTCGTCGTGGTGCGGGCGTTCGACAGCGTTTTAGCAGTCATGGGGCCGACTGTTCGTCGACAGTGTGCATCGTCGAGCAGGTGCGATCGGCAGGGAACACCTGTCAGGCGTTC
>Ga0105053_10002175_pt1 | contig 30747 bp, 16 predicted proteins | sample BON01_FD_78093 | JGI IMG/M metagenome (GOLD analysis project Ga0105053, IMG submission 78093) | Freshwater microbial communities from Lake Bonney liftoff mats and glacier meltwater in Antarctica - BON-01 | ecosystem: Environmental > Aquatic > Freshwater > Ice > Glacier meltwater | place: Lake... | reverse complement strand
TCGCCGAGCTCGAGCGGGCCGACCGGGCCGATCTGGAACTCCCACTGGCCGGGCATGACCTCGGCGTTGACGCCGCTGATGGTGAGGCCGGCCTCGAGGCAGGCCTCCATGTGGGCCTCTGCGGGCGGCGGAATAAAGGGGGGGGCGGCGGGCGTTGTTTGAGGGAAGGGGGATGGAGGGGGATTTCGGTGTTGTCAGTGGGACTGGTTTAGGTGCGACAAGGGCGAGTCGTTGGGGCCCCCTTGCTGTGCCGGCCGCGACAACAAACCGCGCTCGCGTCGCCGCGTCGTCGTCGTCTGCGGCAAAAACCAGAACGCCCGGACGCCTGTCGCCTCCCCCCAAAAAAGCAATCGACCCAGACAAAGGCGGCGCCTTTACTCACCGGCGAGCGGCCGCCCGTACACGCTGTTGGCGCCCACGCCGCAGTAGAAGGGGCCCTGCGGCACCGGGTAGCCGTCGCGCGGCCAGCCGTACACGCGGTCGGTGCCTGTTTTGTTTTTTTGGTTTTTCCGTTAGTCCGGGGGGGTGTTTCGGGGACAGGGGTTTTCGGTCGTTTGGTGAGGGGGTCGGGCGCGGGGGATGGAACCGAGGGCCAGCGGGGCCACGAGAGAGCGCCTTTGAGAAAGAGACCAGACCAATGGGTGAGGTGCCACCCGCGCCAAGCGGCGCCGGCAAACGACGAGCCGTCGTCCTGTGCCCCCCCCCCCTTGTTTTTCCTCCCGCCCCGCTCGTTCCCCTCGCGCCCCCCCCCCCGCCCCGCGTTCTCCTCCTCCTCCCCTCTCCTCCCCCCTTCATCCCCTCACCCTTGGCAATCATCGTGTACTCCTGCTCGAAGCCGAACCACGGCTTGAGCGCCTTGACCTCGTCGTCCACGAGCGCCGCCAGCGGCGCGCGCGTGTTGGTGCGGTGCGGCGCGCCGTCCGGGCTGTAGACGTCGCACAGCACCAGCAAGTGCGGCGCGCCGCGGATCGGGTCGGGCACCACGCGCGTGGGCTTGACGATGCAGTCCGAGTTGTTGCCCTTGGCCTGGCCCGTGGAGCTGCCGTCGTAGGACCAGTCGCCAAAGTCCTTGGGGTCGAGGGACTCGATGGGCTTGACGAGGCACTTGGTCTTGGCGCGCATCTCGTTGAACTGGAGGCCCTGTGGTGGTGTTTGTTGTTGGGTCGTTTGTTTTGTTTGTTTTTTAGTTTTGGTTTTTCGGGGTTTGGATCGCGGCGGGCGGCGGGCGGCGGGGAGGGCGGGCGGTGAGTCGGCCGGCGGTTGGACGGGGAGAGCGCGCGCGCGCGCGCGTCGGCAGGGGTCGGCTCTCGGACGACGTGCTGGTGCGCGCGGTCGAATGGGCGTCGCCATGGGCAGGCGCGTCGTCGGGGCGAGGCGGGCGGGTGCCACCCGTGTGGCGCAAGGCTCAAGAGACACACCCACAAAAAAAAAAAGGGGCTCTCACCTTCTCGTCGCTGCCCTCCTGGCCGTCGTTCCAGATGTACTCGAGCTTTTGGCCGCGCGCAAACACGCGCACGGCGCCGCGGCGCGAGGAGGCCTGCGCAAGGGTGTGGTAAGGGGGAGGGGGGGGGGGAGGGAGGGAGGGGAGGGGCTCGTTTGGTCGGTCGATTGGTCGGGTTTTCGGGCGTCGAGGTCGACGAGCCTTTCCCCCGTGCGAAGCCAACGCACGGCCGTGCTCCTGAGCTGTTGTTCGTGATCGCGCAGGGCGCGCATATCTGCCCGCGCGCGCCCGCGCCATTCGGCTGCTCGCAGGGCGCGGCGTCCGCCTCAAAAAAACACCGCCCCCTCCCACGGGGGAGAGAGAGCCCTTGCCCCTCTCGTCTGCCGCGCCAGACGCAGCCGCGAGAGCCTCTGCTCGCCACGCCAAAACCTCGGGTTCGATGCGGTCAACCCGCGCGCATCGACCTCGGGCGAATTGGCGGCCAAGGGCTCTCTTGAGAGAGGGGGAGCGGCGGGCTTCAAGGAGGGAGAGGAGGGGAGGAGGAGGGTTGGGCGGACTCACCGCGGGGCGCGCCGCGCGGCGCGCGACGGCGACGTTCTTGCCGAGGGTGAGCGCCATGGTTTCGCTCTCTTGCTGCGGTTGAAGGAGAGTGATCGGGAGCGTCGGCCGCGAATGAGGTGTGTTTTAGAAGGGAAGAGGGAGAGAGAGGGGCTCTTGGAGGGGGCTCCCTCCTCTTTCTTCCCCCTCCACGTTGCCACGGTGGTGAGGGGCCCGCCCCCTGGCACCCAGACCCCCGTCCCGCGTAATGGTGATGCGCGCACGTGCGCGCAACGCTTACACCTGTCTGCCTGCATTCGCCCCCGCGATCTGGGCGACTCTGGCCGAGGGGGGGCTGGCGACGCCAAAGCGAGCGAGTGAGCGCGCGCGCGCGCGCAGCGGCAGCGGGCAGCGAGCCAGCGGACACGGCCAACGGCGGCCCGACCCAAACCCCACGATGACTCACAGCCTCGAGCGCCCCCGGGCGCCGGCCGCCCGGTCAAACAGCGCGCCTATGTCGCTGCGCGCCACGAGCGCCTTGACGTGCGTGCCGGAGATGAGCAGGGGCCCGTCCTCGTCTGCGCCCTGGTCGCCGCCGCGGCCGCCGTCGCCGTCCTCGCCCTCGCCCTCGCGCTCGTCCTCGCCCTCCTCTTCCTCGCCGCCCCCCCGCCGTTGCCGCCGCCGCCGCCGCGTCCGGATGGCCACGTCGACGGTCGCGACGTGCTTGCCCACCTTGACGACCTCGGCGTCGACGACGATCATCGTGCCGCCGCCGTCCCCGTCCTCCGCCTCTTGAGCACGAGGAGGGGCGCCGCCGTCCCCGCCGCCGCCGCCGCCCCCGCCGACGCCGCCGCCGCCGCCCCCGGCGCCGCCCGCCCGCCGCGCTCCGCCCTTTGCCCCCGCCGCCGCCGGCCCCAGCGGCAACACCGGCCGGTGGTAGTGCGCCACGATCGACAGCGACACCCCCGCCCGGTCGCCCAGGGCCGCGAGCGCCGCCGTCGCCACCACGTCGACCAGCGTGGCCGCGGCGCCGCCGTGCAGCCCGCCGAACCGGTTGGTCACGGCCCGACACAAGGGCATCTCGCAGCGCAGGCGGGCGCGCCCGGCGTCGTGCGCGACGGCGCGGAGCCCCGGGGCCGCGCGGCCGTCGAAGCGCCCCGGGTCGCTGGCGACGGCGCCGAGGAAGAGGCGGGCGCGCTCGAGTGGGCAGAGCGGGGGGCCGTCGGGGGGCGGGGCGGGGGCGCGCCCGGCCGGCGGGCAGGGGCCGCTCCCGTCGCCGTCGCCGTCGCCGATGGCCTCGTCGACGCCGGGGGGCAGCATCCGCGCTTCGATTCGCGATGAGAGGCGTGCGTCGCCCGCCACCGACCCGTGCCTCCGAGTACGGAGGTGGCGTTCGCTGATGACGACGTCAAGGAGACGCGTCGGTGACGCGGCGTAACCCACCTCGACGCGTCTCGGGAAAGGGAGGGCCTCTTGTCCCTCCCGCGGGGTGGTTCGCGTTGCCGTGTGCGTGCGCGCGTGAAAAGGGATCGGCGATTATGACGACCGATATGCGATCGAGGGAGTCGGGGGGGGCAGCGTCGCCTTGCCGCATCGCGTTTTCTTGCCTTGCATCGCGTCAGGCGAGGGGCGCCGACGCCGACGCTGCCGACGTTGCCGCCGCCGCCCCTCGCAGCAGCAGCGACGCCTTGTGCCGCTCGTGCTCGCCCTTGGCCGCCCTCTCGGTCGCGCGGAGAAGGTGCGCACCCTCTGCCCGCCGGCGCGCCACGCGCCGCAGCGCGGCGAGGTGGAGCTGCTCGAGCGCCTCGAGCTGCGCGACGCTCAGCTGGGCGGCCCCCCCTCCGCCCTCGCCCTCGCCCTCGCTGCTGCCGAAGTCGCCCTGGTCCTCCCCCTCGTCCTCGCTGCCGCCGCCGCTGCCGCCGCCGAGCCCCGCGCCGCACATGTGGCGCGGGTGCAGCTCGAGCGCCGCGGCGGCGGGGCAGTCGCGCGCCATCCGACGGGCGGCCGCGGCGACCCAGGCGGGCTCGGCGGCGGGCCTGTCTTGGGGCAAGGGCGCGGGCGCGGGCGAGGGCGCGGGCGAGGGGGCTCTCGGCCATATCGTCTGCTGCTGATGCTGCTGCTGCTGCCACGCCGCCGCGGGGGCAGAGGGCGTCGTCCGCGCGCCGCCAGGGGGAGCCGAGGGCGGGCGGCGGGAGGCGGGAGCGGCGGCTGCAGGAGCATCAGCGGACGGCGGGGCATCAGCCGTTGCCGGTGCCGTCGCTCCTGCCGCTGCCGTTTGCGCGGCCGTTGCCGTCGCCGACGCCGTTGCCGTTGCCGTTGCCGTTGCCGTTGCCGTTGCCGTTGCCGCTTGCGGCGCAGTTGCCGCCACCGTTGCCGGTGCCGTCGCTCCTGCCGCTGCCGTTGCCGCCGCTGCCGTCTGCCCGCCGGGAGGCGGCGAAGGGCGGACAGCCCGCCCGCGCACCACCTGCGTCCACGGCGAGGACGACCCCGCGGTAGGCGGGGGCGATGACGACGGTGGTGCCGGATCGGGCGAAAGAGGGGGGGCCGTCGCCGCTGCCGCCGCTGCCAAACGCCCGGCCGCCGCTGCCTCGTCCCCCTCGCTCTCCTTGCCCTCGTCGTCCGCGTCGCCGCCCTCTGCCGGCTCGGAGACCGCCGAGGCAGCGTCGGCGGCGGGCGTCGCCGGCGGCGGCGTCGGCACCCCCGAGGCGCTGGAAGGACGCTGCTGCTGCTGCTGCCGCTGCTGCCGCTGCTGCCGCTGCTCTCGCTGCTGCTGCCGCGCCGCCTCCTCGGCTTCCTCCTCGGCGCGGAGCAGCGCCTGTGCGCGCTCCTGGGCGCGCTGCGCCGCATCCGAGGTCGCCTCGCGAAGGATAGCGGCGCACGCGCGCGCGCCCTCAGGGTCGACCGCCTCTGCGCGCGCGAGGGCCTGCGCCAGGGGCTCTGTCGGGGGCCCTCCTGCTCCTCCCGCTCCCGCCGTAGCGCCCGCCGCCGCGGCGTCCTCCCCGCGCGCCTGTCGCCGGCGCCTTAAGCCCTGTTGCTGCGGCTGTTGCTGGGGGGCTGCTGTGGCCATCGCTGCCGCCGCCCCGCTCGTCGCCCCCGTCGCCTGCTGGTTCTCGCGCCACCACCGCGCGTGCCGCGCAGGGAACAACAGCGCCTCCTCGGCCTCGCCGCCTGCCCCTCGCGCGGCCGCGAGCACGGCGGCCACGGCCCGCTCGTCGGCCGACGCCACCGCCGCGTGCAGGACGCCGCGCCCGGCCGGCGCGACGCACGCGGCGAGCATGCGACTGGCCAGTCGTCCCTCCGCCCGGGCGCCGTGCTGGAGCAGCAGCTGCCAGCAGCAGGGACGGCCGGCGGTCTCGCCGCCGCCGCGCGAGCCTCCGGGCTCCGACGCCAAAGCCGCCGCCGCCTCCAGCGCAAGCACCAGGGGCGTGAGCCCTTCGCGCGTCTGAGCGCACGGGTCGGCGCCGCACTCGAGGAGGAGCGCGGCGCATTCGGCGCGCCGCGCGTGGCACGCGTTCATGAGGGGCGTGCCGCCGTTGGCGTTGCGGCGGTCGGCAATGGCGGTCAAGGCGGCGGCAGCGCTTGCGGCGGCGGGCGCGCCCGCGGCGGCGGGGACAGAGAGCATGGCCCTCAGCGCGCCCACGCTCCCGCGCATGGCCGCGAGGTGCAAAGGCGTGTTCCCCGACGCGCTCGTGCTCGAAACGGCCCGCGGGTCGGCGCCGAGAGCGAGCAGGCGGGCGGCCAGGGCGCCGGCCGGGTCGACGCCGGCAGCCGCAGCAGCAGCGGCAGCAGCAGCAGCCGGGGCAGCAGCAGCAGCAGGGGCAGCAGCTTGCGGTTCGCCGGCGGCGGCGGGAGCGCTTGGCCCCGGGCTTGCCGTCCTGCCGCCAGCGCCGCCGCCGCCGATGCCGTAGTCGTTGCCGCCGCCGCCGCGCAGCGCCAGGCACGCGAGCGCGTCCAATCCTTGCGGGTCGCGCGCGAGCACGGCGTCGGCATCGGAGTCGCGCTCAAGTTCTGCCAAGGCGGCGTCGATCGATGCGGCGTTCCCCGTCTTGCAAGCGATGAGCAGGCGCAGGTGTCTCGGGGGCGCGCCTGCGTCCTGCTCTTCTTCCAGGTTCGCCCGCACTTGCGTTTCCTTACTTGATGGATACATTGGATGAGTCGGGGATTCGAATGGTCGTATGTGAGGGCCGTGGTGCATCGAGCGCGGGAAGATGCGACTCCAAAACAAAGGCAGCGACGACCTGTTGCGGACCGTCAACGGTCGGCAACGTTTCCTTTTGCTCGTCGCCCTGTCGTCTTTCTGCACCTCGCCCTCTTTCGCCTTGTGCTCCCAGCCAGCCGCCCTGTCATACGCTACGTGGACGTCGCCACGAGCACGCGTCAACCAGCGCACACGAAAAGCGCTTTGAAACTCTTGACAAGCCGTCTCTCGCGCCGACGGAACAAAGACGAGAAAATGAGCTAAAAATGGAAGCCAATCCTGGGCGCGCCACGCTTGTGCGCAAGGACCCCCCTAAAGTGCGCCAGCCACCCCCTAACGCCCCACGCATGCCACCCAAGCCCCTGGCGCTCTTTGGCTGCACGCACGGAGAGCTGTACCGGGCGCCGGCAGCGGGAGCATCAGGAGCAGCGGCGACGCCCGCTTTGCGCGACCATGGCGCCGCTCCCGATCGCGCAGCGTCGACAACAACCCCCATATCACCAAACGCACGCTCGTATTCTGTGCTGGCCAGCCGCATGCGCGCCATGGGATGGAGGGTCGAGGCCCTGACCGACTTTGAGCGCCAGCTCCTGCCCCCCCCCACACCAATTGCAACAGCCGCCGCGCCCTCTGTGGTTGTCGCCGTCCTCGGCGCCCCGACGCGCCGCTTCTCGCGCGCCGAGCTCGAGGCGCTGCGCGCTTTCTTGCTGGAGCGCGGCGGGCGCCTGTGGCTGCTCGCCGAGGGAGCCGACCCCGCGGGTGGAGCACCCGCCGCCGGCAGCCCCGACGCGACCCCACCCACCAACCTCTGGCACCGCCTGTGCCTGCCGCTGCTCGGCGTCGCCCCCCGCTGCGGCGAGGCGGTCGTGCGCTCGGCGCCGTGGCCCTCGCCGCCCCTGCTCGTGCGGGCCGCGGCGGCGGCACTCGAGGTCGCCAAGATGCAGGAGGAGGCGAGAGATGAAGAGGGCGAGGGGGAGAAGGGGGAGGGGGCGCAGCAGGAGGCAGACAGAGGCGGCGGCGGCGGCCACGATGGCCACGATGGCGACGACGGGGCGGCGGCGGCGGTGCGGCGCGCGGCGGCGGCGCTGCGGAGGGTGCGGCGCGCGGCGGCCACGTCGGCCATGTGCCTGCACCCGCGGCACGCGCTCGTCGCCATGGGCAGTGCGGGAGAGGAGGGCTGGCGTGTCGACGATGACACCGCCCCTGGTCCTTCGATCAACAGCGACGACGGCAACAGCCAGGGCAACACGGGCGACGGGAGCAGCAGCGGCAACGGCAACGGTATCGGCGGCAACAGCAGCGGCGACGGCATCCTCGCCGGCACGGTGCTCAACCGGTCGCTGGCGCGCGCGTTTGCTGACGGCGTCGATGCGGACGGCGACGAATGCGACGACTGCGCCTTCGTCTTTGCCGACGGGTGCCCGCTGGACGTGTTTGTCGGCGGGGGAGCAGGAGGAGCTGGCAATTGCGGCGGCGGCGGAGGCGGAGGCGGCAGCGGCGGGCGCAGTGGCGAGGGCGCGGCCGCAGCTGCCGGCGGCGGGACGGCGACGCCGCTCCTGTCCTCCGGGCGCCAGTGCTACCCGGCGGACCGCCCGCTCATGGCCGCGTGGTCGCAGCACCGGCAGCCGCGGGGCAAACATGGGGCGGAGGCGATAGTGCGCCCCTGCGGCCGCGCGCTTGTCGTCGGGTCGGCGGCCGCCTTTTCCGATGCCTGGCTCCGCGGCCGCAGCAACGGCAGCGGCGGCAACGTCGGCAACGGCAATGGCGGCGCCAACGGCGATGGCGGCGGCAACGGCAATCGCTGCGACGGCAACCGGCGCCTGGCCGACTGGTGCCTGCGATGGTTGAGCTCGGCCTCCGCCTCGTGCGAGCTGCACCCGGGCGACGGCGCGGCCGCGCGCGCGGCGGTCGGCGTCGCTCCGCCCGCGCCGCCGCGAGGCTTTCGCCCCTCGACAGGCCGCCGCCCGCCGCACGCGCTGGCGCCGGCGGTCGGGGCGCTCGCGTGCCGCGTGGGCGCCGGCGGGGAGGCCGCGGCGGGCGGGCTGCCGGTCGTGGTGATGCCCCCGGCGGAGGCCATGCGTTGCGGCGGCGGCGGCGGCGGGGACTGGCGTGCGATGCTGGACGCGGGGGCGTTTGACGGCGCGGGGTGGCGGCGGGGGCGCGCGGGCGCGGCGGCCGGCCGCCGAGCGGAGCGGCAGGAGCCGTCGCTTGCGACAGCGGCGGCCGAGCTGGCGGCGGAGATGATGCGCCCGCTGGGCTGATTATGAGGGACGGCAGCAGCAACGTGAGGTATACCTAGAGAAATAGAACGCCAGCTAAAGTCGAGTGTCTGAAAAAAACCCAATAAAATAGAAAAAGGGGTCTTCTAAGCGCGTACGGCCGCGGCGGCCGCCTCGACCATCCTGGCGCCCGCGTCGCCGCCGCCTCCGCCTCCGCCGCCGTCCATCCCCGCCAGCGCCGCCGCCTGCACCACAGCGACCGCCTCCCGCGCCACAGCACTGGAAGGAGGGACGGCCCACTGCAGCGCGGCGGCCCCGGCCAGCCCCCCGAAGCATGCGGCCTGGAACGCCGCCGCCATCAGGCCGCCCGCCTGCGCGCGGCGCGGCTCCGGCACCAGCCGCGGCGCGACCACGTAGGCCGCCGTGTTGATGGCGCCGGACAGCGCCCAGTACAGGGCGACGGCCGCGCACAGGCCCCAGTCGCCGCCCGGGCAGCGCGAGGGGCGCAGGAGGGCGGCAAGCAGGGGGGCCAGCAGCGCCGCCTTGGCCAGCGACCACAGCGCGAGCGGGCGCGCGCCGGAGCCGCCGCTGCCGCCGCCGCCGCCCAAGCGCAGGTAGGGGGTCAGGACGCGCCCGCCGACGTCTCCCGCGAGGCGCGCGTAGAAGAGGGCCTGGGGCAGGGCGCGGCCGAGGCTAGTGCTGCTGCTGCTGCTGCTGCGCCTGGAGTCGGCCTCCTCTCGGCCGACCGCGCCGCCGCCCGCGCCGGCGCCTGGGCCGCCGCCGCCGCCGCCGCCGCCGCCGTCGCCGCTTGGGCCGGAGGGCAGCGGCGCGTACGTGAAAAAGGCAAAGGCGAGCATCGACGTGCCGACCGAGAGGGACATGGCGAGGGCGGCCGGGGCGATGCGGCGGGCGGTGGCGAGCGTGGCGGCCCATTCGTCGGGGTCGCCGCGGGTCCCGGCGCCGCCGCCCTTGCCGCGGCCGCCGCCGCCGCCGCTGCCGCCGCGGGCGTGCGCGGCGACGACGACGACGACCGGCAGCGCGGCCGCGTCGGCAGAGGCGGACGAGGCGCCGCCGCCGCCGCTGCTGCGGAGGCGCCTGCCGGCGCCGTCGGCCGACGCCATGATCGCCATCGACTCAGCGCCCATCGCGCGGTGCCGCACGCCGTGCGACGGGCTGCTCGCCACGCCGCCGCCGCCGCCGCCGCCGCCGCCGCCGCCGCCGCCGCCGCCGCGCCCTCCGCCGCCGCCGTCGCCCCCCGCACCAAACGGCACGCCGATGACGTGCGGCCTGCTGCGCACGGCAGCCCCGCCTCTCGGGGGCAGCAGAAGCGCCATGCGCACAGCCGCGCGCGCGGCCGCCGGCGACGACAGCGACGAGAGGAGCCGCCGCATGGCAAGCAGCGGCGACGGCAACAACGACGACGGCGACGGCGACGGCGACGACGACGCCGCCGACAACGGCGGCGGCCAAGGCGAGCGGCGCCCACCACCACCGTCGCCAGCGTCCTGCTGTGGCGTCTCGGCAAACCCGCCGCCGCCGCCGCCGCCGTCCGCCTCGAGCGCGTCCCATTGACGCCTCAACAAGACCGCCGCCGCCAGGGCCCCCGACAGGCACGTGCCCGCCACCGCCCGGAAGAGCGCCGCGAGGCCCTCGGGCGAGTAGTCGGGCGCGCCCCGCTTGATCGCCACGTCAGCAGCCAGCACGACGGCTCCGCACGCGACGAAGCCCGTGGACAGGGCGACGGTGGCGCCGGCGGGCGCGCACCGGCGCGCGGCGAGGCCGCAAGAGGCGCCAAAGGCGACGCCGTAGAGGGCGCCGAGCACGGCGGTGGCGGCGAGCAAGGGGGCGGGCGAGCGCGGGGGGCCAGCGCAGAGCGGCGGGAGGAGGAGGGAGACGCAGGCGAGCCCGCCCAGGCCCAGGAAGAGGCGCAGGGCCGCGACCGTGGGCACGCCCGCGCGACACTCGAAGGAGGAGGACGCGCCGCCGCCGCCGCCGCCGCCGCCGCCGCCCGTGCCGCCGCCGCCCGAGCCGCCGCCGCCGCCCGAGCCGCCGCCGCCGCCGCCGTTGCCTCGTGCTCCTCCCGCCGCCGCCGCTGCCGCCAGCAGCACCGGGATCGACGGCAGAAAGTAGGCCAGGTTGAGGCCCAGGAGCACGCGGGGCCCGTGCAGGGCCGACAGCTGGCCCAGTAGCGAGGAGACGGCCGTCCAAGGCGTCTTGTAGGCCACCGCGACGGCAAAGAAGCACAGGCGGGCGACCCAGTCTTCGGCGCCGCTCGCGCCCTCGGCGGCGGCGCTCGGGCGGGTCGGCGGCGGGCGCGGGGCGTGTCGCCGGCGCCCCGCGCCGCCGCTGAGCGCCGCGTCCCACCAGCGCCGCAGCTGGTCGCGGGCGCCGAGCTTGGTCGGGGAGCGCGGCTGCTGCTGGTGATTGTGCTGATTTTTGCTGCCGACGGCCGGCCACTGCAGCGGCGTCGGCCCCGCGCCGTTGTCGCTGCCGCTCCCGAGCAACGGCTCCTGCTGCAGGTAGCCGTACGCGTAGCCGTACGAGCGCCCACCGCTCGACCCGTACATCGTGCTTGTCTGCCAGTGAATGCGTTCGTTAGTGGAGAGAGGCGCGCGCGCGTGAACAGTGACGGAGAAAAGGTGGTTGAGTTGACGCGGCCATGAGGGGGCGGTCCCTTGCCCTTGGTGGTTTGTCAGGCGTGTATCATTGTGTACAGGCGCTTGACTTGGATGTCGCCAACTTGGATCACGGCGTAGGAAAAAGCTCCTGCCCTCGTCCCCTCCTGGGCCCAAACACCAGAATTCAGTCAATCGCCCGTCACTTTGACGCTCTCCGCCACGAGTCCTCCCGCACAATCACATTTCAACAAAGCGCGCGTGCGTCATTGCCGCGGGCGCCGGCCCAGCCTCGTATCGGCACACAGCGCAAAAACCTCCTCTCACACTTTGCACGCGAGCGCTCCGTCCCCCGCCTCTCCGCCCGTCGTATCCGGCGGCATCACCTCTGACCCGGGCGCGATCAATCGGCGACAGACGAAAAGCGGCGAACGCCCAAGAGGCGAGACGATGGCGTTGCCGCCGTCGGCGACGGCGTCGGCGTCGGCGTCGGCGTCGGCCGCGCATCGCCGCCCGCCCTCGCTGCTCCACCCGCGCCCGCCCTCTGGCCGCGGCCATTGCCGCCGCCCGCCCGTCGCCGCGGCCCGCTCCTCCCCGTCGCCCGCAGCCTCCGCCGAGCCGGCCTGCGACGTCGAGCGCGCCTACTACTTTGCGCCGTCGGCCGCGCAAGTGCTCGCCGCGAAAAACGCCGCGGCCGCCGCCGCCGACGACTACGCCCCCGTCCGCCCGCCGCACCCAAGCAGCAGCAGCGGCGGCGGCAGCGGCGGCGGTATCGGCTACTACGGCGGCAGCCCGCCCGACTCGCCCGCAGCAAGACACAGCGGCACCCCCGCGACCGCCTCTCCCTCCTCCTTCTGGGACGCCGTCGGCGGCCTGGCCGCGCGCGCCGCCGAGGCCGCCGCGCCCCAGGTCGTGCTTCTGCCCGACGCGCTGGCGCCGGCCGCCGCCGCCGCCGTCGCGCGCGAGTGCCGCGCCCTGCGCCCGCGCCTCGCCCCGGAGCTCAACTGCATCGCGTCCGGGCGCCTCGGCTGCTACCTGTCCGCCCGCTCGGCCACGCACGCCGCGCTCGCGGGCGACGCCGCGCTCGCGAGCAAGCTGACGCGCGCGCTGCGCTCGGCGCTTCCGCTCGAGTTTTGCGGCTACCCGGTCGAGCTGCGGCGCTACCCGACGGGCAGCAGCATGCCGTGGCACTCGGACGAGGCGCTCACGCGCGCGCCCCAGTGGGAGCTCATCTACACGGTCGACAACGACAGCGACAGCGAGACCGAGTGGCGCGACGCGGGCGGGCGGGCGCGCCGGGCGTGGACGCCGCCCGGCTCGCTGCTGTGCGTGCGCGCCGAGGGGTGGCAGCACCGAGTGTCGCCCGTGCGGCGCGGGTCGAGGCTGATCGTCAAGCTGGCGTACAGCCCGCGGGGGGCGGCCAAGCTGCCGTCGTTCGCGCTCAACCTGGGGCGCGCGGCCTACGACCGGGGGGCGGAGGAGTGATTTTTTTGGTCGTTTCCGGCAAACGACGTTTCTTGCGTTTGCGCGGGCGTCGAGCGAGAACGCTGTGCGCCATTTTCTTTCTGCCGCGGGGCGCCAGTCCAGGCGCTCTCTCTCTTCTCCTTTCCCTACCTCCGCGTCAGCATTGCCTTCTCGAACGCATACCTGTGAATTGTAAGCCCTGTGCTTTATTTACGCACGCGAGGATCCATCGGACCCAGCAGACGCACACACACGGGCACGACCCCCCCCTCTTTCCCGCCGACAGCAAAAAAACGCGCCACCGTCCCAATGAGGTCGGCCGTGCGCGCGATCCAGAGGCTCGCGAGGCCGGTGCGACCGAGGGTGGCCGTGGCGCCGTTCTCCCGGCGCGCCGCGCTCGCACGCCCGCGACGCTCGCCCGCCGCCGCCGTCAACGCGGGCGCCGCCGGCGCAGGCGCCGCCGCCGACGAGGACGAGGACGAGGACGAGGCGGCGTCCGACGCGCCCCTCGCGCTGCTCGAGGCGGCCTCGACCCCCCGGCTGCTGGCGCGGCTGCTCGAGGGCGAGAACGCGGAAGCGTACCTGTCCACGCCGCTCGCCACGGTCGCCCTCATGCACGCTTGCAAGCTCTCCACCTTTGGCGGCCAAGCCCAGCAACAGCAGCAGCAGCGACAGGAGGGGCAGAGCGAGGAGGACGGCGACAGGAGCGGCGGCGTCGGCGGCGGCGACGAGGCCCGGGCCTCTGAGCAGCAGCAGCGCGCGGTCGCCGAGCACGCCGCCGTGCTGGAGCGCCTGTGCGCCGCCTCGTGCGCGCACGCGCCCGCGCTGCCGCTGGCGTCGCGGGCGCAGCTGGCGCTCGCGCTCGCGCGCCAGAGCCTGGCGCCCGTGTACGACGGGGAGCTGTTTGCGGCCATCGCCGAGTCTTGCGCGGCGGACCTGCAGCGGCGGCGCGAAGCGCGGGGGCGGCGGGAGCGAGAGCAGGGGCAGGGGCAGGGGCGCGACGGGCAGCCGCCGCCGCGGCCGGGCGAAGCGGGCGGGGACGACGAGGCGCCGCGGACGACGCCCGAGCAGCGCGAGGAGGAGGACTTCGACCTCGCGTCGACGTTGGTGTCGCTGTTTGCGGCGTTTGCGATCGTCGGGCACTACGACGAGCGCCTGTTTGCGGCGCTGTGCGCCGCCTCGCTGCCGCTGCTCCGCGGCGGCGGCGGCGGCGGCGGCGGCGGCGGCGGCGGCGTGCTGCGCGCCGAGCCGCGCGCCCTGTGCGCGCTGGCGCGCGCGATGGCCGACGTTCAGCACTACGACGCGGCGGTGCTGCGCGAGATCGCCGAGGCCGCCGCGGATCACGGGCCCGAGGCGTTCGCGGCGCTCGGGGGCGCGCAGAGGAGCGGCGGGCCGGCCGGCGACGAGAGCGACGCCGACGGCGGCGGCGGCGGCGGCGGCGGCGGTGCAGCGGGCGCCGCGGCGGCTGGAAAGCAGCAGCGGCGGTGGCGCCTCGAGGAGCTCGGGGGCCTCCTGCAGGCGCTGGCGTTCTTGCGGGCGCCCGGCCGCGCGCCATTCGTGGCCGCCTCGCTCTCGTTTTGCGCGACCGCGGGGCCGGCCGCCTGGCGCGAGAGCGTCGGCGGCGGCAACAGCAGCAGTAGCGGCGGGCGGCGGCCGCGCGGCCAGTCCCAAGAGGCCGTCGCCCGCCTCTGGCGCTCGGCGGCCCTGCTGGCCCCGCAGCTGCCCTCCCTCGCGCGGCGCCTGGCGGGCCCCGTGGGCGTGGGCGGCGACGGCGACGGCGACGAGCGCCGCGCCCTCTCGCGCATGGAGCGGGACCTGTCCGAGCTCCTGGCGCGCCTGGGGCGGGAGGCGGCGGGCGAGGCGGAGGCCGAGGCGGAGGCGGCGGCGGCGGAAACTGACGGCGGCAGCGGCGGTCCCGTCGTCGCCGGGGGCGGCATCCCCCTCGCGTGCGCGTCCCCGCCCTCGGCCTTTGCGCTGCTCTGCACGGCCGTGGCGCGGCGGCAGGCCGACGCCGAGGCAGAGGCCGAGGCGGCGGCGCGCGCGCCGCCTCGCCGCAACGCCGCGCCGCCGTCCCTGTCGTCCGCCCTGTCGGCCGTGCTTCAGGGCGCCGGCGCCGACCGCGAGGCCGGGTGGCGCGAGTCGGGCCTGCTCGCGCCGGCCGAGGTCGCCGCGCGCCTCGAGGAGGTCCTCTCGGCGCTCGGGGCCGTGCTGCGCGCGCCGCCGGCGGCCGGGGACGGGCTCGCCCTCCCGACGGCGCCGCCGCGCCTCCTGCTGCCGTCGCCGTGCGGGCGGGCGCCCGCCGCGTTTGCGGGGCCCGGGGCGCTGCTGCGGGTGGAGCTGGCGGTCGACGCGCCCCCGGGGCCGGCCCCGAGGGCGGCCGCGGCCGGCGACGGGGAGGACGCGGGGGGCGAGGCGGCCACGCAGCAGCAGCAGCAGCAGCAGCAGCAGCAGGAGGAGGCGCGCGGGGGCCGCCGCCGCCGCCGCCGCCGCCGCGTCGCCGTGCTTGTGCTGCCGCGCTCGGCCTACTGCGAGGCGGTGGTGCCGGCGGCGGCCGCCGCCGCAGAGGGCGCCGGCGCGGCCGCCAGGGCGCCCGAGCGCCTGCGCGGCGGGCCCGCGGCCGACGTGCTCATCCTAAGGGGGAGCGGCTGGGGCGTGGCGGCGGTGCCGGCGGACGAATGGACGGCGCTGGCGGAAGAGGCGGCGGCGGCTCGGCGCAAGCGGCGGCCGGCGGCGGCGGCGGCAGGCGAGGGCGGTGGCGGCTTTGGCGGGGGCGGCTCTGGCAGGCGCAAGGCGAAAGGCGGCGGCGTCGCCGAGGTCGACGACGCGCTGGCCTCCTTGCAGGCCGAGTACCTCGGCTCGAGGCTGGCCGCGGGCCTGGCCGAGGCGGGGGCGGCGCAGCAGCGCGCCGGGTTGTGAGAGAGAGAGGGCGGGTCGTGAGGGAGGCTGGCGGCGCCGGGGTCACGCCCTGGCGGCGACGCCGGCACAGCTGCGTGCACCACCGAAGTGCCCTGCGCGCGCAGCTTGATCGTCGAACGCTCGCATCAACGATCATACCTTGTCACTGAGCGCGCGCCCCCCCAATCCCTTGTCATCTCGCCCAAAAAGAGCGGGCGTTGCCTCCCTCCCCTCTGCGCGCCGATCGCCAACGCGCGGGAGAGCAATGGCGCCCGCCGGCGCCGAGGCGCGCGGGCCGTGGATCTTGTCGCAGCACGACAACATCTACCTCTACGTGCCAAACCTGATCGGTGCGTTTGGCTCGGAACAGCGCGGCCGCCGCCGGCGCCGGCGCCGCCGATGGGCGCGCGCGCCGTCGCGACGCCCAATGCTCTCCCGCTCTCGTCGCCCCCGTCTCACCACCGCGCCCCGCACCCCACCCCCCCCCCCCCCCCCCCCCCCCCCCCCCACCCCCCCCCCCCCCCCCCCCCCCCCCCCCCCCCCGGCCTAAAAACAAAAAGCACAGGCTACGCCCGCGTCGCCCTCGCCCTCGCCGCCTACTGCGTCTCCCTGCGCCACCCCGCCCGCACCGCCGCCCTCTACCTCGCCTCCTTCGTGTGCGACGAGCTCGACGGCCGCGCCGCCCGCGCGCTCGGGCAGGCCAGCACGCTGGGCGCCGTGCTCGACATGGTGACCGACCGCGTGGCGACGGCGTGCCTGCTGGCCATCGTGGGCGCGCTGTACGGGGCGGCGTGCCCCGCCGCGCTCCTGTGCGCCCTCGTGCTGGTGGCGCTCGACGTCAGCAGCCACTGGTTCGGCATGTACGCCGCGCTGCGCTGCGGCGGCCGCTCGCACAAGGACGCCGACGCCGTGCGCTCCAGCCCCTGGCTGGTGCGGCTCTACTACCGGCGGCGGCTGTTCATGGGCGCGTGCTGCGTGGCGTGCGAGGTCCTCTACCTGTCGCTGTACCTGCTGGCGTGGCCGGAGCAGTTCGGGGTGGGCGGGCGGCGGGCGCTGCCGCTGCCGCTGCCGCGGTGGGCGGCGCGCGCCGTGGGCGGCGCGGCGGCGCCGGGCGCGCTGCTCGCGCGCGCATTGCCCGCGGGCCTGGCGGCCGCCCTGCGCCTGGCCGCCGCGCGGCGCGAGGTCCCGCTGGCCGCCGTCCTCGCCCTGCTGTCCGTGCCCCTGTGGCTCACCAAGCAGGCGTGCAACTGGCTGCAGCTGCGCGCGGCCATGGACAGCCTCGTCGAGTGGGACCTCGACCTCAGGCGGAGGCAGCGGCGGGAGGACAAGGGGGAGGACGGGGAGGAGGCGGAGGGCGGCGGCGGCGGCGGCGCGCGGGCAGAGGGGGGGCGGAGGGGGGCAGGGGAGGCCGGCGGGTCGCCTCGCCGGGGAAAGAGGGGCGGAGGAGCGGGTCTGCGGGGACGAGGGCCTGGTGAGGAGGAGAAGGAGGCGCCAGGAGGTTGCTCTGACGGCGAGGGCCTCGCTGCCAACGGCGATGGGGCGTCGCCGTCGACGCCGAGGAGGGGCGGCGGCGGCGCGCGGGCGGCGGCGGGCGCGCAGACGGCGGCGGCGACGCCGGCCAAGCGGGCGGGGCGCAAGGCGACGACGCCGCGGCGGCGCCCAGCGGCCGGGGCGTGACGAGGCGTGCAGGCATGACGGGCGCGTCTCCTCGATCATCCGGTCGACTCGAGATCCTCTACAAAATAAAACTCGTGGTCCCTCAATTCATCAAAGCAAAACCAAGCGCAGAACCAGACGCAGAACCAAAACAATTTCGGAAGCAGCAACAGCGCGGCGCGGCCGACGAAACAAACACACGCAACCCCACTGCCCGTCGGCCGACGGGTGGAACGATGCGCCGCCGGAGCCCCCGACTCAGGCTTAGAGAGAGAGAGAAAGAAAAAGAATACAGCCGATTCAGTACAGCCCGTGGCGCATGAGGCCCTCGAGCACGCCGTCGGCTAGGTGGCCCTTGGCCAGCACGATCGACGCCGCGCCCGTGTCCCCGCGCAGCGAGTCGTACCACTCGACCAGCTCGCGCTGCGCGTTGCCGACGATCACCGCGCGCACGCGCGGCGCGCGGCCGCCGTCGCCGTCCTCCTGCTGCTCCTCCTCCTCCGCCTCGCCATCCTCACCTCCTCTTCCTCGACCTCGCCCGTCCTCTTCCTCCGAGAGGGTGCCGCCGCCCTCTTCGTAGCACTGCTGGCCCGGTCGCGCGCCGTCGTCGTCGGCGTCGTCGGAGAACGTCAGGGCAAGGGCGGACGCCGGCACCGCCAGCGCCCGCCGGCCGGCGCCGCCGTCGTGGCCGCCGCCGCCGCCCCCGCCACCGCTGCTCTGGTCCGACGCCTCGTCCAGAAACGTGGCCGACCCGCCGCCCGCCCAGTAGTCGCGCATCATCAGCATGCCCGCAGCCGCGGCGGCTCTCGACGGGGACGAGGAAGAGGATCGAGCCCCATCGTCGTCGCCGCCCGTCGCCCCCGCCCCAGCCGCCTCTGCCGCCGCCGCCGCCAGCGCCAGCTGCCACGCAAGCGCCTCGCCCATGCCCCCGTCCGCCGCCGCCGCCAGCATCAGCACGTCGTTGCACGAGTCGCCCGCCGCCATCGTGCGCTCGGGCGGCACCCCGTACAGCCGCCGCACGTGCTCGAGCGCCGCCGCCTTGCCCGCGCGCCGCGCGACGGCGTCGACGTACCGCCAGTCTCCCGCGCCAGAGACGATGATGCGGCAGCGGACGCCGCGCGCGGCCATGCCCGCGCGGAGGGCGCGCGCGACGTGGGGGGTGGCGCGGACGTGGCTGCTGACGGCGACGCGGTGGGGATGTTCGCTGCCGTCGTCGAGCCAGTTGACGATCTGGTCGCCGGCCAGGGGGGAGGAGGAATGGCCGCCGCCCCAGCCGCCGCAGCCGCCGCCGTTGTCGCCGCCACCGCCCTCGCCGTCGCTTCCCCACCCGCGCGAGAAGCGCTCTCGCGCCCCCCGGATCGCAGCCTCGGCCGCCTCGCGCGCGCGGCGCAGGTCCCAGCCGTGGTCCAGGCGCCGCGCCCAAGCCAGGTCCTCCTGCCAGTCGGACTCGGCCACCTGCGCGCGCCCCGACGACCCCTGGCCGCCGTAGCCGCCGCCGCCGCCGCCGCCCCCGTTCCCGTCCCCGCCCCCTCCCCCGCCCCCACCCCCCGCCCGCGCCTCTGCCCTCAGGTGAAACACCTTGGTCCCGACCGCCGTCACCAGCACGTCCGGCAGCGCAAGCCGACCCCCCTGCGCGTTCACCAGCGACACGAACTGCCCCAGCGACCGCCCCGTGTTGTACACGAGCACGCTGCGCGCCAGCGCGGCCTCCGACTCCCAGTAGTGCGTGAAGCGAGAGAGGGCCTGCGCGGCCTGCTCGCCCTCGGCGTAGAGCGTGTGGTCCAGGTCCGAGACCAGCATGCACGGCGGCCCGAGGGCGCGGGGAAACTTGCTCACGAGGCCGCGGGAGAGCTTCCAGGCCATGGGCGCGGGGAGGACGTAGGAGGAGGCGCCCGAGGGGCCGCGGTCCTCGTCGGGGTGGCGCGGCGACGGCGCCGCGAGCGCGGCGTTGCCGTCCCGCTGCCGCTGCCGCTGCCACTCCTGCCGCGCACGCTCCTGCTGCTGCTGCTGCTGCCCGTCCTCTCCTCCGTCGTCCTCGTCAGCAAAGGGGGGCGGGGCGTTGGGCGGACCCCGCACGAAGAACTCGAGCTCGCAGGGCGTGGCCGGGGCCGCGGCGAGGGCGGCCACGCGGCTGGCCGTATTGCCGCCGCCGCCGATGCCGCCGCCGCCGCCGCCGCCGCCGCCGCCGCCGTTGCCGCCCAGAGCCGCCGCCGCCGCCGCCGCCTCTTGCTCGGCGCGCCGCTCGAGCGACCAGGGGTCGCGCCTCAGCGCGGGCGGGGGCTCCACCACGGCCATCATCCACCTCCCGCCGTTGGGCGTGTCGCGCGACGGCGCCACGTCCATCTGCAGCTCCTGCCAGGGCGTCACGGGGACGACGCTGAGGTGGGGGGCAGAAGCGGCAGAGGCAGCGGCGGCAGAGGCGGCGGCAGAGGCGGCAGATGAGGCGGCAGAGGAGGCGGCAGAGGCGGCGGCAGAGGCGGCGTCCGGGTCGCCGCCGCCTCGGCCCGCCGCGGCCGCCGGCCACGCCGCCGCCAAGTGCGGCAGCCTGAAGCGGTAGACCAGCGTCGCGGACGGCCACCCCGTCGCGTAGAACAACGAGAAGGCGCGGGGGGCGGGCAGCGCCGCGTCGCGGTGCGCCAGGCGCCCCGCGGGCGCGGGGGGGGGCGCGGGCGCGAGCGGCGGCAGCCCGCCCGGCGCCAGGCGGGCAGCGCCGTTGACGACGTAGCGATACGACAGCGCCGAGCCCGCGGGCAGCGCGGCCGCCGCCTCGTGCCGCCCCGCCGAGGCGTTCCACGCGAGCCGGATGGCCGCGTGCCACCCGCCAAAGTCCCCCGTGGCCAGAACCTCGTCCGACGCGCGGGTTCCCGGCAGCGCGAACAGCTTGTTCGGCGCCAGCAGCCGCTTGTTGTTGGCGTGGGACTCGGTCCAGCGGCGCACGGGGCCGGCGGAGGCAGCGAAGGCGCGCCCGCCCTGGCGCTGTTGGTGGTGCTGCTGCTGCTGGTGCTGGGACGGGTCGCCGCCGCCGCGGTCAGCCCCCGAGGCATTTTGAGGGGAACGGTCGCCGCCGACGTCGGACGCAAAGACGGCGACGGCGGTGCGGATGACGGGGTCGCTGGGCGCCGGGCGCACGCGGACGAGCGCGGGCCGGCGGCGGCGGCCGTTTCGGCGCGCACCGTTGCCGCCGCCGTCGCCGCCGTCTCCGTCGATGTCGCCGCCTTCCTCGTCCCCTCTTGCCGCCAACCCCTGCCCGTCTCCCTCCCACCCCCCCGCCTCCCCCTCCTCCTCCTCCCACCCGCCCCCTTCCTCCTCGACCACGAACTTGTACTCGATCTGCCTGCCGCCGGGGCCGTCGGCGGCATCAGCGCCCCCCTCTGGGTCGAGCGGCAGCTCGAGCACGCGCACAAAGTCGCCCGTCACGGGCGAGCGGGCGAGCGGGACCTTGGCGCGCCATCCGTCCCAGGAGCCGAAGACGGAGACGCGGGAGGCGCCGAGCTGGGCGGGCCAGCGGAAGGGGACGTGCACGGTGGGCAGGGCGGGAGGGGGCGAGGGGGGGGCGAGGAGGGGGGCGGCCGCGGCCTCGGATGGGGCGGCAGCCCACGGCGCCGAGCGGGCGGCGCTGGCGGCGGCGCTGGGCGGCGACGACGACGGCGACGACGGCGGCGCTGCCCCGACCCCCGCCGCGTTGCGACTACCGGCGCCGCCTGTCAAGGGCGTCGCCGCACACAAGCCCGATGAATGACGCAGGCCGCGGCGGCGACCGGGGTCGCGGGCGATGGGGGCGTTTGGCGTGGTCGCGCCAGGGCGCTCTTGCTGGCGCGCGTCCCTGCCAGCCGCGGCCTCGCGCCGCGCCGCGGGCGGCAGCGGTCGCGACAGCAGCATCGGATGGCGCTATCGTGTTCCCTGCCGGATGCTCCCGCTGGTTTGGGAGACCGGGTCTTTTTCGGTCGTTGCTTTCGGGGGAAGGCTTTGCGCTTTCCGTTTTTGGTCGGTATTTGGCGCCCCCGCGTGTGTTGAGAGGGGCGACGCCGGGATGAGAATGGGGTACGTCCGGAGTGTGGCTCTGAGGCTTGAGCAGCCTACCGACGTGTAGGCTGCTCAACACCACAAAAACGCGGCGAGGCCGAAGCGATCGGCGCGAAACGACGCCCGTTCCCGCCCTTCGCGCCGCCCGCGCGCCGACCCCACCTCGCCCCCTCTCGAGAGTCACCGCTCCCCTTGCTCCCCCTCTTCCGCCGCCAGCAGCAGGTCGTCCAGCTCCCTCAGCGTCCGGGCGACGTGCGCGACCACCGCCTCGCCCTCCGAGTTGAGCAGGCGCCTCGTCACCTGGATGTTGTTGTGCGCCAGGCCCAGGCCGCGGATCAGAGAAGCGGGCCCACCGCCGCCGCCCCCGCCGCTAACGCCGCCTCGTCCGCCGCTGCTGCTGCCGCCGCCTCTGCCCGCAGACGGCGCCGCCTCCCCGCCGCCGCCGCCCGTCCGGAAGCAGACGTCGACGCGCCGCCACGGCAGCGCGCCCAGGCGCAGCAGCATGTCGGCGACCATGGCCGCGCGGCCGGGCTGAGGCATGCCAACGAGCGGGTGGAGGCCCGCGGCCAGGTCGCCGGCGGCCGCCCCACGCGCCCCGGCGGGCGCGGCCTCGGGAGCGCCGGCGGCGGCGGCCGGGGGAGCGTGGGCCGACGACGACGCCTCGCCGCCGCCGCCACCCCCTCGTGCTGCCGCCACCGCCGCCGCCGCCAACTCGACCGCCGCTGCCACCTCGGCCTCCCGCGCCCTCGGCGACATCGCCCCCTCCTCCGCGTGCCAAGAGGGCGCCGCGCCATTGCCGGCGCCACCGCCGCCGCCACGGCCTGTCGTCGTCCCTGCCGCCCCAGGCCCCGTGCCAGCCCCCGCCGCCAACCCCGCCGCCAACCCCGCCGCCGCCACAGCCGCCCCCGCCGCCGCCGCCGGGTCGCCTGCCGAAAAGGCGGCCGCCGGCGGGTCCTCCCGCACGATGTAGCGCGAGGCCAGCAGCGCGCGCGGCGGCGGCGGCGGCAGCGCGCCGGCCGGGCGCAGCGACGCGTTGGCCCACCCGACCAGGTGGTCGCCGCGCACGTTGGCGTAGCAGGTGCGCGTGCGGAAGGCGGCGAGCGCCGAGTGAAAGCGCAGGCCGCCGCGCGAGGGGTCGTCGCGCGCCATGCGCGCCAGCAGCGGCAGGTCGCCCCCTTGGTCGCCTTGTTCGCCCCCTTGTTCGGCTCTGTCTTGGCCACCGGCCCCGTCTTTCCCGCCGCCGCCGCCGCCGCCTGAGGCCGCCGCCGCCGCCGCGACCCTCGCCGCCGCCGCCACATCCGGCCCGCCGCCGTCCTCGAGAAAAAACTGCCGGCCCGTCCGCCCGAGCAGCGCGCCGGCCACCGGCGCCGCGATCCCCCTGAGCGCGGCGGCCCCGGGCCCCGGCAGCAGGCGGCCGGCCCACCCGAGAAATGGCACCTGCGACACGCCCTCCCCGACGTCGCACCCCAGGAAGGGCGTCGCCAGCGTCAGAAAGTGCGCCGGCCGCAGCCCCGCGACCGTCCCCGCGCGCGGGTCGTAGAGGGCGCCGGCCAGGTAGCGGCCCAGCAGGCCGCCCATCGAGTGCCCGACGATCGACACGCGCTCGAGCGACGGCCGCGCGGCGACGGCGCGGCGGACCTCGTCGGCCAGGCGCTGGCCGCACACGTCGATGCCGTCGTAGGTGGCGGCGCGGGCGTTGGCGGCGGAGACGAGGATGAGGGGCGGGGGCTGAAGGGTTCGGCGCGCCCAGGAGCCTGCGGCGGGTGCGTCGCCGGCGGCAGCGGCAGCGGCGGCGCTGGCGTCGGCGGCGGGCGCTTGTTCGCCGCCGCCCATCTCGGCCGCGAGGGCGGCGGCGGCCACGGTCCAGTTGTCGGGGCTGCCGAACAGGCCGTTGATCAGGACGATCAGATGCTTTGGCGGCTGCTGCGGATGCGCTGGGTCTGCGGCCGCTCTGGGCCCCTCTGCAGGGGCGGGCGCGGGCGCCGGCGCAGCCGGAGCGGCGGGCGCGACCGCTCGCTTCGGCGCCAACCGCTCGCGGAACCGAGCTAGGCGCGCGGCCAGTGACGGGCCGGGAGACGGCGCCGCTGCCGCTGAGACGCGCGCCTTTCTCCCGTCAGCCGCACCGGCATGCGGGTCGGCCGCAGCCATCGCGCGCGGCCGGAGCGACGCGGCGGAACTCGACAGGAGTGCGGGGCCGATCATGCGTGGTGATTTTCAGCGCAAAGTCAGGGTGCGCGGGTCACGTGAGAGACATGCGTGTCAGTGCAACGGGTCCGATTGGCGTGATGCCATCTGAAAAGAGATTATTGCGACTGCACGGAAGCAAAAGGCAAAAACGCGATCGGCGCGCGCTCCGACGCCGACGCCGACGCCGCGCGCCGCCGCCGACGCCGGCGCCGACGCCGCGCGCCGCCGCCGACGCCTTGTTCATCCCTTCGCCCCCCTCCCTGCCCCGCACCTCTCAACGTTGTTCTCCCTTTGCAGAAAACACTGCCGCATCACGTCGCCTCTCCGATCCGCAAAGCTGCCAAATGCTCGCCGCGCGCGCCCGGAGGTGAGCAGCTCAACGCTGAGCTTTCATCGAATTTCACCCGTCGTCTTCAAGTTCGTCTCCCGAACGCTCCAGTGGCCTCTTGTCTCTCACGCGTCTTGCCTCCTCACGCGCCCTGCCCCTTGTCGCGACCCCGCCAACACAAGCACATCCTCTCCAGCTTTGCGAGCTACCGCCGCTCCCTCGCCCTCGGCCGCCCGGCGGCGCGCCCCGCCGTCGCGCCTCTCCTCGCGCGTGTCCGCGCCATGGCAGCCGGCGCCGACGGCGGCGCCCCGCCAGCCGTGCGCGTCGCGCCCGTCGCTGAGGCCGCCGTCCTGCTCGACGCCGGCACCCTCTACCTCGACGTGCGCACCCCGGCCGAGTTCGCCGCGGGCCACGCCCCGGGGGCCGTCAACGTCGACCTGCTCGGGGCCCCCGGCCCCGCGGAGTTTGTGGCCCGGGTGCAGGCCGCCGCGCCGGCCCAAGAGGGCGACGCCGTCGTCGTCGGCTGCAAGTCGGGCGGGCGCTCGGCGCGCGCGGCGGCGCTGCTGGCGGCGGCCGGGTACGCGGCGGGCGGGGAGCTGGTCGACGTCGGGGGCGGGTTCGACGCGTGGTCGGCGGCGGGTCTGCCCGTCGAAAAGTAGTGAACCCCCTCGCTCGCGCCGGCCGACGAGGGACGCGCGGGGGGGCCGCTGTCAATGCGTGCGTGTGTAACACCAACACCCGCCCCAGGACGCAAACGGGTGTGAAAAATGGGCGTGCGCGAAATGAAACGGGCGGCGAGAGGAGGGCGGGCGGGCGGGCAGGCGGGCGCAGGCGGGCGGGCGGGCGCCCCCCGCTCACCGCGCCGACACCACTGCTTGCTGCTGCTGCGGATGCTGCTGCTGCAGCTGCTGCAGCGGCTGCCAATACTGCTGCGAGTGCTGCTGCCGCGGGTGCTGCTGCTGCTGCTGATGCTGCCGCTGCTGCTGCTGCTGCTGCACCCGCTCCTGATCCTCCAATTGCTGCTGCCGCTCGTGCTGCTCCTCCCTCTGCCGCTGCCGCGCGACGGCCGCCGCCACCCCCCTGCGCGTCGGCCGCGCCCGCGCCGCCGCCGCCAGCCCCGCCACCCGCCTGTGCGCGTACGCCGGCGCAGTGAGCACCTCCTCCCGCGCCGCCCACGCCACCCGCTGCACCCATCCGGTCAGCTCCGCCCCCAGCACGGGCCGCGCGCTCGCCTCCGTCACCCGCTTGAGCGCGTCGAACTTTGACTCGATCGCCCGCCGCAGGGGCCGCGTCCGCTCGGCGCCGCCGAGCGCGTTGAGCGCCTGGTACAGCAGGGCGACCTGGTGGGCGGCATACTTGTGGTGGCCGGGCACGCAGGAGGCGTCGTGGTGCAGCTGGGTGCCGACCGTGACGACCTGGTTGAGCAGGGAGACGTAGGCGAGGTGGGCGTCGAGCGGGCTCCCGCTGGCCGTCGCGGCCGCGGGCGCCGCCGCCCCCGGCGCGGACGCTCCGGCAGCTGCTGCCGTTCCTGCTGCTGTGCCTGCTGCTGCTGCCGCTGTTCCTGCTGTTCCTGCGGCTGATGATGCCGCCCCGCCGCATCCGCTGCCGCCCTTGGCGCCAAACCTCCCGACCTCGTCCCTCGCGAGCGCCGCCGCCGCCAAGGCCGCCGCCGCCGCCGCCCCGCCGGCCGACAGCCGCGCGGCCAGGTAGGGGAACGCGGCCGCCAGCCCGACGGCCTCGAGAACGCGGCCGAGGTCGCCGCCGCGGCCGCCGCCGAAGCCGGCGGCGGCGGCTCCCGGGGCGACGCTGCCCCCGGGCGTGTCACTGCCGCCGCCGCCGCTGCAGCTGCCCCCGGCGTCGCTTCCGCCGCCGCCGCCGCCACCACCGCCGCCGCTAGACGACGACGACGACGGCGGGCAGAGGAGTGACGCGCACAGGGCCGCGACGCGGAGGACGGCCTCCCGCCCGCCCGCGCTCAGCCCGCCCAGGCTTAGGTTGACGAGGTGGGGGTGATGAAGCGCGTACCCTGCCGCTGCTCCTGCTGCCGACGCTCTCGTCGCCGCCGCCGCCGCCGCTGCTGCTCCGCCACCGCCGCTGCCGCCCGCTGCCCAGCCGCCCCCGCCAAAGCTCCCGCCGCCGCCAAACGCCGCCGCCGCCGCCTTGCTCGCGAGCTGCGCCTTCTGATGCAGCATCAGCAGGTTGCCGCCGCTTCCGGCGTACTGCCCCGACGAGGCCGCGATCAAGCGCGAAGCCGCGCCGTGCATCGGCAGAGGCGGGGGCAGCGTCCCGGGCGGCGGCGGCGGATGATGCGGCCCCGGCGACGAGCAGCACGACGACGGCGGCGCCGCCGCCGCCAGACCGCCAAACAGCAGGCCCCCGGCGCCGGAGCCGCCAAACTGCAGCGGGTAGAAGGCGCCGATCATTGCGCCCCCGCCGACGCCGCCGTTGTTGGTGCCCACGGGCGAGGACGGCGCGCCGCTGCTCATGCCGCTGCCGCCATAGCCGCCGGCGCCGCTGCCCATTTTGCCCGAGGCGGCCTGGGCGGCGGCGACGGCCGCGCGCTCGCAGGCAATCTCGGCCGCAGCGGCTGCAGCCAGCAGCTCGCGGCCGTCGGCGCCGGGCGCGAGGGGAGCGTCTAGGCACGCGCAGACTGTTGGGTTTTGGCTCGTTGGTCGGGGCGTGGGGAGGGGGCGGCGCGTCGTGAGTTTCAGGACGAGGAAGGCAGAGCGGGGACAGAGGGAAAAAACGACCCTCCTCTTCGCGTTTTGACCTTTCGGTCTGGCTTCACTCCGCGCTCTCTCTGCGCGGCGGCGCGCGCGCGGCGCACTCACTCGTCACGGGCGTGTCCTGGTACGCCGGGCGCAGCTGCGCCAGGGGGGCGCTGCCGAGCGCCAGCAGGAGCGCCATGTTGCTCGGGGGGGGAGGGGTCTGGCCTCTCCCCTCGTGTCGTCTCTCTCTCTCTCTCGTGGCCTTTGGCCAGTCCTATTTTGACCCACACAGGGCCGAGCGCGCGCGGCGGTGTCCCTAGACCGTCGTGGAACACTATGGACGGTGAGTGTCGGCCGCCTGGGGCGCGGTTCCGTGGCCTCGCGACGGACAAAGTTTGACCTGCTCCGTGAGGCCTTTTCTGGCCCCCCTTCCCCGTGTGTTTATATGCGTGGGCGTCCGACTCTGGTTGCTGGTGCTCTCGAATAGGTGGGGTGGCTGCTGTATGTCGGTGCTGATGGTGGTCAACTACTTTTTGTCGGGGGGGAAGGGGTCGTCGGCGGCGAGCGGCAACAAGGAACAAGGGGGGCGAAAGGCGCCGGCGCCGGCGGCGGCGGCATGGGGCGGCGGCGGCGGCGGCGGCGGCGGCGGCGGCCCGGCGGCCCCCCGGCTCCTCGCTCTGTTGGCGACATTCCTTACAATGATTTGTGTGCTCTCAGAAAGAGGGAGAGCTGCCGCTGCTGCTGCTGCTGTGTGGATTGCCACCACAAAGCGCCCGAATACTCTCATGGCGCCCCCCCAACGCAAGGAGGGCCAGCTCCTTCAATACTGGCGGCCCCCGGCCGCCTCTGCCTCGGCCGCCGCCGCCTGCCCGTCCGCCGCGGCCCCCAGCCCGCCCGCACTCCCGGCCGCGCCGCCCACGGCCCCGCCCCCGAGCGCCGCCAGGAACATGTCCGAGTTGATGACGCCGCTCCCGCCGAGGATCACGCGCATGGGCGGGTGCGGGGGCTCGAGGGCGTCCAGGCCGCCGCCGCCGCCGCCGCCGCCGCCCGCTCCGCCGCCCGCTCCGCCGCCTCCCCCGTGAGGGTGCTGCTGCTGCCGCTGCTGCTGCTGCTGCTGCTGGTGCTGGTGCTGGTGCTGCTGCCGCGCGTTCCACTCCTCCACCACCCGCGCCTCCTCGTACGTCGTCCCGCCCACGATGAACACGATCACCTCGACGGGCGGCCTCTGGCGGTAGGCCGCCGCCCACGCCGCCGCCTCCTCGCCGCCGCCGCCGTCGCCGCCGCCGCCGCCGCCGCCCACGTACGGATAAGCGCCGGCCGGCAGCGCGCCGGCGGCCAGCTGCCGCAGCGTGCCCAGCAGCAGGGGCGTGTGCTGCGTGTAGACGTTCTCAGCGACCGCGTCGCCGCCCATCATGCCCTCGCCGGCGAGGCCCTTGGCGATGGCGCGGAGGCCCTTGGCCAGCAGGCCGCCGGCGCCCGCGCCGGCGTGGCCCGCGCGCGGGCCGAAGAGGTCGCCCGAGCGGCGGGCGGCGCCGCACAGCGGCAGCAGCGCCGAGGCGACGGCGGCAAAGGCGACGGGCGAGCGGGCGCGGACGCCGGCGGCCGCCAGCGCGTCAACCAGGGCGGCCAGGCGCGGCGGGTCGGCCTCGCCGTGCCGCAGGGCGAAGAGGGCGACGAGGCGCGCGGCGTCCTTGTCCGCGGGGAAGGGCCGCCCGGGCCGGCCGCCCGGCTGGCCGCTGCCGACGCAAGAGGCGGCGGCGGCCGCGTCGGTCGGCGCCTGCCGCGCCAGGCGCAGGGCGGCGGCGGCGTTGGCGGCGGCGGCGTCTCCGCCGCCGCCTCCGCCGGCGTCGTAGCCGCCTCCCGCGGGACCGGGGGCGACCGACAGCGGCGGCAGGGCGCGCACGACGCGCAGCACCGCCTCGTACGCGGCGGCCGCCGCGCCGCCCCCCCCGCCGACGAGCCCCAGGCCAGGCGGCGCGTCAAAGCCCCCGCCGCCGCCGAGGCCGCCGCCGCCGAGGCCGCCGCCGGGCGTTGCGAGCTCCTGCTCCAGCGGGCTCACGTCCATCAGCCCGCGCCCGGAGATGGCCGCCGACAGGCACGACATCACGTTGACGTGCTTGGACACGCCCGCCTGCGCCCGCTGGAAGTCGCCGTGCTCCAGCACAAACTTTTTCATCTCCTCGAGCGTCACGCTGCCGCCGCCGCCGCCGCCGCCGCCGCCGCCCCTTTGGTTGCCGCCGCCGCCGCCGCCGCCCGCGCCCGCGCCCGCGCCCGCTCCGCCGCCGCCGCCGGCCGCGCCTCCCCTGTGCGCCGCCGTCCTGGCCGCGAACGACTGCACCGCCCCCCGCACCGCCGCGCCCACCTCGCCGTAGTTGCTCAGCGCGTGCCGCCCGAAGAACGCGTCCGCGTCCCTGTCCAGGACGACCGAGCGCCCCTCGGGCTCGGGCGCCGCCGCGGCCCCCAGCGCGCCGCCCTCGAGGCCCGGCGGCGGCGGCCACAGCCGCGCCGTGCCGTCGGTCGTGCCGAGCGTCTCGTGCGCCATGGCCTCGTACGTCCACTGCGTCAGCAGGGGAGTGACCGGGTCGTCCCGCCGGTCCAGCACCAGCAGCACGGGCGCCGCGCGGCTGCCAAAGTCGAACACGCCCGGCCGCTGGCGGTAGGCGAGCGCGTGCAGCGCCTCGGCGACGCGGGCGGCGGGCTCGCTGCCGCGCTGGCGGCGGACGACGGGCCGGCGGCGGACGGCGAGGCAGACGGCCGAGAGGCCCTGGACGAGGCGGTCGAGGGTGTCGAACTGGGCCTCGGCGGCGGCGGGGGACAGGGGAGCCAGGAGCGGGGAGCTCTGCGCCCGGGCGTTGGCGGCGGCGGCGGCGTTGGCGGCGTTGGCCGCAGCCGAGGAAAAGCCGCCGCCGCCGCCGCTGCCGCCACGCGCGGCTGCTGCTGCTGCCCCCCCTCCTCCCGCCATCGCCGCCGCCATCGCCCCCAACGCCCCCCCGCCTCCCCCTCCGAACGGGTGCCCCGGCGCCGCGGACGGCGGCGCCCCCCCGGAGAAAGGAGCAGGGCCCGGCGGCGGCGGCGGCAGCAGGCAGGGCGGCAGCGCGCCCGTGGCGTCGAGCGCGCCGGCGCAGGCCGGGTTTAGGAGGGCGGCGTTGCGCGCGGCGCCGAGCGGCACGCTAAAGTGCGAGGGCGACAGGGCGACCACGTCGGCGTAGGCTTCGGCCACGGAGACGACGAGCTCGCGCTGGGAGTCGGCCTCGGCGAGGTCCTGGAGAAGCATGGGGTTGACCAGGTGCGTGAAGTCTGTTTTTTTGTTGTTTGTTGTTGTTGTTTTTGGTTGTTGCGGGGGGAGGGGGGCGGGGGGCGTGAGAGCGGGGTCGTCTCGCGCTCGAGGAGAGAGCAGAGCGAGAGGCGGGCGCGCGTCAGCCTAGCGGGGGGGGGGAGAGGGACGGCGGGGCAAAAGTGAGCGCCGCCGCGCCCCTGTTGCGCCCCGACTCGAAACGTCAGACGACAGCGGACTCACACAAGTGGTACGACTGGAACCTCGGGTGCCGCAGCTCCCGCTTGAGCGCCGCCACGTTCTCGCGCGTCGGCCTCAGCAGCGCCACCGCCCGCAGCTCGGGGTGCTCGACCGCCCTTGGCGGGCCGCCGCCGCCGGCGCTGTCGGCTGCGGCGGGCGGGAGGTCGACGCGCTCGACGAGCAGGACGCCCGCGTCCGCCAGCTCGCCGCGCCCGAGCAGCGTCGACGTCACGCGCACGGTCTCGCGGTCGAGCAGCAGGGCCTTGTACCCGGGGACGTCCGCCGCGGCCTGGCGGACGTACGCGCGCATGATTTTGCGCAGGTCCATGCGCCCGAGCGCCTCCTGCGCCTCCGTGGACGACATTTCAGGCGACGCGATTGGTCGAGGGGAGGGGCGGGTGCTGCTCACGGGCGCCCCGCCCCGATGCGGGGAAGGGGCCTCTGTCGCGTGTCCGCGCGCGCGCGCACGCGCGCCAAGTGAACGAGGAGGAGGAGGAGGAGGAGGAGGAGCTTGTGGAACAATGGGCGGGACGCGAGCAAGGGATTGGCTACGGCGCGGCGCTGACGGATGATGGGGATGATGATGATGATGATGGCGACCGGCGCCGGCCTGATGTGTGCGGGCGGCGCGTTGAAAAGGACGACGCACGTGTTGGTTGGTTTGGCGTGGCGCCGCCCCGCCCTGCGCGCGCTCGCTCTCAAACCGGGCGGTTTTGTGCGGTCGGTCGGTCAGAACGCCGCTCTGCCCTCGGTATGAAAGCCTGCCGCGGACCCTTCAAACGGCAAAAAAAAGGCCACACGCGGACCGTTGCGTCCCAACAACAGATTTGACACCAACGCGTCGCCAAAGCCCCCCCCCCCCCCCCCCCCCCCCCCCCCCCCCCACCCCCCCCCCCCCCCCCCCCCCCCCCCCCCCCCGCCCCCCCCCCCACCGACGCGCCGAGCCCGCCACCCGCCCCCCG
>Ga0105053_10002173_pt1 | contig 30770 bp, 26 predicted proteins | sample BON01_FD_78093 | JGI IMG/M metagenome (GOLD analysis project Ga0105053, IMG submission 78093) | Freshwater microbial communities from Lake Bonney liftoff mats and glacier meltwater in Antarctica - BON-01 | ecosystem: Environmental > Aquatic > Freshwater > Ice > Glacier meltwater | place: Lake... | reverse complement strand
GGGCAGGGCAGGGCAGGGCAAAGAAGCGATGGACTGAGCCTAACGACGAATCACGCGTCGCGCTAACTCCGGCAGGCTGCTAGGGCGGCGACCATGGCCGCGGCGTTGGGCGGAGTCCGGTGCGGTCATCGGTTCATTACCTCGTCGAGGAAATGCTCCAGGCCAGACAGGCGCCGGCGCGCCAGGCGCGCAGCGTGGAGCACGGCGCGCACCTCGGCGACGGTGGCGGCGAAGTCGTCGTTGACCACCACATGATCGAACTCGCCGGCGTGGGACATTTCGTCCGCCGCATGGGCCATCCGCCTGACGATGGCGTCTGGCGGGTCGCCGCGGCCGCCGAGACGCTCGACCAGGGCGGCGCGCGAGGGCGGCAGGATGAACACGCCCACGACGCGGCCAGGCAAGGCGGCGCGCACCTGTCGGTGGCCTTGCCAGTCGATGTCGAACACCACGTCGTGCCCGGCGCCGAGCCATTCCTCCACGGGGGCACGCGGGCTACCGTAGCTGCGGCCGAACACGCCGGCGTGCTCAAGGAAGCCGCCCGCTGCTGCGGTGGCGTCGAAGCTGGGCTGGTCGCGGAAATGGTAGTGCACGCCATCGGACTCGCCTGCGCGCATGGCCCGGGTGGTGATGCTGACCGACAGGCGCAGTGCCGGCTCGTGCGCCAGCAGTGCGCGGGTCACCGAGGTTTTCCCGGCACCGGAGGGAGCGGCGATGACAAGGCAGAAGGGGTCGCGTCGGATCATGTCGCTCACTCCACGTTCTGCACCTGCTCGCGCAGCTGCTCGATCGTGGCCTTCAGCTTCAGGCCGGTGGCGGTGAGCGCCACGCTGGCGCTCTTGGAGCACAGTGTGTTGGCCTCGCGGTTGAACTCCTGCACCAGGAAGTCGAAGCGCCGCCCGATCGCCTCGGCCTCGGTGAGCAAGGCGTGGGCGGCGTGGATGTGGGCGGCGAGGCGGTCGAGTTCCTCGCGCACGTCCGAGCGGCTAGCCAGGATTGCGACCTCCTGGGCGATGCGTTCCTCCGGCAGGGCGGGCACCTCGGCGAGCAGGGCCTTCACCGAGTCGAGCATGCGCGCGCGCTGGGCGGCCGGCTGGTCGGCGGCCTGTTCGGCGGCGCGGTGGCAGAGCGCCTCGACCTCGGCCAGCAGCGTCGCCAGCATGACGGCGAGGCGCGCGCCCTCGGCCCGGCGCGCGACGACCATGGCGTCCAGCGCCTGGACGAAGCCGGCGCGCACCGCCTCCATCTGCGCCGGCCCAACCTCCTCCTTCGCTTCCGCGCCCTGGCGCAGCACGCCGGGCAGGGCGAGCAGAGCCTCGGCGCGCGGCGGCGGGGCGCCGGGGATGCGGGCGGCGAGTTCGGTGGCCAATGCCAGCACCTGTTCGATCGCCTGCGGGTCCGGCGCCATTCGCGGCGCCTCCTCGCGGCGGACGGTGAGGTTGGCGGTTACGTTCCCGCGCTTCAGCCTCTTGCCCGCCTGTTCGCGAAGCTGCGGTTCCAGCGCGTCGAATCCAGAGGGCAGGCGGAAGCGCAGTTCCAGGCCACGCCCGTTGACGCTGCGCAGTTCCCAGGTCCAGGACCACGCGCTGCCGGTCCCGCCGGATGGCGCACCCGCCCCATCACTGCGCGCGAAGCCGGTCATGGAGGCCAGGGTCATGCTGTGTTCCTCGATCCGAAACGGCGCTGTGCCAGGGCAGCGGCCAGCCCGTGGGAGAACCTCCCGCGCCAGACTTACCGCCGAGAGGCCGGCGCCGGAAGGCCGGACGTGTGGGTTCGCCCGTCACGCCGCGCTACACTGTCCGAATGACCTCTTTCACCTCCGTCCTGATCACTGGCGCCTCCTCCGGGCTAGGTGCGGCACTGGCTCGTGCCTGCGCGCGGCCGGGGGCGGTGCTGCACCTGAGCGGGCGGAACGCCACCCGGCTGGAGGATGTGGCGGCCAGTTGCCGCGCGCGCGGCGCCACTGTCGAGGCCCGTGTGCTGGACGTGGCCGACTCCGCGGCGATGGCGCAATGGATCGCGGCGGCGGGCTACCTCGACCTGGTGGTGGCCAATGCGGGCATCTCGGCGGGCACCGCCCACGGCCAGGCCGAAAGCGCCGCGCAGGCCGAGGCGATCTTCGCGGTGAACCTGGCCGGCGTGCTCAACACGGCGCTGCCGGCGCTGGACGTGATCGGCGCGCAGCCAGAGGGGGTGGATGGCTGGCGCGGGCGGGTGGCGGTGGTGTCGTCCATCGCGGCGTTCGTGGCCGCACCCGGGGCGCCGGCCTACTGCGCGTCGAAGGCGGCCGCGGATGCCTGGACGGTGGCCACCGCCGCGGTGGTGCGCCGGCGCGGCGTGCTGATGACCAGCATCTGCCCCGGCTATGTCCGCACCGCGATGACCGCGCGCAACCGCTTCCCCATGCCGGGGCTGATGGATGCCGAGCGGGCGGCGGGGATCATCCTGCGGGGCGTGGCGCGCGGGCAGCGGCGCATTGTGTTCCCGTGGTGGATGGGCGCACTTGCCCGGGTCGCCGGATTGCTGCCGCTGGCCGTGTCGACCCGGCTGTTCAATACGGTGCCGGGAAAGCAGGGGTTGGCCGATCCCGGATAGGTATCAGTGCACCCGGCCATCCTGGTGCGGGCTGTCCAGGCTGAAGGCGGGGATGCCGACGTCGAACGCCTCGCCCGTTCCGGTGGATGTCATGTGGTAGGCGCCCTGCATGAAGCCCGAAGGCGTGTCGAGTGGCGTGCCGGAGGTGTATTCGAACGCCTCCCCCGGGTGCAACGTCGGCTGCTTGCCCACCACGCCGTCGCCCTGCACCTGCTGGGTGCGGCCGCGCCCGTCGGTGATGCGCCATGTGCGGCGCAGCAACTGCACGGTCTCGTCGCCCTTGTTCTCGATGCGCACCTGATAGGCCCAGAAGAACTTGCCTTCTGCCGGCTTGGACTGGTCCGGCAGGAAGAGCGTGCGAACGCTCACCTGGATGCTGCGGGTCGTGGCTGTGTAGTCCTGGGTCATGAATGCTACCCGGAAGGGAGTGTGCCCGGGGACGGGCGCCTGTCCTGTCCCCGGGTCGCTCGCTTCTACTCCGCCGCCTTGCGCGCCGCCAGCACCGCCAGCGCTCCTTCCAGATCTTCAATGATGTCGGCGGGGTCTTCCAGCCCCACCGAAAGACGGATGACGCCATCGGTGATGCCCAGCCGTGCCCGTTCCTCGGCGCCGATGCGCAGGTGCGTCGTGGTGGCGGGGTGGGTGGCGAGCGACTTGGAGTCGCCCAGGTTGTTGGAAACCCGCACCAGGCGCATCGCGTTCATCACGGCGAACGCCGCGTCACGCCCGCCGCGGACCTCGAAGGTCACCAGCGTGCCGCCGCCCGTCATCTGCGCCATGGCGAGGTCACGCTGCGGATGGTCGGCGCGGGTGGGGTACCACACGCGGGCGATCGCGGGCTGTTCCGCGAGGAACGCCGCCACCTTCTCCGCGCTATCGCAGCCGGCGCGCACGCGTAGCGGCAGGGTCTCCAGGCCCTTGAGCAGCAGCCAGGCGTTGAACGGCGAGATCGCCGGGCCGGTGTTGCGGATGAAGGGCTGCAGCGTGTCCTCCACCCATTTCTGCCGCCCCAGCACAGCGCCGCCGAGCACGCGGCCCTGGCCATCGATGTGCTTGGTGCAGGAATAGACGACGACATCGGCCCCCATCTCCAGCGGTTTCTGCAGCAGGGGGGTGGCGAACACGTTGTCCACGACGACGATGGCGCCGGCTGCATGGGCGAGGGTGCACACCGCCTTGAGGTCGACAATCTCGAGCATCGGGTTGGATGGCGTCTCCAGCAGCACCAGGGCGGCTGGCGTGGCCAGGGCCGCGCGCCATTGGGCAAGGTCGGCGCCATCGACGAACTCGGTGGCGATGCCGTAGCGCGGCAGCAGGGTGGAGACGATCCAGTGGCAGGAGCCGAACAGCGCCCGGCTGGCCACCACGCGGTCGCCCGCCTTGAGGTGGGAGAGCATCGCGGCATGCACGGCAGCCATGCCGGTGGCGGTGGCGCGGCAGGCCTCGGCGCCCTCGATCAGGGCGAGGCGCTGTTCCAGCATCGCCACGGTCGGATTGCCGAAGCGGGAATACTGGTAGTGCTTCACGGTGCCGGCAAAAGTGGCTTCAGCCTGCTCGGCGCTGTCGTAGACGAAGCCGGAGGTGAGGTACAGCGCCTCGGCGGTCTCGCCGTGCTGCGAGCGTTCCTGGCCGCCATGCACCAGCAAGGTGGCGGGGCGGTGGCGTGGATCGTGAGGGGTCATCGTGTGCAGGGCCCTTCGCTCTGGGCCGGCCGCGGGATCAGCGGAGCCGTTGCGGACCCATTCCACACAGTCCTCCGCTGGCCTCTTTAGCGCGCTTGTTTCACCTCGCCGCAATCCGGCCGGACAAATCACGAGGGTCCGGACGGACCGGACAACCGGACCGTAGGCAGCGCCGATTGCGCCGTCAACCCGGCCTGCGCTAAGCTCTCCAGGCGCGGGTGTAGTTCAATGGTAGAACGGCAGCTTCCCAAGCTGCATACAGGGGTTCGATTCCCCTCACCCGCTCCAGCCGCTCCATTCCCTGCGGCAGCCATGCAGTTCAGCCTGCATGCCATGTTTCGCGCCCTGCTCGCCCTGGCCACCACGCGGCGCAGCGTCGTGCCGGACACCACGGCCGAGGAAGGCGGCTTCCTCTGCATGCCCGACGGCACCGCCCCTTCGCGCCCGCTGCGTGCTGGTCGCCACCTGTCGCGGCACCTCGCGCACCGACCTGGGCAGGGAGGCGGTGGGCCGCGTCGACATCGCCGGCCGTTTCGCCATCGACATCGAGACCGGCCTGATCCTCCAGCACCGCTACGCCACGTTTCTGTTCATGGAGCGGGACCCGCAGAAGTTCACGCCGAACCTGCGCTGGCGCGGCATCTCGCGGCAGGAGATGGAGTAGCGGGGGATTGCGCCGCCGTACCGCTGCGCCATGATCGGGCACCCAGACGGAGACGAACCATGCGCGTGGCCCTGATCCACATCAGCCAGGAAACTAACGACTTCCACTCCTTGCTGACCGGGCTCGACGACTACGAAGCGTTCGGCATCCACGAGGGCGCGGAGATGCTGGCCCGGGCGCGCGGGCGCGGGGCGATCGACGGCTGGATCGATGCGGTGGCCGAGAGCGGCGTCGACGTCGAATGGGTGCCGATCGTCTGGGGCTCGGCGGGCGCCGGTGGGCGGATCAGCACTGAGGCGCGGCAGTTCTTTCTCGATGCCATCCGCCGCAACCTGGAGGGCGCGGGACCTCTCGACGCGCTGGCTATCCACCTGCACGGCGCCTGCGCGGCCGAGGAGGTGGACGACGTGGAAGGCGAGCAGCTTGCCCTGGTGCGTGCGATGCGCGGGGCCGACATCCCGTTGGTGCTGTCGCTCGACCACCACGCCAACATCACCAAGCTGATGGTCGATTGCGCCGATGCCATCGTGGCGCACCGCACCCAGCCGCATGACGGCTACGACACCGGGCAGGTGGCGGGCAGGCTGCTGGTGCGCGTGCTGCGCAAGGAGATCCGCCCGGTGGTGGCGTACCGCAAGCTTCGGCTGATCACCCACCAGGAACAGTTCCTTACCTCCGGCGGACCCATGAAGGCGTGGTTTGACCAGGCCCGCGCCATGGAGGCCAACCCGGGCGTTCTGCAGGTGTCGCCCTGCCCGATGCAACCTTGGCTGGATGTGGCCGAGGGCGGCTGGGCGGTGACCGTGACGACCGATGGCAATCAGGCGCTCGCGGAGCGGCTTGCCGACGAGTCGGCGGCCTTCGCCTGGGCGCGGCGGCACGATTTCATGGTGCAGACCGCGGTGCCGATCGACGAGGCGGTGCGCATGGCCGATGCCGAAAACCGCGGCGTGGTGGTGTTGAGCGACACCGGCGACACGGTGTTCGGCGGCACCGCGGGCGACAGCAACCTGATCCTGGAGGCGATCCTGCGGCTGGGGATCGGCGGCCGCGCGCTGGTACCGCTGATCTCGCCGCAGAACGTTGCCACGCTGGTGGCGGCCGGGGAAGGGGCGACGGTTTCGGTGGAGTTGGGCGGTACGGCGGCCACCGATTTCTTCCGCCCGCTCACAGTGACCGGCACCGTGAAGAAAATCGCGCCGGGCAAGCTGCATGTGCCGGTGTTCGGGCGCGCCCATTTCGACCAGGGCACGACGGTGGTGTTCGAGACCGGCCCGGTGACGATGCTGATCACTGAGCGGCGCGGCACGGCGGGGAATGTGCCAGATACGTATCGGCATTTTGGTATCGAACCGACGGATTTCCAGATGGCGGTGCTGAAGACCGCGTCGAACTTCCAGTATTTCGCGCCGATCACCTCGCGGGTGATCCGGGTGGACACGCCGGGGCCGGGCCAGTCCGACGTGAAGAGCCTGCCGTGGCGGCGGGTGCCGCGGCCGATCTTTCCGATGGAGGAGACCGCCTCATGGCGGGGATAAGCAGTGCCGACGTCGTTGTCGTCGGCCTGGGTGCCATGGGGGCGGCGACGTTGCTGGCGCTCGCGCGGCGCGGGGTGAAGGCGATCGGCATCGACCGTCACCATCCGCCGCACGACCAGGGTTCCAGTCACGGCGAGACGCGGATCACCCGCCTGGCGGTCGGCGAGGGGGCCGCCTACGCGCCGCTGGTGGCGCGGTCGCACGAATTGTGGCGCGAACTGGAGGCCGAGAGCGGCGAACAGCTTCTGCTGCAATGCGGTGGACTGGTGATGGGCCGCAGGGGCATCGCCACCGGCCACCACGGCAAGCCGGCGTTCGTGGAACGCACCATTGAGGTGGCGCGCCAGTGCGGCATTGCCCACGAGGTGTTCGACGCCGCGGGCGTGGCGGCGCGCTTCCCGCAGATGCGGCTGGAGGGCGACGAGATCGCCTCGTACGAGCCCAGCGCCGGGCTGGTGTTTCCCGAACGGTGCATCGCCGCGCAGCTTGGGTTGGCGGCACGGATGGGGGCGGAGATGCGCCTGGGGACGCGGGTCATCGCCGTGGCGCGCGACGGCGACGGCGTGAGCGTGACCACCGACAATGGCACGTTGCGTGCCGGCCGCGCGGTGCTGGCTGCTGGTGCCTGGGTTTCAGACCTGGCGCCCGGGCTGGCCCCGCTCGCCACCGTGCGGCGGCAGGTGCTGCATTGGTTTCCGGTGGCCGATCCAGTTGCCTATGCGCCGGGCCGCTTTCCCATCTTCATCTGGATGCACGGCCCCAACGAGGGTGACTATTTCTACGGCTTTCCGTGCCTGCCCGGGCAGGCAGCGTTGAAGGTTGCGACGGAGCAGGCCGAATTCGCCACCACGCCCGACCGGGTCGATCGCGTGGTGGGCGAGGACGAGTCCGCCGGCTTTCACGCACGCCATGTCGCCCCGCGGCTGTCCGGGGTGCTGGCGCTGCGCGAGCGGGCCGCCGCCTGCCTCTACACCGTCACGCCGGACGGCGGCTTCATCGTCGACGATCTGCCCGGCGTGCCCGGGGTGGTGGTTGCATCGCCTTGCTCCGGGCATGGGTTCAAGCATTCGGCCGGGCTGGGCGAAGTGCTGGCCGCCAAGGTCACCAGTGGCGCGGCGTTGCCGGCGGCATTCGGCCTGTCACGCTTTGCCGCGCACTGAGCGGGCGAGGGCGAACGAGGCGACGATCGCCGCCAGCGAACTCGCCAGCCCCACCGCGAACACCGCAGCGTGGCTCTCGCCGGTGGCGGCGAACAGCGGTGCCACGGCAAAGGCGACGGCCGTCTGCACCACTCCGAACACGGCCGTGCACTGCACCCACAGCGCGGCCGACTGGGCCGGTGCCACCTCGCGGCAGACGGTCAGGGTCACCGTGGACACGCCGATGGCCGCGAAGCCCACGATCACCGCCGATGCGAGCACCGCCCCGCCATCTGGCACCAGGGCGAGTGCGAGGGCCAGCACCTGGATGCCCAACCACCACCGCAGGGTGTGCCGCCCGCCGATGCGATCGGTCAGGCGTCCGCTGAGCACGCCGCCGGCAATGCCGCCCAGGCCGAATAGCAGCCAGGCCATCGCCCCGGCGGTAACCCCCAGTCCGCGCCCGCGCGCGGCGAGGTCTGCCAGGTAGATCATCGGCGGCACCATGCCCGCGCTGTGCAGTCCATAGGTGGCCAGCAGCAGAAGGGCGCGTGGCGGCGACTGCGCGGCGGCCCCACCCATTGCCATGTTGGGCCAACTGCCCCGGGCCGCGAGCCACAGCAGTGCGACAAGCCCGGCCAGACCGAGCCACGTCGCGGGCAGCCCCACCGGCAGCAGCGCCGGCACCAGCAGCGCCCCGGTGACAATCCCGATGCCCACGCCGGCCAGCACCACGCCGCCCGCCGCCCCCCGGCGTTGGGCCGGCACGCTCGCCTGGCTCGCCGGTCCCGCCAGCGCCATCAGCAGCCCGCCGGCCACGCCCGCCATTGCGCGCCATGCCATCAGCCAGGCGAAGCCGCCGTTCCAGGCGCAGGCGGCCATCGCCAGCACGACCAGCGCCATGCCGAGGTCCAGCGTGCCCGGCACGCCCAGCCGGCGCGCCAGAATGCGCCCGCCGAGCGTGCCCAGAAGGTATCCGCCGAGCGCGGCCGCCCCCAGCAGCCCGGCCTGGCCGCCATCCACCCAGCCGGCGCTGACCATCGCCGGAAACAGCGGCACGTAGGCGAAGCGCGCCAAGCCGTTGCCGGCGCAGGTCGCCGCGGCCCCCGCCAGCGCCGGACGGACAAAGCCGACGCTCATTTGGTCATGCGTCCACTTGCGGGCGCGTTTTGAAGCGGTCGTTCCATAGTTCCAGCAACCACTCCCTCGGGACAACGAGACTTGGCCAGACCCCGGATCTTTGCGGTAGACCACGCGCGGGAAGCGACCATGCAGCATTTCTGGCGGGATGGCTGTTCCGGCGCGTACCTGACAACCACGACCTTGCCCTGTTTGGGCTTAGCCAAACCATGTTCCTGACGGAGGTGGGCGGGTAAGGCCGGAAATCTGCTGTAATGTCGGCTGCTCTCGTGAAGGAACGCCGAACCCATGGCACGAAAGCTCTACGAACTCGTTGGCGCCGATCCTGAGCGCCGTTTCAGCCCCTATTGCTGGCGGATACGCATGGCACTGGCCCACAAGGGGCTGGACGCCGAGGTGGTGCCCTGGCGCTTCACCGAGGCGGCGGCGTTGCGCTTCGCCAACTACGAAAAGGTGCCGGTGCTGGTGGACGGTGAGCGAGTGCTGACCGATTCCACGCCAATCGCCGAGTACCTCGACGACGCCTATCCCGACGCGCCCTCGCTGTTTCGTGGTGCGCAGGCCAGCCTGCGCTTCACCATTGCCTGGACCAACAGCGTGCTGCATCCGGCATTGGTGCGGTTCATCGTGTCCGATATCGCGCCGTTGCTGTCTGAGCCGGCGTGCAGCTATTTCATCACCAGCCGGGAACAGCGCTTCGGCATGAAGCTGGCCGAGGTCACCGCCGATCGCGTGGAGAGGCTGCCGGAATTCCGTGCCATGCTGTTGCCAATTCGCATGGTTCTGGCGGAGCAGCCCTTCCTGGGCGGTGCCGAGCCGGATTACGGCGACTACGCTGTGTTCGGCGCCTTCCAGTGGGCGCGCGCCACGAGCCCCTTCGCCCTGCTGGAGCACGGCGACCTGGTGCATGCCTGGCGCGAGCGGATGCTCGATCTGCATGGCGGGCTGGCGCGCGGCGTGCCCGCGTTCGATTGAGCGCACCCAAGGCCCGGCAACCGGGTTGCTGGAACACTTGGGTCTGCTGGTCCCTTGCAGGCTGAAGATGCCGTCGTTTACGACCGGTCCTTCGGTTCCGGCAGGGTGATCCCGGCCAGTGCCTCCCAGAAGCGGATCACGAAGGCGTCGTCGCGCCCGCCGTGGCCGGCGGCGGCCACCGCCAGGAACAACTGGTGCGCGGCCGAGGCCATCGGCAGCGGGAAGGTGAGCGCGCGTGCCTGGTCGAGCACGATGCCGAGGTCCTTGACGAAGATGTTCACCGCCGACAGCGGCGAGTCGTCGCCGTCCAGGATGTGCGGCACGCGGTTTTGGAACATCCACGAACTGCCGGCCGAGGTGGAGATCACGTCGAACAGCGTCTGCGGGTCGGCGCCGGCGCGGATGCCCAGTGCCATGGCCTCGGCCGCGGTGGCGATGTGCACCCCGGCGAGAAGCTGGTTGACCATCTTCACCGTGCTGCCGATACCCACCTCGTCGCCCAGGCGCCAGACCTTGCCGGCGATGGCGTCGAGTACCGGTTCGGCGCGGGCGAAAGCGTCGGCGGGGCCGGAGGCCATAACCGTCATGCTGCCGCCGCGGGCGGCAACGGCGCCGCCGGAAACCGGGGCGTCGAGCATCAGCAGGCCGGCTTCGTTCAGGCGGGCATTGATGCTGCGGGCGGCTTCGGGCGCCAAGGTGGTGCAGCACAGCACGACGGCGCCGGGGGAGAGCAGGGTGGAGCAGCCGTGCTCGCCGAAAAGTACGTCGTTGGCCTGGGCGGCGTTCACCACGAACACCACCACCGCCTCAAGCCCCGCCGGCAGGTCACAGGCACGTCCAACGGCTTGGCCGCCAGCGGCCATGAACGCGGCCTGGACGGTGTCGCGCGGCTCGCAGCCGTGGACCTCATGGCCGTGCTTCACCAGGTTCTGTGCCGCGCCCATGCCCATGGTGCCCAGCCCGATCACGCCGACGCGCATCGCATGCTCCTTCTCAATGGTTGCGGCGCCGGCCCAATGGTTGCGGCACCGGGAGGACGGCGTCAGTACGCCCCCGCCCAGCCGTCGCGGCGCGGGTCGGAACCGGCCATGCGCACGCCGTTGTCCAGTACGCGGATGGCCTGCATGGCGCAGGGGCCGCCGAGATGGGGCACCTTCTTGATGGCATGGCCCCGGCTGACCAGGTCGGAGAGGGTGTCGGCGCCGAAATCCTCCTCGATGGTCAGCGCGCCGTCGCCCTCATGCGGCCAGTTGGCACCCTGGCCGGCCTGGCTGGAGGTCCAGCGCGGCGATTCCAGTGCGGTCTGCGGGTCGGCGCCCATGTCGATCATGGCAGTGAGCACCTGGGTGTTGACCTGCACCTGGTTGTCGGCGCCGGGGGTGCCGAGGGCGGCCCAGAGCTTGCCGTTCTTGAAGACCATCGGCGCGTTCATGGTGTGGCGCACGCGCTTGCCGGGGACGAGGCGATTGGCGTGAGTCGGGCTGAGGTGCCAGTAGGCCATCCGATTGTTCAGCAGGATGCCCGTGTCGCCGGCGGTGACGCCCGAGCCATAGCCGGAATTGAGGCTCTGGATGCCGGAGACGCAATTTCCCTCGTCGTCGACTACGCAGAAATACGTCGTGTCGCCGGCGGCCATTGGCACGTTGAGGTCCACGGTGCTGGCGTGGGTCATGCTGATGCTGGCGGCCTGGGCATCGGCATGGGCGTCGGACAGGATGTGGTCCAGCGGCACAGTCTCGAAGCGCGGGTCGGCGCCGTAGCGTTCGCGGTCGGCGAAGGCGCGCTTCTTGGCCTCGACGAGGACGTGAATGCGCTCGGCGTCCGACAGCTTGGCGAGGTCGAAGCGCTCGGCGATCTTCAGCATTTGCAGCATGACGAAACCGGTCGAGTTCGGCGGCGTCTGCGTCACCTCGAAGCCGCGATAGGTGATGCCAACGGGCACGCCTGCCTCGGCCTGGCAGGCGGCGAGGTCGGCTTCCGTGACCATCGCGCCACGCTGTGCCATGCCCTTGGCCAATGCCTTGGCGAGGGTGCCGCGGTAGAAGGTCTCCCACCCCTCGGAGGCGATGATTTCCAGCGAGCGGGCAAGTTCGGGCTGCACCACCAGCGCGCCGAGGCGGGCATGCTCCAGGTCGCGGCCGAGAAAGACGCGCGCGCTGTCGGGGTCGGCGGCCAGCATCGCCTGATTGTCGCGGGTGATGTCGTGGTGGCGGTGCGTCACCGCGTAGCCGTCACGGGCGTAGCCGATGGCGTGTTCCACCAGCTTCGCCCAGGGCAGACGCCCGTGGGCGGCGTGCATGGTGCCGATGCCGGCCAGCTTGCCGGGGACGGAGACGCTGAGCGGGCCCTTGATCTCGATGCCCTTGGCAAACCGCTCGGCGGTGGCCGCGGCGGGGGCGGGGCCGGTGCCGTTGTAAACCAGTTTCCTCGCCCCCTTTGCGATGAACACGTTGTAGAAGCCGTCGCCGCCGAGGCCGGACATCATCGGCTCGACCACGCCGTAGGCCAGCGAGATGGCCACCGAGGCGTCGATGGCGTTGCCGCCGGCACGCAGGATGTCCAGCCCCGCCTGGGTGGCCAGGGGGTGGTTGGCGCCGACCGCGCCGCGGCGGCCCATGATCAGCGGGCGGTGGGTGCGCGGGATGAGGTACATCACTTCGCTCCGTTGAGATGCTCATGGAAGTAGGCGGCGACCTCGGCATAGACGCGCCGGCGGTGCTCGGGGCGGATGAAACCGTGGCCGGCATAGGTGAACTTTTCGTATTTCACCTTCTTCTGCCGCTCCTCCATGGCCGCGACCATCGCGTCGCTCTCGGCCATCGGCACGCGCGGGTCGCGGTCGCCGTGCAGGAACAGGGTGGGCGTCTTGACCTTGTCCACGTGGTGGATCGGCGAGATGCGGGCGAACAGGTCGTCATGGCTGCCGGGGAAGCCGTATTCGCGGGCGCGGTGGTCGCGGCGATAGGCGGAGGTGTTGTTATAGAAGGTCACGAAGTCGCTGATGCCGTAGTAGTTGACGGCGGCGCGCCAAAGGTCGGGCTGCAGCGCGATGGCGGCGTTCACCGCCCAGCCGCCATAGGACTGGCCCATGATGCCGATGCGATCGGCATCGATCTCGGGGCGGGCGGCGAGCCAGGCGCGGCCCGAGGCCATGTCCTCGATGTAATGCTCGCGCAGGTGCAGTTCGTCAGCCTCCATGTAGGCGCGTCCATAGCCGGTGGAGCCGCGCATGTTGGGCAGCAGCACCGCGAAACCCTGGTCGAGCAGCATCTGTGTGTCGGCGCGGAAGTTGGCCCGCGTCTGGCTGGACGGGCCGCCATGCACCCACATGATGGCGGGATAGCCGCCGGGCGGAGCCGGGGTCTTCGGCAGGGCATAGAAGGCCGGCGTGCGGGTGCCGTCGAAGCTGACCCATTCGATCAGCGCCGGCGCCACCAGCTTGTCGGGCGACAGTCCGGCGGGTGCCAGCGGGTCGGGCAGGGCGAGCGGCTTCGCCTCCGCTTTCTGCACCAGGAACAGGGTGGCCGGGTTGACCGGTCCTTGCGCGGTGCAGGCCAGCGCCGCGGAATCACCCTTCCAGGCGAGGTCGGCGACGATGCCCTCGGGCAGGCCGGCCACGGCGGGGCGGGTGCCGCCCAGCGCGCCGATGCGCAAGGTGGCGTAGCCGCGGTCGTTCTCGATGGTGGCGAGTTGCTTCCCGTCGGGCGACAGCGACCATGCCTCCACTTCGCGGAACAGCGGCGCGAATACGGGGGTGGCCGTGCCGGTCGCCGGGTCGATGCTGCACAACTGCAGGAAGTCGGCGTCAGATGCGTCGGTGATGGCCATCAGCGTGCCGTCCGGGGTCCAGCGCACGGCGCTGTAGCGGGTGGGGCGGCTGCGCGGCACTTCATGGGCCGCACCGGTGGCGACAGTCACCAGGAACAGGCGCTGGTCGATGCCGCCATGGTCCTCGATCACCGCAATTCGGGCGCCGTCGGGCGACCAGCCGGCCACCGAGATCACGCAGGGGCCGTGGTGCAGGCGCACGGTGCCACCGCTGGCCAGGTCCATTGCCACGGCATCGAAGAATTTCGGGTCGCGGTCGTTGGCGGCATAGGCGATGCGGGTGCCTTCGGGCGAGAAACCGCCGAAATTATGCATCACCTCGGCATTGGTGGTCAGCGCCCGCGGTTCGCCGCCCGGCGCCAGCATCCAAAGCTGGTGCAACTCGTCGCCGCCGGCATCGATCGACCAGATCAGCCGGTCGTCGGTCGGCGCGCGGCGCAGGGTGCCGATTTTCTCGTCGTGGTGGCTGAGCTGGCTGGCGCGACCGCCGTCGAGGTCCATCACCCAGACCTGCGGCAGCCCGGCGCCGCGCAGGTGGAACAGGCGGGTGCCGTCCTTCGAAAAGATCGGCGTGGTGGCGGCGCCGATCTGGACCCAGGAATCGGTGGGGATGGGCATGGGGCAGTTTCCTCCGTGATGACAGGAGCATAGACCGGGGGCGAATGGCGGCAAGACCAGGTGGGCGAGATCGGGCAATACGGGGGCTGGGCACGCCACCGCTGCCGGGCCTATCTAGGTGCCAGGAGAAGGAAGCTGGCAATGGCGAGGCGGTTCGCGGAAAGGTTCGGGGGGCGGGCGGCGGTGGTCACCGGGGGTGTGTCGGGCATCGGCTTGGCGATCTGCCGACGGATGGCGGCCGAGGGGGCGAAGCTCGCGGTATGGGACCGCGACCAGGCGGCGCTTGACGGCATCGCCACGAAACTCGGCGTGCCGGTTCATACCGAATGCCTCGACCTCGTCGATCCCGCCGCGGTGATGCAGGCGGGCGTGCTCACGGCGCAGGCGCTGGGGCGGCTGGACATCCTGGTGGCCAGCGCCGGCATCGCCGGGCCGAACGCGCCGACCTGGGAATATCCGATCGCCGACTGGCAGCGCATCATCGATGTGAATGTGAACGGCGTGTTCTACTGCAACCGCTCGGTGGTGCCGCACATGCTGGCCGGCGGCTGGGGCCGCATCGTCAACATCGCCTCCATCGCCGGCAAGGAGGGCAACCCCAACGCGGTGGCCTATTCGGCGAGCAAGGCGGCGGTGATCGGGCTGACGAAATCGCTCGGCAAGGAACTGGCGCGGACGGACATCCGGGTGAACTGCGTCACCCCGGCCGCGGTGGCCACGCCGATCTTCGAGCAGATGGCGCAGTCGCAAATCGACTTCATGCTGTCCAAGATCCCCATGGCCCGGTTCGGCACGGTGGACGAGGTGGCGGCGATGGTGTGCTGGCTGTGCAGCGAGGAAGCAAGTTTTTCCACCGGGGCGGTGTTCGACTGTTCTGGCGGGCGTGCAACATATTGAGGGGAAGATTGTGACGAACGGAAACATGCAGAACCGCGGTATCGTGCTGGCCAACCGGCCCGACGGCACCGCCTCGGTGGACAACTTCCGGATGGAGACGGTGGCTCCGCCGGTTGCGGGTGAGGGCGAGGTGTTGGTGCGCCACCGCTTTGTGTCGGTCGATCCGTATATGCGCATGCGCATGAACGACGTGAAATCCTATGTGGCACCCCAGGCGCTCGACCAGGTGATGGGCAGCGGCATGGCCGGCGAGGTGGTGGAGAGCCGCCACCATGGCTTCGCGCCGGGCGATGCCGTGGTCGGGCCGGGCGGCTGGCAGGATTTCTCGGCCATCAATGGCAAGATGCTGCGCAAGGTCGATGCGAAAAAGCTGCCGCTGGAGGCCTATCTCGGCCCGGCCGGCATGCCGGGCGTGACCGCGTGGTACGGCACGCTGAAGCTGATCAACCCGAAGCCCGGCCATACCGTGGTGGTTTCCGCCGCCGCGGGTGCCGTAGGCTCGGTCGCCGGGCAGATCGCCAAGCAGGCCGGAGCCCGCGTGGTCGGCGTGGCCGGCGGGCCGGAGAAGTGCCGCCACGTAGTCGAGGAACTCGGCTTCGATGCCTGCGTGGACTACAAGGCGGACAACCTTGATGCCGACTTCGCGGCGGCCGCGCCGCACGGCATCGACGGCATATTCGAGAATGTGGGGGGCGTGGTGCTGGATGCCGCGATGCGCCGGCTGAACATCTTCGCGCGGATCGCCCTGTGCGGCCTGATCAGCAGCGGCTATGCGGCGCGGCGCCAGCCGATGGCCGACACCACCGGCCTGCTGACCTGCCGCGCGACCCTGACGGGCTTCATCATCTCCGACCACGCTGAACATTTCCCCACCGCCTGGGCCGACCTGGCCGACCGCATTGCCGCCGACAAGCTGGTGTGGCGGCGCACCATCACCGAGGGGCTGGAGAACGCGCCGGCGGCCTTCATCGGCATGCTCGGGGGCGCCAATCTCGGCAAGGCGCTGGTCAGGGTCAGTTAGGGAACGAACAGATGATCCGCATTCTGAAACCCGGCCGCAGCGCCGATACCAAGGCCGAAGACGCAGCCCGTGTGAAGGCATCGGTCGAGGGCGTGCTCGCCGACATCCAGGCGCGGGGCGATGCGGCGGTGCGGGAGTATTCGCTTAAGTTCGACAAGTGGAACCCGGCCAGCTTCCGTCTGTCGCAGGCCGAGATCGATGCCTGCTTCGCCGGCCTCACCCCGCGCGACATCGACGATATCAGGTTCGCCCAGGCCCAGGTGCGCAACTTCGCCGAGCACCAGAAGGCGGCGCTACGCGATATCGAAGTCGAAACCATGCCGGGCGTTGTGCTGGGGCACAGGAACATCCCGATCGACACCGTTGGCACCTATGTCCCCGGCGGCAAATACCCGCTGGTCGCCTCCGCCCACATGGGTATTGTCACGGCCAAGGTCGCCGGGGTGCGTCGCGTCATTGCCTGCACGCCGCCGTTCGAGGGCAAGCCGGCCCCTGCGGTGATCGTTGCCATGTCATTGGCCGGCGCCGACGAGATCTACATCGTCGGCGGCATCCAGGCGATCGGTGCCATGGCTTATGGCACCGAGACCATACCGGCCGTCGACTTCCTCGTCGGTCCCGGCAATGCCTATGTCGCCGAGGCCAAGCGCCAGGTATTCGGCCGCGTCGGCATCGACCTGCTGGCCGGGCCGACCGAGACGCTGGTGATCGCCGATGACAGCGTCGACGCCGAGATCTGTGCCACCGACCTGCTGGGCCAAGCCGAGCACGGGCCCACGTCGCCCGCGGTCTTCCTGACCGACAGCGAGAAACTCGCCCGCGACACCATGGCGGAAATCGAGCGCCTGCTCGCCATCCTGCCCACCGCCCCGATCGCCCGCCAGGCGTGGGAGGATTTCGGCCAGGTCATCGTCTGCGACACCACCGACGAGCTGATCGCTGAGGCCGACCGCATCGCCAGCGAGCATGTGCAGGTGATGACGCGCGACCCGGAAATCTTCCTGGCGCGCATGAAGAACTACGGTGCCCTGTTCCTCGGCCCACGCACCAATGTCAGCTACGGCGACAAGGTGATCGGCACCAACCACACGCTGCCGACCCTGGGTGCGGCCCGCTACACCGGCGGGCTTTGGGTGGGCAAGTTCCTCAAGACCGTCACCTACCAGCGCGTCACCACCGACGCCGCCAGCACGCTGATGGGCGAGTACTGCTCGCGGCTGTGCATCCTGGAAGGCTTCGTCGGCCACGCCGAACAGGCGAACGTGCGCGTGCGGCGCTATGGCGGGCGCAATATTCCCTACGGCACGGCGGCGGAGTAGCGGGCGTGGACCTGCCGGTCTCGCCGTCGCCGCGGCTGGACGGACGCCACGCGCTGGTGACCGGGGCGGGGCGGGGCATTGGGGTTGCGATTGCCACGGCACTCGCCGAGCTGGGCGCGCATGTCCATCTCGCCGCCCGCAGCGCCGCCGAGGTGGAGGAGGTGGCCAGCGCCGTGCGCGCGCGCGGCTGGCAGGCGAGCGCCCTGCCGCTCGACGTGACGGACGTGGCGGCGGTGCAGGCGGCGGTGGACGCGCTGCCCGTGCTGTCGGTGCTGGTGAACAATGCCGGCACCAACCGGCCCAAGCCGCTGGCCGAGGTGACGCTGGACGATTTCGATGCCGTGTTCGGGCTCAATGTGCGTGCCCTCTATGTCGTCACCCAGGCGGTCGTGCGGCGCATGCTGGCGGCCGGGGCGGGCGGGTCGGTCATCAACATCTCCTCCCAGATGGGCCATGTCGGTGGGCCGAACCGGACGCTGTACTGCGGCTCCAAGCATGCCGTGGAGGGGATCACCAAGGCGCTGGCGGTGGAGCTGGGGCCGCATGGCATACGGGTGAATTCCATCGCGCCGACCTTCATCGAAACGGCCATGACGAGGCCCTATTTCGCGGTTCCGGGCTTCCTCGACCAAGTGCTCGCCAAAATTCCGCAAGGGCGGCTGGGCCGGGTGGAGGATATCATGGGTGCCGTGGCCTACCTCGCCAGCGATGCATCCGCCCTGGTGACCGGCACGTCGCTGCTGGTCGATGGCGGCTGGACGGCGCAGTAGGAGCAAGGTCCGACAGGAGGAACACGAGGGGCGCTGCTCCTCGACCCCGCTGGGGCCGTGCCTCAGGCCCCTTTCTGGGGCACTCAGCTCTCGGCGTAGGGGTTCTTGGTGCCGCGGAACTGCAGTCGCACCGGGGTGCCGGGCAGGTCGAAGGTTTCGCGCAGGGAATTCACCAGGTAGCGCTGGTAGTCGTCCGGCGTCTGCTCGGCGCGGGTGCCGAAGACGATGAAGGTGGGCGGGCGCGCCTTGGCCTGGGTGATGTAGCGCATCTTCAGCCGGCGCCCGTCGACCAACGGGGGCTGGTGGCGTTCCAGCGCGCCCTCGAACCAGCGGTTCAGTTCGCCGGTGGCGACACGGCGGTTCCACACCTCGTGGGCGCGGCGCACGGTGGGCAGCAGCCGCTCCACGCCCTGGCCGGTCAGGCCCGACAGCGTGACGACCGGGATGCCCTTCATTTGGGCGAGGCTGGCCTCCAGCCGGTCGGAGACGGCCTTGCGGGCGAAGTTTCGATCGTCCACGGCATCCCACTTGGTCATGGCGATGACGCAGGCGCGGCCCTCCCGCTCGATCAGGCGGGCGATCTGCAGGTCCTGGTCGTGCAAGCCACGGCCCTGCTCTGCCTCGGTCGCATCGACCGCCAGCACCACTACCTCGGCCATCTTCAGCGCCTCGATGGTGGACGAAGTGGACATCTTCTCCAGCCCCTCGTCCACTCGGGCACGGCGCCGCAGTCCCGCGGTATCGACCAGTTCGATCGCACCCTGGTCATCATGGAAGCGCACCGCCACCGAATCGCGCGTCAGGCCTGGCTCGGGGCCGGTGATCATGCGCTCTTCGCCGAGCATGCGGTTCAGCAGGGTGGACTTGCCGGCATTTGGGCGGCCGACGATGGCAAGCTTGAGGGTTTGGGCGCGTTCCTCGTGGCTTGGACCTTCGGGCAACTGGTCGGCGATGTGCCCCATCAGGTCGGCCAGCCCCTCGCCATGCTCCGCGGAGACGGCGACCGGTTCGCCCAAGCCCAGCGAGTAGGCGTCGAGTGCCGCGGTGACGCCGGCGCGGCCTTCGGCCTTGTTGACCACAAGCAGGATCGGGCGTCCCTGGCGGCGCAGCCAGTCGGCGAAATGCTCATCGGCCGGGGTCACGCCGGTGCGCGCGTCGATGACGAACAGCACCAGGTCGGCCTGGCTCACCGCAGCCTCGCTGCTGGCGCGCATGCGGCCATACAGCGTTTCGGGCGCACTTTCCTCCAGCCCCGCGGTGTCGACCAGGCGCACTTCGCGGCCGCGCAGCATGGCGGTCGCGTCCTTGCGGTCGCGGGTGACGCCAGGGGTATCGGCCACCAGCGCATAACGGCGGCCAGCAAGCTTGTTGAACAGGGTGGACTTGCCCACGTTCGGTCGTCCGGCGATGACCACGAGGGGCAGCATCTGCACTATCCTATCTGAGAGCCAGCAATGTGGCGTTGTCGGTCACCAAATACATGGTGCCGCCGGCCACGATTGGCGCCAGCGAGACGGCACCGGGCAGGTCGAAATTTCCGGTGACGGCGCCGCTCACCGGGTCGACGAACACACCAGCCCTGGTCGAGCTGGTCAGCACCAGCCGCCCGCCAGCCAGCACCGGCCCGGTCCAGGTGATCGGGTCGCGCCGCTTCTGCATGTTCTCGAAGCCGTCAAGCTGGGTCACCCACGCTACCGCGCCATCGGCCCTGCGCACGGCGGCGAGTTGGGCGTCGGTGGAAACGAGGAACAGCCAGTCGCCAGCGATCCAAGGGGTTTCGGATGAGGCGACCTCCAACTCCCACAGCCGCCGGCCGGAGCGCAGGTCGTTGGCCAGCACCTGGCCGCCCAGGCTGGCAGCGTAGACGCGCCCATCCGCGACCATCGGCATGCCGAGGATCGCCGACAGGTCCACCAGCGAGGTACGCCCGCGTGCTGCCGCCAGGCTGTCAGACCACACCACCGTGCCGCTGGCGGCGCGCAGGGCCGCCAGTTCCCCTGAGCCGAAGCCGGCGATGACGATGCCGTCGACATGCGCTGGCGCGGGCAGGCCCAGCACCAGGGTCTCGGTCGAGGATGACTGGTACGACCACAGGCGCCTGCCATCGGTGGCGGACAGGCCGAGCAGCTGGTTGTCCAGCGTGGCCACGAACAGCCGGTCGTCCGCCACGGTCGGCGCGGAACGGGCGGGTGCACCCAGCGGCGCACGCCAGCGCACCGCGCCGGTGGCGGCGTCCAGCGCCACGATCTCGGCGCGGCCGGTCGCAGCGTACACGGTGTCCCCTGCAACGGAGACGCCGCCACCGATGTTGGTGCTGCGGTCGTCCTTGGGCTCGGTGGGACTGCGCCACACGTTGCGCCCGGTCGCGGCATCGAAGGCTGCGACCACGCCGTCGGCGTCCATGGTGAACACGCGCCCGCCGGTCACCACGGGCTGGGCGGTGATGCGGCGGCGATAGCCTGTGCTCTCCCCAACATTGGCCGTCCAGGCACGATTGAAGCCGCCGGGCATGGCCAGATGGCCCCCCTCATGGGCCGGCGTTCCCCCGGGCTGCGGCCACTCCGCCCGGTCGATGGGCTGTGGCAGGGTGACGACCTGGCCGGGCAGCACCGCATCGGCCAGCGATTTTCCGGCGGCCAGAACTGGCGCGCGCTCGCCCGGCAGGATCTTCTTGTCCGGGCCGAAGATACCATCGAAGACCGAACAGCCCGGCAACACGGCAAGGGCTGCAAACAGCGCGCCGCGGCGGGAAAGCCCGTTGCCGGTGGAGGAGGCCTGCGGCGTGCCGCAAAGCGCGTGCGTGGATTGCGTCATGGGGTGGCTCCACCGCCGAGTTGTGCCAGCAGCCCGTTGGCGCGGCCGCGCACCCCTTCAGGCGCGGTGACATCCTGGCTGAGTTGCTTGAGCGTCTCACGTGCCGCTTCGGTGCGGCCCTGGCGGATCGCCAGCAACGCCTGTGCCTCGCTGGCCAGGGTGCGCAGGGGGTGGTCGGCGACAGTCAGCGGGGCGAGGCGGGCATCCAGCATGGCCGGGTCGCCGCTGTCGAGCTGGCGGGTGGCCCATTGCAGGGCGGCGAGGTCGCGCAACAGCGGGTCGGCCGCGGTGTCGGCGGCGATCTGCTCGTAGAGGGCGAGGGCGCCGGCCAGTTCGCCGCCATCAGCCTGCAGGGCGGCGGCGCGCAGCCGGGCCAGGGTGCGATAACCGCTGTCGCCGGCCGCGATCACCTCGGCAAGGCGCGGTTGTGCTCCTTCGCGCGCGTCCCCGGCCGGCTGGTCGGCGTCTTGCATGGCGCCGATATACAGGGCGGCGACGCGGTCGGTCTCGCGGGCGTCGTACCACCGCCAGCCCTGCCAGGAGGCCGCGCCCGCAATTACCGCCAGGGCGATGCCCACCAGCAGGCCGCCGTACTGCGTCAGCAGCCGCTTGGTGCGTTCGGCGCGCAGGTCTTCGCTGACCTCGTCGAAGATATCGGGCACGCTGGTCCTTTCCAGGTGGAGGCGGGGGCGCGGCGGCGCGGGGGCCGACGCGCGCGGACCATAGCGATGGCGCGGTGCGGGGGCAAACCGTCTGGGGCCCTACCGGATGGCCGTGCGGGATCGGGCCGCGGCTGCGGCAACCCTGTATTCATCCCTCGTGTGAGACAAAGCCGCATGAACCTTCCACGCGCCCGCCTCATCCGCCTGCTCGCCACGCCGCTGCTCGTGCTGCCATTGGCCGGCTGCCTGGAGACGGCAGGCATCGTGCTGGGCGCCAGCGTGGCCGCGGTGCCGTTGACCGGGCGCACCCTGCCTGACGTGGTGGTGTCCGTGCTGGCCGGCGCGGACTGCTCGCTGGTGCGGTTGGATTCCGGCAAGTCGTATTGCGCGCCCGTGGAAGCGCCCCCGGCGCCGCCGATGGTGTGCACCCGCAGCCTGGGCACGGTGGATTGCTGGTCGAACCCCGAGGCGTTGGGGGTGCCGGTCACCGAGGTCGCCGATGGCGCGCGCAGCCTCACCCCCTCGCAGGAAGCCCATCGCACCCGCCGTTGGCCGGGGCTGTGGTGAGTGCCCGGAGACCGAACGGGGCTTCGATGCGCGAGGCTAGGCGTCCGAGTGGTGGCTGGGCTGCCGCGGCAGCGATGGTTGCGGCAACAGTCGCACCGGCATACTGCTGCCCGATCCTGACCGCAGCGGAGCCGCACGATGCAGAATGCCGTCACCGAGGCGCCCGCCGCTGCTGCTTCGGCGCCCATCGTCATCCCCTCGACCCCGGCGGCCAGTGCCGCCGCGCTGCCGGTGCTGGTGGCGCTCAGCTTCTCTCACATGCTCAACGACATGATGCAGTCGCTGATCCCGTCGCTGTATCCGCTGCTCAAGGACGAGTTCGACCTCACCTTCACCGATATCGGGTTGATCGCCCTCGCCTTCCAGATGACGGCATCGATGCTGCAGCCGCTGGTCGGCTTCGTCACTGACCGTCGGGCGATGCCGTATTCGCTGCCGATCGGCATGGGCTTCACCCTGGCGGGCCTGCTGCTGCTGTCGACGGCACATTCCTTTTCGGTCGTGGTCGTGTCGGCGATGCTGGTGGGCGTGGGTTCGGCGGTGTTCCACCCGGAATCGTCACGGGTGGCGCGCATGGCCTCCGGTGGACGCTACGGTTTCGCCCAGTCACTGTTCCAGGTGGGTGGCAACACCGGGGGCGCGATCGGGCCGTTGCTTGCCGTTCTGGTGGTGCTGCCGCGCGGCCAGTGGGCCATCGCGTGGTTCTCGCTGGCGGCGCTGTTGGCGATGGTTGTGCTGGGGGCGGTTTCGCGCTGGTACGCCGCCAACGCGAAGGCGGCCCGTGCGCGCGCGGCGGCGGCCAAGTCGGCCCCGGTGCTGCCGCGCGGGCGGGTGGCGTTCGCTATCGCCATCCTGCTGGCGCTGATGTTCTCCAAGAGCGTGTACGGCGCCAGCCTGGGATCGTACTACACGTTCTATTTGATGGACCGCTTTGCCATGCCGGTGAGCGATGCGCAGATCCTGCTGTTCATCTACCTGGCGGCCAACGCCGTCGGCACGCTGCTGGGCGGGCCGATTGCCGACCGGCTGGGCACGCGGGCGGTGATGTGGGTGTCGATCCTGGGCGTGCTGCCGTTCACCTTGTTGCTGCCCTACGCCAACCTGCCGTTCACCATTGTCCTTACCATCGTGATCGGGCTGGTGATGTCCTCGGCGTTCTCGGCCATCGTCGTCTATGCGCAGGAACTGATGCCGGGCCAGGTGGGGCTGGTGGCTGGCATCTTTTTCGGCTTCGCGTTCGGGCTGGGAGGCCTGGGGGCGGCGGGCATGGGTCGGTTGGCCGACGCGACAAGCATTGAATTCGTGTATGAGATATCCGCATACCTGCCCCTGATCGGGCTGCTGATCGCACTATTGCCGCGGATCGACCATCGCGGTGTCCAGCCTGCCGTGAAGCGCGCCCGCTAACGCCTACCGGAGAGCCCTGCATGGCCGTCTCGCCCGCCTCCCCTCCCGCGCCCGCCTCCCCTCCTGCGTCCGGCGCGCCTCCCGCGTCCGGCGCGCCTGCGCCGGCCGGTGCCGCCCCCGATCCCGCGGTCGAGCAGGCGCTGATGGCCGCCATGGAGCATCACAAGGCCGGCCGCCTGGGGGACGCCAGGGTTCTGCTGGAAGGCGTACTGGCCGGCCATCCCGGCAATGTGGACGCCATGCACCTTCTTGGCCTGGTCCGCTTCGGCGAAGGCCATGCCGACGAGGGCGTGACCCTGCTGAACCAAGTGGTGGAGAAGGCGCCGGGGTTCGTCTCGGCGACGGCCAACCTGGGCAAGATGCTGCGCTTCATGAACCGGCCCAACGAGGCGCTGGCGGTGCTCCGCAAGGGCGTGGAGAGGCACCCCGACCGGGCGGCCGCGCGACGCGAACTGGGCTATGCGATGCTGCAGGACGGCGACCCGAACGGCGCGGCCGATCATTTCCTCCAGGCCGTCCAGATGGACGCCGACGAGGTGGCCGCCCATGTCGGCCTGGGGCTGGCACGGCTGCGCCAGGGCCGATTGGAGGAGGCGGAGGCGAGCCTTCGCCACGCACTGGGCCTGCGACCGGCCGATCCCGAAATCCACATGAACCTTGGCGTGGTGCTGACCAAGCGCGGCCGTAAGGAAGATGCGATTGCCAGTTTCCGCGTGGCGCTACTGCTGCGCCCCGACTCTCCGGAGGTGATGCTGAACCTGGGGCTGGGGCTGCTCGGCGGCGGCAGGCCGCAGGAGGCGATGGAGCACCTGCGCCGCGCCGCCGCCGCAATGCCGGACCGGGGCGAGCCGCACTTCGCCCTGGGCCAGGCTCTCCGTGGCCAGGGCGACGTCGAGGGCGCGATCGCCAGCCTGCGCCGTGCGGCAGAGACGCTGCATGACCCGACGATCGCCTACAACATCTTGGCTCCGTTGCTGCGCGGCGCCAGGCGGTCCGACGATGTGGTGGAACTGGAGCGGCTGATGGTCGGGCGGCGGCCCTCGGTGGCCGCCTACCGCATTCGCTTGGCGCAGGCCCTCACCCTGGTGGGGCGGTTGGACGAGGCGGTGAACGCCTGCCAGCGAGCGATGGCGTTGGACCCCGCCGCGATGGCCGCGAAGGCTACGGTGGGCTCGATCCGCTTCGTCCAGGGTCGCTACAAGGAGGCAAGGTCGGCCTTCGAGGCGGTGCTCGCCATCGATTCGAACGATGCGGCGGCGCGCACCACCCTGGCCATGATGCAGCTGTCCGAGGGCGATTTCGCCACCGGCCTCGCCGGATTCGAGGCCCGCTTCGACCTGCCGCAGCTTTCCGCCTACCGCAGCGCCACGCCGCGCCTGCCGCCCTTGGCACAGGCTGGGCCGCTGGCAGGCAAGCGCGTGCTGATCGCCGCCGAACAGGGCCAGGGCGACTCGTTGCAGTTCGTGCGCTACGCTCCGCTGCTGGCGGCGCGTGGTGCGACGGTGCTGCTGGAGGTGCAGGCGCCGCTGGTGGCGCTGCTCGATGGCATGCCGGGCGTGTCCGGCGTCAACGCCCAGGGGGCCGCGCCGCCATCCTTCGACTTCACCTGCCCGATGATGAGCCTGCCGCTGGTGTTCGGCACGCGGGCCGCGACCATCCCGGGCACGGTTCCCTATCTGGCGGTGCCGGCGGAACGACGGGCGCAGTGGAAGGCACGGCTGCCGCGCAGCGGGCGGCGGCGCATCGGCCTGTGCTGGTCGGGCAACCCCGGCTACAGCGCCGACCGGTTCCGCTCCATCCCGCTCGACCTGTTGCGGCCGTTGCTCGCCGATCCGGCGCTGGAAGTGCACCTGGTGCAGACCGCCATCCGCGAGGGTGACGACGCCATCGTCTCCGCTCATCCCGGGGTGGTGGACCTGCGCCGTGAGCTTGGCGACTTTGCCGATACCGCCGCGGTGCTGGACGAAATGGAATTGGTGATCAGCGTCGACACCGCGGTGGCGCACCTCGCCGGCGCACTCGGCCGCAAGGTGTGGATCATGCTGCCCTATGGCGCCGACTGGCGCTGGATGCAGGATCGCGACGACACCCCGTGGTATCCCACCGCCCGCCTGTTGCGCCAGAGCGTCTTCGGCGACTGGACTCCGGTGGTGGCTGCGGTGCAGGCCGCGGTACAGACGCTTCACGCGGCTTGAACGGCGCCGCCCACCCCGCCGGGCCGGCTGCCCTGCTCGCCCAGGGCGCGCGGCATTATGCGGCCGGCCGGCTGGAGAACGCCGAGATCCTGGCCCGCCAGTGCCTGCAACTCGCACCCGGCGGCGTGGCCGCACGCCACCTTCTGGCCGCCTGCCGCATGGCGCGCGGCGCGCTGGACGAAGGGGTCGCGCTGCTGGAGGAGGTGCTGGCCGCGCAGCCAGGCAACGACGAGGCGCGCCTGCATCTCGCGGCAGCACGCGCCAGGCAGGGCCATCATCAGGCGGTGGTGGACCTGCTGGACGAACTGGTGCGCCGCCGGCCCGGGATGCTTCAGGCCTATTCGCCGCTGGCCACCGCGCAATGGGAACTGGGGGACCGTGCCGGCGCGATCGCCACGTATCGGGCACTGGTCGACGAGGCGCCCGAGGATGGGCCGGCGCACAGCGCACTGGGCGATGCGCTGCGCCAGCACGGCGCCCTGGATGCGGCGGTGACGCTGCTGCGCCGGGCGCGAGGGCTGCTATGCCGCGACGTGGCGGCACGGCCGCTTGATCAGGCGGCGCAGGCGTGGCTGCTGCGCGCACGTATCGGGCTGGCCGAGGCACTCGTATCGCTTGCTCGCGCCTTGCCTCCGGGTGGGCCTGAGGAGGCCGAGGCGGCAGCCGAGGCACGGGCGGCACTGGCGCTTGCCCCCACCGACCCGGTCAGCCTGACCCGCATCGGCGTGGCCCTGCACAACGCCGGCGACCTGGCCGGTGCTGCCGCTGCCCTCGGTGCCGTCGACCTGACCCAGCCGGGCGCCGACCCGCCGGCGGTGCTGGTGGAGCTTGCCAACGTTCGCGGCCGGCAGATGGACCACGCCGCCGCCGAGTGTGCCATGCATGCGTTGCTGGCCCGTCAGCCCGACCGTGTCACGGCCAATACCCACCTGTCGCTGCTGCACCTGCTGCGCGGCGACTTTGCCCTGGGCTGGTGCGGCTATGAATGGCGCCGCCTGCTGCTGTCGCAGTTGCCCCAGCCGCAGGACCCCCGCGCCCCACCCTGGATAGTGCCCCGCGACCTGCGCGGGCAGACCGTCCGCGTGGTGCTGGAGCAGGGCCACGGCGACACCCTGCAGTTCATCCGCTACGTGCCGCTGCTCGCCGCACGCGGCGCGCGGGTGGAGGTGGTCACCCCCGTTCATGCCGGGCTGGCGACATTGCTTCGCGGCATTCCAGGCGTGTCGGCGCTGGTCGAGCGGGCGGACAGCGCGCCGGCCGCCGATGTCGTGGTGCCGCTGCTGAGCCTGCCGCTCGCCTTCAGCACCGACTTTGCCAGCATCCCCGCCGACATTCCCTATCTCGCCGTGCCGCCGGAGAAGCGCACGACTTGGCGCCAGCGTCTGGGGAGCGGGGATTCGCGGCCGCGCGTCGGCGTGGTGTGGTCCGGCAGTCCGACGCATGGCAACGACCGGCTGCGCTCCATCCCGCTGGGCCTGTTTCGGCCGTTGCTGGCCCGGCGCGACCTCGCGTTCCACGTGCTCGCGGACCGCCTGCGCGATGGCGATGCGGCGCTGCTGGGCGACCTGGCGACAGTGCATTCACCCATCGAGGATTTCGCCGACACGGCGGCGCTGGTCGACGCGATGGACCTGGTGATTTCGGTGGACACCGCGGTGGCCCATCTTGCCGGCGCGCTCGGCCGCCCGGTGTGGATGATGCTGCCGCGCGACCCGGACTGGCGCTGGTTGCTGGGGCGCAGCGACAGCCCGTGGTATCCGACCGCGCGGCTGTTCCGCCAGCCAGCGCATCAGGCATGGGGGCCGGTCCTGGCCCAGGTTCAGGAGGCGTTGGATGTCACTTTCCGCTGACCCGTCAGGGGCGCTGCTGGCGCAGGCAGCGGCCGACTATGCCGCTGGCCGGATGGCGGAGGCCGAACAGGCGCTGGCGCAGGCGGGGCCGGGGGCCGCCGGCAACCCGGCATTCTGGGAACTTACCGGATCGGTTGCGCTGGCACGTGGCGCGGCGGCTGAGGGCGTGGCGGCGCTGCAGCGGGCGACGGCCATGGTGCGCGCGGCGACGGGGCGAGACTCGCATGCCCTGCTGATGAACCTGGTGGCGGCCTGCGAGGCGGCGGGCCAACTGAACGATGCGGCGTCGGCGCTGCAATCGGCGCGGCGGCTGTCGCTGGAGGTCTCCGCCGGCAAGGGCAGGGCTGCCGAGGCCGCCGCAGCCCGCGGGGTGGAGATTGACGGCCGGCTGGCCGTGCTGCTGTGGCACTTGGCACGCCACGACGAGGCGATCGCGGCTTATGTGCGGGCTGCCGCGGCCACGCCCGAGGATGCCGCGGTCCTCGGCCGGCTGGGCGTGATGCTGGCATGGCGCGGGCGCACCCTGGAGGGGCTGGTGGCCCTGCTGCACGCAGCGCTGCTGCAGCCCGCCGCAGCGGTGCCGGCGCGCGACGTGGCCCAGCTTCTCGGACTTGCCGGGGCGGCATCGGCGGCGCGGGGCTGGTATCGACGGGCGCTGGCGCTGCAGCCGGACGAGAAGGGTGCGCTGGCGGCCCTGGCCGAGCCGCCCCAGCCGGACACGCCGGCGCGGTGGGATGCGCCTACAGCCATCATCCTGAGCGCCTGCCACGCGGTGGCGGAAGCGCCGGGTGGCGGGCCGGTGCGGGACGAGGCTGGCGCACTGGTTGAGTTGGCGGAATTCTTGGCGAGGGCGCACAGGCCGGCGCCGGCTGGCACGGTCGCCGAGGATTGGGCGCTGATAGCCCGCGACGGTGCCATGGCCGCGCTGCGCCGAGCGCTGACGGTGCGTCCCGACCAGCCCGGCGCGCAGGCATTGCTGGGCGAGATGCTGTTCGAGCGCAGCGATTATGCCATGGCCGAGGCGGCGCTGCGCGCGGCCCTGAAGCTTGCACCCCTGGATGCCGCGCTGCATGCCCGGCTGGGCAATGTGCTGACCAGGCTGTGGCGCCTGTCCGAGGCGGCTGCCAGCTACCGCGCCTCCCTCGGCCTGCTGCCGGACCAGCCCGCCGTCATGTCCAGCCTGGCGAACGCGTTGATGGGCGACTGGCCGGACCAGGAGGTGATGACGTTGCTGCGCCGCGTCCAGGAACTCGACCCGTCGATGCCGGACGGTCGCGCCGGAATAGGGCTGGCGCTGCTGACGCTGCAACGCCCGGCCGAGGCGCTGGTGGAGTTGCGTGCGGCGCTGGTGCTGCGGCCCGACGAGGCGAACTTGCATTTCGCGTCATCGGTGGCGCTGCTCGCCCAGGGCGACTTCGCGGCGGCATGGGCGGAATATGCGTGGCGCTGGCGCATTGAGGATCCGTCGGTGGTGCGCCGCCCGGCCAACCCGCTGCAGAAGCCCGACCCTGCCAGCTGGGCCGGGCGCACTGTGCTGCTGTATGCCGAGCAGGGGCAGGGCGACACGATCCAGTTCCTACGCTACGTCCGCCTCGTCGTGGCCACCGGTGCGCGCGTATTGCTGGAGGTGCAACGGTCGCTGAAAAGCCTAGCAGCCGGCATCCCCGGCATCATCGGCGCCTTCGCCCAGGGCGAGACGGTACCACCGCATGACCTTTCCGTGCCGCTATTGCACCTGCCCTGGGCCTTCGACACAACGCTACGGAGCATTCCGGCGACCGTGCCCTACCTGCGCGCCGACCTCTCGCGCGCAGCCGCATTCCGCCGGCGTATGCAAGGGCTGCCCGGGCTGAAGGTGGGGCTGGTGTGGTCGGGGGATCCCCGGCCGCATCGGCTGGATGGGGCGTCGATGGACCGCCGTCGTTCCACCTCGCTCGCCACCCTGGCGCCGGTGGCCCGGGTGCCAGGCGTGGTGTTCGTCTCGCTGCAGAAAGGTGCGCCCGCGGCGCAGGCCACCACGCCACCACCCGGCATGGTGCTGCATGACTGGACCTCCGAGCTGGAGGACTTCGCGGCCACCGGCGCGTTGATGGGGGCGCTGGACCTGGTAATCTCCGTTGACACCGCACCGGCGCACCTGGCCGGCGCGTTGGGTCGGCCGGTGTGGCTGTTGAACCGCTTCGACTCCGAATGGCGCTGGCTAAGGGATCGCGACGACAGCCCCTGGTACCCGACGCTGCGGCAGTTCCGCCAGACGCGGCCCGGCGACTGGGACGGGGTGGTAGCCCGCGTGGCCGAAGCGCTGGCCGAACGGGCCGGATGAGCGATGCACCCGCCGATCCGCTGGGCGCGCTCCGCCGGGGCATCGCCCTGATCCGGGCCGGGCGGCGGCGGCGATCCCGATGCTGGAACGCGCAACCGCCCAGGCACCGGCGCTTGAGGTGGCGCATGACTGGCTAGTGTTCTGACTCAAACACACGATGCATTCAGGCGGTGGAGTTTGGCGAGGATCGAGGCTGCTGATGCGGTCCAGACGAAGGGCTTTGGTTCTTTGTTATGCTCGGCGAGGTAGCGCTTGATGGCTGCCTGCAAGTCGATGAGCGAATGGAAGGTGCCGCGCCGGATGCGTTTTCGGGTCAGCACGGAGAAGAAATTCTCGACCGCGTTGAGCCACGAGCCGGAGGTAGGGGTGAAGTGGAACGCCCAGCGTGGGTGGCGTTCCAGCCAGGCTTTGACCTTCGGGTGCTTATGGGTCGCGTAGTTATCAACCACCGCCTCGATCGTCTTGCTGGCCGGAACCTCACGTTCGACGGTGTTGAGAAAGCCGATGAACTCCTCGTGCCGGTGGCGCTGCATACAGCGACCGGTCACCGTCCCGTCCAGCACGTTGAGCGCCGCGAACAGCGTCGTTGTACCGTGTCTTATACCAACCGCCCTACTGATTGACCGATGTACAAAGGCAAGGTCAGGGCTTCGCCCTGGACCCACCAGGTCCCGAGCGCGCCTCCGCGCGACGGGCCAAGCCCCTGGACCTTAACTATATGATAATAAAATGGTTTCCAAAGGCCGCCGGCCTTTGGTGGGTCCAG
>Ga0105053_10002159_pt1 | contig 30900 bp, 31 predicted proteins | sample BON01_FD_78093 | JGI IMG/M metagenome (GOLD analysis project Ga0105053, IMG submission 78093) | Freshwater microbial communities from Lake Bonney liftoff mats and glacier meltwater in Antarctica - BON-01 | ecosystem: Environmental > Aquatic > Freshwater > Ice > Glacier meltwater | place: Lake... | reverse complement strand
TCACCTGTTTCTTCTTTTTGCTGATGGTACCTGATCAAGAATAGAGTAGTCAACCTTTTCGTATTCTGTAATTATGTTGACCAACTCCTCAGCTTTCATTTCTTCAGCGCTTGCAGGGGAGGAGCCAAAAATTGATGCTCTTTTATCAAAATTATGGCAGAGTGAATGGCAAACAGCTTATTTCAGCCGAAACCGTGAAAGAGATTACTGAGCTGCAATTTCGCGAAAACGGAAACCGTCGCGGGCTGGGTTTTGACAAACCACTCTTGAACAATGCCGAGCTTCCCTTGGCGGAAGCGTATCCTTCTCCTTTGGCAAGCCCCAGAAGTTTCGGTCACTCTGGTTTTACTGGGGCTTTTGTATGGGCCGATCCCGAAAAGAAGCTCACTTTTATATTTCTATCCAACCGGGTTTACCCGTCTAGAGATCACCAGAAATTGAACAGTTTGGGTATTCGAGAAGCTTTGCAAGATGTTTTTTATCGGGCAGAGCAAAAGTAGAATTCTAATGTTGAGAAGTCGGTAAATTTCTCTCAAAATCATCAGTCACCTGTGTTGATCCTGAACCTAGATCGTAGGATTTTCAATCCGAAAAACCTTCAAGGTTTGCTATACCTCGAAGGTTTCAAATCTTTTGATCAAGCTTCGAGATTGTCGATTGCGAAGAGCGGGAATGACTTGGCTATGAGTGGTTTTGGGGAAAATGTATAGCGTGGATATAAACATAGTATTAGGGATTACAAATCCCTGAAAAATATAAAAGCGTAGATACAATCTACGCTTAGTTGGAGAATTCTAATGTTGAGAAGTCGGTAAATTTCTCTCATAATCATCAGTCAGCTGTGTTGATCCTAAACCTAGATCGTAGGATTTTCAATCCGAAAAACCTTTGAGGTTTTTTACACCTCGAAGGTTTCAAATCTTCAGATCAAGCTTCGAGATTGTCGATTGCAAAGAGCGGGAATGACTTGGCTATGAGTGGTTTTGGGGAAAATATATAGCGTGGAGATAAACATAGTATTAGGGATTACAAATCCCTGAAAAATATAAAAGCGTAGCTACAATCTACGCTTAGTTGGGGAGGTACTGCTCTAGTTGTGAGAGGGTAAGTTTATCTTTAATCATTTGATCTTGTTGTACTTAATTTAGCAACCCAAGGTCAATTGAAGAGATTGACTCTACTTGCTTTAAAAAACTGTTAACAAGATGCATTTTTTTTACCTAAAAAAGCAATAGAATAGGAGCTGGTTGTCAGAAAAAAGAAGGAAGGCGGCTACTTATTTGCCTTTTGCCAAAAATGGAATGAAAAAATCTATCTCAAAACATCAGATTAAAACCTTTTCCTTTTTTGGGCTTCGTCATTTCCTCAAACTTTTGAATTTCTGCTTGAAGGCACTCGGCATATTCTTTACGCATAAATGAACGAAAAACTTCAATATCATCCTTCGCTCTCGCATCAATCAATGCTTGAATGTATTCAGCTTTGGATTCGCTAAATACGATTGCCAACGGCAAGTTGAAATAGCGTTGAATATAATTCATTAGTAATCTGGACGTCCGTCCGTTTCCATCATAAAAAGGATGAATACTGACCAAGTTAATATGTGCATCAAAAGAAAGATTTAACTGCTCATCTATGTCAATGGCCGAATTCATTAACTCATTGACTTTCTTTGCCATAGCTGTAGTCAAAGACTCTACTTTGTCATAATTGGGGAAGTAGGAAGAGCCTGCACTTACATTTCCCTTTCGAAAAGCACCTGTGCGTGCGTCAATCGTTCCAAAAACAGTATTATAAACCGCCCCAGTACTATGAATGACAAGGGCGTTGATTTCTTGAATAAAAGTGGGTGTTACTGGTCTTTTACTATTAGCTTCTTTGAGTGTAAACTGTAATACTTTAAAATGGTCGGTAACCATTAAGCTATCATGGATAGGCTTTCCTTTTGGTGTAAGCCCTTCATTCAGTAAAACTTGAGTTTCAATTTCAGTCAGCTTAGAACCTTCTATAGAAGTAGAATGATGAACAATTGAAATGAGGTTGAATTTCTCATGATCAATTACTTCATCGATTTTTAACGATCTATATTTTTTTATTAATTCTACGATATCCATACTTTAAGACTTTAAAGAAAAGAGTCTCTAATTCAGATTTGCAGATTCTATTGCATAAAGAACTGTTTTTGGAAACTTATTTCCCGATACAGAAATTCCTAAAAATATTCTCCAACAAATCATCGGTGGTTATTTCTCCAGTGATCTCACCGAGGAAGTGAAGTGACCTGCGGATGTCCATCGCGACAAAATCATTGGTCACTTCATTGTCCAGGCCAGTAAGAATATCCAATAAGGATTCACGGGTTTTGACTAGAGAATCGTAGTGACGAACGTTGGTGACAATGGTGTTTCCTGTCCTGAACTTATCCAAATTTACAAGTTCGAGCACACGAACTTTGAGGCCTTCTAGATTCTCTTTATTGCCGGCAGAGATAAAAATTGTATCTGGATGCTTCTCCTTTAACTCACTAATCAACTGCGAATTAGCTTTATCTACTTTATTGGCTACTTTCAGGAAGGGTACTCCTTGGTTTTCGAGTTTATTGATCTCTCTATTGATTTCTACTAGGTCTGTATCTCCCAGATCAAAAAGATATAAAATCAAAGAGGCAGTCTTCATCTTTTCTTGCGTACGACTTACGCCCATAGCTTCAATCACGTCGGTAGTTTCCCGTAATCCTGCTGTATCTATGAAGCGGAAGATTACGCCGCCAATATTAATTTCATCCTCGATAAAATCCCGAGTCGTTCCGGCGATCTCAGATACGATCGCTTTTTCTTCATTCAGCAATGCATTGAGTAGGGTAGACTTCCCCGCATTTGGCTTTCCAGCTATCACCGTAGGGACTCCATTTTTGATTACATTTCCCAGATCAAAACTCAAAATTAACTCTTCGACCACGCGCAGTAAACGCTCAACCAATGCTCGCAATTCCTCTCGGCTAGCAAATTCTACATCTTCCTCGCCGAAGTCCAACTCCAATTCAATCATTGAAGCAAAATGTATCAATCTACTTCTAAGCTCCTGAATTTCAGAGCTAAATCCGCCACGCATCTGGCTGAGTGCAGCTTGGTGGGAAGTCTCAGAATCCGCATGAATCAGATCCGCTACGGCCTCAGCTTGCGCTAGGTCAAACTGCCCGTTTAGGAATGCACGCTGAGTGAATTCTCCCGGCTTTGCTGGGCGCGCACCTTTACGTATAAATAATTTGAGAACCTGATTGACGATATAGGAAGAACCGTGCGTGGAGATTTCCACTACGTTTTCCTTGGTAAATGATTTAGGTGCTATAAAAAGTGATACCAACACTTCATCGATGATTTTTTCGCCATTGCGAATAGTCCCGAAGTGGATGGTATGAGATGCTTGATTAGCTAGATTTTTGCCATAAAAGACTTCATTGGTCAGTTGAATGGCATCTTTGCCCGAAAGGCGAATTACCGCGATAGCTCCTACCCCCTGTGGGGTCGCTAGTGCAATGATGGTGTCATTCTGGTCGGAGAGGGAAAAACTCATTTAGCGCCGATTCCTTTATCTACTATCTCACCAAGTCCTTCAAGAAATTCTACTGGCTGTCTATAACCTGGTAATTGGGTGATGTTCATTAAAGTAGGGTCGATGATCACAAAATTAGGATAGGACTGTACACGCATGGCTTGTGCCATTTTTGCCTCAGTATATTCCTTGCCTTTGAAATCAAATTTCCGATTATTGTCCTCAGCATTCATTTTGACTGCGTAAAACTTTTCATTTATATATTTGACGACAGCTGGATCGGTAAAAGTTTCCTTGTCCATCTTCTTGCACCACCCACACCAATCGGTATACACGTCCACCAAAAGCATTTTTGGATTTACCTCTGTAGCGGCTACAGCCTCTTCAAATTTCAACCACTCTATTTTATCCTGTGCTTGCGCAAAATGGACTGTAAATAGAAGTAGGCCTATGATTACTATTTTTTTCATGCTTCTTAATTTCAAATCTCCAACGGCTTGTTTGGGGAAGAAGTTCCGAATACTAACTTTGGCTTGATGCTTTTGAATAAAGCACTCCCCAAGAATATGAGTCCACCAACAGCTACCATCATCCCGGCAATTGAGCTATCCACCAAATATGCCATATAATATCCTGCTATCGCAATAAAAATGCCCAAAGCACAGGTAAGCTTAATCAAGGAAGTTAATTTTTTAGTCCATAGAAATGCAGTAGCAGGAGGGACTACCAATAACGCTACCACCAAAATAGCACCTACTGCTTCAAAACTACTCACCGTCGTGTAAGAGACCATACTCATCAAAGCAAGGTTGATTGCTCCAGCCGGAAGCCCGATCACCAAACCAAAATTTTCATCAAAACTTGTAAGCGTTAACTCTTTGTATAACAGAAATATAAAGGCAGTAACTAGAACCAAATTCAACACTGCCAGATAGGTGATTCTAGGTCCCATACTAAAGCCGGAATTTGTGATCCAAAGATCAATAGGCAAATAAGCAATCTCTCCATAGAGAACACATTCTTGATCCAAGTCTACCTTATAGGCAAGCATATTTATGAGGATAATCCCGATAGCAAATAGGAGCGTGAACGTGATTCCAATGGATGCATCAAGCTGAACTTTGGCTTTGTTCTTCAGCCAGTCAATGATCAGTGTAGCAAGAATACCCAATATACCGGCTCCGATGATCACTTCCAGCCCTCGCTGACTCCCTGACACAAAGAATCCTATGACGATTCCCGGAAGTACAGCATGAGAGATGGCATCTCCTGTCATGGACATTTTGCGCAGCATCATAAATACGCCAAGCAGCCCACATGAAATGGAAATGATGGAGGCAGTGAAAATGATCAGAAATGCGTTTTGGTCAAAGCTCATCGTTGTCGCGGGGGATAGTCTCCTGGTGAGGATCGAGTTTAGGATAATTTAGCCTGTTCTCCAGCAGAGCTTCGAGTTCAGGAGTTAGGATGTGCTCCAGTTTTTCGGCAGAATCATGGACGTGATCAGGAGCAATATTCATGTACTCATTGAGGTAAAGTTCCCAAAGTCTATGAAGTCTCACAATGCGTTTTGCTTCCGATTTTCCTTTAGGTGTGAAGTCTATAAATCCTTGATTATTAATCAATAAGTCTAATTTGACTAAACTATCAATAGTCTGCTTTGATTTTCGCTTTTTATAAGGAAACGACTCATAGATTTCCTCTATAGGGAAGGAACTTTTGCCTTTCTCTATTCCATGATATATGGCTTTTAACAAGTGATCTTGATGCGTTTTTTTCAGGTAATATCGTCGTGCAATAAAGCGAGAAAGCACACCTTTTTTAGGAGCAAAAAGAAAGGAAGCGAAAGCAAATGTGGAAAGAAATACTACTACCCATGGACCCGTGGGCATCTGCGGAATGACAAAAGATACGTAGGTACCTAGAATCCCTGACACGGCAGAGAATGCGCCAGCAATTAGCAAGAGCCTGCTTAGCTTATCCGTCCAAAATCTTGCCGAAGCCCCAGGAGCAATCAGCAATGCAGCCATTAGCACCACTCCGATAGCCTGAATTCCGATCACTACCGCCAAAATCATCAGCACATTAAATATCAATCGAATTGCGCCCATGGGATAGCCAATTGATTTCCCGAAATCAGCATTGAAGACTAACATGGCAAATTCCTTTCGGAAGACTGACAGCGTAATAATGATCAGCATCGCCAGACCGCCATAGATATACAGATCTTCTTCAAGAATTGCAATGGCATTTCCGAAGATGAACTGATTGAGACCAGCCATTTCTGGATTTCCGGATTTCTGAATGACTGTGAGAAGAACAACTCCGAATCCAAAGAAGATGGATAGGATGGAGGCAATGATCGCATCGTCACTCAGTCTCGTGTTGCTTTTCAGCCAGGAAGTAAGAAAAGTGGCTAGAGCGCCCGATAGAAATGCACCAGTTACTATATAGATAGGATTTTTTTCTCCAGCCAACATAAAGCCTAAACAAATCCCAGGAAGCACGGCATGGGAAATAGCATCACCGAGCAAGGCCTTTTTGTCAAGAAAACTGTACGTCCCCACATAAGCGGAACCTATGCCCAAAAGGGTAATCCCGATTACCACATAAGCAATTGAGGAATCCTGAAATGTAAAGAAATAGACAAAATCGCTCATCAGTTTTTCAATGGGTTAAAATCCTTTTGGCGAATGATATCTGTGACTTTGGTAAGCAGATTGAGTTTGCCACCGTAAGTTTTTCGGAGTAATTCTTCCGTCACAACATCCGCCTTTGGGCCAGACGCTACCAAGTGAAGATTCAGCATAATAATCCAGTCGAAATAGTTCATCGCAGAGTGTATGTCGTGATGTACGACAATTACCGTTTTACCTGCAGCTGTCATTTCTTGTAGCAACTGGAAAATCGCCGTTTCAGTAGCCATATCCACTCCGGCAAAAGGCTCATCCATCAGATATAAGTCTGCTTCTTGAGCAAGTGCTCTTGCAATAAATACACGCTGCTGTTGACCTCCGGAAAGTTCTGAGATTTGTCTGTCCACAAAAGATTGCATGCCTACTTTCTTCAAGCAATCCATCGCGATTTTCTTCTCCTTTTTACCTGGTCTATGGAAAAGCCCAAGTTTGCCATAGGTACCCATCATCACGACATCCAGCACTGAAGCAGGAAAATTCCAATCCACAGATTCTCTTTGCGGTACATAACTTATACGACTTCTGACTTCTTTTAACTCTCGGTCAAAAATCTTCACATAGCCACTAGTTACCGGCACTAAACCCATAATAGCTTTGATCAGCGTGGATTTACCGGCACCATTTGGACCCAAAATTCCAATTAGTTTTCCAACGGGCAAGCTCAAGTCCACATTCCATAAAACAGGACTTTGATCGTAACTGACGGTGAGATCGTGTATTTCTAAAATAGGTGATTCTACTTGTGTGATCATTGCGTTAGGCTTTCAAAAATTACTTGAACATTGGTTTTCACCATTCCTATATAAGTACCGGCTTCGGAGTCTTCGGCTCCCAGGCTATCTGTATAAAGTGGCCCGGCCAGTTTAATTTCGTGGTTTTGGTTTTCACATCCAGCCACTACAGCTTCTATAGCTTTTGGCGAAATCGTCTGCTCTGCAAATACTGCGTGGATATTTCGCTCTATTATAAAGCTTACCAAGCTTGTCAGATCTCTTAATCCAGGTTCGCTCAAGGTGGATAAACCCTGAAGACCTAGAACTTCCAGATTATACGCTTTACCAAAATAGGAAAAAGCATCATGAGCAGTGATCAGAGCCTGATTAGTTTTGCGGAGCTCTGCTACTTTTGCGAGATTATCCTTATGCAAGTTTGCGAGTTCGGCGAGATAAGAGTTTGTATTTTTAGTCACTATAGATTTCCATTCGGGTTGCCATTTTATGATTTCATCCGAAGCATGCGCCAAGGCTAAAGACCAAAGTGAAACATCAAACCAGATATGTGGATCTACGGCATGAGCCTCAGGTCCGGATCTTAATAGCCTTTCTTGAGGAATGTTTTCAGAGACATTGATCAGGCTTTGGTTGAACGCCAATTTCTCAAAAATCTCCGTCATTTTCCCTTCCAGGAAAAGTCCATGGTAGATGACTAAGTCTGCATCTTGGAGCAAATCCAAATCCCGGACAGATGCCTTGTATAAATGTGGATCCACGCCAGCCGGCATAAGGGAAACTACATCTGCATTTTCACCAACGATGTTTCTAATTCCATCTGCAAGTATGCTGGTCGTTGCTACAATTTGTGGCTTTAACCGCTCTTCTGGATTGTCAAATTTGCAGGCAAAAGAAAGGACTAAAAGGGCCAGGATAACTAGGAAGTTTCTCATGACTGAATGGCCAAAATATTTTCTGCTACATCCCTCGAAATAAAGAGCTTTTTCTTCTGATCGACGAGAATTTCCATCGACCCATCAAACTCTACTTTGTCTAGAATTTTGATTCTTGCTCCGATGTATGCGCCTACTTTATCAAGGTATTTTAGGAAGGCTGCCGAGCTGTCTTTTACTGCTACTATTTGACCCGACTGATCAATATCCATTTCGTTCAAAGCAAGTCTTGGTCTCGCTCTTACATCTCCATATTCATCTGGTATTGGATCACCATGAGGATCAAATTTGGGGTAGTTCAAAAACTCATCCATGCGCTGAATAAGTAATGGAGATTGGATGTGCTCCAGCTGTTCGGCCACCTCATGAACTTCGTCCCAGGCGAACTGTAATTTGTCCACCAAAAATACTTCCCAAAGCCGGTGTTTTCGGATCGTTTGAAGTGCTCTCTTTTTGCCGTCTTCAGTGATGTTCACTCCATAATACTTACGGTATTCGATCACCTCTTTGTCTCCAAGTTTTCTAAGCATGTCTGATACAGATGCTGGCTTGGTTTTCATTTCTGCGGACACGTCGTTGGTGGATACACTCTTAGTTCCTCCGTCCGATAAGTGATAGATCGCTTTCAGGTAATTCTCCTCTGCTGTGGTTAAGTCCATGGTGGTGAAATTTGTACTGAGACAAATATAAATATTAATTTAGATAAAGCTAAAAATATATTCAAATTAGCCTAAATCAGCTGTGGATAAGTCATTTTCAAATGTGTTTATTGTTTTAGTCTAAGCTAAAAATAAGATTAGTTAATACTTAATAATGTATTAAATCATTGATAATAAATAAGTTGAATTAGATGTATTTTTGATTTTAAAGCGGGTAAAGAGAAAAAATCCCAGTTTCCATTTTTAGGAATTGGGTGTTGAAAATAGGGCATAGGTGGATAAGTGTGGATAGTAATCCACATCCTCTTTATAGCTTAAAGGGAGTTGATTGCTGAAATGAAATCTTCGTGTTGGGATTTCCAAAGGATAGAGTCATCAGGATTGTTAGTGAAATAATCCTGCGTGAGCGCAGCATTTAACTGGTGGGAGGCATTGGTCAAATCAAAAAAATCTACTGGATATCCTCCAGAAAATTGTGTTAAAAAGTTTAACCATTTTGGATTAGCAGCTATCAAAACAGGTACTCTCAGAGCTGCTGCTTCAAAAAGTTTGGTAGGCATTTTATCCCTTATTGAGTCTCTATTTTGATAGGGTAACATAGCAAAATTAACATCCCTATATTTCTCAATAATTACCTCATGAGGGATCGGAAAATTTGATGCTTTTAGATGAATTTGAGGGATATTTGCACAGGCTTTTTTCAGCGCTATACCGAAGTCATAAAGGGTGAAATGTCCAATAATTTTGAGTGTAGATTCAGGGAATTCCTTTAAGATTTCCTTGAACCAACTGACTGCCTGAAGTGTACCAAAAGCTGGAGTAAGGGTGCCGGAAATCAAAAAAGAGTAGCCTTGTTTTTTCTCATATCGAATGAAATTTCCAGTCTCCAATTCTCCGGAAAACTTATTTTCCAAAACCAAAAATGGCTTCTTTTCAGACATCTCATCTGCATAGCATTTCTCTGCAAGCAGATATAAATCTATTCCCATCACACTTTCCATCCACCTAATTATTTGACTATTCTTTGACTTTTTAACTGGACTTAAAGTAGGGTTTAGCTCAAGGTTTTTGACATAATTTTCTTGCACATCATAGACCAATTTAAATCCTAAAATTGGCTTAAAAAAAGCAGCAATTGGAAGGTATTCATAGGTGCAACAGATCAGGATTTTGGGACGAACTTTCAGTAGAATAGTTAAGAATCTGACTTGTGTGGAGATTCTTCCCCAGGCTGAGTTAACGTATGATGCTGAAGTATAAAAGTTTTCATCTTCGCAATTATCCAGTGGAATTTGTGAAAATCCCATAAAACTTACCCTGAAATTCCCGGTTTTTCGCAAGGAGAGGCCAAGCTTTCCCCAAGCTCGTGTATCTTTGGCGGGCTTAAGGCTTGACGCAATCAAGACTGGAATTCGGGAAGCTGATTTTTCACTCATTAAACGAAACTAACCAAAATAATGGAACTGAAAACTATCATTGAAAATGCCTGGGACAACCGGGAACTATTAAAAGAAGAAATAACTCAACAAGCCATTAGAGCTGTAATAGCGGATCTGGATGCAGGGGTAATACGAGTAGCAGCGCCTACCGAAGATGGCAACTGGAAAGTTAATGATTGGGTGAAAAAGGCAGTAATTCTATATTTTCCGATCCAGAAAATGAAAACTATCGAGGTTGGACCTTTTGAATTCCATGATAAAATGGCACTTAAAACTAACTATGCTGCGAAGGGAGTTCGGGTAGTTCCTCACGCTGTAGCTCGTTATGGAGCTTATCTAGCGAGCGGAGTCGTGATGATGCCAAGTTATGTTAATATAGGTGCATATGTGGACGGTGGCACGATGGTTGACACGTGGGCTACTGTCGGTTCTTGTGCGCAAATCGGTAAAAATGTTCATTTAAGTGGTGGAGTAGGGATTGGAGGAGTGTTAGAGCCTATTCAGGCAGCACCGGTGATTATCGAAGATGGTGCATTTGTCGGTTCTAGAGCCATTATAGTAGAAGGAGTACGAATCGGTAAAGAAGCTGTAATTGGTGCTGGAGTTACGTTGACAGCAAGTTCAAAAATCATTGATGTTACAGGTTCTGAGCCAGTAGAATACAAGGGTTATGTGCCTGACCGTTCTGTTGTGATTCCCGGATCTATTTCCAAAAAATTTAACGCTGGTACTTTCCAAGTTCCTTGCGCTTTGATCATCGGTCAAAGAAAGGCCTCCACAGATCTCAAAACTTCGCTTAATGATGCGCTCAGAGATAATAGTGTAGCAGTCTAAACAAATTATTAATGAAAACGAGTACACGAGCGATTATAGCTCTTTTTATTTCAGCCTCTCTTTGGTCTTGTTCAGAAAAGAAGACAAGTACCGGAGATGTTCATTTCAATAATGGCGACTATGCCGAAGCAGCAAATGAGTATTCTGAAAATTTGAAATTTAATCCTAAAGATGTTCGAATGCTTTATAATAGAGGCAGAGCGAATGAAGAGCAAGGAAATTTTGAAGAAGCTAAAGCTGATTTTGAAAGGGCTCTGGAGGTAGAGCCAAATAATTTCCAAGTGCTACTTAGCTTGGCGAATGTGCATTATAATCAGAAGAACTATACCAATGCGTTGCTCTATTCAGATCAAGCAGCGGGAATCTCCGGTGCTCCGGCAATGGCTTCTTTTATGAAGGCACGAGCCTTACACCAACTCGGCAAACCTGATGAAGCTTTGAAATCTTATGGGAATGCAATTGCAGTTGATAAGGAATTTGGACAAGCTTACTTCAATAGAGGCTTGCTGAAGATTGCTATGAAAAAGGTGAAAGGTGCCTGTGAGGATTTCCAACTCGCAACTGCCCTTGAATATCCTGGAGCAAAAGATGCATACAACAAATTTTGTAAATAATATTAAAACCGGCTTCGGCCGGTTTTTTTTATTAATATGATTTTTAACCAGAGTGGCTACAAGTTTTTCGCAGAAGCCGAAGTGCTTCGGCTTCTACTGAAGCATGCATAGCTCATAATTTGAACTTGGTTCGTGAAACCCCAATTAGTGAGTGTTCACATGCGTCGCGAAGTTTTTTTTAGACACAACTTCTATTCTTTTTGCGGACAAGAGATGAAAAGTCCAAATTCCGATGCCTGAGGTAAAGAATTGGTATTAGATTCTACCCAAGTATGAAAGCTGAAACCATACTTGTGGAAGATTATGCGTTCCGAGGGAACCCGCATTACTGGTGATTATCAATAATGCTCGCCAAGCAGTTATCTCAATTAGTCAAAGATGTTGACAGAGCTAGAATCATCCTGTCACAGGAAATAGGAAAGGTAGAAATTGTATTCCGTTTAAAAATTTTCGTTCCATCGGAATGTGCGGAGAATACAAAAACTGGGTAGGGTAATTCTTATAATCTTACTGATCTTTTAATGCTCATGCGTTTCCGCTACGTGATCACAGAGGTCTTCGGAGCTTAATTTACCGCTGCCATTACATGTATGGCAAGAACTAACTTCTTTCAAAGTTCCCTCGCATACTGGGCAAGTAAGTCTTCCTTTGCCTGAACATCTTTCGCACTCAAAGTACTCTACAATCTTGAAGATATTCATCCTAGTGATCATCCCAGATCCACTACAGCGACTGCAACCCACTACACCTTTTGCTTTGCAATAATGGCAATCTTGCTCGATCTGGCGTTTTCCTTCACAGGTAAAACAAGTCTTGTAGCGGTAGCCCCTTCGGTCACAAAGCTGGCATTGCTGGATTACAGTTAATGGAATTTCCAGTCGCTTCTGTAGTTCCTGAGCTCCTTTATAATTCTCTCCTGTAAAGCCAGTTAGCTCAAGGTATTTATTGAGAAAATTGGCGGAATTATCATATTGCTTGAGTTCAAAAAGCGTCTCAGCAAATAAATAAGGCATTTCCTCAGGAAGTGGCTGACCTGAATCGATCAAATTTCTGAAAATGGAATTTGCAGTTTCGTAGTCATTTCTCTCAAGAGCAGCTTTCGCACCTTTCATCCAATGATCTGTTTGACCAAGATTAGGACCTATTTGCGCAAGCGAAACCTGGCAGAATGCAATCGAAATAATAAAACTGAATAGGAGTATGGAAGAGTTAAATCTGAAGCTCACAGGAATATTGTTTTTTCTAGACAAGCAATAAAGGTAGAAGTTTCTTTATCGTAAAGTTAATGTTTCAAAAAGGTAACTCTGTCCATAGTCTGCGAAATGAATTTTAGAAGTTAAAAATTGTCTTTATTTTAGGATTAAATTCTCATCAACGCTCAGACGATTATTTCTGAACTGAATATTGAATTTTAGTCATATTACGTTAATTCTAAAAATGGGAAAAATGGGAAAACCAATCACAATGATCGAAAGCATAGGACCTGCAATGAAAGACAAACTTGCAGCTGCTGGTGTAACTTCTGTAGAAGGTCTATTGGAAAAAGGAGCTTCTAAAGTTGGGCGAAAAGCTATCGCTGACGCATCTGGCTTGGATGAAAGTAAAATCCTAGTATGGGTAAATATGGCCGATCTTTTTAGAATTAATGGAATAGCGAGTCAATTTGCAGAGCTTCTCAAAGCTGCGGGAGTAGATACAGTGAAGGAGCTGAGAACAAGAAATGTTGAGAATCTGCATGCTGCCTTAGTGAAAACTCAGGAAGAAAAAGGATTAACAAGAGTAGTTCCCGCTGTCTCTAGAGTTGCTGACTTCGTAGCCGAAGCAAAAACACTTGAGCCTTTAGTGACTTATTAATTATTTTACAAACACCTTATTTGTTGAAAACCTTTTTGCCCTCGGCATCAAGGTTTTTTTTGTAGTTTGGTTTCGCAATCATTTTGACCATGAGTAAAACAGAAGAATTCATCACACATTTGGCCGAAGGTCAAAAATATAAGAAAGACTCAATCATCCTGGGTACAGGCGTGTTGGATGGCGTGCCAGTTACCGGAGCACAAATCAAGATTGCGCTAAAAACCATGAATAGGCATGGTCTTATTGCCGGAGCCACGGGAACTGGTAAGACGAAAACATTGCAGGTGATTGCAGAGCAATTGGCATTGAAAGGTGTTCCGTCCGTATTGATGGATTTGAAAGGTGATCTTTCAGGTCTCGCTCAGCCAGGTACTGCCAACGATTTTATCAAAAACAGATCTCAGGTAATAGGAGTGGACTATGTGCCGATGGGATTACCGATAGAATTGATGTCCATTTCAGACGAAAAGGGAGTTCGACTGAAGGCCTCAGTTTCCGAATTTGGACCAATATTAATTGCTCAGATCCTTGACCTCAATGATACACAACAAGGAGTGATTTCTCTTATTTTTCGCTATTGCGACGTGCATCGTCTGCCTCTAGTGGATTTGAAAGACTTGAAGCGTGTGCTTCAATACATTACTAATGAAGGCAAAGAAGCCATTCGAAAAGAATATGGACAGGTTTCGTCGGCTTCTGTGAATACGATTATGCGAAAAATAATCGAGCTGGAGCAGCAAGGTGCAGAGCGATTCTTTGGTGAAAAATCCTTTGAAGTAGAAGACTTTCTGAGAACAAAAGATGGCAAAGGTGTAATCTCAGTGATTCGTTTGACTGACATTCAGAGCCGTCCAAAGCTGTTCTCTACTTTTATGTTAAGCTTACTTTCGGAGATTTATGAAACCTTCCCTGAGGTGGGAGATGCTGATCAACCAAAGCTTTGTCTGTTTATCGATGAAGCCCATTTAGTGTTTTCCAATGCTTCCAAAGATCTTCTTGAGAAGATCGAGGCAATTGTGAAATTGATCCGATCAAAAGGAGTTGGAGTTTATTTTTGTACCCAAACTCCGACGGATGTCCCTGATAACATATTGGGGCAATTAGGTTTGAAAGTGCAGCATGCGTTGAGAGCTTTTACGGCAAAGGATAGAAAGGCAATTACTAAAACAGCTGAAAACTATCCTGATTCTCCTTATTACGATACCTCTCAAGTGTTGACATCTATGGGAATCGGAGAGGCGCTGATCACTGCGTTGAATGAAAAAGGTATTCCTACACCATTAGCACATACATTGGTGAGAGCTCCGATCTCACGTATGGATATTTTGAATTCCGAGGAAATAGATGAGGTAGTCGAGAATTCAGCGCTGATTTACAAATACAATCAGGATATAGACAGGGAAAGTGCATTTGAACTGTTGGAGAAGAAAATGGTAGATTTGGAGGAGGTTCAGAAAAAAGTAGCATTACCTGGCCCAAAAGCTTCTACTAGGACATCGCATAGAACTGCTAAAGAAGATTCCTTGATAGAGGAATTGAGTAAAAATACGATGATTAGGCAATTGGGCAGAACTATTTTCAGGGAATTGACGAGAGGAATTTTAGGTTCATTTAGTAGAAAATGATAGAGATATTATATTGTTGTAATTCAATAAGTTATAAGTTTTGAAAATAGGTGTAATAGGTGGTGGAGCAGCTGGTTTTTTTGCCGCTATCCATGCAAGTGGGCAGGGCAGGGAAGTTACCCTCTTCGAAAAATCTCCCAAGCTTTTGTCCAAGGTGAAAGTATCTGGAGGTGGTAGGTGCAATGTGACTCACCGACCAATGGAAATATCAAAATTAGTCAAAAACTATCCACGGGGAGAGAAGTTTCTAAAGCGGGTTTTTCCAAAATTCAAATCTGAGGATACTGTCAATTGGTTCGAAAGTAGAGGAGTTGCACTGAAGGTAGAGGAAGACGGAAGGATGTTTCCTGTTTCTGACTCGTCACAATCCATCATCGAGGCCTTACTTAAAGAGGCTCAGAAGCTCAATATCTCCATTAGGAAATCATGTGGAGTCAAGTCTATAATCCCTGATAAAAATCAGTTTAAACTTGACACTGATTCCGGTATTTTCATAGTAGATAAATTAATCATTGCTACAGGCGGTCATCCCAAAATAGATAGTTATTCTTTTCTCAAAAATCTAAATCACAGTATTTTAGATCCTATCCCATCACTTTTCACTTTCAATACACCTAAAGAATCTCTTCGAGAACTCATGGGCTTATCCGTCGTAGATGGAATAGTCAAAATAGAGGGAACCAAAATGACGTATAGAGGGCCAGTTTTAGTGACACATTGGGGAGTCAGTGGGCCTGCAGTTTTGAAGTTGTCAGCCTTTGGAGCTCAGTGGCTTAAAGACAAGAACTACTTAGCCACAGCTTTGATCAATTGGAATGGAGCATATGGAGAGGAAGAATACAGTGCTCATCTCAAAAACTATACACTTGCTCATCCCAATCGTAAAGTAGAGAGCAACTCACTTTTTGAGATTCCTTCCAGGCTTTGGGAGCATTTTTGTGAACGGTCAGGAATAGAGACTGGACAATTGTATGGTACTCTTTTAAGAAAGCAAATTAATAAGTTGGTACAGTGTCTTTTTTGCTATAATTTGAACGTTGAAGGGAAAACCACCTTTAAAGAAGAATTTGTAACAGCTGGAGGAATAGCTTTGAATGAAGTAAATCCGGAAACTTTGGAAAGTAATCATCATCCAAACCTATACTTTGCCGGGGAAGTCCTCAATATCGATGGGATAACTGGTGGGTTTAATTTCCAAGCTGCTTGGTCTACAGGATTTCTTGCTGGCATATCGTCATCTAAATAACTAACATGGAACAAATTTATCCGGATCTTGATCAGCGTATCTACGATATGTCAGAGGGTGATGTAGAATTTCAGAAGGAATTGACTTTAGCTATTTACCACGGCCTCGCGGAGCTTAAAGAAAAATATGGGGAAGGTTCATCAGAAAAAGATGATCTTAAAATTCAGCAAATTCGCCACAAGATGAAGCCTACGCTTAGTATGTTTGAATTTTCTCAGATCATTGAAGAGCTACAAATTGGTAAAGAGATCATTGAAAGTGAAGGATTCGATGGAGCGATATTTGAAGCTCACTATCAAAATTTGCAAGAAAAGTTAGATATAGCCATTAAGCGAGTCTATGATCTAACCCAATAAAAGAAGGAGCTGGCACCTGCCGCTCCGCTTTTCAAATCATTACCCTATGAAGTATTATATGTCGCAAAAGTAGCGGTTATTTACTTTTTGAATTTTAAGTAAACATGAAATTCATTTAAAGCTTTCTACTTTTGAGGTCCCATGCGTATTATCAAATCAAGCTACGCTGGCCTACCGGCTTATTTATTCAATGGACATCTGGAAACGATCATTCCCAGTTTGTTTAGAAAAGCAGCTGATGTATTCTATATAAGAGAAAAATTGACACACCCGATGGTGATTTTTTGAATTTGGGTTGGTCGAAAGTAGGAAGCTCCAAACTACTACTTATATCCCATGGATAAGAAGGAGATTCTGAACGACATTACGTAAAAGAAATAGTTGGTTCTACCACGAACTTAATGGAGATCTTACAGGATTGAGGTCGCTACTTATTAAATGTATTTCATAAAATACTATAAATCAGAATTATACGATAATCGGTTGTTGTTTTTCTTGTATTTTAAAATCCCCTAAATATATATTCTACTAACTTAAGGGTAGAACCAAATAGTTAAACTGTTCAATTCTAATAAAATAGATGTATTGGTTTGGAACAATCGTTCATGTGGTGATAATATCAATTTGGGTTCTACCATTTCTCATGTGCTGAAGAATCATACGTAAGAGGACATTTATCTGACAGGAATAAGTATGGGCGGTGCCCAGACACTCAAATATCTTGGAGAAAAAGGCAGAGATTTGCCAGTTGAAATTAAACGAGCTGCCGTATATTCTACTCCTTGCAACCTACTTTCTAGTGCTACTACACTGAAATTTCGACGCAACACTTTCTATAGGAATCGATTTTTAGGAAAGCTCAAAGTTAAAATTAGTGCGAAAGCCGTTCAGTATCCAGAGTTGATGGATCTTGAACTGCTGAATAAAAGTCACTGATTTTGATTCTTTTGACACACATTTTACTGCCAAGCTGCATGGATTTAAGGATGCAGAAGATTTCTATAAAACTGTAAGTGCGGATAATTGAATTCCATTTATAGCGATTCCTGCTTTAGTCCTAAATGCATTGAATGACCCACGCTTTGGACCTGAATGCTATCCGATTAAGCTTGCATAAAAGATAAAGGGACTGACACTTGAAATTACCAAAAAGGAGGTCCTAAAGGTTTTTTAGTTCGTAGGCAAGAATTCACCTGGGCAGAATACCGAGTTCAACAATTCCTCTTGGATCAGTTTTAGACCTTAGGGTTTTACTATATTGTGCCCTTATTCAACAAAAGAAGTAACTATGAGAAAAGTGTTTTTTGGCAGCTTGATACTGCTTGCATTACTTACATTTTTTCTAATGTGGTATTTTCAATTTGTGCAATTTAAATTTGGATATTTTATTCTGGGAATTCTTGTAATTCTCTTATTTATAGGTATTTATGACATCAATCAGAAGACACATGCCATTCTGAGAAATTTCCCTGTGGTAGGACATTTTCGCTATTTGCTTGAGAAAATTAGCCCTGAAATTCAGCAATATTTTATCGAAACAAATACGGATGGAAGACCCTTTAGCAGAAATATCCGCTCCCTGGTTTATAGACGTGCAAAGAATGTAAATGACACTCATCCCTTTGGTACTCAGAAGGATATTAGCGGAGAGGATTATATTGGTCTAAGACATTCAATCTATGCTGTTCACACACACGATGAAGATCCTAGAGTAATGATTGGAAATGATTCCTGCACGCAGCCTTACTCCGCATCTATCTTTAATATCTCTGCTATGAGCTTTGGCTCTTTGAGTTCCAATGCAATAAAGTCTTTGAATCTTGGTGCAAAAAAAGGAGGTTTTTCTCATAACACTGGAGAGGGAGGAATATCTGAACATCATAGAACAGGCGGGGATTTGGTATGGCAAATCGGCACGGGCTATTTTGGGTGCAGAGATGAGCATGGAAATTTCAGTAAGGAAAAATTTACAGAGAAAGCAAATTGGCCGGAAGTCAAAATGATTGAAATTAAGATTTCTCAAGGTGCAAAACCCGGCCATGGCGGCGTTCTTCCAGGTGTTAAAAATACGGCAGAAATAGCTGAAATAAGAGGTGTGTTACAAGGAACCACCATCCTTTCACCTCCGTCACATAGCGCATTTTCTAATGCCATAGAATTGCTTGATTTTGTAGCTAAGTTAAGAGATTTATCCGGCGGAAAGCCAGTAGGATTCAAGCTCTGTGTGGGTAGAACTGAGGAATTTACTGCAATTTGTAAAGAGATAGTCTCCAAGAATATCTATCCGGATTTCATTACAGTGGATGGGGCAGAAGGTGGAACTGGAGCTGCCCCGCTAGAATTCTCCGATAGCGTAGGTTTGCCACTTGAGCCAGCACTTATATTCGTTAGGATGACACTGGAGAAGTTTCAGATACGCAGTCAAATTAGAATCATTGCTTCAGGTAAAGCCATCAGTGCTTTTGCGATTTTGAAAAACATTGCTCTTGGAGCAGATATATGTAATTCAGCAAGAGGTTTTATGTTTAGCGTAGGATGTATTCAGGCACTTCGCTGCAATACGAATGAATGCCCTACGGGTGTAGCCACGCAAAAGGCAAGCTTGGTTGGAGGTTTGGTAATTACCGATAAATCTGAAAGAGTATATAATTTCCATAAAAACACTGTTCGTGCAGTTCAAGAACTTCTTGGCGCTTCCGGGCATCAGTATACTTCCGAACTCAGTGCCAGTGATTTAGTGAAAGGAGATGAAATGATCAAACTCGCCAACCGTTACTTGCCTGAATCTGTAAACACTCAGGTGTAATTGAACAGTTGAGGTGTCATTGCGAATGTCTTAATAATCAGGGGTTTCCTCGAAGGTTACTTCGCTAATAGAAAAAATGCATCTTGGTGTATTTGCAGCAGAATTTCTACCAACAAAATCCTCGAGGTTCAAAAAAAGCCTCAAAGATTTTCTAAAATCTTTTCAATGCAAGTTCTGAAATAGTTCCGCCGATAGCCAAAGAGCTTGTAGCAGCTGGAGAAGGTGCATTTAGGACGTTTATAACATGGGATGATTCTCTGATTGAAAAATCATCCAGCAGACCACCTGTGCGATCGCAAGCCTGTGCTCTCACTCCAGCACCACCTTCAGTAAGGTCGGACTCTTGGATCTCTGGTATCAATTCTTGTAGTGCTTTGGTGAAGGCTGCTTTTGAAAAAGATCTATACATCTCCCCAAAGCCCGTTTGCCAGTATTTGGCTGCTACTTTCTGGAAGCCTGGCCAAGCTAGAGATTCAGCAAGTTCCTTCAAGTTGATTTGGGACTTTTTATATCCTTCTCTGCGAAATGCTAAAACTGCATTTGGGCCAGCTTCCACGCCACCTTTTATCATTCGGGTGAAGTGAACACCAAGGAAAGGGAAATTTGGATCGGGAACTGGGTAAATCAGATTTTTAACTAAGAATTCTCTGTCTTTCTTCAGCTTAAAATATTCACCTCGAAAAGGAATGATTTTTACATCAATTGGATCTTTTTCACTCATCTGAGCAACCTTATCAGAATATAGTCCAGCACAGTTAATTACCAGTTTGCTTTGGAAGGCTTTATCTGAAGTTTCTATGTAATTGATGTTTTCTTGTTGCTTAATTGCGAGCACCTTATGATTTAAAAAAATTTCACCACCATTCTTAACTATTTTTCTTCCGTAGGCCAACGCAACTTGGAAATAATCTACGATTCCAGTTTGAGGAACATGTAAAGCCGCCACTCCTGCACAATGCGGTTCGTATTCTTTCAATTCACCTAAGGTGATGTATTTTGTTCCTTTTAATCCATTTTGAAGACCTCTCTCATATAAGTTGTTTAGCAATGGCTTTTGCGCTTCTCGTGTAGCAACCACTACTTTACCAGTGATCTCAAAGGGAATATTTTCTTCTTCACAAAACTGTATAAGTTCATGATAGCCACTGATGCAGTTGGTAGCTTTAAGAGAGCCTGGTTTATAATATAAACCAGAATGAATCACTCCACTATTATTGCCTGTCTGGTGCTTTGCTAGCTGATTTTCCTTCTCCAAAATGGCGATTTTAAGATCTGGACGTGCTTTTTGTATTTTAAGTGCGGTAGCCAACCCTACAATTCCACCACCAATTATTGCTATATCGTATATCATGAGTCTCGGTTTTCAAATTCAAATATACTAGCGGATTTTTCAAATTTCCATTTCTATTCTCCACCTAGTATTATAAACCTTTGTAATTTTTAACTGGCTAGGTAGCATTTTCACTCTTAATGAATTTATTTTGCAGCATTGTGTGTTAAGTGCTGTAAATATTTCATGATCCGTAATTACTTTTTCCTTTTCCTATTTCTTGTTAGCTCTCAGTCATTTGCCCAGTTTGTGGTAAAAGGAAAAGTGACTGATTCTGCTACAGGTGACCCAATTCCATTTGCCTCAGTTCTATTGAAAGGCACTACAGTAGGGATTTCTACTGATTTTGAGGGTAACTATATTTTGGAAACTAGGGCGCTTACAGATAGTATTTCTGTAAGCTATTTGGGGTATCTCAGTGGCGTAAAAGGTTTAGAACAAATAGCTCAGCAAACGATCAATTTCCAACTCAAGCCTTCAGATTTTGAAATAGAGGCGTTCGTTTTTGAAGCGGGAGAAAATCCCGCTTTCGAAGTAATCCGAAAAGCTGTAGACAGAAAAAATTACTTTGACAAAAGAGTGTTATCTGCTTATCAAACAAAGAATTATACTAAGATTGAAATTGACATAGATCATGTTTCAGAGGAGTTTACCAAGAGAAAATCTGTTCAAAAAGTAACAGCAGTCTTAGATTCTATTAAGCAACTTACTAATGACGAAGGGGAGAAAATATTGCCTGTTTTCTTTTCTGAGACACTTTCCAAATTCTACTTTAGAACTAGTCCTGAGTTGAGAAAAGAAATAGTTGAGAAATCTAAGGTGACTGGAGTAGGTGTCACCGATGGATCCACTACTTCGCAAATTACCGGTTCTGCTTTTCAAGAATATAACTTCTATAAAAACTGGCTGTCTATCGTAGGGAAGGAATTTGTATCTCCTATTGCCGATGGATGGAAGCAGTTTTATGATTATGATTTAGTTGATTCAGTGTTAGTAGGAAATGATTCCTGCTACTTACTGAAGGTTTATCCCTTGAGAGAGCAGGACTTGGCATTCACGGGTACGATCTGGATAAATAAAGAAACCTATGCGCTGAAGCAGGTTGATTTGACTATTCCAAAGGAGGCAAACTTGAATTTTATAGAGCGAATCAAAATTCAACAGGAGCTGATTGTTACCTCTGTAGGCCCTTTGATTCCTTCTAAAACTCGAGTTCAGATAAAAATTGGCCAGATTACTCCCAACACAGCGGGTTTGCTTGCCAAATTCTATACTTCAGCGGATAGCATTAAGGTAGGTGAAGCACAACCGACCTCTTTTTTCAACCAATCCGTTACTTTGATGCCTGACTATGATGAGGCAAGTGAAGAATTTTGGAAAAATAATCGCCAAGATATTCTGACGCAAGAAGAGATCGCGGTTCTGAAAATGGTGGATACGTTGAAGAGAATACCAATTGTTCGTTTCTATTCGGAAGGACTTAAGTTTTTTGGAACGGGTTATCTACCATTTGGAAAAGTGGATGTAGGACCTTGGCCTGGCTTTTTCAACTATAACAATATTGAAGGAGTGAGACTGGGAATGGGCTTTCGCACAAATTTGAAATTTAGTGATAAATGGGTATTTCATGGGTATGCAGGTTATGGCTTCAAAGATGCAGAATTGAAATATTCCGCTAAAATCACCCGGATATTAGATCGAATCCATTGGACTTCCTTGTCGTTCTCCACTCAAAAGGAGATTGACCAAGTGGGTTTAGATATTGCCAGTTTGGAGGGGAACAGTGTATTTCTTGCTGCCAGTCGATTTGGGACGCTCAGGAGACCCTATTTCAGCAGAAAACAGCAAGTTGATTTTCAGCGTGAATTTTTCAAAGGTTTTCTCATGTATTCAAATCTGAGTTTCACAAAATTCGACCCTTTGTTTGATTTCTATTACTTGGAAAAAGGGACAGGTGAATACAGATCTAATTTTGAAACCACCGAAGCTAAGTTTGGCTTACGCTATGGACGGGACGAAACCATCTTGATTAATGACAATGAGCGAACGTCTTTCGGTCCATTGAGATGGCCGATATTTGATTTGAGCTATGCTAAAGGAATGAACTGGCTTGGAGGCGAAGTGACTTATTCCAAATTGCATTTCTACGTGTATCAGCGACTGAATGTGGGTATGTTTGGGGTATCACGCTATGAATTTGATGCAGGAAAAGTATTTGGTGAAGTACCATACCCTGTGTTGAAAAATCATTTGGGTAATCAGACCTTGTTCTATACCTCTGCGGCTTTCAACACGATGAATTTCAACGAGTTCGCATCTGATCAGTATGCTAGTTTACGCTATAGACATTATTTCGAGGGCTTTTTACTTAACAAAATCCCTGTCCTCAAAAAGCTAAAATGGCGTGCTGTGGCCAATGCGAATATTCTTTATGGATCTGTTAGTGATAAAAACATAGGTAATGCCCCTAAAGTGGATCCAGAAGGAAATCCATTGGCAACTTTTGGAAGACTAGATCCTACAAAACCCTATTTGGAGCTTGGATATGGGGTAGAGAATATTTTTAAGTTTTTCCGAGTGGACTTTTTCCATCGAATGACCTATCTGGATAATCCTGGAGTTAAGCCATTTGCAGTCAAAATCTCAGGACAAATTATTCTTTAGTTATTGGATTCTTTTTGGTATTTTGGGTAGATGAACTATGCCAGAGCAAGTTATGATGCCAAGAAATTTACTCTCTTTGGTTTAAAGGCAGGAAGATGGAAGAAGGGTGATCGAAGTGGCCTAAATGCTGTTATGCAGAGAATCTTATATGAGTTTTTGAGTAATACTGGCATAAAAGTCTATTTACTACAGGTGTTTTTTGTGCTTTTGATTTCTTCCATTTCTATTTCCTGTTCTTCTGGTGATAAGGCCAATACAGGTATAGCGAAAGATGGATTAGAAATCATTAAAGTTGACCTAGCAGAAGCTAGAGAAGGTAAACTCTCCGAATTCTTTGAGCCTGAGATAGAATACATTTGGCTAAAAGAAACTACTGAAGAAGGATTGATAGGAAGTGGTGCGCGCAAGATTTTTTTTCATGAGGAGAAAATATACCTCATAGAAACCCAAGGCTGTAAATGCATTCAGATTTTTGACAAATCAGGAAATTACCTTAACAAAATCGAAGCTTTTGGTGATGGCTCTGGCCAATACTTGCAGTTTTACGGCGCTATTATCAAGGATGATGAACTCATGCTTTCAGGGGTATTTCCAAATAAGTTGATGTGGTTTGATCTGGATGGCAAATTTCTGCGGGAGCAGAAAGTAGAACAACAAATTGGTGCAGCTGCTTATTCTGATAGGGAGAAACGCTATTACTTTTATACAAATGCTTCAGAAAAAGGAGAGTACTTTTTCGAAAGCTTGAATGAAGATTCTGTGAAGTCAGTCCCTTTTGATGCGAATACTTTTTATGGATACTACAGCGGAGCTTCCACTCTTCAAGAACAAGGAGAAAAAATCTTTTTTGGAATGCCATTACAAGACACAATCTATGAAGCGAATAAATCTCAATTGACGGCTAGGTATGTTTGGGACTTTGGTAAGTATGGGCAAGATATTAAGCAATTCAAGAAGTATGATGTAGAAGTGAACCCTATGGATTATATAAAATTCCTTAATTCTGAGGCTAAACTGTATTTTGAAGAAAGCTGGTTTATTCTAGAAAAGTTGCTCATTTCAAGCTTTAGACATGAGGGAGATTCTTATCTGATGGTTTACGACAGAATAAATCGGCAGCCTAATTTGATTACAAAACTATTAATCAATGATTTGGATGAGATATATGTGTATGCAAATATTTTTATTCAATTTTCTGAAAGGCGAATAGGGGCCGCTTTTCCCGGAAAAACCCTCTATAAAGAACTGGAGAAAAAGAAAGCTGCTCTTGGTCAGAAAGGTTATGAAGAATATATAAATGGCAAAGGGAAGAACTTTGCCAAAGCAGCTTTTGCTGCCAAAGACTCTGAAAATCCTGTGTTGATCGTCTATACCGTGAAAAAATAATGAAGCATCTATCTACTTTTTCTCTTCTACTGGGAATTCTACTGTTTTATGGAGCCTGCACGAATACTTCAAGCACAGAGAGCATTTCCTCATCCGATGGATTAGAAATCATAAAAGTTGACCTATCGGAAGCTAGAGAGGGAAAATTGTCAGAATTTTTTGAGCCTGAGATCGAATACATCTGGCTGAAAGATGATTCGGAGGAAGCTCAAGTAAGAGGTTTGAATAAGATATTTTTTCATGAAGACAAAATCTTCACTTTGGATATTATCGGTTGTCATTGCATTAAGATATTTGATAGATCCGGAAAGTTTCTTTCTAAAATCAGAGCGTATGGAGAAGGCCCAGAGAAATACCTTGATTTTGCTGATGCCATTATTGTCAACGAGGAAGTATTGTTACTCGGTGTTTTCCCACTAAAACAGATGTGGTTTAGTCTGGATGGAAAATTTCTCAGAGAAGAAAAACTAGCTAAGCACATTGGATCTGCCGTGTTTTCTGAAGAAGATAAGCGCTATTATTTACATTCAAAATATAGGGGTCCGGGAGAATATTTTGTAGAAAGTGTAGATGAGTCTTTTCAGGACACCATAAAATTTTTTCCTTTCCATAAAGCTGGGTTTTATGGAAATCTCTCAGGTAGAAACATTTTCCAAAAATCTAAAAATTCGCTCTATTTTGCAATGCCATTTAACGATACAATTTATCAGGTTAATGCAGGAAAATTTATTCCCAAACTTGCTTTTGACTTTGGGGTTTATGGACGACCCATAGATGAATTGAAAAGAAATAGCGAGCGTTTGAATCTAGAACAACAGCTCGATTTTCTCAACAAAAATTCACAATTATACTTTGTGTCTAGCCTATGGTTTATTACAGAGTTCCAACTTTATTCAGCTTTTTATTATAAAGCGGAAACTTATAATGTGTTTTTTGATAGAAAGAGTCAAATGACAAGAGTTATAAAAGGAAGGATTTCAGATGATCTTAATGAAGGATTCGATCCCTATTCTATTTTCAATAAATTCGGAAGTGAGAAAGTAGGTTTCAATATTCATGGCAAAACGCTTTTCAAAAGTCTCCAAAAAAAGAAAGCAGAACTCGGTCAGGCTGGCTTTGAGGATTATGTAAGAGGCAAAGGGAAGAACTTTGCTTTGACCGCCTTCGCTGCCAAAGACTCTGAGAATCCAGTGTTGATCGTCTATACTGTGAAGAAATAAGTCTTCAAATTTTGAATTAATTAATCGTTAATTCCTTGGCTCATTAACTTGTAAACCATTTGCATAAAAGAAAAAATTCACGACATTTAAATATAAACCAGAACAGAAATGGCTACAGTTGACAACATAAGAAATGAATTGATCGATAAAATTCTTTCAATTAAAAACAGAGATTTTTTAGAAGCTCTTGATAAATTGATTTCTTCAAGCTCAGCCTTGTCAGACAAGGAGGAATTGACTGAAGAACAGAAAATTATGTTGGAAATGAGTGAGGAGGACATTAGAAGCGGGAAGCTAATTTCTCAAGATGCAATGGACAAAAGAAATCTGGAATGGCTAAACGCAATATAGTTTGGACTAAAACAGCAGATCTTCAATTTGTCGGCATTTTAGAATATTGGGTTAAAAGAAATAAGTCAGCCAGCTATTCTAAAAAACTTTTAAAATTAGTTTCCAAAAGAACCAATCAAATTTCGGAAAAGCCTTTTATTTATAGATCGACTGATTTTAAGGACATAAGAGTATCTGCTTTAGGCAATTTCAGTATTTATTACAAATTCACCGATGAACAAATTATTATTGCAGCATTTTGGGACAACCGACAAGACCCTAAAAATCTTTTAGAAGCTTTGCTAACTATTTAAAAAAACTGCTCACCAAATCCAGTTGCACTACTTTTTAAGGATTCATAATGAAACCATTGGTTATTCTAAACCTTGAAAATCCTGTGCTGATCGTCTATACTGTGAAGAAATAAGCACTCATTTCCATATTCCCTACTCATATATTTTTCGTTTGCAGCGCACTTTTGCATATTTGCAACTTAATCTTGATGCCTGTTTGTATGGGCAGAAATAAAATCACAAATGTCAGAACAAATTAAAATTACCCTTCCAGATGGCTCTGTGAAGGAGTACGAAAAAGGAACTACCGGACTACTGATTGCTGCAAGTATCAGCGAGGGTTTAGCGAGAAACGTTCTAGCCGCAAAAGTAAATGGACAGGTTTGGGATGCTACCCGAGCTATCAATGATGATTCTAAAGTCCAATTGTTGACCTGGAATGACGGAGAAGGCAAAAATACGTTTTGGCACTCTTCTGCTCACTTGCTTGCAGAAGCATTAGAAGCGCTTTACCCAGGCGTCAAATTCGGTATCGGACCTTCAATCGAAACAGGATTCTACTACGATGTAGATTTTGGTGATAAAACACTCGATGGTTCCGAACTCGAAGCCATCGAGAAGAAAATGATCGAATTGGCTCGGGAAAAGAATGAATACAACCGATCAGATATTTCTAAGAAAGACGCAATCAATTATTTCCAGGATAAAGGAGATGAGTATAAACTGGATCTTTTGGAAGGACTTGCAGATGGTACAATTACGTTCTATCAGCAGGGGAATTTTGTAGATCTTTGTCGTGGACCACATATTCCTAATACTGGTTTTGTAAAGGCTGTAAAACTAACCAACATCGCCGGAGCTTATTGGAGAGGGGATGAGAAACGAAAAATGCTTACTCGTATTTACGGTGTTACTTTCCCCAAAGCCAAAGAGCTTTCGGAATACCTGACTTTGCTGGAAGAAGCTAAAAAACGCGACCATAGGAAATTAGGCCGAGAACTAGAGCTTTTCATGTTCTCGGAAAAAGTGGGAGCAGGACTTCCGCTTTGGCTTCCTAAAGGCACTCTTTTACGTGAACGTTTGATAAACTTTATGAAGAAGGCTCAGGATAAAGCAGGCTATCAGCAGGTGACTACGCCTCATATTGGACTCAAAGTGTTGTATGAAACTTCTGGTCACTATGAGAAATATGGTAAAGATTCATTTCAGCCGATTACTACCCCACACGAAGGTGAGGAGTTTTTGCTGAAGCCGATGAACTGTCCGCATCACTGCGAGATCTATAAGCATAAGCCACATTCCTATAAAGAGTTGCCGATTCGCTACGCAGAATTTGGTACTGTTTATCGCTACGAGCAAAGTGGAGAGCTTCATGGATTGACTCGTGTTCGAGGATTTACTCAAGATGATGCACATATCTTCTGTCGCCCAGATCAAGTGAAGGAAGAGTTTATCAAGGTTATAGATCTAGTGTTATGGGTATTCAAAGCTTTAGGTTTTGATGATTACACAGCACAGATTTCTTTGAGAGACCCAGAAAACCCATCTAAGTATATTGGTGGTGATGAAGCATGGGATAAAGCAGAATCTGCGATTATTGAGGCTGCAGCTGAGAAAGGTTTGGATACGGTCACAGAAGTTGGGGAGGCGGCATTCTATGGTCCTAAGTTGGACTTTATGGTAAAAGACGCGTTGGGAAGAAAATGGCAGTTGGGAACTATCCAGGTAGATTATCAATTACCAGATCGATTCGAGTTGGAATATATAGGCTCGGATAACCAAAAGCATAGACCTGTGATGATTCACAGAGCGCCATTCGGTTCTTTGGAACGCTTCGTTGCAGTACTTATTGAGCACTGTGCTGGCAACTTCCCGCTTTGGCTTTCTCCTGAGCAGATAAATATTTTACCTATTTCTGAAAAATATGTAGAGTATGCTGAAGAGATAAAATTACTCCTCGAAGATGCAGGAATATCAGGTTCTATAGATAACAGAGATGAAAAGATCGGAAGAAAAATCCGTGATTCAGAAGTTAAAAAAGTGCCTTTTATGCTTATAGTAGGAGAAAAGGAGCAGGAAGAGCGAAAGCTTTCTGTCCGTAAACATGGTGAAGGAGATCTAGGTAACTTCTCAGCGGAGGAGTTTATAAATTATTTTCAAGGCATTATTTCAGCATCATTGCGTAAAGAATAATACTGTATTATTTAATTCAGTTTTTCTTACTTAGAAATAATTCCGATATTTGCATCCAATTTCATAAAAACAATCAACGCAAACTTGAGAAACCAAAGACAACCCTATAGAGGTAGGCAGGAAGAACCTTATAAAGTTAACCAGAAAATCAGAGCACGAGAAGTGAGACTGGTTGGAGATTTCGTCGAAGGCGGAAACGCATTACTTCCAATCGAAAAGGCCATCAAACTCGCTCAGGAAAATGACCTGGATCTTGTAGAGATTTCTCCTAACGTTGATCCTCCAGTTTGTAAGATCCTTGACTACGCAAAGTTTAAATACGAGCAGAAAAAGAAGCAAAAGGAGATCAAATCCAATGCAGCAAAGATTGTTTTGAAAGAAATCAGATTCGGACCGAATACGGATGAACATGATTACAATTTCAAGCTTAAGCATGCAATCAACTTCTTGAAAGAAGGCGCAAAAGTGAAGGCATACGTTCATTTCGTGGGTCGTAGCATTGTGTTTAAAGAAAGAGGAGAGATGCTACTTCTGAAATTTGCTCAAGCGCTAGCTGAATTCGGTGCAGTAGAGCAGCTTCCGAAAATGGAAGGAAAGAGAATGAACATTTTCATCGCTCCGAAGGCAGGAAAGAAATAAATTTCAACTAATATAAATACAGCAAAATGCCAAAGGTAAAAACCAAATCCAGTGCAAAGAAGAGGTTCGCTCTAACGGGAACGGGCAAAATCAAAAGGAAACACGCTTTCAAAAGCCACATCCTAACCAAAAAAGCTACCAAAAGAAAGAGAAACTTGACTAAAACTGGTCTAGTTCATGAATCTGATGAGGGTAGAGTAAGAGCGATGTTGAGAATTTGATTTTCAACAGTAGCTTAAAAATTTAATTAATTAAGGTTTATTTATTCACCAGGCACATTGGTTTACAAGTTTCCATTAAATCGGAACACCATGCGTCAAAAAACAAAACACTATGCCTAGATCGGTAAACGCGGTTGCGTCCAGAGCAAGAAGAAAAAAAGTGCTAAAAGCCACAAGAGGTTATTTCGGAAGAGGTAGCAACGTTTGGACAGTAGCCAAAAACAAGTATGAGAAAGGTCTTCAGTATGCATACAGAGATCGTAAAGCTAAGAAAAGAGAATTCAGAGCTTTATGGATTCAGCGTATCAACGCAGGTGCAAGAATGCACGGCGTATCCTATTCTCAATTAATGGGATTATTGAAGAAAGGTGAGATCGAACTTAACCGTAAGGTTTTGGCAGATCTAGCCATGAATCATCCAGAAGCATTTAAAGCTGTAGTTGAAACTGTAAAATAAGGTTGCACTGTCTTATTTTATTAAAAGCCTTCCCGAGGGAAGGCTTTTTTGGTTTCAGGTAAATTTTACTATAACTATGATTTCACGTTCCTATTAATATTTTGGTATTTTAAATCAATAATTGAGAGCAGTAACCCAAGATAGTCTATGAAAACGCCCCGCATATTTTTTATAATTCTGTTCTCACTTTGCCATCACTTTTCCTTCGCCCAAACGGCTAAATATGATCGGTTTGAACATGTATTTAGAAGTTCGAAGGACTATGAAAATGCCCTTTATGATGTCAATACATTTGATATCACTTTTTTATCACCATCTGGCCGGGAGAAGACTGTAAGAGGCTTTTGGGATGGAGGAAGAACATAGAAAGTAAGATTTATGCCGAATGAATTGGGGACTTGGACATTTTCATCTATCTCTTCTGATAAAAATAATTCTGGTTTGCACAGTGTTAGCGGAAAATTTGAATGTTCCCAAAATGAAAGTGAATTAGACATTTATCAAAGGGGTAACCTCATTCAACCAAAAGGCACCTAACCTAAGTCATGCAGACGGAACTCCCTTTTTCTGGGCTGCATTTACAGCTTGGAATGGAGCTTTAAAATCAACTGATGAGGAATGGGATTATTATTTGAACCATAGAAAGGCTCATCATTACAATACCATCCAGCTGGTCACTACCCAGTGGAGAGGTGGCTCGACAAACGCTGAGGGAAAAGTAGCTTTTACAGGTTCTGGCAGAATTACGCTCGATCCAACTTTTTTTGAACGGATTGATCTAAAAATAGAAGAAGCCAATAAAATGGGTTTGGTCGTTTCTCCT